>Ga0123332_1003122_pt1 | contig 15294 bp, 14 predicted proteins | sample BioC12SIPDNA_4_FD_89958 | JGI IMG/M metagenome (GOLD analysis project Ga0123332, IMG submission 89958) | Anaerobic biogas reactor microbial communites from Washington, USA - Biogas_R2_A C12 SIP DNA | ecosystem: Engineered > Bioreactor > Anaerobic > Unclassified | place: Washington, USA...
ATACCACTTCTTTCCCTCGCCGTGTTCTGTGCAGAACTCGCACATTTGGAACTCCTTTCAGTGCTGAGACACGCGAGGCAGGGGACGATGGAGGGGCTGTGAAACCCGTGCGGACAAGTTCTCACGCTACCATACTAGCACATTTTGGGACGTACAGGACATGCAACTTTTGATTGGCAGGCTCTGCGACGCACCCAATCGACGGTGCGCCACTACGTTGCCCGCCGCACAACCTCGCGCCGGTTGCCTTCGAGGCGTGCTTGACGCTTCTCACGCAGCATGTTAATCTTCACGCCGTGACCATCTATTTCGACATCTCCGCGGCGGTCCATCGTCGCGCGGGGCTGGGGCGCTATGCCGAGAGCCTCGGCCGCGCGCTCCTGCCGCTCCTCGGCGACCGGCTGGCGTTCTTCTACAATGCGGAGGAGGGCGTGCAGCCGCTGGCCGGGCTGGAGCACGTGCCCAGCCGGACGGTGGCCCTGGGTTACAAGCCATGGCGGATGCTGATATGGCTGGGCCAACTGGTGCGCATTCCTTTCAACCAGCTGCTGCCCCGCGCCGCGCTCTTCCACGCCACCGAGCACCTGCTGATGCCGCTGCGCCGCGTGCCGGCCGTGCTGACCGTCCATGACCTGATCTTCCGGCGCTACCCGGCCCATCACAAGCCACTCAATCGTTGGTACCTCAACCTGACCATGCCGCTCTACTGCCGCCGCGCGAGCCATGTCATCGCGGTCTCCGAACAGACCAAGCGCGATGTCATCGAAGCATACGGTGTGCCCGCGGAGAAGATCACGGTGATCTACGAGGCCGCGAGCCCGAACTTCGCGCCGCAAAGCCCCGAAGCCATTGCTGCCATGGGGGTGCAATACGGCCTGCCGGAACGCTACATCCTGAGCGTGGGCACCATCGAGCCGCGCAAGAACCTGGGCCGCGTGCTGACCGCGTTCGAGCGGCTGCGCGGGGAAGGACTGGTCGATGCGTTCGTGATCGTGGGCAAGAAGGGATGGCTGTACGACGACTTCTTCGCGCAGCTGGACCGTTCGCCGGCCAGGGACGCGGTGATCTTCCCGGGTTGGGTGGCGGATGAGGATCTCCCCGCGATGGTTGCCGGCGCGGCCTGCCTGGCCTTCCCGAGCGAGTTCGAGGGATTCGGGCTGCCCGTGCTGGAGGCGATGGCCTGCGGGACGCCGGTCGTGTGCTCGAACACCTCGTCCCTGCCGGAGATCGCGGGCGACGCCGCGCTGCTGGTGAACCCGCTGGACACGGATGCGATCGCGGCCGCGCTGCGCCGGGTGCTGAGCGAGCCCGGGCTGGCGGCCGAGCTGCGGGCGCGCGGGATTGCCCAGGCCGCCCGGTTTTCCTGGGAGCGGGCCGCGCAAGAGACGGTGGCTGTGTACGAGCGGCTCCTGTGAGACTTAGGCACAAATCCGGCGAATCATGATATCATGGTCGCAAAGGAGTCCTGTTCGCAGAAATCGAGGAGGTGGGCCTTGGCAAACGAAGACGACGTCCTCTTCGCACGACTCAGCTATCTCAGAGATGAACTGAACTACTTGCGTGCCGAAAGGGACCGGACGCCCTCCTTCGAAGCATTTCGGCTTGAGGACTTCGAAGCGTTCGCCAAGGCAGTCCAGGTCTGGGTGCGTGGCAGTTAGGTGTCCGCATTCGTCCTTGACGCGCGCACCGCGACGCCCCACTACCCCGGCATCGGCCGCTATGTGGCCAGCCTGGCCGCAGCGATGGCGCCGCAGCTCGCCCGCGACGAGCAGCTGACCCTGCTGGCCGATCCGCGCGTGCCGCTGGAGATTGCCGGCACGCGCACGGCGACGGTCGCGGCGTCGCCCTTTTCTCTCAGCCAGCAGTGGACGGTCCCCGCACGGCTGGCTGAGCTCGGGGCAACGGTCTATCACAGCCCCTACTACCTGATGCCGTACCGGCCGGGTGTCCCTGCGCTGCTCACTGTCTATGACCTGATCCCCCTGCGCCACCCGGAGCACAGCAGCGCGCGTGCCAGGCTGCTGTTCCGCTGGGCGACGCGGCTGGCGCTCCGCACGGCGCGCCACGTGGTCGCGATCACCGAGACGGCACGCCGGGATTTCATCGCGGCGTTCGGCCTGCCGCCCGCGCGGATCACCGCGATCCCGCTGGCCGCAGATCCCGCATTCCGGCCCCAGGGAGCGCAGGTCGCGGCCGCGCTGCGCGAGAAGTACGGACTGCCCGAGCGCTTCGCCCTCTATGTGGGCAGCAACAAGCCGCACAAGAACCTGGTCGGGCTGGTGGCCGCGTGGGCGGCAGCGACAGGGACAGACACAGACCTCCGGCCGAGACCTGCGAGGTCTGAAGAAGGATTGGGCGATGCGGAGCTGGTGATTGCCGGCGCGTGGGACGAGCGGTATCCCGAGGCGCGGCAGCTGGCCCAGTCGCTCGAAGCCCCCGGCATCCGGTGGCTGGGGCCGGTCCCGGAGGCGGACCTGCCTTCTCTCTACTCGGCTGCCACGGTCTTCGTCTTCCCCAGCCTGTTCGAGGGCTTTGGGCTGCCGGTGATCGAGGCGATGGCCTGCGGGACGCCGGTCGTCTGCTCGAACGTGACGTCCCTCCCGGAGGTGGCGGGAGATGCGGCGATCCTGTTCGATCCTTCCGCGGCGGATGGCGAAGCCTCGGACGCTCCGGCGGCGCCGCTCCGGTCAGCCCTGCAGCGCGTGCTCGATGACGATGGACTGCGCAGCGAGCTCCGCGGGAAGGGCCTGGCCCGCGCCGCGCAGTTCTCCTGGCAACACACCGCGGCCCGGACGCTGGAACTCTACCGCCGCGTTGCGACGCAGGAGCTGGACGGGAACACGTGAAGATCCTCCACATCTACAAAGACTACTGGCCCATCCTGGGCGGCATCGAAAACCACGTCAGGCTGCTGGCTGAAGGGCAGGCAGCCCGGGGCCATGAAGTCACCGCGTTGGTGACGAACCCTGGCGGTCTGAGTTCGACCGTGAGCCGGGAGAACGGCGTGCTCGTGGTGCGCGCGGGACGGATCGCCACGGTGGCATCGACGCCGCTGAGCCTTGCGCTCCCCTGGCGGCTGCTGCGCGAGCGACCGGATGTGGTCCACCTGCATTTCCCCTATCCCGTGGGCGAGACCGCCCAGTGGCTGCTGCGCCGCGGCCGCGCGACGGTGATGACGTATCACAGCGACGTGGTGCGCCAGGCGAGCATCCTCAAGGTCTACCGCCCGGTCATGGCGCGGGTCCTCCGCCTGGTCGATGCGATCATCACCGGCAGCCCGCCGATGCGCAACAGCACGTACCTGGCAGAGCATGCTGCCAGGGTGCACATGATCCCGTACGGGATTCCGCTGGCGCGGTTTCAGCGCGCCTCCGCCCCGCCCCCCAATACCGCAGAGACGTTGCATGCAAGGTCTCTGCCACCGGCACATGCAGCGTCCCTTCTCTTTGTCGGCCGCCTGCGCTACTACAAGGGGCTCGACACCCTGATCCGCGCGCTTCCCCAGATCCCGGCACGGCTCGTGGTGGCCGGCATCGGACCGATGGAGGCGGAGTGGAAGGCTTTGGCCGCGGAACTGGGCGTAGCCGGGCGCATCTCCTGGCTCGGGGAGGTCTCGGACGACGACCTCCCCGCCCTGTATCACGCAGCCGATCTGTTCGTGCTGCCGGCCAGCCACAAGAGCGAAGCGTTCGGCCTGGTTCAGGTGGAGGCAATGGCCGCGGGGCTGCCGGTGGTGTGCACGGAACTGGGCACCGGGACGAGCTATGTGAACCTCCATGGCGTCACCGGGCTGGTGGTCTCCCCGCGCGACCCGGACGGGCTGGCCGCGGCCATCAATGCCCTGCTGGCTGACCCGGAACGGCGGGCTGCGATGGGCCGTGCAGCGCAAGCACGCGCCCGGGACGAGTTCGATCTCGACGTCATGGTCGACCGGGTGCTGGCGCTCTACAGTAACCTGATTCGTTGACTTTGTCCTGTCCGTGGTAGAATGACACGTCATTTGTTCGCCGACCCTAAGGACAGGATGCAGACCAAGCTCAGTAGAATCTGCGACGCCATCATCGAAGCAGGCTGGCTAGCCGCGCTGGTGGTGGCGCCTCTTTTCTTCAATACGTTCTCCAATCGCGTCTTCGAGCCTGACAAGATTCACCTCGTACGCTCCATCGCGCTCCTGATGGCTGCCGCCTGGCTGGTTCAGCTCATCGACGCCGAGCTGGCGGGCGAGGCAGATCAAGAGGGCTTACGGTCGCGGCTGGGGGGCGCCCCACTGGTCCTGCCGGTGCTGATCCTGGTCGCCAGCTACCTCGTAAGCACCGCGCTGTCCCTGGTGCCGCGCATCAGTTTCTTCGGCTCCTACGTCCGGCTGCAGGGCACGTTCACGTTCCTCAGCTACATCCTGATCTTCGGCGCCATCCTGACGCACCTGCGCACGCGCTCTCAGATCGACCGGCTGCTGCACGCAGTCATCATCACGTCGCTTCCCATTGCCATCTACGGCATCATCCAGAACGCGGGGCTGGACCCGCTGCCGTGGGGAGGCGATGTGGTCGAACGCGTGGCCGCCAACATGGGCAACTCGATCTTCGTCGCAGCCTATCTCATCATGGCCGTGTTCCTGACGCTGGAGAGACTGCTCAACAGCCTGGTGGAGCTGCTCAAGAGCGAAGGCAGCGGATTCGGCGACGCTATTCGGGCGGGCGCGTACCTGTTCGTCCTGATCGTACAGCTGATAGCGATCGTGTACACGCAGAGCCGCGGTCCGCAGCTGGGATTGGCGGCCGGCCTGTACGTTTTCCTGCTGTTGGGCCTGCTGCTGCTCGCGCGCTGGGGCGCGTCGCAGGAACGCGGGCCGGCCCCCCTGCGCTGGCTGAGCACGCACGTGCGCGGTGCGTGGAGCGCCGTGATCGGCCTGACGATCGCCGGCCTCGTCTTCCTCGTGGTGCTCAATATTCCCGGGGGCCCGCTCAAGGGCGTCTGCCAGGTGCGCTACGTGAGCCGGACCTGCACGCTTTTCAGCCTGAGTGAAGGCACCAACGCAGTGCGCGCGCTGATCTGGGAAGGCGTCATCGACATGATGTCGCCGCACACGCCCCTGCAGACCCCTGACGGGCAGCCCGACGCGTTCAACGTCCTGCGGCCGCTGGTCGGCTACGGGCCGGAGTCGCTCTGGGTCGCTTTCAACCGTTTCTATCCTCCTGAGCTGGGGCGCTTCGAGGCGCGCAATGCCTCGCCCGACCGCTCTCACAACGAGACCTTCGACGCACTGGCGCGCGGAGGCCTGATCCAGTTCGCCGCAGAGATCTTTCTCTTTGCCAGCGTCTTCTATTACGCGCTCCGTTGGCTGGGGCTGATCCGCGACCGGCGATCGCGCAACCAGTTCATTGCGTTTCTCGTTGCCGGCGGTGCGCTCGGCGTGCTCCTGCCGCTGATCTTCGACCGCAGCTTGCGGCTGGCCGGCATCGGGCTGCCCGCAGGGCTGATCGCGGGGTTGATCCTGTATGTCACGGTGGACCTGCTGGCCAGGCGCCGCGCGCTGACCGAGATCCCCCAGGCGGCCGGCAGCCCGCAGCAGCAGCTTCTGATGCTGGCATTGTTCTCCTCGATCGTGGCCCACTTCGTCGAAGTTCACTTCGGCATCGCGATTGTCTCCACGCTGACGCACTTTTGGGCGCTCACCGGCGTGCTGGTCGCAGTGGGCATGGGCTGGGTGCGCGCCGAAAGCGCTGCGCCGGCCGCGCTCGAAGCGATGACGGCGCCGGCTCGCACTGCGCCCGCGAGCGCAGTTCCCTCTGCCGCTCAAAAACGCAAAGGTGGCGACGGCAGAGTGCGGTCCGCGACCCAGGCAGGCGACCGCCGGCCGGCCCAGGGGACCGCCAGGCCGGGCCGAAAGATCAGCGCGCTGCCCGCGCTCGTGCCGTACGCGCTTATCGCGGCCATCATCTCCGCCATTTTCGTCTGGAACTACACGATCAACCAGAGCGGCGCGACCGGCGCGTTCGGGGTCCTGTGGGACGCGTTCACCGCACGAAAGACCGACTTCCAGGTGGTCCGTTCCTCGATGCTGCTGGTGATGGTGCTGTTCACATGGCTCATCGGCGGGATCACCGCGATCGGTGAGGTCCGGGCAGACCGGGCAGCACGCCTATCCGTGCCCGCAGCCGCGCTGCTCTACTTTGGTGCTGCGCTGGTCACCTTCCTGGTCTACGGACTGATCCATGCCGGCTCCATCGACCTGGGCAGCCGGCAGGGGCTCGAGGTCTTCCATCACCTGGCGAGGCACATCGTTGTCTTCGACCTTGTGCTGCTGCTCCTGATGCTCGCGTTGGCTGCGAGCCTTGCCCTGGCGCGGCCGGAGCCGTGGCCGCAACGCTTTGCGCGCCGGGCCGCCATCTCAGCAGGTGCAGGCATTGTCCTGGCCGGCCTGGCCCTGTTCCTGATCGTGAATCTCAACATTCGCTCGGTTCAGGCCGACACCTATTATAAGCAGGGACTCGGATACGAGGCGGCGGGCCAGTGGGAAGGCTCGGTGATCCTGTATCGCGAGGCGGCCCGGCTCCAGCCGCAGGAGGATTACTATTACTTGTTCCTCGGCCGGGCGCTGCTGCAGCTCTCGGACGCCGTCCAGCCCGGTGCGGCCATGCTGCCTGCTGACCTGTCCGCTGTGCCGACCGGCGACCTGCTGGACCTGGTGGAGCGGGGCATCCAGGCGGGCAACCGCGAGGACATCCTGCGCGCGGCCCATGCCATGTTGACCGGCGCGCAACGGCTCAACCCCCTGAACACGGATCACACGGCCAACCTGGCCCGGCTGCACCGCGCATGGGCCTTCGCCGGCACGGCGACCACCGCGGACAGCAATGATCCGAGCCGCCTTGCCGAGATTCTGGCGTTGGAGCCCGAGAAGGTGGACCAGGCGCACCTGCTCAGCAGCCTGGACTTTTACCGCCAGGCCTTGACGCTCAGCCCAAACAATGCCGGGCTGTGGAACGAGCTGGCCACCCTGCAGTTCATCCAGGGCGACCTGGAAGCCGCCCGGCGGACGCTCGACGCCTCGCTGGCCGTCGATGACCGTTTCTATCCGACGCACATCCTGCTTGGCGACGTGCTGTCCGCAGGTGGCGATGCGCAGGGCGCGCTGTCCGCGTATCAAGCCGCAGCGCAGATCTCTCCCAGGAATCTGGCCGTGCTGAGCGCGGTCGGCGTTGCCGGGGCCGAGGCCGGGGATCCGGAGGCGTCGATCGGCGCATTCCGGCGCATCATCGAGTTGGAGACGCCGGCCCTTGCCGGGGCCCAGGCGCAGCTCAACCAGCTGAATGCCGCGGTCAACGCCGCAGGCGGCTATCAGAATGCGGAAGGCACGGCCACAAGTCGCCGCATGACGCTCGAACAGCAGGTCGCCACCCATCGGCGGCAGCTGTTCCTGGCCCAACGGAACCTGGCCCTCGTCCTGCAGGAGCTGGGCCAGATCGATGATGCGCTGTCGGCCGCGCAGCAGGCGCTGGAGTACGCATCCGAATCGGACCTGGCGAGCACCGAATCGCTGATCGCGTCTTTGAAAGAGCAGAGGCCGTGACCACCTACGTTCTCATCCTGGCCAGTGCACTGATCCTCGCCATGGGAGTGACCCCCCTTGTGCGGCGGCTGGCGCGGCGCACAGGCATGGTCGATCGACCCAGCGCGCGCAAGCAGCACAGCGTCCCCACGCCCCTGCTGGGCGGGCTCGCCATTTACCTGGCCGTCATCCTGGCGCTGATTGCCCTGGGAGATCGCTTTTATGTCAATCAGGTGATTGGCATCTTCCTCGGTGCGACGCTGGTGTCGTTCCTCGGCCTCTGGGATGACCGGCAAGGGCTTTCGCCGTGGGTCAAGCTCGGCGGGCAGTTCCTGGCCGCGGGCATCGTGACGATGACGGATGTCCGCATCGGGCTCTTTCCAGGGGATGTGCTGGACATCGCGGCCACGCTCCTCTGGGTGGTCGGAATCACAAACGCCATGAATCTGCTAGACAACATGGACGGCCTGAGCGGCGGCATTGCGGCCATTGCGGCGCTCTTCTTCCTGTTGTTCGCACTGATGAGCAAGCAATACCTGGTCGGCGCGCTGGCCGCTGCCCTGGTGGGAGCGTGCCTTGGGTTCCTGTTCTACAACCTCAACCCCGCGTCCATCTTCATGGGCGACACGGGGAGCTTGTTCCTCGGCTTCACGCTCGCGTCGCTGGCCATCAAGCTGCGCTTCCCGGACAACTCGGCATTTGTCACCTGGATGGTGCCGGTGCTCGTCCTGGCAGTGCCGATCTTTGACACGACCCTGGTGATCATCTCGCGGCTGCGGCGGCACCTGAACCCCCTGACCACGCCAGGAAAGGATCATCTGAGCCACCGGCTGGCGCAACTGGTGGGCAGCCCACGCGAAGCCGTCCTGATCTGTTATATCATTGCGTTCCTGGCTGGTATCGCGGCCACATTCGTCACGCAGGCCAGCCTCGTCGAGGGCTATGCCGTCGGCCTTGCGACCGTCATCATCGCCCTGTTCGGCATCTGGAAGATGGAACAGGTCTATCATCGTGCACGCACCGCCTGAAGCAATCAGGCGGAAGAAGGAGAGTCTCTTGAAGAAGCTTGTATTGGTCCTGCTGGTCCTATCGGCTTTCGCAGCAGCCCTGGCTGCATGCAGTGCAGTGCCCGCTGCGACGACCGCCGCGCCCACGAGCGCGGAAGTAGCCGCCGCGCCCACGAGTGCGGCCGCCGAGGCAGCCCCCACAGACACCTCTGCAGAGGTGTCTGCAACGCCGGAAATCTCCGGAACCCTGTCTGCCATGATGACCGCGCAAGCGGCCTCGCCCACTCCCGACAGCCGTCCCATCGTGCCTGAGCCGGTCGAAGGCGAGCGGCCCCTGGCCGGCGTCGAAGCCCAGGACCGCAACGAGCGGTTCTCTGGCCCGGCCGAGAATTATGTGGACGAGAACACGATCTACGTTGCCACGATCGTGACCGGCAAGGGCAACATCGTCGCGGAGCTCTACCAGGATACGCCCGAAGGCCTGAACAACTTCGTGACCCTGGCGCTGAACGGCTACTACGACGGCCTGACGTTCCACCGTGTGGAGCCGGGCTTCGTGATCCAGGGCGGCGATCCGCTGGGTGAGGGCAGCGGCGGTCCGGGCTATACCATCCCGGCCGAGATCAACCATCTGCACCCGCGCGGTGCGTTGGCCTGGGCGCGCACGGGCGACCAGATCAACCCCGAACGCCGGTCCAGCGGCAGCCAGTTCTACATCACGCTGGATGCGGTCACGTTCCTCGACGGTGCATACAGCGTCTTCGGCTACGTGATCGAAGGGATGGACGTGGTCGACAAGATCGAAATGGGCGACAAGATCGAGCGCATCGACATTGCGAAGGGCACGGCATCGATGCTCCCGACCCCCATGCCGACCCCCACCCCGTTTGCGCCGTCCAGCCAGGAGGGCCGGCCGCTGGCCACGGTAACGGTGGCCGAGCGGGAGTGTTTCTTCAACGCTGCGCCCGAGATGGCCATCGACGTCACCAAGAAATACCAGGCGACCCTCGAAACCGACAAGGGCAAGATCGTGGTGGATCTCGATGCGGCCCTGGCGCCGATCTCCGTGAACAACTTCGTGATACTCGCCAACCTCGGCTACTACGACGGCATGCCTATTGCCTTCGTCGAGCCGGGTGTTTATGCCGTCTTCGGCTCGCCCGGAAACAGCCCGGCCAGCGACGTTGGATACACCTTGCCGCTCGAGGCCGGCGGAGGAGCTACTGAGATTCTCACCGGCACCGTACTGATGTACCCCTCGGCCGATCGAGCCGGCGCACTGGCTGCCAGTGGCGCCCAGTTCTTCATCGCCTTCTCCGCGGTTCCCGACAGCGCTACGCCGATGAACCTCTTCGGCGCGGTGGCTGAAGGCATGGAGATTGCTGAACAGCTGGCTACCGGAGACGTCCTCAAGAGCATCACGATTACCGAGAAGTAACGCAACGGCGCAAGGAAGAAGAAAAAAGGAAGAAGGAAAAGGAAAGCGAAGAGATGCCAAATCGATACTCGAAACCGTTTGACATGCAGATTGACCCGGCGAAGAGCTACACGGCCACGATCGAAACGAATCGCGGCGTGATCGTCCTGCAGCTGCACGCCGCGCAGACCCCGCGCACGGTGAACAACTTCGTGTCGCTCGCGCGTGATGGATACTACGACGGTGTAACGTTTCACCGGGTGATCCCGGACTTCATGATCCAGGGCGGCGATCCGACGGGCACCGGCCGCGGTGGTCCGGGCTACACCTTCAAGGATGAGTTCGATCCCAAGCTAAAGCACGACAAGCCGGGCGCCCTCTCCATGGCCAATGCGGGACCGGGCACCAATGGCAGCCAGTTCTTCATCACACACGTGCCCACGCCGTGGCTCGACGGCAAGCACACGGTTTTTGGCCAGGTAACCACCGGCCAGGATGTGGTCGACAAGATCGAGCAGGGCGACGTGATGCTTTCGGTGACGATCGACGAAGCGTAGGATGACCACACAGGAACGCAAGAACGAGCTGAGCAACGGGTATGAGCGCGCCGGCCAGGAAGCTGGAGCAGGGCGCTCGAATCCCGGACGCACAAGACTGCTCCGTGTTCTTGCGCTCCTGTTCGTCGTTATCCTGTCCCTTCTCATCGTCCGGTACAGCAACCGCTTATCAGGCCTGGGCGCGTATGGTTACCCGGGCCTGTTCTTGCTCAATCTGCTGGCCAGCGCGACGCTGATCCTGCCTGCGCCGGGGATCGCACTGGCCTTCGCGGCCGGCTCGGCGCTCAATCCGTTTCTCGTGGGCCTGGCAGTTGGCAGCGGCTCAACGCTCGGCGAGCTCACGGGCTACATTGCAGGGGCGAGCGGTCGCGGGATCGTCACGCATGACCCGAATTACCCGCGCATCCGCGACGCAATGGCCAGGTACGGGCTGTGGATCATCATCCTGCTGAGCCTCGTGCCCAATCCGCTCTTTGATATCGCAGGCATGGTGGCGGGTGCAACGCGCATCCCTGTCTGGCAGTTCCTCGCTGCAGCCTGGATCGGCAAGGTGACCAAGGCGACGCTGATCGCGCTGGCCGGCGCAGGCATGATCCAGGCATTGGCGCCGCTGATCGAACGCTGGCTGGTTCGATAGTGCTATGAGCGGCTCGATCGACGCGGCGCTGGTCTTCGGCTTCCTGAGCTTCTTCCACTTCTGGGGAGGCGCAGCGCTGGGCGCGGGCGTTCATGCGCGCCGGATCCCACCCATCCTGTGGGGCGCCCTGATCGGCGGCTCACCCCTTTATTTCGGAATCGAGCGCGGGATGGCCTTGGGCGAGTGGGGCTGGATGGGCTGGCAATTCTTCGTATTGGTTGCCAGTGCGCTCTTGATCTTCTACCGGCTGCCGCGGCTGCGGGCCCTGTTTCTGACGCGCGGCATGACCACGCTGACGATCGGGACGTTCGTCATGGCGACCGGTGCGGTCATCGGCGCATGGTTCTTCCGCCTTGGCTCCGAGTTCTGGTCTCTTACAGCCGGGGGCGCGGGGTTCCTGCTGGGCGCAATGTGGTTCGGCGCAGGCATCAAACAGCTGCGCGGCAGATAGTGTTGGTCTCATGCCTGAGTTGGTCTCATGTCTGAGTTGGTCTCATGTTTGAGCTGATTTTTCTAGGCACCTCGGCGTCAGCGCCTTCGGTGCAGCGCGGGTTATCGGCCGCGCTGTTGCTTCATCGCGAGTACCGCTTCCTGATCGACTGCGGCGAGGGGACCCAGCGGCAGATCCTGCGCAGTGGGCTCGGGTTCAAGCGGCTCGAGCGCGTCCTGCTGACGCACGGCCACCTGGATCACATCCTCGGGCTGGGCGGCCTGGCCTCGACCTTCGGCCGCTGGGAGACCGTGGAGGAGATGGAGATCCACGGCGGGGTGGCTGCCCTGAGCCGCGTGCGGGAACTGATGCGCGTTGTCTTCGGGCCGGCCGAGGGCAAGATCAACATCGGATATCACATGGTGCATCCCGGCCTGCTCCTGGAAGATGAGATCTTCCGAGTTTCCGCGTTCCCCGTGGAGCACCGCCGCACGGAGGCCTTCGGCTACCTGTTCGAGGAGAAGCCGCGGCGGCCCTTCCTGCCGGAGAAAGCGACCGCATTGGGCGTTCCGGCCGGTCCGATCCGCCGCGACCTGGTGAACGGCGAGCCGGTGATATTGCCCGACGGCCGCACGATCCGGCCCGATGACGTCCTGGGTGAAGAGGTTCCGGGGATCAAGCTGGCTTTTGTCGGCGATGCCGGTCGCGTAGACAACCTGGTTTCCCACGTGGCGGGTGCAGACCTGCTGGCCATCGAGTCGACCTACATCGATGAGGAACGGGAAGTGGCTGCTGCCTTCGGTCACCTGACTGCGAAGCAGGCGGCCTGGCTGGCCCGCGAGGCCGGGGTGAAGAACCTCGTGCTGCATCACATCTCGCGGCGCTACAATGCGAAGCAGATCATGGAGGACGCTGCGCCCCTGTTCCCCAACACAGCGGTGGCGCGCGATTTCGATCTGTTCCGGTTGGTCAAGCAGAAACCGCTGGAGCGCGAGGATGTGCGCCACCGCGCAGACCGCGAACCGGCGGCGAGCACGGCCGATAGCCCGTCCTGAAGCGCTCAGGCGGCGGCCGGAATTCCAAGTGTGACCGAGAGCGGAGGCATCCTGAGCGGAGGCCGCACGTAGTGCGGACGCAGTCGAAGGACGCCGGAGCGGGGTTATATGGAACCGCTTCCTTCGACTGCGCTCCCTTCAGTCGCTCCGCTCAGGATGCTTGTCTATAGATACATTTGGAAGCGGTTATGCGGCGGCCGCGCGGCCCGCGCTGCCGTAAAGCCTTATCAACCGCTCGATCTCAAGGCTCATGGCGCGCTTGCCGCGCCACAGGTAGTCTGTCTCCTCACGCGAGCCCACGAACGGATGGACATTGCTGACCGGCCCTGCGGGGGGCAAGGCGTCGCGGACTCCATCCATGAAGAGGCGTTTCAGCCGGGTGCCCACATTGATCTTGGCCACGCCCAGCGCGATGGCGCCGGCCAGCGCCTCTGCGGGCAGGCCGGAGCCGCCGTGCAGCACCAGGGGTATCTGCACCGCGTCGCGAATGGCAGCCAGGTGGTCCAGGTCGACCGCCACCGCGCCGGTCTGCACGAGGTGCGCGTTTCCGATCGAGACGGCCAGCGCATGCACGCCCGTGACTTCGACGAAACGCGCAGCCTCCTCCGGATCGGTCCTGAAGCCGTGCACGCCGGGGTCGCTCGCGTCGGGCAGATGCCCCAGCTCGGCTTCGACGGCTGCGCCGTACGAGCTGGCCATTTCAAAGACGCGGCGCGTGATCCTGCAGTTCTCGTGAAACGACAGCGCGGAGCTGTCGAGCATCACCGCGTTGCAGCCCGCGTCCAGGGCCGCGGCGACCTGGTTCAGATCCTGGCCCTCGTTGAAGATCACCGCGGTCGGGACGCTGGCCCGCTCGGCCATCCGCCGGGCCATCTGCGCCAGGTCTCCCAGCGCGCCACGGTTCAGCCATTCCTGGCTGCAGACGGCCGCACCGAAGCCGATGATCGCGGGCGCGGCCAGGCGTTCCGATGCTTCGATCGACGCTTCGAGCGAGTACTGGTCCCAGCACTCGAAGTAACCGGTGGCATAGCCGTGTTCGAGCGCGTGCTGCAGCAGCGACGGCATGGATGCGACTGGCATGTGGGCCTCCGATGGTCTCAGGCTGTGGGCCGTCCAGGGGAGAGGACGACCTGTGGACTAACTGAAGCGCCCCCGATCAACCTGAATTCGACGCGGGATGGGACACAGTATGCCCACCACGAGGAGTGTGCAGGCGTCCGCGCTTCTGCTCGTCGGGTCTGGAAGAGCTTCGCTCGCCAACCGATGCCTCCAACAGTTCCATCATCCAACTGTTCAGGCTCTTGTTCCGTAGTCTGGCCTGGAGGGCTACATCGCGATGCAATACAGGCGGGATGCGTACAGTGAAGGTTCCCGAGTATGGCTTCTCGGGCTCCTCACCTCTCTCATAACAAAAGGTCAGGTAGTCGTCCACCGATTCCTGGAACGCGGCGCGCAAATCCTGGACCGTTTCCCCCTGAAAGGTTATCACATCGCGGAGGTTGATCACCTCGCCGTGAAAGATGCCAGCATCATCATCGTATTCTACTGCGCCCAGGTATCCTTTATACTCCATCATGGCTCAACTCTTGGGTTCTTGCGGATAACGCGCCTCTCTCGACACATCAGCCGTGCCACCGAATCTCCTAAGAGGTGCCCCCAGAGTGTCGTGCAGGCTCAGGACGCGGCCGGCGGCGGCACGGGCAGTTGCTCGACCGGCGTCGCCATCCACTTCTCGCCCGTATCGACCAGCATCACCGGGATGTCGTCCACCACGGGATACTTGCGGCCGCAGCCCGGCTCCTGGCAGATCAGCCAGCTCTCCCGGTAGAACTCCAGCCGGCCGGGATCATCGCCCGCGGCGCGGGTGGCGCTCGAGACGCAGTGTGGGCAGCGCAGGATTTCCAGCAGGTCTTGTGGAATCATCTTCACTCCGCAGTTTGAGGGATTTGAGCCAGTGTATCACAACAGCCACCCACTGCCCAACTGCCTCCTCCGCAGGGTGGGGCGGGCAAGCCCACCCCACCCTGACCCATCGATCCTATTCTTCGCGCTGTTGGACGCGCTTGCTTTCCGGGCGCACCACACGCCGGCTCACCCTCACGTACACCCGGGCGGCTGTGTCACGCTGACCGGACACGCGCCCGTTCCCAACGGGAACGACACACTCATGCCGGCATCGAAGGACAGGATGATCAAGGCGTCCGTGGAGTTGACAGTCCCGTCGCCGTTCGCATCTCCGCAGTTCATGGGACAGGAGCCTGAGGTGTCCATGTTCGCATCGGCCGACAGCACGATCAGCGCATCGGTCGAGTTGACCAGTCCATCTTCGTTCACATCCCCCAACACATCGGTCACCACGGATGGACCGTTGAAATAGAGGAGCTCGATTCCGCTGCCGCTGCCCAGGTTGCGCGTATACTGCTTGTCCGCGGCGTTGTTCCAGTGCTCGTGAACCCCCTGGCTGGTCATCCCGGCGCCATCATTCTCCGGGTCATAGACGGCGCCCGACGGCGGACTGCCGGCCAGCGCCAGCTCGTGCAGATAGTCCTGGACACCCTCGTTGCCCAGCGCGTGCTCGGGCCACTGCTGGCTGAGAAAATCGAACGCCACCGAGTCAATGGCCACCCCATCCATCGACA
>Ga0123332_1003125_pt1 | contig 15262 bp, 12 predicted proteins | sample BioC12SIPDNA_4_FD_89958 | JGI IMG/M metagenome (GOLD analysis project Ga0123332, IMG submission 89958) | Anaerobic biogas reactor microbial communites from Washington, USA - Biogas_R2_A C12 SIP DNA | ecosystem: Engineered > Bioreactor > Anaerobic > Unclassified | place: Washington, USA...
AACTCCGACAGATGAGCCTCCTTCAGCTTGTTCAGCTTGCGGATGTTCTCGATGACCGTCGAGAAGCTGCCGTTCACGCGGTAGAGGGCGTAGGTCTCTTCGCTGGCTCCGTCTATGGAGCATGTCATGCTACGTAGCTCGTATCTGATCAGCCCTTCAAGAAGCTCGTCGCTCACCGTGTTGAAGTTGACGCCGTTGTCGGCCGTGAGCGAGACGCCTCGCTCGTGGGCGCATCTCAGGATGCCGAGGAGGTCGGGGTTGAGGAGTATCTCCCCGTAGTTCGATAGCTCGATGCGCTTGAGCTGCGGATTCGCCTGGATGAGACTCTCGAACGCGGACAGCGTCAGGAACCCGTTCCGCAAGGCCGGGCGCACTGCTCCGCTATGCGCGGGGCAGGAAGGGCACCGCAACTGGCACGCGGAGGAAGCCTCGAGTCGGATCGCAGTGGGACGTATTCTGTCGAACGGCATTCTCTGGTTTCCTTCGGCCGGCCGGGTCGCTCTTGGATTACGGACGGTCAGTCGTAGGTCGTCCGGCTCTGCGTGAGCACCCTATCGTACAGGTCTCTATAGCGCCCGGCTATCACCTCGACGGAGAAACGGTTCACCGCGGTCTCGCGGCAGGCCTGCGCGAAGCCATGAAGCCTGTCCGGGTCGGTCGTCGCTGAACAACTCATACGATCCGGCACGGCTGGTGAGGTAGCGACGGTTCTCGCGGCCGATCACCTGTCGCCTCAGCACTCGTCGCAACCGCGCGCCTGGGCCGCCCGTGCGGCGCCTCCGCACGCGTCACTGGTGTTGAAGTGGACGATCCTCATGCGCTCGAACCTTTGCCCGTTTAGCTTGAGCCGATTGTGTAGATAGTATGACAAAGGCGTTCGTGGCGCTGTCATTTCATGCGTTGTGTACCGCTCGGGCAATCGGCCCTGCGCTGCTAGAATCTCCTGTTATGACAAGGAATCGCGCGACCACCCGCAGTTCTGCCGGATCCACCACGGTGGTCTACGAGCGCAGGCGCGGCTGGTCGGCCCTCGACCTGCGGGAGTTATGGGCCTACCGCGAGCTCCTTTACTTCCTCACCTGGCGGGACGTCTTGGTCCGCTACAAACAGGCCGTCTTGGGGGTGGCCTGGGCGGTCCTTCAGCCCGTGCTCACCATGGTGGTCTTCACCGTGGTCTTCAACCGGGCCCTCGGGGTCTCCGGCTCTCCCGACGCGGACATCCCCTACGAGGTATTCAGTTTCGCCGGTCTTCTTCCCTGGCAGTTCTTCGCCGGAGCGCTCTCCCGTTCCGGCACCAGTCTGGTGGGCAACGCCAATCTCCTCACCAAGGTCTACTTCCCGCGCCTTGTCATTCCCATCTCCGCCGTTCTAGCCGGCCTGGTGGACTTCGTCATATCCTTCGTGGTCCTCCTCATCCTCATGGTGAGCTTCGGCGTCTACCCGGGCTGGGAGATCTTCCTTGTGCCCGCGTTCCTCATCCTGGCCATCATCACCACTCTCGGAGTCAGCCTCTGGCTCTCGGCTCTGAACGTGCTTTACCGCGACGTGCAGTACGTCATCCCCTTCCTGGTGCAGTTGTGGATGTTCCTGAGCCCCGTCATCTACTCCACACAGAGCATCAAGAGCGAGACCGTGAGGGCGGTGTACTCCATCAACCCCATGACCGGGGTGATCGGGGGCTTTCGCTGGGCGCTCCTCGGCGAAGAGCTCCCCGGAGGGCACGTCTGGATCTCCATCGGGGTCATGGTGGTGCTCTTCGTGGGCGGCCTCTACTACTTCAGACGGATGGAACGGGTGTTTGCCGATGTGGTGTAGAAGATGACCGATATCGCCGTTCGCACCGTGGGGCTGGGCAAGATGTACCGCATCGGCGGGCACCGCGAGGCCTACCGCACGCTGAGAGACACCCTCATGCAGGCGGCCATGCGTCCCATCGAACGCCTGCGACACCCGGGGGCGGCCACCCACGCCTCGGAAGTGCTCTGGGCTCTCAGGGACGTCGACTTCGAAGTGAAGCAAGGGGAGGCGGTCGGCATCATCGGCCGCAACGGGGCCGGCAAGAGCACGCTTCTCAAGGTTCTTTCCCACATCACCGAACCTACCGAGGGTCGGGTGGAGATCACGGGCCGGGTCGGGAGCCTGCTGGAGGTGGGCACCGGGTTTCACGGCGAGCTCACCGGCCGGGAGAATATCTTCCTTAACGGCGCCATCCTGGGCATGACCAGGCAGGAGATCAAGCGCCGGTTCGACGAGATCGTGGAGTTCAGCGAGATCGGCCGCTTCCTCGACACCCCCGTCAAGCGCTACTCGAGCGGCATGTATGTCCGGTTGGCCTTCGCCGTGGCCGCTCATCTCGACCCCGAGATCCTGATTGTTGATGAGGTGCTCGCCGTGGGTGACGCCGCCTTCCAAAGGAAATGCCTGGGCAAGATGGAAGACGTCGCCGGCCACGGTCGCACGGTGCTCTTCGTGAGTCACAACATGCAGGCGGTCCGGAGTCTGTGCACCAATGCCATAGAGCTTCAGGCGGGCCGGGTGGTGAATGCAGGCGAGGCGGCCCAGATCGTCGCGGACTACCTGACGCGGCAGTCGGCGAGCGAGGCCTTCGCACGGTGGACTCCCGGGGAGGGGCCCGGTAACCACATTGCCCGACTCCTGGGGTTGGAAGTGATCGACGAGGCGGGAGAGGTGGCCAATGTCGTCTTCAGCGACCAGGCCTTCAGAGTCCGGATCGCCTTCGAGCTGTCGCGAACCGACCTGCCGGTCGGCGTTGGCTTCGATCTGACCACGAGCGAGGGGACGGTCGTCCTCCAGAGCTACCAGACCCATGCGGACCAGGACCGGCGGCCTCAGCTTCGCGAAGGCCGCAACACCATCGAGTGCATGCTGCCAGCCGGTCTGCTCAACGACGGCCAGTACATGGTCGTCCCCGGCTTGGTCATCCATGGGAACCGCTGGATCCTGCGCGCAGGGCCGGCCGTCTCTTTCGAAGTGCATCGTGTACCTGGGCAATCACCCTACGCAAGAGTCAAACTGCCGGGGGTCGTTGCCCCGGTCCTCGCCTGGCGGAACGCCGAGACAGATTAGGCTGATCCGCTGGGTCATCGGGCCCGCATCCGCTCGTAAAGGGCGCCGAGGATGACCACCCGCGGCCTGACCACTTCGTAGACGAAGTTCTGGTAGTAGGGGTGGATCGCACGGTCTCTCCAGAACACGCCTCGCATGGACTGGACCCCGATGGCTGCGGACTGGCCCACCACCTGCACTGCGGCCCTCACCCTGCTCCGCCGGGTGTGGGGGTCCTCGAGAACTCTGGAGCTGTCGCGGCCTCCTGCCCAGGCTGCGAGCAGGATCCCTCTCCACGTCTTCTTCCAGGCGTGAACGAGATGGTCCACGCAGAGTCGGGGTTCGTAGTAGATGATCTCGCCGGGCATCTCCGCACGGATCCTCACCTGCATGGCCGTCTCTTCGCCGTAGGCGACCCTTCTCCCGACAACGCCTAAGGCCGGATCGAAGCCTCCCAGCGCTTCCAGGACGGCGCGGCGGAAGAAGAGGTTCGTCCCGCTCAAGTATTCGCCCGGGCACAGCGGACGAGCGGTCTCTCCCCGAGTGCGGAGCTCGTATCGGTCCTTGAACCAACGAGGCTTGGCATCCGCATGAAACGGAACGACCGGCCCTCCGAGCGCGGCCGGCGCCCCATGGACGATGGTCTGCAAGGCGACGTCCAGCCACTCCGGCGGCGCCTTGGCATCGTCGTCCAGATAGCCCACGTAGTCACCCCGCGCCTCCAGCCAGCCGCGATTGCGGGCATGGGAGAGTCCCAGCCGCTCCTCCAGGCAGTAGCGGACCTGCGGGAGCCGGCTGCTGCATCCCTCTACGACGGCGCGGGTGCCATCGGTAGACGCGTTGTCCACCACTATGACCTCGTACGTAGTGGGGTCGAGCGTCTGGGCGACGAGCGAGGCGAGGGCCTCCGCCAGGAGTTCAGCCCGGTTGTGCGTGCACACGACCACCGAGACGAACCCCTTCACGCGCTGGACCTCCCTCCGCCCCCTCGGGCTCTTTGATCTGCCATTCTACTATCCTCGAAGAGGTACACTCTTGGCACGCTGCGCAAACCGGCCACATCCACGGGGGACCCGCGCTGAGACTCGCCTTCATCACGACGCGTGAGCACGACGCCACGAACATGCGAAGCTGGTCGGGCACCCCCTACCACATGGCGCAGGCTCTCCTTCGTGAAGGGGTAACACTCGAGTACGTGGGCCCGCTGCAAACGAGGTTTCGGACGGCTCTTCGCGTGCGTGCGCGCCTGCAGAGGCACTTCGGCGGCGGGTATCTCTACGATCGCGACCCCATCGTGCTCCGGCACTATGCCCGGCAGATCGCATCGCGCCTGGCGCACCTCGATGTGGACGCGATCTTATGCCCCGGAACCATGCCGGTAGCCTATCTCGACACGGGCATCCCCGTGGTGACCTGGACCGACGCCACCTTCGCCGCCATGGTCGATTACTATCCGTCGTTCTCCGGGCTATCCGCCGGGAGCATCCGAGCCGGGCACGCCGCGGAGCGGGCGGCTCTTGATCGTGTCGACGCAGCCGTGTTCTCGTCGTCGTGGGCGGCGGAATCGGCCATCAGGGACTACGCTGCGGACCCGGCCAAGGTGCACGTGGTGCCTTTCGGCGCGAACCTGCCCACGGAGCCGGCCGGGAACGAGGTGGAGGCTCTGATCGAGGGTCGTCCGCGGAACGAGTGCAGGCTCCTCTTTGTCGGTGTGGACTGGTACAGGAAGGGCGGGGATCTTGCTCTGGAAGTCGCGTCGAGATTGACAAGGTCGGGAATCCCCACGAAGCTCGCCGTGGTCGGCTGCCGGGTTCCCGAGGGGTCGGACGCGGGGATGGTCGAGAGTATCGGCTTTATCGACAAGGCCGCGCCCGACGGCGAGGCCCGGCTCGTGGACCTACTGAGGAGGAGCCACTTCTTCTGTCTCCCGTCGCGCGCGGACTGCACTCCCGTCGCGTTCTCCGAGGCTAGTGCGTACGGGCTACCCTCAGTTTCGGTGCGCACGGGGGGGATCGGATCGATCATAGAGTCCGGCAAGAATGGCTATCTCTTCGGGCTGGACGATTTCGTCGAGGACGCGACTCGGATCATCCGTGCCTGCCTCGCCGACTACGAAGGCGTGTACGCTCCGCTGGCCAGGTCCTCGTACGAGGAGTACCGCGGCCGTCTCAACTGGACTACTTCCGCGAAGACGTTCGTAGGGCATCTGTCACATCTGGTCTCCGCCGGGGGTTGACCGCCCGGCAGCTTGTCACCGGCCGGCGCAGGCCCGGACCTGGCCGATGTGCCGCCCGTGGCGGCGGACATGCTAGGCTTTCTGTCGTCGCCGTGAAGGAGCCCCATCCACCCCAGACCCGGACACCCGACCATGCCGATCGTGCCTACTCCTCAGCTTCTCGTCTCGATCCTCACCCCGTCGTTCAACCAGGCGCGGTGGCTCGAAGACAACCTGCGGTCGGTCGCGTGCCAGACCTACCCCAGGGTGGAGCACATCGTGATGGACGGCGGATCGACCGATGGCAGCGTCGCCCTGCTCGAGTCCGCCGGGCCCAACGTCCGCTGGAGGAGCGAGCCCGACCGGGGCCAGTCGCATGCCCTGAACAAGGCCTTCGCTGAGAGCGCGGGCGAGATAATCGGGTGGATCAACTCTGACGATGCCTACTTCGACTCACGAGTCGTCGAGGACGTGGTGCGTTTCTTCGACCGGAACCCTGAGGTCGACGTGCTTTACGGTCACGCCGCCTCGGTGAACGCGGACGGGCGCATCCTTCATTACTACTGGGCGCCGCGGTTCCACGTCCGGCTGCTACGGCTCTATGACTACATCGTGCAGCCGTCGGTCTTCTGCCGGCGGCGGGTGCTCGGCGAGCACTTGGCCGACGAGAGCCTCGAATTCGCCATGGACTACGAACTGTGGCTCAGGCTGGCCGAGCGGCACCGCTTTGCCCGGCTCGACCGGGTCATCGCCATCGATAGGGTGCAGCCCGGGCGCAAGAGCCGGACTCTCCCCGAAGTGGGGCGGAGCGATACGCAGAAGCTGGGCCTTACCTACGGAGTGCGGACCTCCACCACCGCCCGCGTCCTTGCGGCTGCCCATCATGTGTACTCTCGTCTACGTGGGGCGCGACTGGCGATGACGCCGCCCACCGGACTCGCTTTCGCGGGTAGCCAAGACCGTCCAGCCGTGGTCTTGTGGCGGCAGATCGCAACTCGGAGATCGAAGATGCCGGTCGGGGGGAGTGGCCTCCTCTAGCCTACTAGCTCGTCGAGGAACGCGGCGACCCGCAGACCCATGTTCGCTTCGGAGAACTGGTCGATATAGCTGTGCGCCGGCGTCACGAGCGATCTGCCGTCCGTTTTGGCGTCCCAGAGATCTACCAAGCGATCCGCTATCTCATGTGGTGCGTCCGGCGGTGCGACCAGACCCAGGCCTGAGCGCCGGACGATTTCGGCGGTTTCGCCTTCAGGCGCCAGAGTCAGTATCGGCTTCTTCATGGCGAAGTACTGGAACAACTTGCCCGGTATCTGCGACGCGAATCGAGGGTCGGCATGCTTTATGAGCACCAGGCAATCCGCGTCCAGCATGTCTCGCCAGATCCTCTCGGGCCTCACCGGCGGTTCCGTGCAGACCTCCTCCGCAACCGCCGCCCGCTTGGATTCCATCTTGGCTTCGGCCATCCCCGGCCCGGAGCCGACGAGTCGCAGCTTGACCCTTCCCTTCGCCTCAGGCCGTCTGTCGAAGAGGAACGGCAACGCCGCGACGAGGCTGCGCGCGTTCCTGGCCCCACCCCCGTACAGAGTGCCGGTGTGCAGGAGGGTGAGGCGCCCGTCGCTGCCGGAGGCGCCCCTGCCGCCCTGGGCAAGCAGGTGGGGAGGGACCGGCGGCGCCGACGAGTAGACGACGTGCACCCTGTCGGCGACCTCTGGATATCGGTCGCTTAGCCATGAGGCGTATGTCGATGTGGTCGTGACGATGGCTGAGGCATGCAGCAGGGTCCTCTCGAGAGCCCGGACCTCCGCTGGTCGGAGTTCATAGCCTGGATACGGACAAGGGTCGTGGAACTCGAACACCAGTGGCACGCCGAGACGCTCGGAGACACGTCTCGCTGCCACAGGCGATCTCAGGTCTGCGTAGGTGATGCCCCAGACGACGTCGGGGGGCCCGTCCCGTTCGGCCCTATCCCTCGCCCACCTCTCCAGCCGGGGGGCCCACTGGGTCTCCGGATCATCGATCAGGTCGCCGTTGCCTCGTGACCGTTGGGCCATGATCCACAAGTTGCGGACGTAGGGGTAGTCGACCGCCCTCGGCCACGGACCGATCGGGAAGCGGGTCATCACCCACTCCCCGGGGAAGGCCTGCTCGATGCGAGGATGACGTTTGAGTAGGTTCCGCCGCCCCCCGACCAGCGTGGTCTGCCAGCCCAGCGGCTCCAAAGCTCTGCAGAGCGCGAAGAAGCGTGGGGTCGAGGCCAGCCAGCCAGGGCGGAAAGCATTGTGCTCTATCATCCATAGACGGCTCACGTTGGTCCAAGTAAGCATAGGGGCTCGAATGATCGAAGGCAAGCCCGTAGCCGTAGCACGCCCATGGCCGGGGCCGCTATCATCGCAGGAGACACTCGACTTGGTTGCCGGCTGGAGCGGCGCACGTGCAGACTGACCTCAGCCCCCCGACTTTCGCTGTGCTGATCCCCGCCTACAACGCGGAGGCGACCATTGGCGCCGCCATAGAATCGGTTCTGGCGCAGGACGATGAGGTAATCGGCCTTCCGGATGGCCGGGTCGATGCAGAACTGGATGTCGGCCCAGCGGCCGTTCTTGCCTGGGGTGAGGTTGAAGATCCGGGACAGATCGTAATTGGCTACCAGGCGCACGAGCATGGAGGCTCCCTGTGACTGTCTGGGCATACTCAGCTGCCCTACAGCGTAGCAGTCGAGTGGCCTCGCGGCACGAGTCGTGAGGTGGAGCGGTCGCGCGCCCAGGCGGCCGCACGAGTAGAATGGCCGCATGGCAACCATAGGGATCGACGCTACCGCTCTGTCGGCCCCCGCCAGCGGGGGCATCGGCGTTTCCCAGTATCAGACCATGCGGGCGCTGGCGGCGACGTGTACGTCTCACAGGTTCGTCTTGTACGCGGCAAGAGCACCCGTGGTCCCGTTCTCAGACCGGCCGCTCGATCTACCGTGGGAGGTGCGCCTGGGTTCAGGCCTCCTGGCCTCCAGCAACATCGCCTGGATGCAGACAGGGGTGAACCGGCTGCTCGCCGATGATCGTGTGGAGGTCTTCTGGGGGCCGCGCCATCTACTGCCGTTCCGGGCGTCCGGCGTCGCCAAGGTGGCGACGGTCCACGATTTCTGGGACCGCTACTACCCGGAGCAGCAGCCGTGGGTCAACCGCCACGTCAACCGACGGCTCATCGCAAAGGTCATCTCCGAGGCCGACGTGGTTGTCACCCCATCCGAAGCGACCGCCCGGGACGTGACACGCTTCATCGGATCCGTCCGGGGCGAGGTCCGCGTGATTCCCTGGGGAGTCGACCCCGGCGCCTTCCGTCCCCTGCCTGAAGAGCAGATCGCCGCAGTGCTGTCGCGATTGGGCGTGTCAAGGCCGTTCATACTATCTCTGGACGTCTTCAACCCGCGCAAGAACTTCGTCGCCGTGCTCGATGGGGTGGCGCGGCTCCCGGAAGAACCTCGGAGGTCGCTGACCGTGGTCGGCGTTGGCGGGCCGCGGAAGACGGCCACCGGTACGGCCGTTCAGGCAAGAGCGGACGTGCTCGGCCTCGGCGAGCGCCTGCGTCTGGTCGGCGACGTCCGCCCGGACGACCTTGCGGCTCTCTACTCGGGCGCTCTCGCGCTGGTGCACCCAAGCGTCTACGAGGGTTTCGGCATGCCCGTGCTCGAAGCCATGGCGAGTGGCTGTCCGGTCGTCACGGCCAGCCGTTCCTCACTGCCTGAGATAGCCGGGGGCGCTGCGCTGCTTGTCGACCCTACCGACCCTGCGGAGCTTGCCCGGGCTATCACCCTCGTGGCCGCCGACGAGGGTGAGCGTGCGCGCCTTGTCAGCGCGGGACTTGTGAGAGCTGCGGACTTCACGTGGCGCCGCACCGCGGAAGAGATGGTGGCCGCCTTCGAGCGCGCCCTGGTGATTCGGTCCGCTATGGCCGCGAGGCGGGCGTCGTGACATCGAGGGTCGGCGTGGCCTTCATAAACAACTTCCCGGGGTCGTCGCTAGGCGGCGGTGAAGTGCAGCTGCTCGCCCTGCTGAGAGGCGCTCTGCCGGCGGGGGTGAGTCCCCACGTGATCGTTGCGAGAGGGTCCGCCCTGGAGCGCGCAGTGGGTGCCATCGATGGAGTCGACGTCCTGCCCGTCGATTTCGCCATCCGCGATCTCCGCAGCCTTGCGACCACTATCGCCGCCAGGCTGGAGGATGTCGAGATCGTGCAGGGAACAGGCTTTCTCACCAACCTGATCGCCCGGCGGGTGGGAGACCGGACCCATTCGACTGTCGTCAACCTGGTCCAAGTAGCGCCAGGCGCGTCACGTTTGGACGGCGGACGATGGATCACCGGCGTGCTGAGGAATCGGCTCGACCGGTCGTCCCGGGGGCGCGTCACCCGGTTTGTGGCCGTCTCTCACGCGGTTGCGGTGGGTTTGGCCGCCACCGGGGTGGACTCCGGCCTGATCACAGTGATCGCCAACGGTGTAGATGTGGACCAGCTCCGGCGTGCGGCTTCGAGCGTGCGGAGAGGGGCTCCCAGCGCGGCCGGGCCGTGCGTCGGTTTCGTCGGCCGGTTGGAGCGGATCAAGGGGTGCGAGCTCTTCATACGGGCCGCGGCGCGTCTGGCCGGCGATGACCCGACCATGCGCTTCACGATCGCGGGAACCGGGTCACGAGAGAGCGCCATCCGGCGACTCGCGAACGCCCTGGGTGTCGCCGACCGTGTGGAGTTCCTCGGCTATGTGGAATCGGTGCCGCCCGTCCTTGCCGGGCTCGACGTGCTGGTGGTGCCGTCGCTCTCGGAGGCCTCGTCGCTCATCGCTATGGAGGCGCTGGCGCTGGGCGTGCCCGTCATCGCCTCCGACGTGGGGGGGCTGCCTGAGGTGGTGACGCACGGAGAGAACGGTCTACTTGTCCCACCCGGCGATGTCGAGGCGATCGCAAGCGCAGTCACCCGGGTGGTGAGCGATCGGGAGTGGGCCCGCGCCCTTGGCGACGCCGGCGCTCGACGGGTGGAGGAACGATTCACGGTGGAGCAGATGGTACGCGGCTATCTGGGACTCTACAGAGGCCTCGTATCTGGCGGAGGCGGGCTGTGCGGATCGGGCTGATCGGTTGGTACGGCCATCAGAACGCAGGAGACCAGCGGATCCTCGAGTGCCTCCAGCGTTTCTTCGACGGCCACGATCTTGTGGTCACCCGCAGCCTGCCTGACGCCGAGGATCGTGCGGAGGAGTTGGATGCATGCGACTTCGTCCTGTTGGGCGGCGGGGGCCTGATCCTTCGCGGCACCGGGCGCTATGCGGGACTGATCAGGAACCTGAGGCCCCGGTTCGGCTGTGTTGGCATCGGTGTCGAGGCCCGCCACCGTGACAACCTGCAGTTCATCGAGGCAGTCAAAGACCGCGCCGAGTTCATACTCGTTCGAGACGAACGGAGTCGGCAGCTGCTTCGATGCCCGAGCAAGACGGTCGTAGGGCCGGATCTCACCTTCTTGTACCCGTACGACGCGGTGGCGGAGGTCGAAGCCGATGTATGCGGGCTGAACCTTCGGCCTTGGGTGAGCTGGCACGGGGAGTTCGCGGGTCTGCACGATCGCCTCATGCACAAGCTGAACGCCCGGGCGCCCGAGCTGGTCGCCCGTTCTCTGTTCTCCAGGTGGGAGCCTGACAAGGCCGTCGACATGGTGCACAAGAGCTTCGCCCAGGTCGTCCCTCTGCCGCTGTATCTCGAGCCGGACAGAGGCAACGATCGCAGCGTCCTTTCCGCCTACTTCGCCGACGTGCCCGATGTCTTTCTCGGGGAGAGTCTGGACGGTTGCAGGTTCGTGGCGAGCATGCGCTTTCACGGCCTGGTCTTTGCCTGCCAGAAGGGGATACCGTTTCTCTCGTTCTCGTACCAACCGAAGAACGAGCGCTTCTGCAGGGCGTTAGGGTTGGAGCGTCTCTCGATGAGCCTCTTCGATCTGGGCGCGCTCCCTGGAGCTATCCGGTATCTGAAAGCGAATCACGCGACCTTGCGGGCCACTCTCCTCGAGGCACGGGCGAGCCACCGGCAGGTGATCTCCGATCTCATGGCGGATGTCTATCACCAGATGGCGGGGACTGTCCATCGGTCTTTCGAACATCGCCCCCTGCACCCCGCCGGTACCGGTGGCAGCCTGGATCGACTAGAATCCCCGTATGGACACAAGTGCACCGCTCCGCGTGACGATGGTCAACAAGTACTACTCACCTCCGCATCTGGGTGGGGTGGAGACGGTCGTCCGCACTCTCTCCGAGGGTCTGGTCGAGCACGCGGGCGCCCATGTGCGGGCCTTGGTCAGTAACGAAGGCCGAGATCGTGTGGAGGAGTCCATCGGCGGTGTCGACATCGTCCGTCTTCCCAGACAGATGGCCCTCTCCTCGGCGCCGGTGGCGGCGGGTATGGCACGCGCCCTGCGGGCTGAGTCGCGCCGCCGGGGTCACGAGGGTCCCGAACCGCCCGACGTCATGAACTTCCACTCCCCGTATCCCTGGGGGGAGCTCTCCTTCTTGTTCTCAAGGATCGGGGTTCCCAGCGTGGTCCTCTATCACAGCGACATCGTCCGGCAGAAGCGCCTGCTGGCCGCTTACAGGCCCTTTCTGGAGCGGTTTCTTGATAGAGTCGACCTCATCGTGGTGTCCTCACCCAACCTGGTCAGAGGCTCCGAGTTTCTAGCGCCGCGCGCCGGGAGATGCCGTGTGGTGCCCTTCGGGCTGCCCGCCGCGCGACTCACGACGACGCCGGCGATGGAGGCGCGCGCAGCGGAACTGCGCGCGGCCCATCCCGGTCGGAAGATCGTGCTCTTCGTGGGCAGGCTCGTCTACTACAAGGGCGTCGATGTCCTTGTCCGCGCTATGGCGAGCGTCGATGCCGACCTGGTGCTCATGGGGCGTGGACCGCTGGAGAAAGAGATCGCGGAGCTGGCTGCCGCGAACGGGGTCGCCGCGCGTCTGACCTCCTTGCCCCCCCAGGATGAAGACGAGCTCTCCGCCTGGTACCGGGCCGCCGACGTGTTCTGCCTGCCCAGCGTGGCGCGGAGCGAGGCATTCGGCCTTGTGCAGATCGAGGCGCATGCCGCGGGCACGCCGGTCGTGTCTACCGACCTACCGACGGGCGTGCCCTTCGCCAATCTGGACGGCGTCACCGGGCTCATCGTGCCTCCGGGCGACGCGGCCGCTCTCGCGGCCGCGCTCACACGCCTGCTCGCGGACGATCGGCTGCGAGCCCGCCTGGGCGCCCAGGCCCGAGCGCGCGCCCTCCGGGATTTCACGGTCCCGCGGATGGTCGCAGACACAATGAACGTGTACGCGGAGGCCATCGAGCTTCACGCCGGGCCCGACAGGGGCGGGCGCGGCGGGTCGCCGAATGCCCGGCGCCGTCCCGAAGCACCGCGAGGAGCCTGAGTGTCCCGCACCCGCTTCATCGCCCTGTCCGTCGTCATCGACGCGGTGCTGGTCAACGCGGGGTTCATCCTTGCCTTCTTGATCCGGTTCGGCGGCAAGCTGCCGGCGTTCAACTTCGAGGCCTACCTCATCCTGGCCCCGATCCTCACAGTGCTCTACATCGGGGGAGCCTGGACCTACGGCCTGTATGACCCGGAGCGCGCCGATACCGCTTGGGCTGTGGCCCGAGGCGTTCTCGCGGCGGTGACCGTCGGAACGCTGCTGACCGCGGCGGTCGCCTTCTTCGGCAGCACCCGCACGGCGTCGTTCGCCCGCTCCACGATCCTCATCGCCTGGATCATCGATCTTGTGTTGCTCACGGGGTGGAGGCTGGCCTTCTTGCGTCTGGCGAACGTACGGTGGCCGGAGCAGCGCGTCCTCATCGTGGGGACCGACCCCGCCTCGGTGGATCTTGCCCGTACTGTGTCCGAACGCGCACGGTGGGGGTGGACGGTGGCCGGCCTCATCGACACGGGTGCCCACGAGAGCGGCCGCGCATCCGACCCTGTCGACGACTTCGCCGTCCTCGGCGGAGTGGACGACGTGGCACGCCTCGCCGGTGAGCATCATGCCAATCGCGTGATCATCTCGAGCCCGATAGCGCTCCGCGAGCTGGTGGAATCGCTCGTTCTCTCCAACGGAGGCCAGGTGCGCGTCGATGTGGTGCCCGAGCTCTACGAGATCTTCATCGGTACCGTGGACGCCATCGTCGGCGACGTTCCTCTCATGGAGATCTCACGTAGCACCGTGCCGCGCTACTACGCGGTGGCGAAGAGGACGCTTGACGTGGTGATCGCCTGCGTGACGCTCATCGTCGCAGGGCCTCTGCTGCTCGCTTCCTTCGTGGCCATCGCCGTGAAGGAGGGCCTGCCGGTCTTCTACTCTCAGGAGAGGGTCGGCAGGAACATGAAACCCTTCCGCATCCACAAGCTCCGCACTATGGTGAGGGACGCCGAGAAGCGTAGCGGTCCTGTGCTCGCCGGGGAGAACGACGAGCGCATCACCCCCACCGGCCGCTTCCTGCGTAGGTTCCGAATCGATGAGATCCCGCAGCTCGTCAACATCCTGAAAGGGGAGATGAGTTTCGTCGGCCCTCGTCCAGAGCGCCCCTACTTTGTCGAGCAGTACCTCGCCGAGATGCCCGGCTATCGCGAGCGATTCAAGATCAAGCCGGGCGCGACGGGCCTGGCCCAGGTGAGCGGCGGCTATGCGACCACCCCGGAGCGCAAGCTGAAGTACGACCTCGTATACCTGTATCATCAGAGCCTGGCCATGGACGTTCAGATCGTGGCGGAGACGTTGCGGGTGGTGCTTACCGGACGGGGAGCCAGGTAGGGAGCGCGTGTTTGGCTAAGGCGGGAAAGAGACGAAAGACCACCCGGGTGGAGAAGCCCGCGCAACGTGAGCCGGTGAAGAAGGCCGCTCGCGCCGCCGCTTCGGATACCCCCCGCCATGGGGTCAAAGAGACTCCTGAGCAGGCCGCTGCGGAAGCGCCTAGGAAGGCCGCCAAAGAGGAGCCCAAGCCCGCGCTCAAGGAACGCGCCGACGTCGTGAGCGGGGGTCGCCGCGTTGCATGGTGGGCCCTGATCGTCATGGTGTTCCTGGTGCCGCTCGCCACGAGCAACTTCACCTTGTTCGGCATCGACCAGTTGCTCACCGACGACGTCTACTACCTGGTCAAGGTGTCCGTGATGCGCACGCTTACGCTGGTCGCTCTGGCGGCATGGGCGTGGGACCTGCTACGCCGTGGCGGCCGGATCAGGCACACGCCGGTGAGCTGGGCCGTATTGGCTCTGGTGGTGTGGGCGGCCATAACGACCGTCACCTCCATCCACTGGCCCACCGCTCTCCTGGGCAAGCCGAATCGCCATGAGGGGCTGATCACCTTCATCAACTACGGCGTCATCTATTTCCTGTTCCTGCAGTTCGCGGACCATGCGACGCGGCTCCGGCGCCTGGCCGGGTCGCTCTTCTGGTCGAGCGTGCTCGTGTCGGTCTTCGGCATCGTCCAACACCTGGGCGTCACGTTCGCCGGCTGGCAGCCCGTGGGCTTCGAGCCCAGCCGCGCCTTCTCCACCTTCGGCAATCCCGACTTCCTCGGCGGTTTTCTCATTTTCTCGGTCGCCGTCGCCATGGGACTGGCCTTCCTGGAACGGAGAACGGTCTGGCGTCTGGTCTACTGGGTGGGTTTCGGTCTGAACGGCGTGGCGTTGGTGGTGACCTTCACCCGGGGGGCATGGATAGGCGGCTTCATCGCTCTCGTGCTGATGGCCCTCATCGCCTGGAGACAGAGGGTCAGGGTGCTACGGGTGGACTGGTTGCCGGCCGGGGCTTCGCTCGCTGTGGGAGTGGCGTTGATCGTGCGCAGCCTCTTCAGCTCCAGCGACGTTCTCAATTTCGGCAAACGCATCGCCTCCATCTTTGAGTTCAGCAGCGGCAGCGGTTATTCGCGGACCGAGATATGGCGCGCGGCGCTGTCGGCGATAAAGGACAGGCCCGTCCTCGGTTCCGGT
>Ga0123332_1003131_pt1 | contig 15246 bp, 14 predicted proteins | sample BioC12SIPDNA_4_FD_89958 | JGI IMG/M metagenome (GOLD analysis project Ga0123332, IMG submission 89958) | Anaerobic biogas reactor microbial communites from Washington, USA - Biogas_R2_A C12 SIP DNA | ecosystem: Engineered > Bioreactor > Anaerobic > Unclassified | place: Washington, USA...
CACCAACCGGGCGCTCATCGACAGCTACATCGACTCGGTCGGGGCGTCGAGCTGATGTCCACGCGGACCGACGCCTACGCCGCCGCGTTCCACGCGGTGATCGCCGCCGAGGACACCCTCGGCGAGGTCGAGGACGAGCTGTTCCGGTTCGCCCGGATCCTCGAGGGCGACGACGCGCTCCTCGAGGCGCTGTCGGACCCGCACATCGAGCCCGCCCGTCGCCAGCAGATCGTCACCGACCTGCTCGACGGCAAGGCCCAGCCGACCACCGTGAACCTGGTGGGTCTCGTGGTCGGCAACGGTCGGGCCCGGGAGCTCCCCGACATCGTCGACGCGCTCGTCGCCCTGGGCGCCGCCTCCCGTGAGGCGGCGGTGGCCCAGGTCCGCAGCGCGGTCGCCCTCTCCGACGACCAGACCACCCGCCTCGCCGAGGCGCTCAGCCGGGCCACCGGCAAGAGCGTCGAGGTCAAGGTCACGGTCGACCCCAGCGTCCAGGGCGGCGTCGTCGCCCAGATCGACGACACCGTCATCGACGGCTCGGTCCGTCGCCGCCTCGAGCAGCTCCGCGCCGCGCTCTAGGCCCGTCCCGCCGGCGCCCCGGCGCCCAGCACAACAACCCAGGAAGAAGCGAGCCCCATGGCTGAGCTCACCATCAGCACCGACGAGATCACCGCCGCCCTCCGCAAGAACCTCGAGGGCTTCCAGCCCGACGCGGCCGCCGCCCAGGTCGGCCGGGTCATCGAGGTCGGCGACGGCATCGCCCGCGTCGACGGCCTGCCCGACTGCGCCGTCAACGAGATGCTCGAGTTCGAGGACGGCACGATCGGCCTCGCCCTCAACCTCGACGAGGAGTCGATCGGCGCCGTGGTGCTCGGCGACGTCGACGGCATCGCCGAGGGCCAGACCGTCCGCGCCACCGGCGAGATCCTGTCGGTCCCGTGCGGCGACGGCCTGCTCGGCCGCGTGGTCAACACGCTCGGCGAGCCGGTCGACGGCAAGGGTCCGCTGACCAACGTCGGCACCCGCCGCATGGAGGTCCAGGCGCCGGGGATCATGGGCCGCAAGCCCGTGCACGAGCCGCTCCAGACCGGCATCAAGGCCATCGACGCCATGACGCCGATCGGCCGGGGCCAGCGCGAGCTGATCATCGGTGACCGCAAGACCGGCAAGACCACGGTCGCGATCGACACGATCCTGAACCAGAAGGGCCTCGGCGTTAAGTGCGTCTACGTGGCCATCGGGCAGAAGGCGTCGACCGTCGCCCAGACCGTCGCCACCCTCGAGTCCCACGGCGCCATGGAGTACACGGTCGTCGTCGTGTCGCCCGCTTCGGACCCGGCGCCCTACAAGTACCTCGCCCCCTACGCCGGCTGCGCCATGGGCCAGCACTGGATGGAGAACGGCGAGCACGCCCTCGCGGTGTACGACGACCTGTCGAAGCAGGCCGAGGCCTACCGCGCCGTGTCGCTGCTGCTGCGCCGCCCGCCGGGCCGCGAGGCCTACCCCGGCGACGTGTTCTACCTGCACAGCCGCCTGCTCGAGCGGGCCGCCAAGCTGTCCGACGCCCTCGGCGCCGGTTCGCTGACCGCCCTGCCGATCATCGAGACCAAGGCCGGCGACATCTCGGCCTACATCCCGACCAACGTGATCTCGATCACCGACGGCCAGGTGTTCCTCGAGGACGACCTGTTCAAGTCGGGCATCCGCCCGGCGATCAACGTCGGCCAGTCGGTGTCCCGCGTCGGCGGCGCCGCCCAGATCAAGGCCATGAAGAGCGCGGTCGGCACCCTCAAGGGCGACCTCGCCCAGTTCCGCGAGCTGGAGTCGTTCGCGTCGATCGGCTCCGATCTCGACGCCGTGTCGCAGGCGACGCTCGACCGCGGCTACCGGCTGACCGAGCTCCTCAAGCAGGGCCTCAACTCGCCGCTGCCGGTCGAGGAGCAGGTCGTGGTGCTCTACGCGGGCACCCGCGGCTACCTCGACTCGGTGCCGGTCGCCGACGTGCGCCGCTTCGAGGCCGAGATGCTCGACGTGTTCCGCGGCCGCAACAAGGGCCTGCTCGAGTCGATCCGCACCACCGGCAACCTCGACGAGGACGCTCTCAAGGCGGCGCTGGAGTCGTTCGTGAACGCCTTCAGCCCCACCGGCGGCGACCAGGCGGCGCCCGACGTCGTCGATCCCGGCGACGCCTCGGTCGACCAGGCCGGCGGCCGCCGCGAGGGGATCCTCCCCGAGGAGGAGATCTCCCGGCCCGACGAGGACGAGGCCTAGGAGCACGCGATGGCCGGAGGCCAGGAACGCATCCTGCGACGCCGCATCAAGAGCGTCCAGAGCACCAAGAAGATCACCCGCGCCATGGAGCTGATCGCCGCCACGCGCGTGGCCAAGGCCCAGCAGCGCGCCAACGAGGCCCGCCCCTACAGCGAGCTGCTGACCGAGGTGATCCAGCACCTGGCCGAGAACGGCGGCATCACCGACCACCCGCTGCTCAAGCCGGCCGAGACCGTCACCCGCACCGGGTTCGTCGTGATCTCGTCGGACCGTGGCCTGGCCGGTGGCTACAACTCGTCGGTCATCCGTGCGGCCGAGCGCGAGATCAACGGCCGCCAGAGCGACGGGCAGGACTACGCCCTGATCACCGTCGGACGGAAGGCCGAGGGCTACTTCGCCTACCGGAACTACCGCATCGAGAAGGCGGTCACCGGGGTCAGCGACTCGCCCAGCTACGACGACGCCGTCGCCGTCGGGGAGGTCGTCACCGACCTGTACACCTCCGGCGCCGTGCAGGAGGTCGTCCTCGTCTTCACCCGGTTCATCTCGATGGGCCAGCAGCAGGTCGCGGTGCGGCGGTTCATGCCGCTCACCGGCGTCGGCCAGGAGGCCGCGCATCCCGACCGGGCGTCGGCGGCGTACGAGTTCGAGCCCTCGCCGGGCCCGATCCTCGAGTCGCTCCTGCCGCGCTACGTCACCGCCCGCCTCTACGCCGCCATGCTCGACTCGGCGGCCTCGGAGCACGCCAGCCGCCAGCGGGCCATGAAGGCCGCCACCGACAACGCGGAGGAGCTGATCGTCAAGCTCACCCGCGTGATGAACCGGGCCCGCCAGGACAGCATCACCAACGAGATCATGGAGATCGTCGGCGGGGCCGAGGCCCTGCGCGCCGCCAAGGGCGACCCCGACGACCTGCTGCTCGACCAGGTCTGGCCGCCGGACCCGTTCGACCACTCGTTCCCCACCCCGCACCGCACCTCGCACTTCGCAGGAGACTCCCAGTGACCACCACCGAGCCGCAGACCGAACTCAAGGACGGTCGCGTCGTCACCGTCGCCGGACCCGTCGTCGACGTCGAGTTCCCGCCGGGCGCCATGCCCGAGATCAACACCTGCCTCTCGATGACCATCGAGGCCGGGGGCGAGAGCACCGAGGTGCGGGCCGAGGTCGCCCAGCAGATCGGCGACGGCCGCGTCCGGGCGATCTGCCTGAAGCCGACCGACGGTCTCCGCCGTGGTCAGGCGGTCCGCAACACCGGGGCGGGCATCACCGTGCCGGTGGGCGACGTCGTGCTGGGGCACGTGTTCAACGTGATCGGCGAGCCGCTCGACATCAGCTCCGAGGAGCTGGGCCAGGTCGACACCCGCTGGGAGATCCACCGCGACGCCCCGACGTTCGACTCGCTCGAGCCGTCGGCCCAGGTGTTCGAGACCGGCATCAAGGTCATCGACCTGCTGACCCCGTACAAGCAGGGCGGCAAGATCGGCCTGTTCGGCGGCGCCGGCGTCGGCAAGACGGTGCTCATCCAGGAGATGATCCGCCGCGTCGCCCAGAACCACGGTGGTGTGTCGGTGTTCGCCGGGGTGGGCGAGCGCACCCGTGAGGGCACCGACCTCATGATCGAGATGGACGAGGCCGGGGTGCTCGAGAAGGCCGCTCTGTGCTTCGGTCAGATGGACGAGCCGCCGGGCGTGCGCCTCCGGGTCGCCCTCTCGGCGCTGACGATGGCCGAGTACTTCCGTGACGTGCAGCAGCAGGACGTGTTGCTCTTCGTCGACAACATCTTCCGGTTCACCCAGGCCGGCTCCGAGGTGTCGACCCTGCTGGGCCGCATGCCCTCGGCCGTGGGCTACCAGCCGACCCTCGCCGACGAGATGGGCGTGCTCCAGGAGCGCATCACCTCGACCCGGGGCCGGTCGATCACCTCGCTCCAGGCCGTGTACGTGCCCGCCGACGACTACACCGACCCGGCGCCGTTCAGCTCGTTCACGCACTTCGACGGCACCACCGAGCTGAGCCGTGACATCGCGGCGCTCGGCATCTACCCGGCGGTCGACCCGCTGGCGTCGACGTCGACGATCCTCGCCCCCGAGGTGGTCGGCCAGCGGCACTACGACGTCGCCCGTCAGGTGCAGCAGATCCTCCAGCGCTACAAGGAGCTGCAGGACATCATCGCCATCCTCGGCATGGACGAGCTCTCCGAGGAGGACCGCGTCACGGTCGACCGGGCCCGCAAGATCCAGCGGTTCCTGTCCCAGCCGATGTACGTGGCCGAGACCTTCACCGGCCTGCCCGGCGTCACCACGCCGGTCGAGGAGACCGTCGAGTCCTTCGAGGCGCTGGTCACCGGCGAGCTCGACGACCTGCCCGAGCAGGCGTTCCTGAACGTCGGTGGGGCCGAGGCGGCCAAGGCCAAGGCGGTCGAGCTGCGCAAGTCCGCCGGGGAGTGACCTGAGCCGTGCCGTTGCATGTCGAGATCGTGTCGCCCGAGCGGGTGCTGTGGGCCGGTGACGCCGACCGCGTCATCACCCGCACCGAGGGCGGGGGCGACATCGCTTTCCTGCCGGGGCACACGCCGTTCATGGGCCACCTGGGCCCCGGGGTGACCGAGGTGCTCCAGCCCGACGGTCACGTCCTGCGCGTCGCGGTGCACGGCGGCTTCGTCGAGGTCAGCGACGACCGGGTGTCGCTGCTGTCGGACACCGCGGAGCTGTCGACCGGCATCGACCTGGCCCGGGCCCGCGCCGCCCTGGAGCGGGCCGAGTCGGCCCTGAAGGCCGGCGAGGACGACGAGGCCCGCGCCGCGCTCCGGCGCGCCGAGGTCCGCCTCGCCGCGGCCGACGACCCCGCCTGAGCGACCCTCCCCGCTGATCCAATCCTCCGGCGGCCAGCCTGGGGGCTGAGCGCCACCGGGACCGACACGGGGGGCGCCGAATCCGAGCCCACCCGCGTCGAACCCGCCGGCGGGGGGGGAGGGACCGGCGGGTTCGATGCGGGTGGGTGTCCTCGGCCACTGGAGTGGGCGGGGTGCGGCGGGGGGTGTGCACCGACGCCCGTGACCGGAACGGGCGCTGTCATGCCCCCCGCTCCGACCCCCCAAACCTCGAGAACCGCGAAATCTCGGAAACTTCAGAAGAGGTCTCTGACCTGCTCCGGAGGCCGCCCGATGACGGCCCGGCCGTCCCGGACCACGATCGGTCGCTGGAGCAGGATCGGATGCTCGACGATGGCGTCGAGCAGCTCGTCGGGCCCGGCGTCGGCCAGGCCGAGCTGCCCGTAGGCGTCCTCGCCGGTGCGCATCATCGCCCGGGGATCGTCGATGCCCAGGGCCTCCATCAGGGCGACGAGCTCGTCGCGGGTCGGCGCCTCCTTGAGGTACTCGCGCACCTCGTAGCCGTCACCGATGTCGTCGAGGATCGCCTTGGTCTCTCGCGACTTCGAACAGCGGGCGTTGTGCCAGATGGTGGCCTCGGTCATGGGATCCTCTCGTCGGGCGGGTCGGGGCGGGACAGGTCACCCGTAGTCGACCGCGCTGTACTCCTGGAGTTTGTGGGTCTGGTGCCGGGCGTCGACCAGGCGGACGGTGCCGGACTTCGATCGCATCACCAGCGACTGCGTGGTGGCCCCGGTGCCCGTGTAGCGCACGCCCTTCAGGACGTCGCCGTCGGTGATGCCGGTGGCGGCGAAGAAGCAGTTGTCGCCCTGGACCAGGTCGTCGGTGGTGAGCACCCGGTCGAGGTCGTAGCCGGCGTCGACCGCCTCCCGGCGCTCGGCGTCGTCGCGGGGCCACAGGCGGCCGAGGATCTCGCCGCCCATGCACTTCATGGCGGCGGCGGCCAGGACGCCCTCGGGGGTGCCGCCCACGCCGAACAGGATGTCGGCGCCGGAGGATGGCCACGCGGTGGACACGACGCCGATGACGTCGCCGTCCTGGATCAGGCGGATGCGGGCCCCCGCCTCGCGGATCTGGGCGATGATCGGCTCGTGGCGGGGCCGGTCCAGCACCACGGCGGTGACGTCGCGCACGGCGATGCCCTTCGCCTTGGCCACCGCGGCCAGGTTGTCGGCGACCGGAGCGGTGACGTCGACCGTGCCCGCCGCCTCCGGGCCTACCGCCAGCTTCTCCATGTAGACGCAGGGGCCCGGGTTGAACATCGTGCCCCGCTCGGAGACGCCGATGACGGAGATGGCGCCGCCGCGACCCATCGCGGTGAGCGTCGTGCCCTCGACCGGGTCGACCGCGATGTCGGTCAGGGGCGGGACGCCGCTGCCGATGCGCTCGCCGTTGTAGAGCATCGGCGCCTCGTCCTTCTCGCCCTCGCCGATGACGACGATGCCGTCCATCGTCACGGTGTCGAGGACGATGCGCATGGCGTCGACCGCCGCCCCGTCGGCGCCGTTCTTGTCGCCCCGACCCATCCAGCGGGAGGCGGCCATGGCGGCGGCCTCGGTGACCCTCACCAGCTCCATGGCGAGGTTGCGGTCGGGAACCTGCTTGTCGGGCGTCATGCGATCCGACAGTAGTGGTCCGCCGGGGGAGGCCTCCCCCCGAGCCAGGGGTGGTCGACCGGCCGCGGCGGGTGTCGCTTCCCTGCTCGGGGGGTACGGAAGGCCCCGCATGCGCACTTCCCCGTCGCTCATGCGGAGGAGCCTCCGGGCCGCCTCCGTCCTCGTCGTGCTCGCCGTCGTCGCCTGTGGCGGCGGCGACGAGCCGACGGGCGACCCCACGACCACGGCCCCGACCACCGACGCGGTCACCACCGCCGGTCCCTCGTCGACGACCACCGAGGGCCCCGGCGACGAGGCGGTGCCCGGGGACGGGGAGTCGGAGCTGACCGACGAGCAGGCGGCCGCCCAGGTGCAGGCGCTGATGTCGAGCTACCGGGCGGCGCTGATCGACGCCGCCGCCGGCGGCTCGCTCGACGAGCGCTTCCAGGCCGCCCTCAACGGCGTGTTCAGCGGCGCGCAGGTCGACCGGGAGGTCCAGGGGCTGGAGTCGCGGGGCGGCGCGGCGGCGCTGACCACCGACCCCGCGCCGCTCGACGTCGGCCCGGTCACCGTGACCTCGACGGCCGAGGGGTGCGCGGCGGGGACCGCGGAGATCGAGGGCATCGACGGCCTCTTCACCTTCGACCTCGGCGTCGTGCAGCCCTACTACTTCCGGATGGTGCCGGCGGCCGACGGGGCGTCGTCGCCCGGTTGGCGCATCACGTTCCTCGCGTTCAGCAACAACGGCCTCCCCCTGGAGCAGGCGACGTGCGACTGACCCATCCCCTCCGAGCGGCGCTCGTCACGGCGGCCGCTGCCGTGACCGCCGTCGTGGCCCCCGCGGACGCGGCGGGCGCCCAGGACGGCACGGTGCCCCCGCCCCCGCCGCCGGAGTGCGAGGCGACGACGTTCAACAGCTGCGCGGGCGGCCAGGACGTCGAGCTCGCCGACGAGGCGTTCATCGCCGGTTCCGGCGCGGGCGTGCAGGTCAACCTGCTGTTCGAGCGGTACTTCGACGAGGTGCGGGTCAGCGAGGACTCGGCGGCGGGATACGAGACCGGGTGCTGGGGGATCCGCCTCGCCGCCGACGGGGTAGAGCTCGCCGAGGCGGTCGCCGACCGCGACGGTCTGGGCGAGAACGACGTCGCCTGGGGCAACTGCGACCCGGACGAGACGATCGACCGCGAGTTCATCGCCCGCCTCTACTGGGAGCGCCTCGCCGCCCCGCCGCCGCCGACCCCGCTGCGCGTGCGGCCCGGCGAGGCCCGGGTGGGGGTGCCCGCCTACCTGGAGATCGGCGGCCCCAACCCGGCGTCCCAGGCGTTCGACACGCCGATCGGGCGGCTCACCTTCGCCATGACGCCCCGCTACGTCGTCACCTGGGGCGACGGCGCGTCGTCCACCACCGCGTCGCAGGGCGCGCCCCCCGGCGGCGGCCCGGGGGCCATCATCCACACCTACACCGACCACGGCGCGGTCACGATCACGGTCGCGGCGCACTGGCGGGCGACCTGGACGCTCGGGCCGTTCTCGGGCGACCTGCCCGAGCTGATCGCGCCGACCGCCGCCTCGCTCGACCTCCAGGTCGAGCAGCGCCAGGCCACGGTCGACTGATCCCGCTCCGTTTCCCGCGTAGCGGCGCGCGATTCCCGCCCTGGGCGGCGAGAATCGCGCGCCGCTTCGGGGTCGTCGGGGGTCGATGTCGCACCCCGGCGGTAGCTTCCGGCGGGTGAGCCCCCGCAGCGCGACCGGCGACGTGCTGGCCGCGATCGACGTCGGCACCAACTCGGTGCACATGGTCGTGGCGCGGGTCGTCGACGGCGACCGCTTCGACGTGATCGCCCGGGAGAAGGAGCAGGTCCGCCTGGGCCGGGGCGGGACCGACATGAAGCGGCTCGCCCCCGACGCGGTCGAACGAACCGTGGCGGTGCTCGACCGGTTCCGGCGGGTCGCCGACGCCCACGACGCCGAGGTGCGGGCGGTGGCGACCTCGGCGGTGCGCGAGGCCCAGGATCCCGACGTCCTGCTCGACCGGGCGCGGGCCGAGGCCGGCGTCGAGGTCGAGGTGATCTCCGGGGTCGAGGAGGCGCGGCTGATCCACCTCGGCGTCCTGTCGGCGCTCCCGGTGTTCGAGTCGAGGATCCTCGTCACCGACATCGGCGGTGGCAGCACCGAGCTGGTGCTGGGCCACCGCGGCGAGGCGATCTCCGCCCGGTCCCTGAAGCTGGGTGCGGTCCGCCTCACCGACCGCTACTTCGCCGACGGGGTGCCGACCAAGGCCGACGTCGAGCGGTGCCGCCGTCACGTCCGGGCCGCCCTCGACCCCTTCGGTCGCATCGTCGAGGAGCGTGGCGGGTACGAGACCGCGATCGGCTGTTCGGGCACGATCGAGCAGCTCGTCCGCCTCGCCCGACGCCGGGCCGGCGACCACGATCCGCTACGCACGTGGAACGGCGTCACCGCCACGGGCGACGAGCTGCTCGCCGTGATCGGCGAGGTGGTCAAGGCCACCCGCAAGGGCACGGTCGATCGGATCGAGGGCCTCGACCCGAGGCGCTACGACATCATCGCCGCCGGCGCGCTCGTGCTCGAGGGCGTGCTCGAGCGCTTCGGGGTCGGGGAGCTCGTCGTCAGCGAGGCGGCGCTCCGCGAGGGCGTCCTGATCGACACGCTCGACCGCATCCGCGGGGGCTCGGCGCACCACGTCACCGACGTGGGTCGGCGCAGCGCCCGCCACCTCGCCGCCGCGTTCGACGACGACGCCGAGCACTCGGCCTGGGTCGCCGCCCTGGCGCTGGAGGTGTTCGACGAGATCGCCGGCGAGCTCGACCTGCCCGCCGGGGCCCGCGACCACCTGGAGGCGGCCGCCCTGCTCGCCAACGTCGGCCTCACCGTCAGCCACGCCGGTCACCACAAGCACTCGTACTACGTGATCCGGCACAGCGATCGCCTGCTCGGCTTCACCGACGCCGAGATCGAGCGCATCGCGCTCGTCGCCCGCTACCACCGCAAGAGCGCCCCCAAGGCGAGCCACCCCGAGTACGCCCGGCTCGACCCCGAGGAGCAGCGGATCGTCCGGGTCCTGGCGGGCATCCTGCGCATCGCCATCGGCCTCGACCGAACCCACGCCCGCGCCGTCGAGCAGGTCGCCGCCCGACTCGACCCCGACGGCCTCGTCGTCACCGTCACCCCGCGCGACGGCGCGGACGTCGAACTCGAGCTGTACACCGCGTCCGAACGCTCGGGTCTCCTCGCCGACGTCCTCGGCCGCCCGGTGGTGGTCACGCTCGACCGACCGGCGGTTGCCCCGTGAGCGGCGACCCGACGCGCGGCGACGTCTTCCCCGGGCCGGGTCCGTTCGGACGGTCGGTCGTCGTCGCCGACGGCGCCGACCCCCCGCCCGCGTGGAGCGACGCGCCGCGGGTGGTGGTCGACGACGCGGTGCTGGCCGCGCCCGCCGAGGCGGTCGCCCTCCTGCACGCGGCCTGGGCCGAACGCGAGCCGGTGGTGATCGATCTGCGGGTCGACCCGGCCACGTTCCGTGCCCCCGAGACGGTCGCCGGGACGCCGTGGGAGCTGGGCGTCGACCTCGACCTGGCGCTCGAACGGCTCCACTTCCTCGTGTGGGCGGCGGCGTGGGACGCCCGCGGCGACGAGCCGGTGTGGTGGTGGGGGGTCAAGGCCGCCCGGCTCGCCGAGGGCGCCCGTCCCACGCCCGAGGGGCCCGCCGACCTGCGGCTGGGCGACGGCACGCCGCTGTGGGTCGACGGCGGGCCGCGCGAGCCGTTCCCGTCCGAGTACGGCGTCGTGCACCGAGAGTCGGTCGAGCGGGGCCGCCTGCGGGCCGATCCGCCGCCCCGGCCGCCCACCGCCGACCTTGCGCCCGACCAGCTCGCGGCGGTAACCCACGCCCGTGGGCCGGCGCGGATCGTCGCGCCGGCCGGATCCGGTAAGACGCGGGTGCTCACCGAACGGCTGCGGCACCTCGTCGTCGACCGGGGGTGGGACCCGGCCACGATCCTCGCCGTCGCCTACAACGTGCGCGCCCGCGACGAGATGGTCGCCCGCACCGAGGGCCTCGGCGTGCGGGTCCAGACGCTCAACGGGCTCGCCCACGCCATCCTCGCCCGCCAGCGCGGTCGGGCCCCGGCGGTCCTCGACGAGCGCGACGTGCGCCGGCTGCTCGACCCGTTCCTCCCGAAGCGGCGGGCCCGGGCCAACACCGATCCGGTCGCGCCCTACCTGGAGGCGCTCACCGAGGTCCGCCTCGGGCTGCGCGCCCCCGCCGACGTCGAGAGCGGGCGCGGCGACGTACCCGGGTTCGCCGACGCGATCGGGCCCTACCGCGAGGCGCTCGCCCGGCAGGGCGTGGTCGACTTCGACGAGCAGGTCACCGCGGCGATCGAGGCCCTGCTCGGTGACGGCGACCTGCGGGCGCGGGTCCAGGCCGACCATCGGCACCTCCTCGTCGACGAGTTCCAGGACCTGACCCCCGCCCACGTCCTCCTGGTCCGCCTCGTCGCCGGACCGCCCCTCGACGTGTTCGGCGTCGGCGACGACGACCAGGTGATCTACGGCCACGCCGGCGCCGACCCCCGCTTCCTGATCGACTTCGCGACGTGGTTCCCCGGCGGGGGCGAGCATGCCCTGGAGGTCAACCACCGGAGCGCGGCCCCGATCGTCGGGGCGGCCGCCACGCTGCTCTCCTACAACCACCGTCGGGTACCGAAGGTCATCCGCCCGGCCGGCGGCGCGGCGGACGACCGCGACGCGCTCGTGGTGCGCACCCACGGACCGTCCGACGGGGCGGGCGCGCTGGTCGAGACGGTGCGCGGCTGGCTCGACGAGGGGGTCGCACCGGGCGACGTCGCCGTCCTCACCCGCGTCCACGCCCTCCTCCTGGCGCCCCACGTCGCGCTGGCCGAGGCGGGCGTCCCGGTCCGCTCGACCGTGGGCACCGAGATCCTCGACCGCACCGGCACCCGTGCCGCCCTCGCCTACCTCCGGCTCGCCTCATCTCCCGACGCCCTCGGCCCCGCCGACCTGGCCGAGGTCTACCGGCGACCGAGCCGCGGGCTCCCGCAGTGGATCACCAAGTGGTTCCGGCGGGAGATGGGCCTCGCCGACCTCGAACGGATCGCCGGCCGCATCGACGACGAACGGGTCGCGGCCAAGGTGCGCGACCTCGTCGCCGACATCGGCCTCGTGATCGCCGCGGCCGACGGGGGCACCACCCGGCGGGTGCTCGAGGTGGTCCGCGACGACGTCGGCCTCGGCGAGGCGATGGACGGCCTCGACCGCTCGAAGGGCGGCGAGGGCTCCAGCCAGCTCGACGACCTGGAGGCGCTGATCCAGGTGGCCGACCTCCACCCGGACGTGGCCGGCTTCGAGCCGTGGCTGCGCCGGGCGATGGCCACGCGCCGAGAGGCTGACGCGGTCGTGCTCTCCACCGTGCATCGGGTCAAGGGCCAGGAGTGGCCGCGCGTCGTCGTCGCCGGGGTCACCGCCGGGCTGTGCCCGCACCGGCTGGCCGCCGACGACGAGGAGGAGCGGCGGGTGCTCCACGTGGCGATCACCCGGGCGCGCGACCGGGCGGTCGTGCTCGGCGACGCCAGCCGCCGCTCGCCGTTCCTGGCCGAGCTGACCGGCGATGCGCCCCGTCGTCCCGCCCGCCCCGTCGCCCGTCCGGCGGGTCGGCCCGGCCCGTCGAACGGGGCCGACGGGCGGTTGCCCGGGGTCGGCGGGCGGGGCCGGGAGCGGTCCGAGGGCGGGCGCCGGGCCGCCGGCCCGCCGCTCGAGGGCGAGGCCCGCGGACGCGAGGAGGCGCTGCGGACGTGGCGCCGCGAGCGGAGCCGGGCCGACGGCGTACCGGCCTACGTCGTCGCCTCCGACGCCACCCTCCGGGCCATCGCCGAGCGGGCCCCCGCCGATCGGGGGACGCTGGCCCGGGTCCCCGGCATCGGCCCGGCCAAGCTCGACCGCTACGGCGACGAGATCCTCGCCCTGGTGGGCGATACTGCACCGATGCCCGACGAGGTGAGCGACCGATGAGCTTCCGGAACCTGCTCGGCCGCGGCCGCCGCGACGATGAGCCCGAGTCCGACGACGAGGTCGATGTCGCCGATGAGGTCGACGGTGAGGACGGCGAGCCCGCGTCCGACGTCGGCGCCGAGGACACGGTCGACGACCCGACCGCCGACGAGCGCGACGCGGCGGGCGAGGGCACGGTCGATGACTCCGACGAGCACGTCGACGAGCAGGCGGACGACGACGGCGAAGTCGAGGGCGACGAGGACGACGGGGCGGGTCACGACCAGGTCGAGTTCGACCTGCCCGAGTTCGGTGGGCGCGAGATCGAGATGCTCGACGCCGAGCTCGACGCCATGCGCATCCGCCGGGCCTGGCAGGCCGGCACCCTGATCGTCAACGCGTCCGACGCGGACGTCGTCGACGACCTGATCGACCTCGTCGAGGACCGCATCGGCCTCGACCTTCCGCCCGACGCCGAGCCGGTGATCTACGACGTCGGCGACTGGCCGGTCGGCCTCGAGGACCGCTTCATCGAGGCCCTGATCGACGAGCGCATCCGCCACCAGCGCGGCTATCACGAGGTCACCGTCGGCGTCGACGACGAGGAGCGGGTCGACGCGCTGGTCGACGAGGTCACCGCGGCGTGGGAGGACGAGCAGGTCCCCGAGGACGAGCAGGACGAGCCCGACGCCCAGGAGGTGCTCTCCGAGCTGTTCGTCACCGCGGACCGCCTCCAGCACGGGCCGTCCGACAAGGCCGCGGTGGTCCGCTTCGACGACGCCGCCACCCTGGTCAAGACGATGCGGGTGCCGTTCGGGTTCGACGAGGCGACGTGGCAGCCGATCGTCGACGGTTCCGTCGCCCTCCACGACCTCCTGGCCGAGGCCGACTCGTCGGACGAGGACATCGTCGAGGCGGCGTCGGATCTGCGCGGGGTGCTGCGGCCGCTGGTCTGACCGCCGCCCCGCCGGTTCGGCCGGGCCCGGCGACCGGTACGGTGGACGGGTGGTCCTCGCCGAGCTGGAGGTGTTCCAGTCCCGACCGATCGCGCCGACCCGCCGGGTCGCGCTCGGCCGCTGCCACCTTCCCGCCGAGCCGGCCCCTGGCTTCGGTGGCATCCTGCTCGGCGCCGTGGTCGGCGCGTTCGTCGGCCAGGTCGACCCCGATCTCCACCTCGACCTCGAGCGGCTCACCCATCAGGTCGAGCACGGCCTCCCGATCCCACAGCCCCGACTGCGCCACCGCTTCCAGACCGACCACATCGGCCTCAACCGGCGCACCCACCGCCTCGTCGGCGACGGGGAGCGCCTCGACCTGGAGCTCGACCTGACGCCGGGTACGTCGCCGGGGCCTCAGGTGCTGGCCGCGGTCTACGCGGCCGGCCGGTTGCCGATCGAGGCCCGCGGCCCCGTCATGCGCCTTCTCCGGCGGGGCCTGCTCTGGCGGGGAGCTCCCGACCGGCACCTGCTGGAGGCGATCAGCGGACGCGGCGCCGTCACCGGTGCATCGGCCCGCTACGCCGACCCCGAGGCGTGGGCGCTGGGGATCCTCGGCTTGACCGGGGCCACCCCCGAGCGCCAGGACGTGCAGCGTCGGTTCCGCGAACTGCTGCGCCTCGCCCACCCCGACCACGGGGGCGGCCAGACGGCGGCGGCCGAGCGCATCGCCGAGCTGACCGAGGCCCGCCGCATCCTGCTGGTGTCGTGACCGTCGGCGGCCTCCTCCTCGCGCCCGGGTTCGGCGGTGACCGCAACCAGGCCACGCTCGTCGCGGTCGAGGCGGCGGTGGCCCCGCTCCCGGTCGAGCGGATCGACTTCCCGTACCGGAAGGAGGGGCGCCGCGGCCCCGACCCGGCCCATCGCATGGTGGCCTGCGTCGTCGAGGAGGCGACCGCGCTCGCCGCGTCGGCGGGAGTCGAGCCCGACCGGCTCGTGCTCGGAGGTCGCTCGATGGGGGGACGCATGTGCTCGATGGCGGTCGCCGAGGGCCTCCCCGCCGCCGGGCTCGCCCTGCTCAGCTACCCCCTCCACCCCCCGGGCCGGCCCGAGAAGCTCCGCACCGACCACTTCCCGCGCCTCGACCTCCCGGTGCTGTTCGTCGGCGGCGACCGCGATCCGTTCGGGTCGCCGGCCGAGATGGAGGAGGCGGCTCGGGCGATCCCGGGGCGGGTGACCTTCGTGTGGCTGGAGGGTGCCCGTCACGACGCCCGCGGCCGGGACCCGGTGGTGAGCGCCGCCGTCGCCGACTGGATCGCCGCGCTCTGAACCCGGCGGTGCGGTGGGGCGGCTAGGTGAAGATCCCGATCGCGGCGAGCAGCGCGGTGCTGGCGGCGATGGCCGAGCCGATCCGCAGGGTGAGCGCGGACCGCATCTCGGCCATCTCGGTGCGGAGCTGGGCGATCTCGGTGCGCATCTCGGTGCGGAGCTGGGCGATCTCGGTGCGCATCTCGGTGCGGAG
>Ga0123332_1003133_pt1 | contig 15246 bp, 13 predicted proteins | sample BioC12SIPDNA_4_FD_89958 | JGI IMG/M metagenome (GOLD analysis project Ga0123332, IMG submission 89958) | Anaerobic biogas reactor microbial communites from Washington, USA - Biogas_R2_A C12 SIP DNA | ecosystem: Engineered > Bioreactor > Anaerobic > Unclassified | place: Washington, USA...
ACCAGGCGGTCGGGAAAGAGGTCGGTGAGGTCGCCCGGGGCGCTAGCGGAGGGGTGGCCGGCCATCTTGGCGCGCACGGGCTCGAAATCGACGAACCAGGCCTTGTACAGCGCCCGGGCCATCTCCTCCAGCGTGGCGCTCATCTGGCGGTTGTTCTCGATCTTGTCGTCCAGCGTCCCCAGGATGTGCGCGATGGCCCGCTGCTCTCCCACGTCACGTGGGACACGAACGGGCGCAAGGTGCAGGTGGTTACGATTGACGCCTGGGACCGCGGCCTTGTCAGAGTAGGGTCGATAGTCTAGGCTCCGGAGAAGGTAACTCACGAAGCGCGGATCGTTCCCCTTGAAATCAGTCACATAGAGAGTGGTGTTGAGTGGCCAGAAATCCTCTACAAGGTAATACACTTGCCCGAGGGTCCCGTAGCGGCCAGTGACGACGCCCGGAGCGCTGACTCTAGCTACCGAATGGTAGTCGGTAATGCCCGATGATGACACGATCGGAACGTGTCCGGGTTCGCGTTCCCTTTGAGGCAAATCATAGCCACGCTTCAGTTCGACCACGCTGCCAAGTGTCGTCTCGCACCACTCACCTGCCATTGCATGGCTTCCTTCTGCTCAACGCCCGCACTGACAGCGCGGCGATATGTCCCTGTGCAGTACATATCGCGACGACGTGTACCACACTGTGTGCTACTGGTACACATTGAAACAAGCTCGGGCGGCGCCGTTCCCTTAGTCGCGCCGTCATGATGAGAGCAACTCGACGAGCGCGCTGTTCGTGTAGATCCTCTCGCGTCCGGCGATATCGCCTGCCAGCACGCCCGCGGACTCTAGCGTCTGCAGATAGCGGCCGGCGGCTTTGCGCTCGGCCAGCCCCGCATCCACCACGTCGCGCACACGACAGTAGGGTTCGGTGAAGATCAACTCCGTCAGGCGGTGACTATCAGCAGTGCGCGGAAGAAAGTCTCTGGCTGCAGCCTCCGTGCTGTCCATCAGCGCCCGAATCGCCTCGATGCGCCCGGTAGTCCAGCGCGCCGTCTCCTCGATGGCCGTCAGCATGTAGAGCAGCCACGCCTCCCAGCGGCCCTCCTCGGTCACGGCGCGCAGCAGCCTGTAGTACTCGGCCTTGTTCTGGATCAGATAGCGGCTCAGATACACGACGGGAATCTCCAGCAGCCCGGCCTGCACCAGGTACAGCACGTTGAGCACGCGTCCCGTGCGCCCGTTGCCATCGTGGAAGGGGTGGATGGACTCGAACTGGTAATGCGCCACCGCCAGGCGCACCAGCGGGTCCATATCGCCCGGCGCCTGCAGAAACTCGACCAGGTTCCAGAGCAGCGCGACGATCCGCTCTCGTCCGCGAGGCGGCGTGTAGACCGCCATCTCCCGGGCCTTGTCCTCAATAAGGATGTGCTCCTCATCGCGCAGCGCGGCGTCGCCGCCGAGGATCGTGCTGCAGATCTCTATCATCAGATCGATGTCGATGCGGCGGCCCGCGGCCAGCGCCTCGTACCCGTGCCGCAGCGCCGTGCGGTAGCGCAGGACCTCGCGCGCGGCGGGGTCCACCGGGCCCTCGACGCCCGCGGCGGCGCGGTAGAGCGCATCCTGGGTGGTGACGATGTTCTCGATCTCGGAGGAGAGCCGCGCCTCCTGCAGGGGGATGGCGTTGATCAGGATGGCCTGGTTGGGCACCAGGTGCCCGGCGCCCCGCAACGCCTCCACCGCCCGCGCCGCCGATGCGACGCGCCGCAGCACGGCCCTGCTCTCCACCTCGGCGCGCGGCGGCAGGTGCGGCAGGTCGTTGTAGGGCTCGTTATTCCGGTAGGTCATACCCCAGCCTCCGCGGAATCCTGTGGCCCGCTGTCCTGGGCGACCGTGGCAGGTCGCCCCTACAACCCCGTTGTGTAGGGGCAGGGTTCCACCCCTGCCCCAGCAAGAGCGGGCCACCGATCATGGGCGACCGTGGAAGGTCGCCCCCACAATCCCCCTCTGGTGGGGCAGGTTTCCCCCATCGTGGGCAACCATGGAAGGTTGCCCCTACAACCCCGTTGTGTAGGGGGAGGGTTCACGCATTCCGATGCACCCTGCCCCAGGACGAGCGGTTCGCCTGCGCATGGGCGACCGTGGAAGGTCGCCCCTACAACCCTCTTGTGTAGGGGCAGGGTTCACGCATTCCGATGCACCCTGCCCGTGACGACCCGTTCGCCTGCGCATGGGCGACCGCAGAGAGTCGCCCCTACAACTGCTCGCCATACCCCAGCCTCCGCAGGTTCTCGCGGATCTGCCCTTCCAGCCGGGCGCCCTCGGCGAACTGCTTCGAGAGCTCGGCCACCAGACGCTCCATCTTTTCCTCAAAGGGCTCGCCGTCGTCCTCGGTCTCGGCCAGCCCCACGTAGCGGCCCGGCGTGAGCACGAAACCCTGCGCGGAGATCTCCTCTGTGGACGCCACCTTACAGAACCCGGCCACGTCCTCATAGTCGCCCTCGCCATCGCCCCGCCAGGCGTGGTAGGCCCCGGCGATGCGCTCAATGTCCTCGGCGGTAATCTCGCGATGGGTGCGGTCCACCATCGTGCCCATGGCGCGGGCATCGATGAACAGCGTCTGGCCCCGGCGGTCGCGCAAAGGGCGGCCCGCCATGCCGCGCCCGTCACCCTTGTTGCGCGCCAGGAACCAGAGGCATACCGGGATGGCGGTGTTGTAGAACAACTGGCCGGGCAGCGCCACCATGCAGTCCACCAGGTCCGCCTCGATGATGGCCTGGCGAATGCCACCCTCACCGGAGGTCTGCGTGGACATGGATCCGTTCGCCATCACGAACCCGGCCACGCCGTCGGGCGCCAGGTGGTGAATAAAGTGCTGTATCCAGGCATAGTTGGCGTTGTTGGCCGGCGGCGCTCCGTACCGCCAGCGCACGTCCATCGTGGTCGCCGCTGCGCCCCAGTCGGACATGTTGAATGGGGGGTTCGCCAGCACATAGTCGGCGCGCAGATCGGGGTGCAGGTCTCGGGTGAAGGAATCGGCCCATTCGGGGCCCAGATTGGCCTCGATGCCCCGGATGGCCAGGTTCATCTTGGCCAGGCGCCAGGTGGTGGGGTTGGATTCCTGCCCATAGATCGAGACGCTCTCGCGGCGCCCGCCGTGAGCCTCCACAAAACGCTCGGACTGGACGAACATGCCGCCCGAGCCGCAGCAGGGGTCGTAGACGCGCCCGGCGTAGGGGGCCAGCATCGCTACCAGCAGGCGCACCACGTGGCCGGGGGTGTAGAACTGGCCGCCGCGCTTGCCCTCGGCATCGGCGAACATGCCCAGGAAATACTCGTACACGCGCCCGAGCACGTCCTGCGCCGGCGCGGAGGCATCGTGCAGCGTGATATCGGAGACCAGGTCGATCAGCCGTCCCAGGGCGGCCTTGTCCAGCGAGGGGCGGGCGTAGACCTGCGGCAGCACGCCGCGGAGTTGCGGGTTGTCCCCCTCGATGGCCGCCATGGCGCCGTCCACCCGCTCGCCGATATCCGGCTGGCGGGCGTTGTTCTTGAGCGCCTCCCAGCGCGCGACGGGCGGCACCCAGAACACGCGCTCGGCCAGGTACTCGTCGGGGTCCTCGGGATCGGCGCCCTCCGCCACCTGTTCGCTCAGGCGGGCGTGGAGCGCCTCAAAGGCGTCAGAGATGTATTTCAGAAAGATCAAGCCGAGGACGACATGCTTGTACTCGGCGGCATCCATGCTGGAGCGGAGCCGGTCCGCCGCGGCCCAGAGGGTCGCCTCCAGTCTGGCGTTGGCACCGTTGGGCTTTGCAGCGGGCATCCTTCCCCCTTGTTCCGTGGTGAATGCCATTATATCAGCCGCTGGCTGAAAGCGCAACGATGCCCGCCCGCGCCCGGAGCTGAGCCCGCCGGAGGCGTTGCGCGGGCGATCCCCGTCGGCTAGAATGCCTATAGCAGGCGGGTACGTGTGGCAGGCGCCGCCTGCGAACTTGCGCCGGCGCGGCGATCGCGCGGGCCGTTCCTGCAAGAGCGGCAGTAGAGGGAGGCTCCATACCTTTGCGGGAGGGGGCAGGCGCCCCGCGGTCCCACCCGACACCCCGGCCTATGGCGGCGGTCGGCGGGCGGTGATCGAGCGTTGTTCACGAACCAGGGAGGGACCATGGCGGATCAGTGGCACATCCATCGCGAAGGCACGAGCTACGGCCCCTACCCCTGGCAGGATCTCGTCTCCTTCGCCCGCACCGGTCATCTGGCGCCCACGGATCTGGTGTGGAGCCAGACGCTGGGCGATTGGATCCCCGCCCAGCGCATCGCCGGCCTCTGGCCCGCCCCGGTTGCCGCCGCCCCCGCGTCCGCGCCCGCGATGCCCCGGCCCTCCGCGGCACCCCGGCCCTCCGCGGCGCCCCGGCGCCGGCGCAGCGCCCTTCCCCTTGTACTGCTGCTTGTGGCGCTGCTGGCGGTGGGCGGCGGCGCGATCTGGTGGCTCTGGCTGCGCGATGGCGCGGCCCCGGGCCGGCAGGCCGGCCCTCTCGCCACGGGCGCATCCGATTCCACGGCCGCGCAGGCCGATGATGGCTTTTGGGCTTCCGCCGAGTTGCAGGCCACCATCGCCGCCATGGATGGTGGTGACTGGCGCAGCTATCCGGACCTGGCAGCGGAACAGGCCGCCATCGACGCGACGTTGAGCGGCTTTGCCGAAGCGATGCAGGCTGGCGATCTGGATCGCGCCGTGAGCCACATCCTCCCCGAGCGCCAGCAGGCCTACCACGCGTTGTTCGCCGCCAACCCCGAGGGCATGGCCTCCTTCGGCGCGCTCATGAACCAGGCCACCATGAGCTTCCTCAGCGAGCAGACCGATACCACCGCCTACAGCCGCACCGCCGAGTATGCCCTGGAGATAGACGGGGTCACCTTCTACCTGATGTTGATCAAGACCTCCGATGGCTGGGTGCTGTACGATCTCTAGAGGAGGCGCCAGCGGGTCGCTGGCTGCCCCCGGAGTTCACAGGAGCAACGCACATGCGCAGAGCGATATCCCGGTCGATCGCCGTGCTGCTGGCCCTGACGCTGCTGTGGCAGGCCGCGCCCGCCGCGGCCTGGAACCAGGCCTCCCACCGGCAGATCAACCTCGAGGCGGTGCGTCTCTTTATGCGGCTCTCCGCGGGCTCCTCCCGGCAAAAGTACGCCTGGGGTCCGATCTCGCCGCAGGGCTATAGCGAGCCGCTGCGCGGCATCGCCGTCACCAGCAGCAGCCTGCTGGTGGACCCGTACACCCCGCCGGGCTACGCCGGCCCGCTTCAGCTGATCCACCTCAATGGCTACACGCTGGGCCTGGACGCGTCGCCCATGGACGCCTGGATCTCCGCCGGTGGCGATTGGGCCGACGAGCCACACCTCTACGCCTCGGTGCGGCACTTTTACGATCCGTTGGCCCGCTGGGGGCAGGCGTATCTCACCGACCAGTACCAGTTCCATGGCTGGTATGACGCCCCGCAGATCGACGCCCGCACCTGGGCCCTGAGCCATCCCGACAACCCCTTCAACTGGCAGGAGGCGCTCCGGCACTACAAGGCGGCGCTGGAACTGGACGACGAAGGCTGGGCGCCCGGGAACGCCCTGGTGCCGCAGCATTTCAAGACGGACATCGCGCTCAACCCCGTCAGCGCCGACGATGAGCGCCGCATGCACCTGGCCCTCGCCTACAGGGCCCTGGGCGAGACGATGCACCTGCTGGGGGATATGCATCAGCCCGCCCACGTCCGCAACGACTCGCACCCCCTGGATGAACCCATCGAATCCAACACCTTCGCCGAGACGGTGAGCGCCTCCGCAGCCGGGCCGGTAGATGGCCGCATCGCGCCCTACCTCGCCAGCGCCGGCGGCACGTTGCAGACCCCCGAGGAGCTGTTCCGCCAGGTGGCGCTCTTTATCAATGCCCACTTTTACACCGCCGATACCATCTATGATGGTCCGTCCAACGTCATTCCCGCCAACACGAGCGCCCAGGACGTGGCCACCGGCACCAAACCGCCCTATGAGCACCCCCAGTTCGCGGACCTGCTCCCGCGTTCCGTCAGCGTGAACACCTGGCGCGGCCCGCGCACCGTGACGTACTACAACGCGGACATTGCCGGCCGCGAGGTCCCTCTCGCGGCGGAACGCCTGAGCGTGGTCTGGTTCGCCGGGGATCTGCTGCCCGATGTGCAGGGTGCCAGCAGCGGTTGGAGCCTTCGCCCCTATCAGGTGCCGCCGTCCTTCGCTGGCGCCCAGGCCGAGGTCCTGATGCCCGTCGCGATCCACGCCTGCGCCGATCTGATGGATCTGTTCTACCCGACGCTGCGGCTGGCGGCCGAGTATGAAGACCTCCGCGAGCAGGAGAACAGCCCGTCGGTGATCCGCATCACCGCGGAGATGACGCATCTGATCGCAGAGGACAAGGCCTGGAGCGAGCAGGGTCTGTCGATCGCCTACACCGGCCCGGCGGTCCTGGAGATGACCGCCGAGGGTGAGGCGCCCGTGGTGCGCAAGCTGCACTTTATGAACGGCGCCCTGGCCCGCATCGAAAGCCATCTGGGCGAGATGGTGGAGGCGCCCCTCGTCGTCTATGTGGAGGCGCCCGATACCACGCTGCCCGAGGCGGAGGCGTTCTACCGCGCCACGCCGGGGACGCAACTGCAGATCCGGATCGAGGCGGGCAGCCGCGAGTTCGCCAGTGAGCCCTATCTCATCGCCCCGGAGGAGGCGACGGTGGCCATCGAGGCGCCCCGGCTCGTTCTCTTGGAGCTGCGCGAGGGCGCCACCGAGGCGGAACACCGGATGTCCGCCTACGCGCTGCCGGAGGGGGATTACGAATACCTCTGGGCCTACGGGGATGGCGAGAGCGAGAGCGACACGCCGGCGGCGGGTGAGTCCTCCGCCGTGAGCCACACCTACCGCAACCTCGGCGCGGGCGATGCGTTCTATCCCACGGTATCCCTGTATGACCCGGCGACCGCCCAGTTGCTCGCCGAGGACAGCATCACGATCCGTGTGGAGGGCTCGCAGACCGAAAGCTGGGATTGCGGTTGGCCGGTGGACTATGCCAGCTTGAGCAAGACCACAGGAGACAGGTTCCTGGCCTACTCCTCAGGCCCGCTCGGCGCCTGGACAGGCCCCTACTTTGAGTGGTGGGATACCGAGCAGACGCGCCTGCGCGCCGTCACCTGCTATAAGGAAGGCCTCAAGCACGGGCGCCTCGTAGAATGGTACGAGAACGGCCAGATCTCGGTGGACGAACGGTGGAATATGGACCAGCGTGACGGGCTGCAGACCTTCTGGTACGAGGATGGCACCAAGCAGCGCGAGATGATGTTCAGCAACGGAATGGCCCACGGTCCCTTCCGCCGGTGGGGTCCCAACGGCCAGTTGATGGAAGAGGGCGCACACACCAACAACGCCTATTCGGGAATCTGGTACTACTGGAAACCCGATGGCAGCTGCGACTGGATCAAGAATCACGACACGGGCGAAACCATCCCCTGCCCCTGAGGCCTGGCGGGCGGCCTGGCGCCAGCACCCCCCAATAGCCTCACCCAGCCGGGATCGCACGCGCCCGCCGGGGCCGGATGCCCGCTGCGGCATCGCCGGTGGCTGTCGGGGCCGCTGCCCGCGCCCTCTGGCCCCGGGCGGCCCGCCATCCGAGCGGCGAATTCCTGCGCCGCCCTAGACGATCTGCATCAGCACCAGGAGCAGCACGAACCCGCACAGAAACCCCAGCGTGGCCTCGTGCTCGAACCCGTGGCTGTGGCTTTCCGGGATTAGTTCGTCGGAGACGACGTACAGCATCGCCCCTCCGGCAAAGGCCAGGCTGAAGGGCATCAGGCCGGCGAAGAAGGTCGCAAAGAGGGCGCCCACCAGCGCCGCCACCGGCTCGGAGAGGCCCGAGACCAGCGCCCAGGCGATGTACTGCCGCGGCGGCATCCCGCAGGCGCGAAAGGGGGCCGCCACCGCCAGGCCCTCCGGAATGTTGTGCAGCGCGATGGCGATCGCTAGGAGCAGGCCCAGGTGCGGCTGGGCGATGAACGAGATCCCCACCGCCAGCCCCTCGGGGATGTTGTGCAGCGCCAGCGCCGAAAAGAGCATCAACCCCCGCCTGTAAGCCATCGGGTTGGTGCACACAAAGGCCATCGTTTCGTGCTCGTGGGGCAGATAGCGATCCAGGAGATAGATGGACGCGGCGCCCACCAGAATGCCGATCAGGGGCAGCACCAGGCCGTCCTGCGCCACGGCCTCCTCGATCAGCCCCAGCGTGGCGATGGCCGTCATCACGCCGGCGGCAAAGCCCAGGAGCGAATCGTACTCGCGCATCCCCATGCGCGGAAAGAGCGCCACCAGGGCGCCGCCCAGGCCCGTGGCCGCGCCGGCCACAAGGCTCATCAGAACCGCGTTCCAGATCGCCACACAACCCCCCGGGGGGCGGGCCAGAATCCCATCCAGCGTCAGCCCGCCACACACCCCGGGATTCTGCCCTCACCGGGGCGATCGGTCAAGTAGGCTCGCCGGGCAATCCCGGGTAGAGAGAACGGGCGGGCGCCCGAAGGCACCCGCCCGCTTCACGCCCGTCGCCCAAAGGCTAGAGCGCCACGATCGTCTTTTTCTCGACGGACTCGTACGCGCCAAGGATGATCTTGAGCGTATCGGTCGCTTCCTTCACCGAGTGCAGCGGCTCCCAGCCTCCCTCGATCGCGTCACAAAAGTGCGCGATCTCGGCGGCAAAGGTCCGGTCATAGTCCCACCCGGGGAAGCTCACCGTGGCGGCCTCCTGGAAGCCCACCGGCTGGTAGAACAGCTTGTCGCTGGTGCCCCACAGCATCCCCGCCTCGGCCATGATCGCGAACTGCATGTCCGCGTTGCCGGGCCCCGGCAAGCCCCAGGAGGACATCAGGCGGCCCGTCATCCCGTCCTCGAACCTTATCAAGGCGTTGGCGGTATCCTCGAGCTTGAGCGGCAGCCGGTAGGTGCCCAGCAGCGCGCTCACCTCCACCGGCGCCTGGCCGGCCAGGAAGAGCAGCCGGTAGGTGGGATGGTAGCCGGTATCGATCAACTCGCCGCCGCCCATCTTGGCCGGGTCGTTGCGCCAGGTGTCGTTACGGCGCGCCGCCGCCGAGAACCAGGTCCCCTTGTTGGTGCTCAGCGCCCCGCGGCGCGCCGAGCAATCCAGCGAGTCGATCTGGTAGATCTTGCCCAGGTCGCCGGCGAGCACCATCTGCTTGGCCCGCTGGACGGTGGGGAAGAACAGCTGGTTGTGGGCCGCCATAAAGATCGTCCCCGCCTTGTCCACGGCGACGCGGATCTTTTCCGCCTCCTCCAGGCTCAGGCAGAAGGGCTTTTCGCTCATGGCGTGCTTGCCCGCCTCCGCCGCGGCCACGATGGACTCGCAATGCAAAAAGTGCGGCAGCGCCAGGTCCACGGCGTCGATATCCGCCGCCGCGAACATCTCCCGGTAATCGGCGTAGTAGCGCACCTCGCGCCCGATCTGCTTCATCCGAAAACGCGCCGCCTCCTCAGATACATCCGCAATTGCCACGATCTCGGCGCGCTCGGCGACGCTCGCCCACCCCTTGACGTGCGAGCTGGTGATCCCGCCCGCACCCACCAATCCGATTCTCAGTACCATTCTGCACCTCCCATCGCCTCTTTGTGATCGGAATAACCGCCTGGCACAGACGGGGCCCCGGGCGGAGGGCATGCCTGCATCGCCCGGGGCCCTACGCTTCGGTACGGCCTAGTAGCCGATGCTCTTGAGGTACGCGCGGCAGATCTTGGCGCTCTCCAGCGGCGTGGCCTTGGTCGTGCGGTCGATCTCGGAGATGAACCAGCCGTCAAAGCCGGCGGCCAGAAGGATGTCGATCATCTCCTTGACGGGCACCATGCCCTCGCCGAGCTCGGCGAACACGCCCGCCTCGGAGAACTGGGTGTACGTCCAGCCCTTCTCAACGCCTTCCTTCACCACGTTGGGGTAGATGTCCTTGACGTGCACAGTCTTGATCTCGCTCGCGTAGGTGCGCACGTAATCGAGCACGTCGCCGCCCGCCCAGGCCAGGTGGCCGATATCGGGGCCCTGGAAGACCTTGGTTCGATCCGTCTGGGCAAAGAGATCGTCGATCTCTTTGCGGGTCTCGATAAAGCTGCCCACGTGGTTGTGGAAGCACGCCTGAACGCCTTCCGCCAAAAAGATCTCGCCCGTCTTGGTCAGCACTTGGCCATAGTACTTGTACTGGTCCGGCGAGAGGCTGTCCTCCGGCGTCGGATGGCCGGCGAGGTCCCAGCGGGTGATCCCGCGGGGCGAGAGGCTGCGAAAGCCGCCGTCCGCCACGTAGCAGACGTCGCACCCGATGCCCGCATGGAAGCCGGCGAGCATCCGGGCCTGCTCATAGATCTTGTCCGTCACCTCGGGATCCCAGAAATTGACGCCCATATAGCCGGGGCCGGCCTTGAGCCCGTACTCGGCGTACTTGGCGACCACTTCGGCCGGGCCGCCGCCAAAGGGGCCCGAGGGCGCGCCCTCGAAACCGGCTTCGGCGATCTCCGCCAGCACGTCTCCCTGATAGTCCCGTCCCCACGTGATCTGGCTGCTCGCGACGATGAACTTGCCCATTTCGATCCTTGCCTCCTGTGTCAACGTTGTCACTGGCCGGACCCCCGCATCGTACCACATTGCGAAAACGCGCGCAACGGCCAGAGAGCACAAGCGCGCCATATCGCTCTCCTTCCGGGGCGCAAGCTCGGCCGATAGTGCGCTCCCGGCCCGCAAGCCGATATCAGACGTAGGTGATCTTTGCCTTCTTTGGCCCCAGGGTGGTATCATATGACTGATTTACCGAATCATCTGTATTGCAGACAGCGGAGGTCACTATGGATACCGCGATTCAGGTGCGACAGCGAGGCACCCTGACCCTGCCTGCCGCGCTGCGCGACAAGTATGCCATCAAACAGGGCGACACCTTTTACCTGGTGGACCTTGACGGCGTTCTGGTGCTCACCCCTATGGCGCCGCTGGTGCCCGAGCTGGCCCGCGAGATCGAGCTCCTGCGCACCGAGGCGGGCTTGAGCACGCAAGAGCTTTTGGATGGGCTGCGAGAGCAACGCCAGCGTTACGCCGAGGAGCGCCGTGACAGTGAGTCCGCCGCCGAATAAGCCGCGGGTCTTTGTGGACGCGGACGCCCTGATGGCCGCTTGCGCCTCGCCCGGCGAGCATGGCGCCAGCCTGGTGATCCTGCGGCTGGCCGAGATCACGCTCCTGGAAGCGTTGACGTGCGACCAGGTCATAGTTGAGGTGCAGCGCAATCTGCAGGCCAAGCTCCCTGATGCCATACCGCTTTTTCTAACCATCGTCAGCCGCTGCCTACGAGTGCTGCCCGATCCCTCACCAGCGGATCTAGGACCGCATGTGGGTTTGGCGCATGACGAGGATCTGCCCATCCTGGCGGCGGCGGCGCAAGCGGGTTGCCCGTGGCTGATCACGTTCAATGTGCGCCACTATCAACCCGGCTGCCCATCCGTGACCGTGCTTCGCCCGGGCGAATTCCTCCTGCGTGTACGCGATCAGCTCTCGCGCCTGGAGCGCGCCGGTGACGCCTGAGCCGCTGTCTGGTCTGGCCGAATAGAGGCGCAGCGCCTCCTGCGTCGCCTTTGGCACCGGCGACCCCGAATAACTCGTCATCCTCATGCACACCATCCCGCGCCGCGCCCAACTGGCCTATGAGCGTTCCGTGGCCGAGGGCTTTGAGGCGCAACTGCCCCGCGTGCTGGCGCTCCTGCTGCAGGCGCGCAAGGATCCGGCGGGCACGCTGAACGCCCTGTACCAGCCCCTGGCCCGCGAGCACCTCCTGCCCGGGTCCGATCGCGAACGCTTCGGCTGGCCCCCCTAGCCGGCCCACTGCCGCAACGCTCCCCTGCAGACCGGAGCGTGCGGCCACCGCGCCAGGCCAGCGCGACAAGCCCGTTCGCCAGGCGGCGCGGACTCTCCCTTCACCTGCGGTCTGTCCCCGGCGCGCCGCATGACCGTGCCGGCGCCCAGGCTTTGCGCACCGGCGTACACTCCCTATACTCGCCGCGGAGGTGCGCCATGCCCGAGAGACTGCCCGAGCGATCCATCCTGGAGCGCGTCGTCCGCCGGTACCAGCCCGAGGCCCTCCTGCTGAGCGCCCGCCCGCTCGAAGGGGGGATCTCCGCTCAGATCGTTGCCTTGGAGATCGACCGCCAGGGCGCGGTGGAGACCCTCGTCCTTCGCCGCCACGGCGCCTGGGATCTCGCCCGTAACCCGCGCATCGCCGCCACCGAGTATACGCTGCTGCAGGCCCTGGCGAGGCGCGGCCTCCCGGTGCCCGCGCCTCGCTGCCTGGACGACAGCGACACGATCCTGCCCTCCCCCTGGCTGCTCCAGGAGCACCTCCCCGGCGAGGTGCACTGGCAGTCGGATTCCCCGGCGGCGGATGGCCTCGCCATCGCCCACCAGTTGGCCGCCATACACGCCGTGGATGCCGCTGAACTCGGGCTGGAGATGGCGACGGCGCTCCCGGGCGGGGAGCCGCCTCCGCCGCTGGCGAGCCGGCTCGCCAGTTGCCTGAACGATCTCGCCCACCCTCCTACTACGCTGGATGAGGCCTTGCTTGAAGGCGAGATCCGCCGGGCTCTCCTGGCCGCCGGGCCTCCCGCCGCCGGCAACCGGCCGGCCCTCCTGCATGACGACCTGTGGCCGGGGAACATCCTGTGGGACGGGGGCGCCATCTCAGGCGTCCTGGATTGGTCCGAGGCCGCCGTGGGCGATCCTCTGGCCGATCTGGCCAACAGCCGCCTGGAGATCCTCTGGGCCTACGGTGAGGAGGCGGTGGAGGCCTTTACGGCGGCGTACCTCGGCCTGACTGGCGTGGATGCAAGCGATCTCCCCTGGTGGGATCTGATCGCGGCGCTCAAGCCCTGCGGCCAGCTCTCCACCTGGATCGCCGACCCGGCTCAGGAAGCCCGTATGGCCGCCCAGCAGCGCGTGTTCGCGCGGCGCGCCCTCGAGGCACTGGCCGGCGCCCCGCCCGCTTGACGGGCCTCGGCCTCTGGCTTATACTTCAACGTATGTTGAAGCAATATGACCCGCAACCACATGAGAGGCTCGCTGCGCTGGGGCGCGCCCTCAGCCACCCCAAACGCCTCGCCATCCTGGACAAACTCATGCAGGGCGTCCAGTGCAACTGCGAGATCGCCGCTTCCCTGGGCCTGGCCGATAACCTGATCTCGCACCACGTTCGGATTCTTCAGGAAACCGGCCTGGTGAGCGCCGAGCGCGACCCCGTGGACGCGCGCTGGATCTACTACCAGGTGGATGCGGCGGCGGTGGAGGCGGCTCTCTCCCTGTTGAGCCGCTTTCTGGATACGGGGCGGATCCAGCCCCGCACGCCAGCCTGCGGTCCACCGGCCGCCCCCGGCCCGGCGGGCGCCCCTGCCTCCCCCTGCTGCTGATGCCCCCAGCCGCGGGGCCCGTGCCGCGGGGCGCGGGCCCCGCGGCGCGCGGCGCGCACCCCCGGCGGAAGCACGCCGGACCGATCATGGAGCGACCTTACGCTGAACGGAGGAGAAATGAGGACTTGGGAAAAGGGCATGGCCCTGTGGGTGGCTCTCTGCATGGGGGCCGGCATCGCGCTCTCCCAGTTGGTTCCGGGGATCAGCCGGACGCTGGACGCCTGGCAGGTGCGCGGCATCTCGATCCCCATCGGCATCTGCCTGTTCCTCATGATGTACCCGGCCCTGCTCAACCTGCAGCTCCAGGAGCTGGCCAAGATCGCCCGTAACCCTCGGCCGATCCTCCTCACGCTCCTTTCCAACTGGGTGTTTGCGCCCCTGACGATGTTTGTCATCGCGCGCCTCTTTCTTGCCGATCACCCGCAGCTGATGGTTGCCGCCATCCTCCTGGGCTCCAGCCCCTGCACGGCCATGGTGCTCGTCTGGGGGCGGCTGGCTCGAGGCAACCAGGAGCAGAACGTCATCAACACCAGCCTGAACACCCTCACGATCATGCTGCTGTATGTGCCCGTCGTGAGCCTGCTCACCGGCCTCCAGGGCATCCCGGTGGACCGCGTGCAGCTGGCCATCTCGGCGCTGGTCTTTATCGGCCTTCCGCTGCTCCTGGGCATCGTGACCAAGCGCATGATTCTGCGCTCGCGCGGCGAGGCGTGGTTCCTGGGCGTCTTTCATCCGATCGTCGAAAAGATCTCCTCCGCCGCGCTGTTGATGACGCTGGTGGTGCTCTTTTCGCTGAACGGCGACGTCCTCCTCGGGAACCTGGGCCTGCTGGTGACCATCTCCATCCCGCTCCTGCTCCACTATGCTCTCGTGCTGGCGTACAACCTGGCCGTGACTCGGGCGGCCGGCCTGGCCTATCCCGAGGGGATCATCACCGTGATCATCGGCTCATCCAGCCACTTTGAGATCGCGATCGCCACGGCCATCGCCATGTACGGGGTGGGATCCCTCGCCGCGCTGGGAACGACGATGGGCCTCTTTTGGGAGGTGCCCCTGATGCTCAGCCTGGTCGCCATCGGCAAAAAGCTCGGCGCGCGGGGCTACTGGCGGAACGGCGGCTACTCCCCGGCGACACCGTCCGAGGCGCCGCCGGAACCCGCCTGAGCCGCGCGGCGCCGATACGCCGCCCCTCTCTCCCCCATCCGTAGGAGGCGCCCTTCCCCCGGCCGGCGGGCGCCCGATTCCCCTCGCAGGGCGATGCACACCCGGGCCCGCGCCGCTATGCTGGCCTCAGGTTGACAGCATCATGGCCCCGAGGGGATATTACCCGGGGCGAGGAGGCCGATCATGGCAAGGCACACCCATCGATTCTACCGTTCACTACTCGGGCTCGCGGCAGGCGGCCTGCTGCTCTGCAGCGGCTGCGCCGTCGGGCTCCCGCACGCGGGCCCGGCGCCGGCGCGGACGCCCGCGGTTGAGGGGATCACGCCGTTCCCCGCGGGCCCCACGGCGGCGCTGCCCGCACGGGCGGGGCTCGCCCCGGAGCAGGTGGCCGTGGCCTTTTACACCTGGTACATCTCGGCGCTGGAGGCCTCCTTCGAGGGCGGCCCCTCGCCCTACGATGCGGGCGCCCTCTCGCAGGGCGGCTATCTCTCCCCCGCCCTGGTGGCCAGCGTACTCGCGCAGCGCGAGGCCCTCTCCGGCGCCCCGGGCGGCGCGGACCCGATCCTCTGCGCGCAGGACGTCCCCACCAGGGTGCAGGCGGCCGCCA
>Ga0123332_1003135_pt1 | contig 15240 bp, 13 predicted proteins | sample BioC12SIPDNA_4_FD_89958 | JGI IMG/M metagenome (GOLD analysis project Ga0123332, IMG submission 89958) | Anaerobic biogas reactor microbial communites from Washington, USA - Biogas_R2_A C12 SIP DNA | ecosystem: Engineered > Bioreactor > Anaerobic > Unclassified | place: Washington, USA...
CCTGCTGGCTGTCATCCATACGCGGTTGCCCCATCCGTTGGCGCTACGCGGTTGCGCGTTCCTCATCCTGATGGCTGTGCGACTCAGCCATCACCCGGGCCAGACGCCGCAGCGCGCGATGCTGGAGCGATTTCACGGCGCCCTCATTCTTATTGAGGACGTGGGCGACCTCGGTGTTTTCCAACCCCTGGACGAACTTCAGGATGATTACATCCTGTTGGTCATCGGTCAGGTGCTGCAGGAGCTTCGCCAACCGCTGGTCGCTGAGGGCGCGCTCGATCGGATCGTGCTCATCGACCAGCGCGTCGCGCGTTGTGTCGTCCAGCGACACGACCCGTTTGCGGCCGGACCAGCGCCAATGGTCGATCAGCCGCGCCCGGGCGATCGTGAACAGCCAGGCCGAGAAGGGCAGCCCACGGTCCTCGTACGATGCGATCCCTTCCACCATCCGGACGAACACGTCCGACGTCAGGTCCTCGGCAATGACCGGGTCAGAGGTTCTGTAGAACATGTAGCGGTACACGGCGTCCGCGTAGTGCTGGTACAGCTCTCCCAGAGCCGACCGGTCACCGCTGCAGGCCCGCTCAACCATGTTCGCGACTGCATCAACTGCGTGCACGACGACACCTGTGGTTCGCAAGACGGAATCGACGCTCAATGGGCTCATTATACCCCAGAGTCCCCAATTCAGATACTCGCGGGCGCCAGGGCGCCACAGACTCGGCGGCGGACAGTACTTTGGTACTGATCGCCATTCAGACCGTATCCAGATCGTCACGTGTTCGGTTCTATCGATTAGATGGTGCTGTACATTGTCGAAACGCGCTGTGCCTGGTATATTATGCATGGTGCTGATGAGTGCGTAGCTCGCCCGTGTTGGCCGTGAGAGGTTCATCGACGGGAGTTGCAGAGATGTCCCTTCGATCGCGATTGAGTATCCCATACTTGCGTCTACCCAAACCGATGGGGCGCCGTGAGTCCCGATCTCCAGAGACGGACCACCGGGCGTCTAGGGGACAGGGGATGCTGGAGTTCGCGCTGGTGCTGCCGCTCCTGCTCCTGTTGATCGTCGGCATCATCGAGTTTGGCTACATCCTCACGGTCTATACCAGCCTGTTCAATGCCGCCCGGGAGGGCGCGCGCTTCGGCGTCGTCAACCCGGCCAACGTGTCCGGCATCGTCGCGCGGACCCGGCAGGCCCTGCTGTTGACCGACCCGAACAACGTCAGCGTCGCTGTGGTATACGACAGGGGGCCCGGCACCGCGGTGTTCACCGACACGACGCAGATCGAGCTCGGTGACCGCGTCGTGGTTCTGTTGGACTACGCCCTGCCTACGATTACCCCGATGGTTCAGGCGATCGTGCCCACGCTCGACGTGAACACGGAGGCGGCGCGCACCATCACATCGCTCGACCTGACCTGGTATCCGACGCCGGGCGGCGGCGGATCGCCACTGGACACCGATGGCGATGGCGTGGCGAATGATGCTGACAACTGTCCTCTGGCCTGGAATCCGGACCAGGCGGACGCCGATGGGGACGGGCTTGGGGATGTGTGTGACAATTGTCCCAATCACTATAATCCCGATCAGACGGACACCGATGGGGATGGGATCGGCGATGCCTGTGACGAGGCCACGGCGGCGCTGGCCGTGGGCGCTTCGGCGTCGCCCCAGTCGGTCACCAGCGGCGAGACGGTGGACTTCACCTACGTGGTGACCAACACGGCGAGCGTGACCTTCACCAGCGTGGTGTTGCGCGATAGCTTTGGCAGCGCCATCGACGTCGGCGGGCTGGCGCCGGGTGCGTCGGCCGCGCGCAGCGTCCCTCGAGCGATCAACACGACCACGACCAACGCGGTGAGCGCCACGGGCTACCACCCCAATGGGTCGGTCACGGCCGAGGCGAGCGTGACTGTCGTCGTCGTCGGGCCCGCCATCGATCTGCGCGTGGAGGCCCGGCCGCCCCAGGTCCTGCCCGGGGAGACCGTGGAGTTCCTCTACAGCGTGGAGAACACCGGCGACGCCGACCTGACCGGCGTGACGATCGCGGACTCGTTCGCGACGCCGATCTCGTCCGTCGACCTGCCCGTGGGGAGCCTCGTGCGCGTCTGGCAGGTCAGTCGCACTATCTATGAGGCCACGACCAACGAGGTCGTCGTCACCGCGAACTACGCGTCGGGCGCCGTCAGCGACCGGGAATCGGTCACCGTCGGGATGCTGGAGTACCTGGACCCCATCGTCATCCACGAACCCCTGGCGGCGCACAGCACGGTCGTGACGGGAACAGCCGAGCCCGAACGGGCGCTGTACATCCGGGACCTGATGAGCGACACGTTTCCGCACCTCAGCGTCACCTCCGGCGGCGACGGCGCCTTCTCCTTCCAGGGGCTGCCGCCGCTGGTGGCCGGCCACGTCATGGTCGTCGAGGGGTACGGCGCATGGGATTCGGCGCTTGTCGGCCCGTCCACGGCCGACTTCGACGCGCTGGTGCTGGTTGAACCACTCTGTCACGGCCAGAGCACGGTGACGGGCTCCGCCGAACCCCTGCAGACAGTGACGCTCTTCGTACAGGAGGCTGATTACCAGGACGCGACAACGGCGGACGTCACCGGCGCGTATTCGTTCCTGCTCGCCGGCGGCCAGCTCCTGCAGGCCGGACAGACGGTCCAGGTCAGCGCGTACGGTCGCAGCGTCTCCGGTGTGGTGCAGGCGTGCACGACCAGCGCCTACATCACCGTCTCGCCGCAGTGCGCGCCGTCGGGCCAGGTGCAGTTCACAGTCAGCGGTTTCAACTGGACGTACCAGAACAAGAATGACCATATCACGATCTACTGGGATAGTACAGACGTCGCAACGTGGAACGCGGATACCGGCGGTCAACTGGCGAGCTGGCAGAAGGTTGTCACGCTGAACGCCAACATCGGGGCGCACACGGTGAAGGCGACGAATCGGAAGGTTCCTCAGGTCACCGTGCCTTTCATCGTGCCGTGTCCCGCGCCCAACCTGGCGCTCAGCAATCTGCGCGTTCTCACCCCCGGCCCGTACCTGACCTACATGCCCATCGACCTGCAGGTGACGGTGTCGAACATCGGGACGCGTCCGGTCAACCGGCTGTTCTGGGTCGACGTCTTCGCCGATCAGCCCGAGCGGCGTGCTGTGGCCTGGGCCGCGGTGAGCACACTGGGCGTCGGGGCCAGCAGGCCGCTGACGCTGACCATCCCTGGCGGCTTGGAGGAGCTGGGGACTTACGAGCTGCAGGGCCAGGCGGATTCCTGGGAGCAGGTGGCGGAGATCAACGAAAACGACAACGATTCCAACACTGTCACGGTCGACGTCACCCAGACCGGGTCGCCAGCGACCGGCGCCCTGACTGGAACTGCCACGATCGCGGGCGATACCTGGGTGTCGTTGACCGGCATCCCGGTCCCGCACGGGCGGGCGATGGTGAAGGTCTACGCGCGGGGCGAGGACCCGGAGGAGCCGCCCGAGCTGATCACCACGACGATATCGGACGAGGAGGGCGGTTACTCCATTGCGCGGCTGCCGGCCGGATCCTATATCGTAATCGGCGAGACGTGGATCGACGGGATCCGGTTCTCGCGGACCTACAGCTCGGTCGAGGTCGAAGAGGGTCAGACTGTCGTCTTGGTCATTATCATGTACGAGAACTGAGCGCGGAGCCGGGTATGCGGGAGGTGGGGCTGGCCGGTGTGTGCGGTGGGCGCGCAATGCGTCTGTCCCTCGCGTGGTTCGTCGCCTGTATGGTGAGTGCGCCCGCGTGGGCCGCGCCCGTGCGGGACATCCCGGGCTGGAACGGATCCATACCGGTCGATCTGTCGCGCAGCCCGGCGGTGAACGCCTGGCAGCCGGCGATCGCCGCGGGCGCGGGCGAGGACCTGATAGTGGCCTGGAGCGATCCACGGACGGTCGGTGAACCGCACAACATCTACACTACCCTCTCAAGCGATGGCGGGAGGACCTGGTCGGGGCCGCAGGTGGTGACGGACACGGCGGCCAACTCCCGGCTGCCGGACGCGTTGATCGTCGGCGGACGCACCGTCGTAGCCTGGTCGGACGAGACGAGCGAGCGGACGTTCACGCTATGCGATGCTCAGAGGGACACGCCGGTTTCGGCCTGGTCGATCCACTGTGTGCCCGGCCCGACGTCCTACGCCAGCACACGCCCGCGTCTGGCCTACGGGCAGGGCTGGGTGTATATGGTCTACAGCGCTGGGAGCGAGCAGAGTCCAGACATCGTCTACGCATCGCGGCGGCTGACCGACACCGCCTGGTCGATGCCGGAGACGGTCTACACACATACTGCGCTGTACGGGTCGCATTTCCCGGCGTTGGGCGTGGGGGCGGATGGGCAGACCGTGCACGTCGCGTGGGAGGAGCGGACGAGCGCGACTGTCGGAGCGATTATGTACCTGAGCGGGACGTTGGACGCGGGCTCCGTCTCCTGGCGCTATCCCGCTGAGGAGTTGTCCGTTGGGACGGCGCGCGTCGTCTGGCCCTCGGTGGCCGTCGACGCGGACGGGAACGTGCACGTCGTCTGGGCCAGGCGGGGCGACCCGCGGCAGTATGACGTGTTCCATAGGCGCCTCGACGCGGTTCACGGGACGTGGTCGACGCCGAAGACGATCGGCGTCTCCGTAGGGGTGAATGCAGCGATCCCGAATGACGTCGCTCCGCGCATCGTCGCGTCCCAGGATGAGGACGGTGTGCGCGTCTGCGTCGCGTGGCACGGGTACCAGACCGGGCAGGCGGGTCAGGCCGCCGAGGAGGTCTTGCTCAGTTGCTCGCGCGACGGAGGGGGAAGTTGGTCGCCGCCGGTGACTGTGTCGCGCACGCCGGGTGGGGAGGAGATCTCGATGATGCCCGACGTCGCCGTCGATGCCGCCGGCCAGCTTCACCTGGCCTGGCAGGAACGGGCGGGCCCCAGTCCCGTCTACGACTACCAGATCTATTACGCGCGCAGCATGGAGCCGACGTATATTCCCTTCTGCGCCAGAAACTCGGTATCGCTGCCGTTGTGGGCGGTTCTGCCGCGGACGCTGAGGGCTGAATGAGCGGGTTCGAGGGCGCCGGTATTTTGAGGGTTGCGGGTCGTTGCCGATGAGCGCGGGCGCTGCGGGGGGCAGCCGGACGCTGCTGTTGATCGTCGTCGTGCTGGGCGTCGTGACGCTGGCGCTGTATGGCTACCTCTTCGGCAGTGGCGCGCTGTCCTTGCCCGGGTCGCGGGCGGGGCAGCCTCCATCGGAGCGATCTCCGGCTTCGACGGCCGGGGCGCGCGATCTCTGGGGCGCGTATGAGGCGGCGCTGCGGGTCGTCCGCGCGCGGGCGTCCGACGCGGAACTGGTCTCAACGTCAGCCCGCTGGCAAGCGGCCGCCGAGGAGGAGGTGGTCGCGGGGACGTCCGACTGGACGTTCGTATTCTACTCGGCGGAGCGGGGCGCGGTTCTCGACGTGATCGCAGATGGGTTGGGCGTGCAGGTGGTGAACGAGTCGCCGGTCTGGAGCGCGCCCCGCGTGTTGGGACAGGGGACGTGGCGCGCCGGGCCGCGGGATGCGCTGGTCGTCTTCCTCGAGTACGGCGGGCGGGACTTCCTGCGCGAACACGGGGGACTGTCGTTGGATCTTCACCTATCCCGGGTTGGCGACGTCGGGGCTGCCTGGACCGTGGTGGCTGTGACGCCTGCGGGATCGGCGCGCTGGGGCCTGCAGGTCGCGGCGGACAGCGGGCGGGTGGTGGCCAGGATGCGCTGATTCCTGGCGGTCGGATCAGTCTGGATGGATGGAGCGTGAGTATGGGGACGGTGCGAAGCGAGCGGGCGCAGGGGTTGTTGGAGTTCGCGTTGGTCCTGCCGGTGTTGCTGATCATCCTCTCGGGTCTGCTCGACCTGGGGCGGCTCTTCTACGCCTACGTGGCGGTGACCGACGCGGCCGGCGAGGGCGCCAACTACGCGTCGATTTATCCGGACGATGAAGCGAATATTCTCGCCCGGGCGCAGGACGCCAGCGGCGGGCTGGTGGTGATCGACCCGGATCTAGTCACGATCGAGGCGCCATCCGTGCAGAGCGGTGCGCCGGTCACGGTGACGGTCGAGTACCCGTTTACGTTGTGGACGCCGTTCCTGAACGCCATCGTGCCGGATGGTACGCTGACGCTGCGTGCGGCGGCCACCGGGGTGATCCTGACCGGGAGTTGGAGCAACTGAATCTATGGGGAGAGAAGATATGAACGACGCACGGGGCCGAATTGTCCGGAATGGGGAACGGGGGCAGGTGCTGGTCATCACGGTCTTCGCCATCGTCGTGTTGCTGGCGGCGGTGGGCCTGGCCGTCGACGGGGGCACGGCCTACCTGGAGCGCCGGCGGATGCAGAACGCCGCCGATGCATCGGCGCTGGCCGGGACGCGACGTCTGGCCGAGGCGATCTGCGGCAGCCAGTCCGCCAGCGCGACGGACGCCGCCATCTATGCCGAGGTGCTCTCCTACGCACAGAGCAACGGGGTTCAGGACGCCTCGGGCGTCGAGGCCGAGTACGTCCGCTTCGATGGCGTTGACACGACGCCCTTCGACCCCCCCGTGCTGGTGGGCGGCGGCGCGACGCCCACCGGCGCGGCCGGGGTGCGGGTGACGTCGGCGATCACGCGCTCAACCTACTTCCTGGGGCTGATTGGACTGGACACGACAGGGGCGCGTGCCTCGGCGACCGCAGTTGCCGGGCCGCCGCTGACGGGCGGTGGGATGAGGCCGTTTGGTGTGCCACTCGAAGTGGCCAGAGCGACGGGTGTTGGAGGCTGCTTCACCAGCAACTTCAAGCACTGTGACGTCGACAAGCCCGATAGTTGTTGGATCAAGGATGATGACGAAAACGTGGTCGGGCAACACCGCAACTGGCTGAATCTGAACCACGTCTGGAACCAGGGCGAGGCCTCGGCGTCTTTCCCACGAGCGACTGGCTCGTCAGGCAATGCGGCTCAACTCAAATCATGGATGCGGAACGGCTGGGATGGGACGCTCTACGCGGACTGCTACTGGAGCGCTGGCTGTCGATACGGGGACTTCATTCACGCCAAACCTGGCACCAACTCGTCTGTCATCGGAGAGACCCCGATCAACGAGGAGTTCGTGGTTCCCGTATTTGACGTCGTGCCACATTACAGCACGATTCCCTCTCCAAAAGCGTCGGCTGTGCCTCAGGGCGGTGACTACTACTACCACATTGTGGGTTTCCTCACGGTAGTCGTCCCGCCTGGAGGCGCCAACCAGGGCGGTGGCACCATTCGGATGTGTGTCCGGAACGCAATCTGGGGTCAGGGACAGCCAAATCCCAACACCGGGTTCGGCAACAACGTCTGCGCGGCTCATACGATGGTCGTCGCGCTCTGGAAGTAGCTCCCGGTCCGGTTGTGGTGAGTCGGCGCCGCCCCGGCAGTTCGAACCGCCGGGGCGGTGTCCGTGCGCGCGTCGCTACAGCACCGTGACGGGGTCGACGTCCACACGCCAGCCCGGCGGGATCGGCACGCTCCGCAGGAACTCGGCCGGGTCGTCGTGGCGCAGGATGAGCTGCCAGCGGGAACGCCCCCGCACCCGGGCGAAGAAGGCCGGCGCCGGCCCGATCAGGTCCGCGACTGGACGGTCCCAACGCTCCAGGATGTCGCGCAGGCTCTCGGCCAGCGCCTCGGCCTCGCTCTGAGCCCGCTCCGCGCTGGCGTCCTCGTACAGCAGGAGCGCCAGCCGGCGGTAGGGCGGGTAGCCCTGCTCGCGCCGGAAGTCCAGTTCCCGCGCGGCGAACGCCGCGTAGTCGTGGTGGGACGCCGTGACGACGGCGTAGTGATCGGGATGGTACGTCTGGATGACGACGCGTCCGCCCAACAGCCCGCGGCCGGCGCGGCCCGCGACCTGCGTCAGGAGCTGAAACGTCCGCTCGCTGGATCGGAAATCGGGCAGGTTGAGCATCGTGTCGGCCGATATCACGCCGACGAGCGTGACCCGCGGTAGATCCAACCCTTTCGCGATCATCTGCGTGCCGACGAGGATGTCGGCCTGCCCCTCCACGAAGCGCTGGAGGATGCGCGTATGCCCGGCGTGCGACCGCGCCGTGTCGCGGTCCCAGCGCAGGACGCGGGCATCGGGCCAGCGTTCGTGGACCGCGCCCTCCAGCCGCTCGGTGCCCAGCCCGAAATAGCGGATCCGTGCGCTGCCGCACGCCGGGCAGCGTTCCGGCTCGGGTTCGCGGTGGTTACAGTGGTGGCACACGAGCTGCGCGTGCGCTCTGTGCTGCGTGAGGGGGATGGCGCAGCGGGGGCAGGCCATCACGTGGCCGCAGTCGCGGCAGAGCACAAACGTCGCCGCTCCGCGCCGGTTCAGGAACAGGATGACCTGCTCCCCCGCGTCCAGCGCGCTATCGACGGCGGCCTGCAGCGGGCGGGCGAAGATCGAGCGATTCCCGGCCCGCAGTTCGGCCCGCAGATCCACGATCTGAACCGGCGGCAGCGGACAGAAGCGCGCCTCGGCCGGCCCGCCGTCGATGGCCTGATAGGCGGTGCGTGTGACATGGAAGCGGGCCTGCAGGTCGCTGAGCCGCCGGCCGTGTCCCATCACCCGGCGTGGCATCTCCAGATGGCGCAGCGCGCCCCGTCGGGCGCGCAGGTAGGACTCCAGGCTGGGCGTCGCGGAGCCGAGGATCACGGTCGCGCCGCTGCGTTCGCCCAGCGCCAGCGCCACGTCGCGCGCGTGGTAGTACGGGCGTGGCGCGTCCTGCTTGTAGCTGTCGTCGTGCTCCTCGTCCAGAACGATGAGACCAAGCGGGTCCAACGGCGAGAAAACGGCGGAGCGCGGTCCGACGATGATGTCGATCAGTCCGCCCCTGGCCCGGCGCCACGTATCGTACCGCTCGCCGTCGGTCAGCGCGCTGTGCAATACCGCCACCCGCCCGGGAAAGCGTGCGGCGAACCGGTCGGTCGTCTGCGGCGTGAGCGAGATCTCGGGGACGAGGATCAGCGCCTTCCGTCCCTGCATCAGCGCCTCGGCCGTGGCCCGCAGGTAGATCTCCGTCTTTCCTGAACCTGTGACGCCGTGAAGCAGAAACCGCCCGGCCCCGACGCCCCGCAGGGCCGCCCGGATGGATTCCCACACCGGCTGCTGGTCGGCCGTGAGCGGCAGCTCGGACGTGGCGACGAAGACCTGGCCCTCCAGTGGGTCGCGCCACACTTCCTCCGACTCCAGCGCCAGCACCCCCCGTTCGGCTAGCTTGTTCAGGTGGTAGCGCGTGGCGCCGGTCGCCGCGTAGATCTCGCCGATCTCGCAGTAGCCTTCCTCGTCCTGGAGGAACGCGAGCACGGCGCCGTAGACGTCGCTGCGCAGGCCATCCAGACGGGTGTCTGGGGCATCCGAAGAGATCAGACGCGCTGTGAGTAGCTCCTTGGGCCGCGCCTGCGGCGCGGCAAAGACCGACGTGCGCTGCAGGACGCCGCGGCGGACCAGACGTTCGCCAGCCCGTTGCCAGGACGTGCGGGGCAGTGCGCGGTCGAGCTGCCCGGCGCGCAGCGGTCCGCGCTCCCGGATCGACGCCACGATCCGCTGCTCGAGCGGCGACAACTTCCCGGTATCGAACTGCGGGCCGGGCGAGAACAGCGTGTCGGAGCGCCCGGTGACGCCCGGCGGCAACATGGTCGTCAGGCATGCGTGCATCGGGGCGGCGTACTCGCGGCTGATCCATCGGGCCAGCTCGATCTGAACGGCGTTCACCACCGGGTCCGGGTCCGTCATTGACTCGATCGGACGGGTATTGGCCACAGCGGGTGTATCCGTCAGGCCGACCACGATCCCGTTCAGACGACGGGGGCCGAACGGGACGACGACCAGACAGCCCACCCGCACGGCGTCCTCAAGCTCCTCCGGCACGGCGTAGTCGAAGGTCGACTCCGCGCTCCCGCCGCGATCGAGCGGGGTCAGCACAACGGTCTGTGCGTACATTATGGCGCTACCCCCGGTCCTGGATCAGACCTCCTCACCGAAACGTGAGGAGAATCGGACGAAGAACGCGTACCCCACGATCAACATGATGACGGCGGTGGCGGCCGTGCGAAATAGAAAGTCGAGCCCTGTCGGCGATCCCCAGTAGAGAACGTCGCGGTAGGATGCGACGATCGACGCCATAGGGTTCAGCCGCCGCAGCCACAGCCGGGGGTCGAATGCGACGCCCAAGATGGACGCGCGCTCCGGAACGGTCCGGATCGAGTAGAAGACCGGCGTCAGGAAGAACCAGGCCAGCATCACGACGCCCAGAATGATCTGCGTGTCGCGGAAGAAGACGTTGAGCGTGGCCAGGAAGTAGCTGAGTCCCAGCGTGAAGATGACCTGGATCAGCAGCGTCACCGGCAGCAGCAGCGCCCACCAAGTCAGCCGGGCGCCAGATATGTAGACCAGTAGGAAGAAGACTGGCAGGCTGATCAGGAAATTGACCAGGTTGGAGAGCACGACCGAGAGCGGGAGGATCTCGCGCGGAAAGTAGACCTTCTTGATGAGGTGTGCGTTACTGACGATGCTCGTCGTGCCCTGGAGGACCGAATCGTTGAAGAAGTTCCACGTCAGCAGGCCGCAGAGTAGGAAGACCGGATAGTGATCGATGGAATCGTTCTTCAGGAACACGGTGAAGAGCAGTGTGTAGACGAGCATCATGAGGAGTGGATTGAGCCAAGACCAGGCGATCCCCAGGATCGAGCTCTTGTAGCGCACCTTGAGGTCCCGAACGACCAGGTTGCGGATCAAATCTCGGTAGGTCCACATCTCACGTAGTCTCTGGATCAGTATCATTGGGATGGGCAACTCCCTTCTCTTCGTCGTATCGCGGGATCCAGCGCGGCACGGTAGATCGATAGCAGTTGTCGCCCGGCGCGCGCCCAGGAATAGTGGCGCGTCGCCCGGTCCCGCAGTTGAGCTCCCAGTGTCCGGCGCTGTTCGGGGTCATCGATCAGCCGGTGGATGGCGTCAGCCAACGCGCGTGGGTCGCCCGTCGTCCCCGCATAGGCGCCCAGGGCGCCCATATACTCGCGACTCACCATCGTATCAAATGCGACGACGGGCAACGCCATCGCCATGTAGTTCAGAATCTTGCCTGCGCCCTCGGTGTGCGATAGCTTCGGCGCGATGGCGATATCGCCGAGCGCGAGCCGGGCCGGGGCCTCGTCGTAGGGCACTTTGCCGGTGAACGTCACGCGATCGTCCACGTCGAGCTCCGTGGCCATCTGCCGGTAGCGTGGCACACCGGGGAATCCCATGATCAGGAAATGCGCGTCGACGCCGCGCTCCTTGAGGATTCGAGCGGCCTGGATGAGCAGGTGGGTGCCCTGATAGTCGGCCAGCAGGCCCAGGTACACGATCACCGTGCGCCCGGGCGGAATGCCCAGGGCCGATCTCTGCGCTGCAATCTCACTGACTGGCAGCAGATTGGGACGGAAGAAGTCCAGGTTGACGCTGTCGGGCAGTGCGACCACGCGGCGGGCGTCGCAGTCGAAATCGCGCTCCACCATCTCCGCGGCGAGCTGTGTGCTGGTCACGATGAGATCGGCCATCTGGCAGATCCGTCGTTCCAGCAGTCGCAGCCAGTGGTAGGCTGTGCCATCCGGCTTGAGGAAGTGGTGATCGACCATCTCGCTTGTCATACTGCCCTGCAGGTCAAATACGAGCGGCGCCCGCAGCATTCGGCTCAGCCAAAAACCCACCAGCGCCCCCTCGTGCAGATGGCCGTGGACGATGTCGAAACGCCGCCTGCGGACCAGTTGCAGTCCGCTCCACATCAACAGCAGATCGAACGCGATCTTGTGCCGGGATGAACCGACCTCGTAGTCCGGACGCCACGGTGTGGGGCGCGTCCGCACGATCTCCAGGTCCGGCAGATCGCGTCCCAGGTAGTACGTGAGCACAGTGACCTGACGGCCCATCTTCTGGAGCACACGGGCTTCCTCCAGAATGCGGACGTGACACCCGTAGTCCAGGAAGAAGGACGTGGGCGCTATCATCAGAATGCGTTGTGGTTCAGCCACGTCATTCGCTCGCGCACGAATCGAGCCGCCTGTGCCTTACGATCGGCCGCGACGGTTGTCGCGACCGCCCAGCCGGTTCATCAACCGCTCGCCGAACAGCAGGCGGCCGAGCATATGCTGCCCCGCAGTGGGCACCTGGTCCATCGACGCGGTCGGCGCCGCGGCTCGCTGCGCGGCGCTGAGCTGTGCCAGCCAGGCGGCTCGATGCTCTGCCGCCGTGCCCACCATGTCCTCGATGGCCGTCACGTCATCCCCCGATAGCGCGTCGCGAAGCAGGATCAGTTCCCGCAGCAACGCGTTGATCCGTGTCACCGCGTGAGCGCGGTTGAGGTACAGGCCGAGGCTCCTCTCCGTCGTGTCCGTGTCTACAGTGGCGTCGGTGGCGCCCGCGAAGCCCAGCCCCGCGAAGCGGCACATATCCTGCCAGCCGGGAGTGCCCGCGGTTGTGTTGAGCAGCACGATGGCCAGCAGAGCGGGCAGGTCCTCCACGCCGGACTGAAGTCCATCGTGTTCGAGCGCGTCCACGAAGAACGGCTGCGCTCCAACGGCCTCGATCAGCTCCGTGACGCTGCCGACCACGGCCGCCGGCAGGCCCGAACTCACCGTCAGGCAGTGCAATGCGCCCTGCATCAGGCGGGGGGTGGCCGACGACACGCGCGTGGGCGTCTCGAAGCCCGCCGCCAGAAGGTTGGGGATGGGATGGCCGCCGATGAAGTGGACGTGCTGGGGCAGGATCTCCTCGGCCCAGTGCATGACCGGCGCCTTGAGGTGCGCGGTATCCGTCACGATGCAGCCCGGCGGCGTGTGTGGCGCGATCTCGGTCAGGGTGTACCGCATCACAGACAGCGGCATCGCCAAAATGATCAGGTCCGCCTCGCCGCAGGCCTTTTCGGGGCGGCGTACCACGTGGTCGAACATCTCGCGGATGGCCGACGTCTCGTCCGATCTGGCGTCGGGTGCGTACACGACGATGTCCGGCGCCTCATCCAACGCCTTCACCGCCAGCGCCAGCGATACGCCGAGGGGCTCGGTTCCGATCAGGGCGACGCGCTTGATGTCCATCGCGTTCGTTTCCTCCTCAGTGCTAGTTGCGCCCGTCGGTCCATTGCAGCGCAACGAGCAGGTCTGCGATCTCTGCGTCATCGACGGTGTCCGGCGCGGCGTGGTGGCGTCGTATCAGTGCGGTCACACGCTCCGAGCAACCTGCCTCGCGGGCCAACCGAGCGCCGATCTGGGGGTGCGTGGCGTGTACGACGTAAGGGCGCCGCCATGACCGCGCGTCGCCGTCGCTGATGCGGGCCAGCAAGCGCGGGGCGGCGCGTCCCATCAGCACGATGATCGCTCGCTGCCAGACTGGCAGCGACGCTGTGGACTTGCCCGCATCGTGCAGCAACGCGGCGGTCAGGAGATCGGGGTCCCGATGTCCGGCTTCCATCAGATCCCTGTAGACCGCGAGCGCATGACGTTGATCGGTGGTCGATTGGCTGCGGAACAACTCTCTGGCCTTCGGTGTGAGCAGATCCAACGAATTGTCCAGCTCGCGCTCATCCACGCGCGCCACCAGGGCGTGGAGAAACTGACTCACCCGATAGCCGACAGTGCTTCCCATGCGACGGGCCACTAATAGAGCAACAGCCGAACGATGAAACCGAAGATGGGGTTGATGACCATCCGAAACAGACCCAGACTCGACAACAGGTAGATCACCAGCATGAGGCCCATTCCGCCGATCCGCTCCAGCCGGTCCATTGCGCCGGCCCACGAGCGCGGTAGCAGCCACGCCAGAACCCGAGAGCCATCGAGCGGTGGGAATGGGATCAGGTTGAACAGCATCAACGTGAGGTTGATGACGATGAATTGTGCGAGAATCTGAGCTGGATTGATCGTCGATGCGCCGCCGTACAGGCCGACCCAGCCCAACCGGAACGGGATAGCGGCCAGCATAGCCATGACGAGATTCGAGAGTGGTCCCGCGACGCTCACCAGCGCCCAACTGGCGCGCCAGTTCCCGCGCAGCCTGTATGGCGCTACGGGAACCGGACGTCCCCACCCAAAGCCGAACAGGAACAGTGAGATGGCTCCGACGGGATCCACATGAGCCAGCGGGTTGATGGTCAGCCGGCCCTGCCGCGCGGCTGTGTCGTCTCCCAGCTGATACGCCATCCAGGCATGCGCCCATTCGTGAATCGGCATACTGGTCAGATACAGAATGGCCAGGGTGATCAGACGGTCCGGGCTGAACAGGTTCAGCAGATTCAAATAGCACCTCTTTCGGACTCCTTCATTCGCAACAGCGAATTATAGCACGGTTATGACAAAGGTGCGAACGGTGTTGCCGCTGACCGGGGTTATGTTATAATCATCGGCGCCGGCGTCGGTGGGTCTGGCAGGTGCGCGGCGGGATGGGCCGGCGTGTTCCAGTATGTCCCCGTATTCTGAGGAGTGAGCAGTATGATACTTACCAGAGAGCAGGTTGAGCACATCGCTGAGCTGGCCCGGCTCGCGTTGAGCGACGCTGAGGTGGCCCTCTATCAGGAACAGCTCTCCGCCATTCTGGACCATTTCGCACAGCTCCAGGAGCTGGATACGCAGGCGATCCCGCCGACGGCCACGGTGTTGCCGCTGCGCAGTGTGATGCGTGAGGACGAGGCCGGGTCGACCGTGACGCGGGATGAGATCCTCTCCAACGCCCCGGCAGCCGAGGACGGGTGCTTCACGGTGCCTGCCGTGCTGGACTGATGAGGGTGGGCGTCGGTAATAGGGTTGGTGTGACCGTGGCGGAACCCGTTGCAGGGGAGGGAATGTGAGTCCTTACGAGTGGACGATACTTGAGGCGAGCGCGAGGCTCTCCGCGGGCGATGTGAGCGCTGTTGAGCTGGCCGAGGCGACCATCGCGCGGATCGAGGCGGTTGACGCCCGGATCAAGGCGTACCTGCATTTCGACGCTGAGTGGGCGCTGGACCAGGCGCGCGCCGCTGACCGGCGGCGCAAGGCCGGCGAGTCCGGCGCACTGCTGGGTGTTCCGGTAGCGATCAAGGATGTCCTGTGTACCCGCGATATGCCGACGACCTGCGGTTCACGGATCCTTGAGGGGTTCCGCCCGCCGTATGATGCGACGGTCGTCGATCGGATGCGGAAGGCCGGAGCGGTGATACTTGGCAAGACTAACACCGACGAGTTC
>Ga0123332_1003142_pt1 | contig 15224 bp, 10 predicted proteins | sample BioC12SIPDNA_4_FD_89958 | JGI IMG/M metagenome (GOLD analysis project Ga0123332, IMG submission 89958) | Anaerobic biogas reactor microbial communites from Washington, USA - Biogas_R2_A C12 SIP DNA | ecosystem: Engineered > Bioreactor > Anaerobic > Unclassified | place: Washington, USA...
CCGGCGTGGCTCCCTGGGAAGTGTTGGCGATCGAGGGCTATGAACGGCTACCCGCCCCATCGTTGGGATCCTATGCGGTGGTGGGCTGGTCCTTTCTGCTGGACGGCCATCAGCATCCCTGGGGATGGAACACCGACCCCTGCACCTCCGGAGCCTGGCAACCTGCCGTTGACGTGGCCGTGCCCGTGGGAGATGCCGTTCATGCGGCGGCCGATCCGGAGACGGCGCATCGCCAGCCAGCACACCATCTTGAACCAACAGCGCTACCGGCCATGTGCGATCTCGCGCACAAGGCGGGAACCGTGAGATTGGCAGAGTCCGTCAGCTCAGATTGGCAGCCCGGGTCGCCAGTAGAGCTGGCCGACAACGAGATCGCCTTAGCTTCCCAGTGGCAGGCCATGCTCCGCGGCGACGGATCCCTGGAGATCGAACAACGCCGGCGCGTGCACGTGTTGATCGATCTGGACGACTACTTGTGCGCCTATCCGGAGCTATCCACATCGGGCGGCAAAGGCGCCAGAATCACCATGGGGTGGGCGGAGGCTCTGTATGAGAGCGCAGACCCGCATGATCACCGCAAGGGCAACCGAGGGGAGGTCCAGGGCAAATACATCCGCTGCCCGGTAGATGCCTTCCTTCTGGAGGGAGGCAGAGGACGCCTCTACAGCACACTCTGGTGGCGTGCAGGCCGTTATGTCGACGTGCTGGTGGAGACGGAAGATGACCCGCTGAGCATTCACGGTCTCATATGGCGGGAGACCCGCTACCCGCTGGAGATGGAATCAACCCTGGAGACCGACGACGCCGCCTTTGATGCCGTACGTCCCTTGATGTTTCGAACCCTCCAGATGTGCGCGCACGAGACCTACATGGATTGCCCATACTATGAGCAGTTGCAGTACGTGGGCGATACACGGCTGGAGATCCTCGCCACATTCGTCACGACACATGATGATCGCCTGCCTGTGCGCGCCTACACCCTCTTTGACCAGTCGCGAGGATCCGACGGCCTCACCCGAAGCAGGTATCCCTCTGCCGTTCCGCAGGTGATCCCGCCCTTTTCGCTCTGGTGGGTCAGTATGGTTCACGACCTGTACATGTGGCGGCGCAGACACGAGTTGGTTCGCCGCATGCTGCCCGGAGTGCACGCCGTGCTCTCGGCATTCGATCAGTACAGAGGCGCTCAGGATCTTGTCAGCGCGCCGGACAGTTGGAACTTTGTGGATTGGGTACCAGAGTGGCGGGCCGGATGTCCGCCCGATGCCCGATACGGCCACAGCTCCATTCTGAACCTTCAGTTCATCTACGCGCTCGATCGTGCCTGCGCGATGCTGGAGGGACTAGGCAATCCCGATCTTGCCAGACATTGGCGCCGAATCCGTGAACGTGTCGCTGCCGCGGTGGTCGACAAGTATTGGGTAGCAAGACGCGGCCTGCTCTCTGACGATCTCGCGATGACGCGCTACTCCGAGCATGCGCAGTGCCTGGCGCTTTTGTGCGATCTGTTCGATGGCAGCGACCGCAACCGGGTGGTCGAGGGGATGCTCCACAGCCCAGGTCTGGCACGCACCACGGTGTACTTTAGCCACTATCTGTTCGAAGCTCTCTACAAGGTCGGAGCCCTGGATCAGGCGGACCAACGGCTGTCCTTCTGGCGTGACCTGCCTTCGATGGGCCTCAAGACAGTGCTTGAACAGCCCGAGCCATCACGCTCGGATTGCCATGCCTGGGGCGCGCACCCGCTCTATCATGCTTACGCATCGTTCCTGGGAGCGCGGCCATCGGAACCGGGCTTTGCTCGGATCCGCATCGCCCCCCAGCCGGGCCGCTTCAGGCTCCTGCGAGGGCGCATGCCGGATGCTGGTGCCGGCTGGATCGCCTCTGACCTCTCATTCGTCAGTGGCATGTCCGGAAGCATAGACCTGCCAGATGGCCTCGAGGGGGAGTTGGTCTGGCAGGGGCAAACGGTCCCGCTCAAGCCAGGCCACAACGCCTTGCAGCCCGCCCGTTGACGGGCGGGCCGGAATAAGCCGATATACGTGGAGGAAGTCCCCTATGCCTGTTGAACTGAGCCTGCGCTACGGCGCCAACCCGCACCAGCAGCCTGCCCGGGTCTATGTGGAATCGGACTCGCTACCGTTCTCGGTCCGCAACGGTCGCCCCGGATACATTAACCTGCTGGACGCGCTCAACGCATGGCAACTCGTTCGCGAACTGCGCTCGGCGTTGTCCTTGCCCGCGGCAGCCTCCTTCAAGCACGTGAGCCCCGCGGGAGCCGCCGTGAGCATCCCCTTGAGTGAAGCAGAACGTGTGGCGTGCGCAGTGGAGGACATGGAGCTTTCGCCCCTGGCTGCGGCCTATGCCCGCGCGCGCGGTGCCGACCGCATGTCATCCTTTGGCGATTGGGTCGCCCTGAGCGATCCCTGCGATCTATCCACGGCTGAGATCCTGCGTCGCGAGGTTTCCGATGGCATCATCGCTCCAGGCTATGAACCGGGAGCGCTCGATATCCTGTGCCAGAAACGCGGCGGCTCCTACTGTGTGCTGGAGATAGATCCCCAATATGCGCCTGAGGAGATCGAGAGGCGAACCGTATTCGGTGTGACGCTCGAACAACGCCGGAACGACGCCCGCATTACGCCTGACACCTTCGCCAACATCGTTTCCATGAATCGCGAAATGCCTGAAGAAGGCCTGCGTGATCTCATCGTGGCCACCATCACGCTCAAGTATACCCAGTCCAATTCGGTCTGTCTGGCGCACCACGGACAGGTGACAGGAAATGGCGCCGGCCAGCAGTCTCGCGTTCACTGCACGCGCCTGGCCGCAGACAAGTCGGACCTCTGGTTTCTGAGGCAGCATCCGGTGATTCAAGAGTTCCACTTCGCCCGGGGCCTGAGCCGGGCGGACAGGAACAACGCGATTGACCTGTACTTTGCCGAGGCGCTTTCCCCGGCGGAGGAACGGGCCTGGGAGGCTTCGTTCCAGAAGGTGCCGACCCGGCTGGACCATGCCGAGAGGCGCGCCTGGCTGAACGAGCTACGCGGGGTCGCACTCAGTAGCGACGCCTACTTCCCCTTCCGAGACAGCATCGATCGGGCCTCCCGCAGCGGGGTGAGCTGTGTGGCGCATCCGGGGGGATCCAAACGAGACCAGGATGTGATCGGCGCCTGCGATGAATACCACATGGTGATGGCACAGACCGGTCTACGGCTGTTCCATCACTAGAGTCTTGGTGGCGTGAAGCAACACGAGTCAGGCCCCGCAGCCCGGAAGGCTTGCGGGGCCTGTGACGTTCGGATCAGGCAGCGCCCTATTCGAGAACACCGTCGAGGATGCCGGCTGCCCAACGGGGCAATCGCCCCACCACGTGGACCCCGTCGGGGCCGTACTCGACGCTATCCACCACCCCGCGCTCGCGCCAGCTGCTTAGGATATCTCCCGCAGAGTACGGTAGAACGACATCAAAAGGCAGCATGTTCTCAGCCAGCACGGCTTCGATCTCGGCAAGCAGGTCCTCTATGCCGACGCCCTGCTCCGCGGAGAGAAGGACCACTCGCTCGTACTCGTCCGACAAGCGACTCACCGGCCCCTCACGCTGGAGGAACCGCGTGCTCTCACGCGCAGCCAGAGCCTCCGGATCCACCAAGTCGATCTTGTTCATCGCCAGAATCATGGGCTTGGCGTCGGCGCCGATTTCGCGCAGCACCTGCAGCACCGCGCTATCCTTATCCAGTACGAGGGGATCACTGATATCGATGACGTGCACGAGCACATCGGCCTCCAGCACTTCCTCCAGCGTGGCACGGAATGCCGCAACCAGCTGGGTGGGAAGCTTCTGGATAAAGCCTACGGTATCCGTAAAGAGCACCTGCTTGCCGCCGGGGAGGTCAAGCCGGCGCGTCGTAGGGTCCAGGGTGGCAAACAGCTGGTCCTGGACGAGCACGCCGGCATCGGTGAGCCGGTTGAGCAACGTGGACTTGCCGGCGTTTGTGTACCCAACGATCGCAACGGTTGGCAGTCCCTGCCGACGTCGCTGGCGGCGCCTTTGGCCACGAAGCTGACGCACCTGCTCCAGTTCGCGCCGAAGCTGCGCCATCCTTCGCCCAATCTCGCGCCGGTCCGACTCCAGCTGCGTCTCTCCGGGGCCCCGAAGCCCGACGCCGCCCACGGCCTGCCTCGAGAGGTGGGTCCATTGCCGCGTGAGGCGTGGCATACGGTAGGCATACTGTGCCAGTGCCACCTGGAGCGCTCCCTCGCGCGTGCGAGCGTGCAGCGCAAAGATATCCAGGATCAGCGCGGTCCGATCGAGTATGCTCAGCCCCAGTTCGCGCTCCAGCGTCCGGAGCTGCGCGGGCGACAGCTCATCATCAAAGATGACAACCTCCGCGCCCAGCTCACTGCAGCGCTCTCGGACCTCGGCAACCTTTCCCGAGCCCATGTAGGTGGCCGGCTGTACCTGCTCAACATTCTGCCGATCCTGTCCGACCACCTCGAGGCCTGCCGTCTCAGCGAGACGACGAAGCTCCTCCAGTGAAGAATCCGTGTCAAAGACGGAACGTTCTCCCCGCACGTGCACCGCCATGAGGAACGCACGCTGTGGCCTTCTCCGGATCGATTCAGACTCGGACTCGCCAGCCGAATGTAGCGCTAAACTCGTGATAGCCTTTCTCCTGCTTCGAGCAGCCGTTCCTCCGGAACGCAAACCGAGAGCCGCAGATACCCTTCACCATACTGCCCAAAGGCCGTCCCGGGCGTCATCCACACACCCGTCTTGTCCAGCATGTCGAGGGCATACTCTTCACACGTGGCTCCCTCAGGAACGCGCGCCCAGACGTACAGCCCACCCTTGGGTACATCCGCGCTCATTCCCAGCCGCGGAAGCCAGCCCAGGATGATGTCACGTCGTCGCTGGTAGATGGCATTGCGTTCTGCGAGCCAAGACTGATCGCCGTTATAGGCGAGAGTCGCCGCGTCCTGTATGGGCCGGAAGATGCCGGAATCAATGTTGGTCTTGACCGTGGTGAGCGCCTCGATGGCGGTCGCGTTGCCCACAGCGACACCAACCCGCCAACCGGCCATGTTGTAGGTCTTGCTGTGCGAGTTGAACTCGATGGACACCTCTTTTGCCCCGGGCACCTGCAGAATGCTGGGAGCCACGTAGCCATCAAAGGTCACATCGCAATACGGATTGTCATAGCAGATCAGTATGTCGTTGGCCGAAGCAAAGTCCACGGCTCTGGCCAGGAACTCGAGAGGCGCCGCCGCTCCGGTCGGGTTGTTGGGGTAGTTCAGCCACATGATAGTGGCGCGCTTGAGCACGTCGCCAGGGATCGCGTCAAAATCCGGCAGCCACCCGTTCTCTCGATAGAGCGGCATCGGGTACGAATCTCCCCCGGCCAACAGGGCACCCATCCGGTACGTCGGATAGCCAGGATCCGTAGCGAGGGCGATGCTGCCCGGGTCAATGAAGGCCAGGGCCACGTTCGCAAGCCCCTCCTTTGAACCGATGAGAGGTAGGATCTCCGATCCCGGATCCAACTCGACGCCAAAGCGACGGCCGTAGTAATCCGCCGTCGCTTGGCGGAGCGCCGGCGTACCATAGTAACCCGCATACCCATGGGTATCCGGACGCAGCGCGCTTTGGTACATGGCATCGATGATCTCCTTGGGGGGCATCAGATCAGGGCTGCCGATCCCAAGGCTGATCACATCGACACCGTGCGCGCGCTCTGCCGCGATGCGCTTCTCCACGGTGGCGAACACATAGGGCGGTAGGTTTTCGATGCGCTTGGCGATTTTCATCCTGCTCTCCTAGCTGATACGGTCCCAAAGAGCGAGCGTAGGCCGAGTCTCTTCACTCAGCGAGCAATTGCGCGCGCCGCAAGGGGCTCATCCTCGAGCCAGGTCTTGAGCACGTGTCCAACACGCAGAAGGCTCTTGGAAGCCACTCGTTGCGTTGTATCCTCGGTCGTATGCCAGAATGGATAGTCAAAATCGATAAGGAGGACAGAAGGAATACCCACCTTCAGAAAGGGCGTGTGGTCATCGATGATGTGATGCTTATGAGATGGCACAAACACGTCCTCATATCCCAGGCGCCCAGCGAGAGCCCAAAGCTCCTCGGAAAGCCAGAGCGACGAGGACCACTCATAATACAGCGCCTGGTCTTCGTCACCGACCATGTCAACGATGATGCTGTACTCTATCCTGTTCTCGGGCTCGTTCATCAGCCGCTGAGCCAGGTGACCCGAGCCCACGGCCCATTCCCAGCCTCCCAGATCCCCGCTGTCCTCGCCGTCGAAGAACACCAGCCAGATCTGGCTTCCGGCCGTGGCCTTGGCATCCAGCGTCCGTGCCAGCTCCAGCAACACCGCGACGCCGCTGGCACCGTCGTTTGCGCCAGGAACAGGCTGGGTGCGATCGTTCGCATCGCGGTCCGCCACCGGTCGCGTGTCATAGTGCGTGCCCACCAGGACGATCGGCCCCTCACCGCGCTTTGCGATGAGGTTGCAGAGATTCACGCCGGAGTAGGCAAAGCAGTCTCTCTCGACCTCCCAGCCGTAGCGCTCGACGTGCGCGGTGATATAGTTTGCAGCCGCCCCGTTGCCCTCGGTGCCAGACGCTCGGGAGCCCATGTTCACCAGACGACGCACGTGCGACATGGCGCGAGCGCCGCTGTATCCGCCAGCGGATGCGGCGCAGGCCACCAGGGGCAAGGTCAGAGTCAGCGCAGCCACCAGGGCCAACACGCGTCGAGCAATCATCCGCCATCTCCTATGAGATCGCCCAGTACACCGCTCTCTGCTATAAAAGACTGGAGATCCTCTAGCGCGCGCACTGCATAGGCATCTCCCCTCTCGCGTTTCCTGCGCGGCTGGTTCTCGAGCGGGGGTAACAGCCCGTGGTTCGGCTTCATCGGTTGGAACGAACTCGCCTGTGGCGTCGTCACGTATCTCACCAGAGCACCCAGCATGGTCGTACAGGGCGGGACGACCGCAGCGAGGCCGCGGGCCACACGCGATGCGTTCACTCCCGCAAGCAGGCCGGAGGCCGTGGAGCCCATATATCCCTCCGTACCAACGATCTGCCCAGCAAAGTACAAGCGCGGGTCCCGCTTCCAGGACAAGCACGGCGTCAGAAGCTCAGGCGAGTTGATAAAGGTGTTCCGGTGCATCTGTCCGAAACGAACCCACTCGGCTTGCTCGAGCCCAGGGATCAGCCCGAATACGCGGCGCTGTTCGTCCCAGCTCAGATTGGTCTGAAAGCCCACCAGATTGTACAGAGAGCCAGCGAGGTTGTCCTGCCGTAGCTGAACCACAGCATGGGGCCGCTTCCCCGTCCGAGGATCCGTCAGCCCGATGGGACGGAGAGGGCCGTAAGCCAGGGCCTGCTCGCCGCGTTTCGCCAACACCTCAATGGGGAGGCATGCCTCAAAATAGCGCCTGTCCTCCAGCTCATACCCCCGCAGCGGCGCTTGCCTCGCCTGTACCAGCTCGGCCACAAAGCGCCGGTACTCGGCCGCGTCCATCGGGCAGTTGATATAGTCGGATTCTCCGTCCTCATAGCGCGAGGCCCGGAACGCCACGCCCATATCTATCGATTCCGCCTGCACGATTGGCGCCATGGCATCCCAAAAGTACAGCTGCTGCTGCCCGAACAGGCGTGCGATGCCCTCGGCCAGCGCACTGGAAGTCAAGGGTCCGCTGGCAACGACGGTTATCCGATCCGGGGGGATCTCCGCAACCTCCTCCCGCCTGACCTCAATGTGGGGATGGGAGGAAATCGAGCGCTCGATGCCATCAGAGAACGCGTCGCGATCCACGGCGAGTGCCCGCCCGGCAGGGACAGCGGCGGACTCGGCGCACCGCAGCACCAGACTGCCTAGCCTTCGGAGTTCCTCCTTCAGCAGGCCCGGCGCCCGGCCGGGGAGGAGCGAGCCCAGCGAGTTGCTGCACACCAGTTCCGCCAGCGCTCCAGATTGATGCGCCGGGGTCTGTACATCGGGGCGCATCTCATAGAGCACTGCCCGGATTCCACGTGAAGCGACCTGCCAGGCCGCCTCGCAGCCCGCCAGTCCCCCACCGATAATCTGGACAGCCTCTGGTTCTCTCTCCATGGTTGCCAATGACTATACCATAGGTAAAAGCGCGCAACAATCGTGCATTCTTCGGGCTCGGCGAAAGAGGCTCCGCCCCAGTCCTTTCATCCTTTGCCCGCGGAGCGCGCTGTGCGCATTCCGCCGGCGAGCGACTACAGTATAGACGCGCACAGACAAAGGGGAGCGCGCCCTGTATCCGGCGCGCTCCCCTTTGTGCCCTGCCTCACCCTCGGCTATGCGACGCGCGCGATGAGTTCCTTTGCCGCCTCGTCGCTGGCCTTCTGGTAGTGAGAGAACTCCATGGTAAAGCTCCCCCGCCCCTGCGTCAGCGATCGCAGGATCGTCGCGTACCCGAACATGTTCGCCAGCGGCACCTGGGCCGTGATGCCCTGCCCGCCGGCACTGCGCGGCTCGATGCCGCTGATGATCGCAGCCCTGCCGCTCAGGTCGCCGATGAGATCCCCGGTGTACTCCTGAGGCGCGATGACCTCGACGCGCATCATCGGCTCCAGGAGGATCGGTTGCCCGCGCTGCACGGCCTCTCGCAGAGCCAGCGTGCCCGCAGCCTGAAAGGCCCTGTCAGACGAATCCACCTCGTGGTACTTGCCGTCGACGAGCCGGACTTTGATGTCCACAACGGGTTGCTTGGCGTACGGACCCTCGCGAAGGGCTTCACGTATGCCCTTTTCCACTGAGGGTATGTACTCACGAGGTATGGCTCCTGCGCTGATGGCGTTCTCAAAGATAAAGCCGCCCCCCTGCTCCAAGGGCTCAACCTCGAGCTCCACCACAGCGAACTGGCCGTGCCCTCCCGTCTGCTTGACGAGACGTCCGGTTACCTGGACCGGACGAGTGATCGTCTCAGAGTAGGCTACCTTGGGCTTGCCGACGACCACGTCTACATTGAACTCCCGCCTGAGGCGATCGACGATCACGTCCAGGTGGAGCTCGCCCATGCCGGCGAGGGTGGACTCGCTCGTCTGCTCGTTGTAGCGAACCGTGAGCGTAGGGTCCTCTTCCAGGAGCCTCGCCAGAGCGTTGCCGAGCCGCTCGTCAGCCGCCTTGTTCGCGGCGCGAATCGAGAGCTCGATAACGGGCGTCGGGAACGCGATCTCCTCCAGTATCGCCGGCCGATCAACAGTAGCCAGCGTTTCGCCGGTTTTGGCCAGTTTGAGCCCCAACACGGCGCCAATATCGCCCGCCTTGACCTCCTCCACCTCCTCGCGCCGGTCGGCGTGCATCCGCACCAGCCGCCCCACGCGAGCCGACTCTCCGGTGTTGGCGTTCATGACGGTATCGCCGCGCCTGATCACCCCGGAGTACACCCGGAAGAAGGCCAGCTTTCCCACATAGGGGTCGGTTGAGACCTTAAAGACCAGCGCTGCAAGCGGCTCGGCCTCGTTAGCAGGGCACACCACAGGCTCGCTGTCGATCGCGGATCGCCCCTCGATCGCCGGGACGTCCAGCGGCGAGGGCAGGTAGGCAATGACGGCGTCCAGCAGCGGAACAACACCCACGTTCTTGAGCGACGATCCGCACAGGACAGGGATCGCGCGCCCGGTCAGAGTGGCGCGACGCAGCGCCTCCTCAAAGACCTCGGCACTCACCTCTTCACCCTCGATATACATGAGGGCAATATCATCATCCAGGTCGGCCAGAGCCGCGATCATCCGCTCGCGTCGCTCCGTGGCCTCCTCCTTCAGGTGCGCGGGGATCGGGATGATCTTGGCCTCTGACTCTTCGTCGGCACCGAAAGCACGCATCCGCACCAGGTCGATGACGCCGCTAAGGTTCTCCTCACGCCCGATGGGCATCTGTGTCACCACAGGATGGGCCCTCAGCCGCTCCCGGATCATGGACTCGGTGTGATCTACACTGGCGCCCGGGCGATCCAGTTTGTTGACGTAGGCAATGCGAGGCACGTGGTAGCGATCCGCCTGACGCCAGACGGTTTCCGATTGAGGCTCCACACCCGCCACGCCGTCAAAGGCGACCACCCCGCCATCCAGCACGCGCAGAGCGCGCTGCACTTCTGAGGTAAAGTCGATGTGCCCTGGCGTGTCGATCAGATTGATCTGAAAGCCGCGCCACTGGCTCGTGATGGCCGCGCTCTGGATCGTGATCCCGCGCTCACGCTCCTGAGGCATATAGTCCGTCACGGTATTGCCCTCATCGACGTCACCAGATCGGTGTATCATCCCGGTATGGAACAGGATGCGCTCCGTGGTCGTCGTCTTGCCTGCATCGATGTGCGCGATGATTCCGATGTTCCTGGTCTTTGCTAGTCTCTCGGTCGTCATTTCTCACCCCAATCGGCCCTTCCGCAGCGCCATCCATAGTCCTGTGGCACACAAAAGGGTGGCCCTGCGCCAGCGGGCCCGCCGGCGTTCTGGCGGGCTACCGCAGCACTGCCACCCTGCATCGCTCTACCTAGGCATGGCCATACACACCGGTATGGAACCAAACGGAGATTATACGGCATGATTCGTATGCAGTCAAATGAGCGCCCGCGCCGTGGGTGCAAGTCGTCGCGGCTTCTAGCCAAAGGCCAGGGGCAGCCATACTCGTCAGAGCCCGGCCTCCGGTTTGACGCCCCAGCGATTTAGGGTAAGATGCAGGTGGTGTAGATTGGGGTGTTTACGGGGCAGTGTTCCGGAAGCATATGGTAAGCCATGTCTCGAACCGTATGCCCGCCAAGACCGCCCTGCCCAACCGCTCCATGGCCATTACCGTTCGCACAGGAGGTACGACCAGATGTCTTATGTGGTGAATCACTCACGCCTGAACAAGTGGGTGCACGAAGTGGCTGAGATGTGCCAGCCGGACAGCATCTACTGGTGCGATGGCACCAAGGAAGAGTATGACCGCTTGATGTCTGAGGCCGTGGCCTCCGGTGCGGCGACTCCTGTGTCCAAGCGGCCCAACAGCTTTCTGTTTCGGTCGGACCCCAGCGATGTAGCCCGTGTGGAAGACCGCACGTACATCAGCACGACACGCAAGGAAGACGCCGGCCCAACGAACAACTGGATCGCTCCGGATGAGCTCAAGGCTAAGCTGACTGAGCTCTCCACGGGCTGCATGAGGGGCCGCACGATGTACGTGATCCCCTTCTCAATGGGACCTTTGGATTCGCCGATGGCCAAGATAGGCATCGAGATCACGGATAGTCGTTACGTTGTGTGCAACATGCACATCATGACGCGCGTGGGAACCAAGGTCATCGAGACGCTGGGCACCGACGGTGAGTTCACGCCCTGCCTGCACTCGGTAGGCGCTCCGCTCGCGGAAGGCGAAAAGGATGTGCCGTGGCCCTGCGCCCCCATGGAGAAAAAGTACATCTGCCACTTTCCCGAGGAGAACCTGATCTGGTCGTTCGGCTCAGGCTATGGTGGCAACGCGCTGTTGGGGAAAAAGTGCTTCGCGCTGCGCATCGCCTCGGCGCAGGCCAAGCGCGAGGGCTGGATGGCCGAGCACATGCTTATCCTGCGCTTGGAAAGCCCCGAAGGCAAGCGGTATCACGTCGCCGCCGCCTTCCCTTCGGCCTGTGGCAAGACCAACCTGGCCATGGTCATTCCAACAATCGAGGGATGGAAAGCCGAATGCATCGGCGACGATATCTCCTGGATGAAGATCGGTCCTGACGGCCGCCTGTATGCCATCAACCCCGAGTCCGGATTTTTCGGTGTGGCCCCCGGGACTTCGCATAGCTCAAACCCAGCGGCCATGGACACGCTCGATGAGAACATCATCTTTACGAACTGCGCGCTAACCGATGACGGAGACATCTGGTGGGAGGGCATCGGCACGGACGCACCCGATCACCTCATAGACTGGAAGGGGAACGACTGGTCGCCTGCAGACAAGACACCGGCGGCACACCCCAACGCGCGCTTTACCGCGCCTGCTGGGCAGTGCCCGGTGATCTGCCCGGATTGGGAAGCGCCCGAAGGCGTCCCCATCGACATCTTTGTGTTCGGCGGTCGCCGCACCTCGCTCGTACCTCTCCTGATGGAGGCCTATAGCTGGGACCACGGGGTTCTCTTGGGTGCCACGGCCAGCTCTGAGACGACAGCGGCCAACATCGGCGCGGTGGGCAACGTCCGCCGCGACCCCTTCGCGATGACGCCTTTCTGTGGCTACAACATGGGCGACTATTTCGCCCACTGGCTAGCCATGGGTGAGCGACTCGGCGACAAAGCACCGCGGATCTTTTACGTCAACTGGTTCCGAAAGGATGCCCAGGGGCACTGGATGTGGCCCGGCTTTGGCGATAACAGCCGCGCCCTCAAATGGATGTGCGATAGGCTGGAGGGCAAGGTCGGCGCTCGCGAGACGGCCATCGGGAGGCTTCCTCACAAAGAGGATCTCGATCTGGCGGGACTCGAGGACTATGCACAGTACATCGACCAGTTGCTTGAAGTCGATGTTGAGGGCTGGAAATCCGAGCTCCCCGGCATCATCAGCTATATGGATCGCTTTGGCGATCGGCTGCCGGAGCGCATCAAGGAACAGCTGCAGGCTCTGCAGGAGCGCCTAGGCTAGCGCGACTGAAACGTTGAAACGTATCCTCGGGGCTACTGGCTTGTTGCAGCCAGTAGCCCCGAAGCATGCAAAGCGAGGGCAAATGCAAGGGGACACGGACTACATTCGGCTGGATCAGTTCCTGAAACTGGTCGGCCTGGTCAAATCCGGCGGAGAGGCCAAGCACTTGATACAGAACGGCGAGGTCCTGCTGAACGGAGGACAGGAGACTCGCCGCTCGAAGAAGCTGCATGCCGGAGACGTTGTGACTCTGGGAGACTATGAGGTGACCGTCGAGCTCGAGCCGCAGGCATAGGTGCCCACGTCAGGGCACCTACTCCTGCTCAGAACTCAGCTTGCGGCCCATATGCAGACGGTCCCCCATGTCATGCTTGGTGACGAAACCGTTGCCTGTGTACAGACGCATGGCCCGCTCGTTGGATTTCGTGACGTTCAGGGTGATCTCGCGCTTGCCCTTCTCCAGGGCAAGCGCACAGGCATCCCCGACTAGCTGCCGCCCGTAACCTCTGCCCCAGCAACTCTCCGCCACCTGCAAGTGGCGGATGTGAGCTCGCTCGCGCCCGACCCTCCAATCCAGCCAGAGCCACGCCACGAGCTCTTCGTCCTGCACGTACACAAACACGTCCCCGCTGGGGGCGGAGCGCTCCAGAGCATAGCGAAAGGCACCCTCGAGATACGGCTCCCCCGGGAAATTAACCTCCCAACTTGTGCGCTGCATCGCAGCCAGTGTGGAATAGTCCCGCTTGAGATCGACCAGTCGTCGCTCCATCGGCACACCTAGGCAAACAGCCGGGTGCCCGGCTTGAGATACTTTTCCGCGGCCTCCATGTTCAAATCGACGCCCAGGCCGGGCTTGTCCGTCAGTGTGATGGCACCTTCCTGGATGAGAGGCGGATCGGCGATGACCAGCTCATGCCAATGCGGTCGCTCGAGCCAGTGCCACTCCAGCACCAGAAAGTTGGGAACTGAAGCGCAGCAATGCGCAGAGGCGACGGTCCCCAGCGGACCGCACACGTTGTGCGGCGCCATGGGAATGTAGTAGACCTCTGCCATGTTGGCGATCTTTTTGCCCTCGGAGAGGCCGCAGCACTTGGGCAGATCCGGCATGATGATATCCACGGCCTGCTGTTCGAGCAGATCCTTGAATCCCCAGCGGAGATACAGGTTCTCCCCGGCACAGATCGGCGTACGCGTCGAAACCTTGATCTCTCGCATGGCATCAACGTTCTCAGGAGGCACCGGCTCCTCCAGCCACATCAGGTCAAACGGCTCCAGCGCCTGCGCGATCCGCGACCCCGAGCTTGCGTCGTAGCGACCATGGAGATCCATGGCCAGGTCCACGTGAGGGCCAATCGCCGTGCGAACTGCCTCCACCTTGGCCACCATGTCGTCGAGCTCGCGGCGGCTCACGGTGTGATTGTAGGCATCCTTCTTGTGCGGGCTCGCCAGGTCATCGATGTCGAACTTGATGGCGTCAAAGCCGAGGTCGACGACCTCGGCCGCTTTGGCGGCGTTCGCGGCTGGCGAATCGTCACCACCGGCATGGCAATCGGCATACATGCGGATGCGATCCCGGAATTTGCCCCCCAGCAGCGCATAGACCGGCAAACCCACCGCGCGGCCGACCAGATCCCATAGCGCGATCTCGATGCCCGTCAGCGCCGTGACAAAGTTGCCGGCAAGCGCCCCGTCAAAGACGCGAGCGCGGCGCATCTTCTCGTACAGGCGATCCACGTTCATCGGGTCGTCACCCAGGATCAGGCTGCCCAGCGCGGCGATGATCTGCTGGATGCCGGCGCCCCCGTGGATACACTCTCCCATGCCGGTGATTCCCCTGTCGGTGCTGATCCGCACATAACAGGAATACCCATGGCCCCGTACCTCCGCCGTCCGGATCTCGGTGATCTTCATGTGCCCCCCAGCCTTGGTCGTTCAAGACGCGATGCTACGCCGCCAGCCAACCGGTGTCAAGCTCAGCGCCCCAACCAGTCGTTTTGCATCTGGGCCAGAGTCCCGTCCTGGCGTAGTGCTTCCAGCGCATCATCCAGCTCAGCGGCCAGTCGTGGCGAGCCTATTCCCGTCGCGGCTACGTACGGATCGGTCGATAGCGGCACAAGGCCGATCACATACCCGCCCGAGGCCGTCAGCGGCAGAGCATCCACGCGGTCGCATACCAGTGCATGAGCCTCGCCCGCGGCCAGTGTCGCCAGGGCTTCCTGGAGGCTCGGCCGAGCCAGGATATGGACATCCAGCCCACGGTCACGGTTCAGCCGAACGAGCTCCGCGTGACCGTCCGCCCCCAGCTCAACGGCCACCGCCCTGTCCCGCAATTCATCGGGCGAAGAGACCGGGTTCAGGCTGGGCGCCACGATCACCTGCCCGGCCAGGAAATAGGGCTTGCTGTACAGCACGTCCCTCGTCAGCAATGGATCCTGTGGAAGGGCCGAGAGGATCACATCCAGCCTGCCGGCCAGCAGCGCGTCGTACAGTCCGTCGAATGCGATGTTCACAAAGCGCACCTCGACGCCCCACCTCTCGCCGATGGCACCGGCCAGGTCGACATCATAGCCAATGTAGCGCC
>Ga0123332_1003146_pt1 | contig 15214 bp, 16 predicted proteins | sample BioC12SIPDNA_4_FD_89958 | JGI IMG/M metagenome (GOLD analysis project Ga0123332, IMG submission 89958) | Anaerobic biogas reactor microbial communites from Washington, USA - Biogas_R2_A C12 SIP DNA | ecosystem: Engineered > Bioreactor > Anaerobic > Unclassified | place: Washington, USA...
CCTCGGCCACTGCTCGACGAAGCGGCGCGCATCGCCGCCGCGTACGGAGGGACCGGCCTGCTCGTGGCTGAGACCGTGACCGCCGCCCTGCGCCACGGCAAGCAGCTCTGGTTCGGGACCGAGCGCAACGTCGGCCAGCGCCTCCGCCTTATCGCCGATGACCTCGGCATCGAGATCCACGTCGCGAACTGACTCGCGGTACGTCAGGGCCGGCCCGTCCGTTCGTGCCCACTACGTGCCCTTTTCGATCGGGGATCGTGGTTGCTCAGCGGGCGTGGCGGTCAACGAAAACGCCGTCTGACCTGGGTCTTCGCCGATCCACGCCTGGTCCCGGAATCGGCTGATCTTGCTTTGCAAGCAGGGGGTCGTGGGTTCGATTCCCATCGTCTCCACCAACCAAGAACCACCAGCGTCGACACCCGGAGATCGGGATCGGGTGGGCGGGTGACGGGCTGGCGGCCCGGGGTTTGCCCACGCGATGCGAAGGCGTCGATCCTCGCCGGTGTTGAAGACGAGGGTGCCGTCGTGGTCGACGTCGTACCAGATGGGTACTGCGTGCGGCCGGCCGTCGGCTCTCACGGTGGCGAGCAAGCCCGGTCGTACGGGCGCCCGGAGGAACTCGGCCACCTCGGCATCGGTCATCGGTTCGTACCCCATGCCCCCAGTGTGCCGAAGGCGCGGAGCGCTCGCTCCTGCCCCTGCCTGGCCGGACGAAAGGAAACGAGCCGTAGTCTCCGAAGCATCGATGTTCGACGAAGGAGGGCACCTTGAGCACAACAGCGCAGACCCACATCCCGCTCCCGAAGGCCGTGCCAGCAGCCAACCGTGCGATGGTGGCGCTCGAGGCCGCGATCCGGGAGACCGAACTGCCGGCCGTGACGCGGGAGCTGGTGAAGATCCGGGCCAGCCAGATCAACGGCTGCGGCTTCTGCCTCGACATGCACCACAAGGATGCGACCGCCGCTGGCGAGACGTTCGAGCGGCTCTACATGTTGAGCGCCTGGCGGGAGGCCACCGTCTACACCCCCGCCGAACGGGCGGCGCTCGACCTCACCGAGGCGATCACCAACATCTCTCTGGACCACGTGCCGGCTGAGGTCGAAGCCGAGGCTCGTGCCCACTACGACGACGAGACCTTCGCGGCGCTCGTCTACTGCATCGTGGCCATCAACGCCTGGAACCGGCTGGCGATCGCCAACCACACCGAGCCCGGCCACTACCAGCCGGGTGATCAGAAGGGTTGACCATGTCCGACGTTCATCGCTTCCAGCGCTCCCGCACCTATCCGGTCGAGGTCGACACCGCGTTCGACGTCGTCCTCTCCCTCCCGCTGAAGCAGCTGTTCAAGCACCGCTACGGGCCGATCCCCGCGATCAAGGAGGCGCAGCTCCACGGCGATGGCTTCGACAGCCTCGGTGCGTCGCGGACCATCGTCCTGACCGACGGCGGTTCGATGCGCGAGGAGCTGACCGAGGTCGACCGGCCCCGTCTGTTCCGGTACCGGATCACCGAGCTCACCGGCCCCAACAAGTTCCTGGTCGACCACGTCGACGGCACCTGGTCCGTCGAACCGGCGGGGACCGGAGCCCGGGTGACCTGGACGTGGGAGGTGACCCCGAAGTCGAACGCGAGCGCCAGGGTCATGCCCGTGTTCGGTCGCGCCTGGTCGGGCTACGCGCGGCGGGCTCTGGAGGTCCTCGAAGGCCACCTCGTCACCTAGGGGGCCGGGGGTTCGCGCTGACCGACCTGCTGGGGTTGGTGGACCCGCCGAACGCGCTGGGCGGGCGGGCCGCCACAGACCGAGGTGTACGCACTGTTCTGTACCGCTTTTGCTCGAGTTCAGGCAGGATGAAGCCATGTCGAACCCGACCCTGACCCCCGAGATCTTCGAGCGCGAGACGAACCGCGGCGGCGCGTTCGTCCCGGCCTGGGGCTCACCGGCCGACGAACTGCCGTCCGATCTGTTCGACCAGCCGCGCGGTGGCTCCGAGGCGCCACGCGGCTCCTCCGGCGGTCCGGCCGGCCCGGTGTCGGGTTCGGCGATGTCGCTCAACGGGGTCCTGAGCGCCTCGGCCGTGCTCATGGCGCTGGTCCTCGTCGCCGGGGCCTTCGCATGGAACGCGATGACGGTGGAGACCGCCCGCAACCTCGACGGCGACCTCGTCATCGTCAGCCCGTTCCCGGGCTGGGTCCTCCTGACGATGCTCGGTGCCCTGGGCGTCGCCGTCCTCACGGCGTTCAAGCCCCACATGGCTCGCTTCACCGGTCCCGTGTACGCGCTGTTGATGGGCGGCGCCGCGGGCGCCGTCTCCAAGTACTACGAGGTGGCCTTCAGCGGCATAGTCCTCCAGGCCATCGGCCTCACGGTGGGCGTGTTCGTCATCATGTTGGTGCTCTACGCCACCCGCACGATCCGCATGACCGACAAGATGCGCACGATCATCATGGTCGGCACCGGAGCCGTAGCCCTCGTCTACCTGGTCAGCATCGGGATGAACCTGATCTTCGATGCGTCCATGCCGCTGATCCACGATTCGGGTCCGCTGGGGATCCTCTTCAGCCTGGCCGTCGTCGGTCTGGCGGCGTTCAACCTCCTGGTCGACTTCGACATGGTGGAGCGGGGCATCGACATGGGTGCTCCCAAGTACATGGAGTGGTACGCGGCCTTCGGCCTGATGGTCACCCTCATCTGGCTGTACCTCGAGCTGCTACGGCTGCTGGCCAAGCTCCGCGAACGCTGATCCTGATCTCGCCCGTGCGCTGTGCCGGTCCGAGCCGAGCCGGACCGGGCTGGCCGTCTCAGGTCGGCGGGGCGAAGGCGAGCGCGGCGTGCGCCAGCAGCCGCGCGCCCCAGCCGCTGCAGCCCGGGACCATGACCCCGGTGGCGCCGGGAGCCTGCGCCGGCCCGCACATGTCGACGTGGGCCCACGGCACGTCGCCCACGAAGTGGGCGAGGAACAGCGAGGCGATGATCGCGTCGGGCTTGCCGACCGGAGCGCAGTTCATGAGGTCGGCCGTGAGCGAATCGATCTCCTTGCGGTACGGCCGGTGCAGGGGGAGCTCCCACACCAGCTCGCCGCTGGCGTCGGCGGCCGCCCGGACCTGGTCGATCATGGTCCGGTCGTTGCCGAACAGTGCCGACATGTCGCTGCCCAGCGCGCCATCTCGTGGAACACCATCATCCTCGTGGCCGCCATGATCCCGCTGTCGAACGCCATGCAGAAGACCGGAGCCGCAGCCACCCTGGCCGACGGGCTGGTGTCGATGGTGGGCGACGCCGGGCCCCGGGTGTTCCTGGTGGGGTTGTTCGTGTTGGTGGCGGTGCTCGGGCAGCTGATCTCGAACACCGCCACTGCGCTGATCGTCATCCCCATCGCCATCACCTCTGCGGCCGAACTGGGCATCTCGCCGATCCCGGTCCTCATGTGCGTCCTGGTCTCGTCGACCGCCGCCCTCCTCACCCCGGTGGCGACCCCGGCCAACCTGATGATCATGGATCCGGCCGGCTACCGGTTCGCCGACTACAGCCGCCTCGGCATCGTGGTCATGGCGTGGTACGCGGTGATCTCGATCCTGTGGGTCCCGTTCGTGTGGAGCTTCTGAACCGTCCGCCGGTGCACCGTCGAGTCAGTGGGCGGCACCGACCCGGCGGTCCTGCCGGAGCTGTCGAGCGGGGGCTCCGGGATCCACCGCCTCGCCGATGATCTCCTCCAGCACGTCCTCCATGGTGACGATCCCGGTGACCCGCTGATCGCGGTCGACGACCACGGCCAGGTGGTGGCGTTCGGCCCGCATCTCGTGCAGCAGGTCGTCGAGCTTCGTGTCGGGTGTGGTTCGGAGGGTGGGCCTGGTGAGCGAGCGCGTGCTGGCCTCAGACCGTTCCACCTGATCGAGCCGGAGGAGGTCCTTGGCCAGCACGACCCCGACGATCTGATCGATGCCGCCGTCGGTCACGAGGAGGCGCGAGCGGTGCGTGCGGGCGATGGTCCTCTCCACGTCCTCGACCGAGGCCGCCACGTCGACCTGGTCGATCCGGTCGCGCGGGGTCATGGCTGCGGCCACCTCGAGGTCGCTCAGCGCCAGCGACCGGGTGAGCAGGTCGTGGTGGTCGGGGGAGACCGAGCCGTGGCCGACGCTCTCGTCGAGCAGCAGCATCAGGTCGGCCGGGCCGTGGACGGTCGCGCCCTCGTCCTTGGGTTGCACGCCAGCCAGCCGGATGACGCCGTTGGCCATGGCGTTGAGCAGCCAGATGATCGGGCGGAAGAGGATCGAGAACGCCCGGAACGGTCTGATCAGCAGGAGCGTCGACGACTCCGGGTGGGAGATGGCCCAGGACTTGGGCGCCATCTCGCCCACCACCATGTGCAGGAACACCACGATGGCGAGGGCCACCAGGAAGGCGATGGTGTGGCGCAGGGCCGAGGAGATCTCGATGCCGGTCTGGTCCAGGAGGCCGTCGAACGTGCTGGCCAGCGCCGGTTCGGCCACCATGCCCAGGCCGAGCGAGCACATCGTGATCCCGAGTTGGGCCCCGGCCAGCATCAGCGAGAGCTGCTTGATGCTGGTGAGGGCCATGACCGCACGCTTGTCGCCATCGGCGGCGAGCTGCTCGATCCGTGATCGCCGCGCCGCGAGGAGGGCGAACTCGGCGGCCACGAAGAAGCCGTTGGCCGCCAACAGCACCAGACCGATGCCGAGAGCGAGCGGCGTGCTCACCGTTCACCTGACCGATCGACCTCGTCGGTGGGGGCGGCCGAAGGGGTGATCCGCACCTGAGCGATGCCGTGGCCCTCCTTCTCCGTCACCTGTATCCGGGCCTCGTCGACCTCGATCTCGTCGCCCACCTCGGCCAGCCGCGACAGGTGGGCCACCACCAGCCCGGCCACGGTGTCGTAGTCGCCGTCGGGAAGATCGATGCCGGTGGCCCGCCGGATCTCGTCGGGTCGACGGGCACCGGGCACCAGCCAGCCGCCAGCCCCGTCGGCGTGGATGTGACGCTCTGCCGCCTCCGCGTCGTGTTCGTCGGCGATGTCGCCGACCAGCTCCTCCACCAGGTCCTCGAGGGTGATGATCCCCGAGGTGTCGCCGTGCTCGTCGATCACCAGCGCCATGTGCCGTCCCGCGTCGCGCAGCTCGGTGAGCACGACCGGTAGGGGAGCGGCCTCGGGGAGCGCGACGGCGGGGACCATGAGCTGCTCGACGGTGGTGGTGGCCCGGTCCTCGACGGCGACCCGGAGCAGGTCCTTGGCCTGGACCACCCCCAGGTAGTCACCGGAGTCTCCTGGGGTCACCACTGGGAACCGCGAATGCCCCGTGGCCAGGAGCTCCTGGACGTCGGCGGCCGTGGAATCGGATGAGATCCTGGCCACCCGGTTGCGCGGCACCATGGCATCGGCAGCGGTGAGGTCACGAAACGAGATGGCTCGCCGGAACAGGTCGGCCTGTTGCTCGGTCAGCGCGCCGTGCGCAGCCGACTCTCCGGCGATGAAGTCCAACTCGTCGGCCGAGACCGCGCCTTGGAGCTCCTCGACCGGTTCGATGCCGACAGCACGGAGCAGACGGTTGGCGGCGTCGTCGAAGAACCTGATGATCGGTGACGCCAGGCGCATGAAGACGAGGGTGCTGCCGGCCAGGGCCTTGGCCACCGGGTGGGGTCGCGCGATGGCGAGGTTCTTGGGGGCGAGCTCCCCGAACACCATCGATGCTCCGGTGGCCAGGATGAAGCCGGTTGTGACGGCCACTGCGGATCGGACCGACTCGGCGACCCCGATGGCGTCGAGGAGGGGGCCGAGCGCGCTCACGAACACCGGCTCGGCGATGAAGCCGACGATCAGGGACGTGACGGTGATTCCCAGCTGGGCCCCCGAGAGCATGAAGCTCAGCCGGCCGAGGACCTTCACGGCCTTGCCCGCCTTGCGGTCGCCGGACTCGGCTTCCCGCTCCAGCTCGGACCGGCGAGCGGTCACGTACGCGAACTCGGCAGCCACGAAGTAGCCGCTGATGGCGATGAGGCCGACGACGGCCAGGAGTCCGAGAACCGTCACCGGACCATTCTGCCCGGCCGCCCGGGCGCGCTCGGGACGAAGGTCCCTTTCGGTTCTCCGCTACAGGGGCTAGGTGTGGATGGAAGTCGATCCTGAGGACGGTTCCCATGTGCGATCACTGCGGTTGCCGAGCGTTCGGACCCATAGCGGAGCTCACCGCGGACCACGAACACATCCTGGAGCTGGCATGGGAGGTGGCCGAAGGCGAGTGGCCCGACGAGGCGACCCACCAGGCGGCCAGGGACCAGCTGAACCGGTTCCTCGACTTCCACGCGGTGAAGGAGGAGATCGGCCTGTACCCGCTGCTGATCTCGACCGGCGACCTGGAGGTGGAACGCTGCGAGGGTCTGGAGGCGGAGCACCGCGAGGTCCACGACCTGCTCGAACGAGCGGCCTTCGACAGGCGTTCCTACTTCGCCCTCGCTGCTCACATCGAGGAGGAGGAGATGGAGCTGTTCTCGGCCTCGCGCTTCGCCTTCGACGACGAGGAGTGGGAGCAGATGGACCAGGCCCACCACGCGGCCGCCCACCAGTTCGGCATGCCCCACGGCCACGACGAGGACGCGGGCGTTCCGGCTCGACACCGACACGACGACGGTCGCGTCGGGTCGAGGTGATCTGAGGTGCTGCGGACCACCGCGACCGATCCCGACCTGCGGCTACCAGCGGCTGCCCTGCCGTTCCTGGTGGTGGGTGCTGTGGCCGTGGTGGCCGGCGGCGTGGTTGCCGCCGTGACCCGCCCGACCGGGTTCGAGCAGGGCTCGTGGGTGGCCGCGTACCTGGTGCTGGTGGGAGGGGTGGGCCTCATGGCGCTCGGCACCGGTCAGGCTCTTCTCGCTCCTAGCGCGCCGGAGCGCTCCGTTGCGGGCGGGCAGCTGGCGGGCTGGTTGGTGAGTGCCGCGCTGGTGGTGACGGGAACCCTGGCGTCGACTCCCGTGGTCACGGCCGCCGGCGGTCTGTCGCTCATGGCTGTGCTCGGGAGCTTCGTGGCGTCGGTTCGGGGCTCGTCCGCGCGAGGTGCGCTGATCTGGTGCTACCGGGCGGTCCTCGTGGTGCTGTTGGTGAGCATCCCGGTGGGCCTGGTGCTCGCCTGGCAGCGCCACGGCTGATCAGGTGTCGGGGGCGGCCCGGCGGGCGTGCTACTACAGGTGTGCGCCTCGGTCGCCGCGCGTGACCAGGTCGCCACCGATGCCGACTCCGACGAGCAGGCAGTGGTCCGCGGTCTGAACCGATCGCGCTCACCTCGCCATCGCCGTCGACCTCGCGGGCGACCCTGAGGCGGCGAGTTCGCCGCGTGAAAGTCGAGGAGACCGAATGAACTCCGGCCAGGACAACGAAGCACGGATCGTCACCCCGTTGACGCAACTGCTGGACATCCGCCACCCCGTGGTGCTCGCGCCCATGGACGGCACCGCGAACGGCCGGCTGGCCGCGGCGGTCGCCCGGGCCGGCGGCCTCGGCCTGATAGGTGGCGGCTATGCGGACGCCGACTGGCTCGAAGGCGAACTCGAAGCGGCGGCCGGGGCCCGCGTCGGGGTCGGCTTCATCACCTTCGCCCTCGACGAACGCCCGGCGGCCCTGCGCCTGGCGTTGGAGGCGAAGCCGATCGCCGTCCAGCTCTCGTTCGGTGACCCACGGCCCCACGCCGAGGCCATACGGGCCGCCGGTGCGGCGCTCATCTGCCAGGTTCAGACCCCCGACGAGGTGAAGGCCGCCGTCGAGGCGGGAGCCGACGTGTTGGTCGCCCAGGGGCGAGACGCCGGCGGCCACGGCCGGCCCGACCTGGGGACCATGGCCCTGGTGCCGTCGATGGTCGACTCGGTGGCACCGGTTCCGGTGGTGGCGGCCGGTGGCATCGCCGATGGTCGGGGCCTCGCCGCTGCGCTGATGCTGGGCGCGGCCGGCGTCACCATGGGCACGAGGTTCCTGGCGTCCACCGAAGCCTCGTCGAATCCCGCCGAGCAGGCCGGTCTGGTGGCGGCGCGATCCGTGGACACGGTGCGCACCGACGTGTTCGACCAGGCGCGCGGCCCGGCGTGGCCCGAGGGACACGACGGCCGGGTGGTCCGGAGCAGCTTCACCGAGGAGTGGCGCCGCAGCCGGGACGAGGCTGCGGCCAGCGAGCGCTACTGGGCCTCCGCGCCCGACGACTACGACGTGAGACCGCTCTGGGCGGGCGAAGGCCTGGACCTGATCTCCGCGATCGAGACCCCCGATGACATCGTCCGCTCGGTGGTCGACCAGGCGATCGCTCGCCTGCGCACGGCCGGTCCGATGGTGGTGGCGGGAGCAGGACGTTGAGCGGGAGCGATGCACCTCCGGGAGCGCCCGACGAGGTCGACGACTCCTTCCTTGCCGGCCTGGTGCACGAGCTGGCCGACGCGGTGGTGGTCGCGGACCCCTCCGGGACCATCACCTACTGGAACGCCGCGGCCCACCGGTTGTTCGGCTGGAGCCGGGAGGAGGCGGTAGGCCAGCCCCTCGACCTGATCATCCCCGAACGGCTCCGCGCTCGCCACGGCGCCGGGTACGCCCGGACGATGGAGACGGGCGAGACGTCCTACGGCGATCGGCTGCTGGAGGTGCCGGCGCTGCGCTCCGACGGGCGACCCCTGTCGATCGCCTTCACGGTGACCCTGATCCGACGTCCGGGTGAGAAGCAGCCGATGGCGATAGCGGCGGTGATCCGTGACGACACCGAGCGTTGGCAGGAACGCCGCGACCTGCGACGGCGACTGGCCGAGCTGGACGCCGGGTGACGGCCGCGCACCCCAGGTCTGTCAGCACCCCCACGTAGGATCGATCCCATGGAGCCGCGTGAGGACCGAACCCGCACCTCGGCCTTCGGCGTCGGCAAGCGCGAGGGCCACGACTCGAGCGCGTTCTACGCCCGCTTCCAACCTCCGGCGCTCTCGGAGGACGAGCACGTCGACCGGCCCGAGGCCCTCATCGACGAGCTGGGCCGGGGCCGGATCTTCCACGGCTCCAGCACCGCCATGAGCCAGATCCCCGACTCCAGCGTGGCGCTGGTGGTCACCTCGCCTCCGTACTTCGTGGGCAAGGAGTACGAGCTGGCCGTCACGGGCGAGTCAGATCCAGATTCGAGGATCCCCGGGTCCTACATCGAGTTCCTCGACATGTTGCGTGAGGTGTTCGCCGAGTGCGAGCGGGTGCTCGAGCCGGGGGGCCGCATCGCCGTCAACGTCGCCAACCTCGGGCGCAAGCCCTACCGGAGCCTCAGCGCCGACATAATCAGCATCCTCCAGGACGACCTGCGCCTGCTCCTGCGGGGCGAGGTGATCTGGGAGAAGGCGTCGTCCTCCTCGGGGTCCTGTGCTTGGGGCTCGTTCGCCAAGGCGTCCAACCCGGTGCTGCGAGACATGACCGAGCGGGTGATCATCGCCTCCAAGGGGCGGTTCTCGCGGGCGCTGAGCCTGAAGGACCGTCGCCGTCGCAACCTTCCCCACGAGTCGACCCTGGCCAACGACGAGTTCGTCGACGTCACGCGCGACGTGTGGCGGATCGACGCAGAGTCGGCCACCCGCATCGGCCATCCGGCGCCCTTCCCCGTGGAGCTGCCCCGGCGCCTGATCGACCTGTACACCTACAAGGACGACATCGTGCTGGACCCGTTCGCCGGCTCGGGCACCACCCTGGTGGCCGCGGCGCGAACCGGCCGGATCGGCGTCGGGTTCGACACCGACGCCGGCTACGTCGATCTGGCCCAGAAGCGGCTCGACGCCGAGTTGGAACGGGCCCGTCAGAGAGATCACGTGATCAGCCAGATCGAGCACGCCGAACCGCCGCAGAAGCAGGTGCTCCTGGCGCAGCTCCCGTTGGAGGACCGTCAGGAGCACTTCCAGGCCCGGGCGGTGCGGGAGGGCAAGCGGGCGCAGGACATCGCCAAGCTCCGCCTGCACGAGGCTGGCTTCGACCACGTCAACGAGAAGGCCAAGCACCCCTCCGGGATCATCGAGTTCAACTTCCAGCTCACCAGTCCCGACGGCTCGTGCCAGTGGTGGGTCGACGTCTCCGGTGCGTTCACCACCAGCCGTCCGGGTCTGCAACGGGCCGACACGGTGTGGAAGCTGCTTGGCCGCCTCCACGTTCTCAGCGCGCTGGCCGACGGCCAGGAGAGCTCCGACAAGGGCGTGCTGGTGCTCACCTCCAACCTTACCAAGCCAGGTTCCCCTGGTGATCGGGCGCTGCGGGCTGTGGGTCCGGGTGTGATCTTCGACGCCATCGAGCTGTACGACCCCGCGGGGCTGGAACGGCTGCGGCGCTACGCGGAGACCGAGGACCCGTCACCTCTGCCGGGGTTCTGGACCGAAGCAGAGCTGGCCCAGCACCCGGGGTGATGGTGCTCAAGTCGATCGGCGCCTACGCGGTTCGCCGCAGCGATCCCGAGCTGCCGCCGCTGCTCGCCGACTCCGAGGAGACCCTCAACAAGGTCATCGCCCTGCGCTGGATCGGCGAGTGGACCCCAGCCGACGACGACGTCGCGGCGCCGGTGCGCCAGGCGATCCTGGAGGAACGTTGGAGCGACGCGGTGGTGGGCTGGATGGAGGCCACCGGCGAGGTGCTCGACATCTACCCGTTCGGTCTCGAGATCCACGAGGAGCGCGACTACCCCGCCGATGAGTTCGGCCCTCGGGTCCAGACCACGCCGCTCTTCCGAGGCGAGTAGAGCCGACGCGTCGTCGCTACTACCGATCAGCGCACGAAGGTCGGTTCGTCTCTCGTGGAGCGGTCGGCGTCGTAGCGGTATCCGAGGCCGTCGAAGCGACTGAGGGCGCTGCGGGTGCCGATGCGCTCGCGCACGATCCAACCGGCCATGGCACCGCGGGCTCGTTTGGCGAAGAACGAGATCACCTTGGGCTCCGACCCGGCCTTCGGGCCGTGGTCCAGGAACCGGGGCGTGATCACCGGTGCATCCAACAGCTCTGGCCGCACGGCTCGGAAGTACTCGTTCGAGGCCAGGTTCACCAGGAACCGCCCACCCGGGCTGGCGTCGAGGTCCTCGGCGATGGCGCGGGTGGGGATCTCACCCCAGTAGTCGTAGAGGTCGCGGCCCCGGGGGTTCGAGACCTTGGAGCCCATCTCGAGCCGGTAGGGCTGGATCAGGTCGAGCGGGCGGAGCACGCCGTACAGGCCCGACAGGATCCGGAGGACCTTCTGCGCCCGCGTGTAGTCGCGCTCGCCGAAGGTGTTCGGTGCGTCCATCCCGAGGTAGGTGTCGCCGTTGAACATCAAGAGCGCGGGGCGGGCGTTGCGGGTGGTGAAGGGAGGCGACCAGTCCTGGAACCTCTCGAAGTTGAGCTCGGCCAGCTCGGGGGAGATCGACATGAGCGCCTGGAGGTCGTCGGGAGACTTCTTGGCCATCACCTCGACGAGCTCCACCGACTGGTCGAGCAGGCGATGATCGGAGTGCTTGCGCGTCGGCAGCTTCGACTCGAGATCCAGGGACTTGGCGGGAGACACCACGATGAGCACGCCACCGTTCTAGCCAATCCCCGTCAGGGATCCTCCCAACCGGTCGTCGGTGGCCGTGCTCGTCGACCGAACCGAGCTCAGTCGGCCACCTGGTAGATCTCCGACACCTGCCATCCGTCGGTGGGGCTGAACCGCATCACGTAGTGGGTGGAGCCGCCTTCGTAGGTGAAGGCGCAGTCGGAGTTGGGACCGACCTCGTCGGTCTCCCAGCATCCCTGGAAGTCGTCGGTGGCCTCGGCCCCGCTCTTGCTGAACAGCTGATCGAACGCTTCGTCGTCCATCAGCTCCCGGGCGCAGGCGGTGTCGCCGCGGGTCCAGGCGATGAAGACGGCCTGGGCTGCGGAGTCGGGATAGGTGGGATCGGCCCCCGCATCGCGGCACTGGGCCGGGTCGGCCGTGATCGGCGGTTCCGACGTCGTGGTGGTGGTGTCGGGTGCCGTGGTGGTCGACTCCTCCTCGGGCTCGGACGTGGTGGTCGTCGTGGACGTGGTGGTCGAGGTGGTGGAGGTCGAGCTGGTCGAGGTGGTGGTGCTCTCCACCAGCGAGGAGTCGGTGGTGGCCACCGGATCGTCGTCGTCCTCGTCGAGGATCGTGGTGAACAGCAGCGCCACGGCGATCACCGCGATGACGGCCAGGATGGCGGCGATGATCCAGAGCCGGCGCTGTGCGTCAGGCGGTGGCTCGGCGTCGAACGGCTGCGGTTCGTGGCTGCTGTCGCTCATCGCCGAAACGGTACCTTCAGCGGCGGGACCGCCTGGTGAGGGCCGATCCCGACCCGAACAGAGCGAACCCGATCACCGCCAGCCCCAGCACTCCGAGGCCGGTCCGGGCCAGCGCACCGCGGCCTCCCCTGTCGGCCGCCGGAGGGCGCGGATCGGACCCAGGTCTCGACGGGCTGAAGTCGGGAGACGGGGGAGCGCTGGTGGTGGGCGCGTCGGTCGTCGTGGTGGTGCCGGGCACCGTGGTGGTGGTCGAGGTCGTCGGTTCAGGCACCGTGGTGGTGGGGCTGACCGGACCGGGTGCGGGCACCGTGGGTGGCACCGGTTCGCCGGGGTAGCCGACGCTTCGCTGGCTGTAGTCGCACACGCCCTGGGGGTGGATCGCCTCCAGGTGGGCCTGCTCCTCCTCGGTCGGCTCCCACACCCCGTAGTCGCCGTCGGCGATCGACTGGGCCACCGACTTGGTGTGGCACTTGTACACGTCGTTGGTGATGGGACCGCCGGCGACCACCCGCGAGGTGGAGTGCATCGGGAAGTATGCCGAGCACGCTCCCACCGGGACCCCGTCGACCTCGGAGGGGGCGGCCGTCGTCCAGGCGCCGGCGCCGGTGGTGACCAGCTCGTTGGCACCGCTCCACACGTCGTCACCGCTGGCGATCTCGGTTCCGTCGGTGGTCCAGCACCTGTCGACGGCACCGGACGGCTTGGCATCGGCCACGCTGATACCGGGTGTGGCCTGGATGTTCAGGACCCACTCGTCGATGACCCGGAACCCGAGGTCGAACAGCCGGTCGGTGGCGCCGGAGTCCTCGTCGGGCCGGGCGTCGAGGAACCAGATCAGCTGGTTGTCGGCGTCTCCCTCGGCTCGGCGGATCCGCTCGCGGATCACGAACGACTGGTGCACGTTGTGCATGTCGAGCTGGTCCTCGAGGTAGTGGCGGGCGTCGATGATGGGGATCTCCCGCGGCATCGATCCGTCGAAGACGAGCCCGCTCTCGAAGGCGGCGGTGATCGCCGCGACATCGGCGGATCGGCGCGGAGCCGGCGCGGCGGGATCGGTGCTGAAGTTCATCTGGCGCGACGAGTACTGGTCGAGCTCGTCGCCCGAGCACAGGCCGATGAACGAACCGAGCAGAGCGATCTCGTCGCCCGCCATGGCCTTGACCATGCCGCACGACTCCGCCACGTTGTCCTCGGCCTCCTTCCAGGAACCGATCTTGGCGTTGAGGTCGAGGAACTCCTGCGGGGTGATGGTGCCGTCGGCCACGGCGCGCAGGCCGTACTGGACGCCGACGTTGTCCCAGGGCACCCGGGCGTAGCCGGACTCGGGATCGACGCCGTAGACCTCGACGACATCGTCCCAGTGGGTCCAGTCGACCCACTGGGAACGGTCCTCGTGGGTGCGGAGGAGCCGGCCCATGTCCGGGAAGTCGTCGGGGTAGAGCGGGCTGCCCGTGCCCAGCTTGGCGATCAGTTCTGGCAAGTAGGGATCGATGGCGTCCTCCATGTCGACCGCCAGGCCGAACGTGGGGTTCAGGGCCAGCGGAGTGGCCCCGCGCCAGCCCTCGATGCACTCGCTGCTGCCGGTGTCGCCCGTGCGCGCCTGCCAGTCGGACGTGAACCCCTCGATGGTGTTCTGGCCCTGGAGGATCTGGCGGTTGTCCCAGTCCTGCCAGCGCGGGTTGTCGGCGTCGAGCACGTCCATGTAGTGCTCGAGCAGCTCGCAGTCGCCCACGTTGATCGTCTGGGTGGTCATGTCGGGGTAGGAGTACTGGGGGATGGCGGCGTCGAGCAGGCCAGGGTGGTTCTGCCCGTACACGTACTGCTGGATGCCGCCTCCCGAGCCGCCGATGCCGACCGTGTAGGTGGGGTCGCCGTACTGGTCAACGAACCGGGCCTTCAGCTCGACCGCGGTGCGCCCACCGAGCATCAGGTTGTAGTGGGTCGACGTGCGGGTGCCGCTGGAGAAGACGACGGCGTGGCCGAGCCGCATCGCCTCGTGCTGGGTGGCCGCGCCGGTGCTGATGTCGCCCTGGCTGTGGCCGATGCCAACCCCACCGGAGAACGAGAAGAGGAGGCGCCCGTTCCAGTGATCGGTGCTGCGGGGAGCGGCCGGATCGGCGCTGGCCGCCAGGTACTCCTCGAACGGGGCGAGCATGGCGATGGCGTACAGGAACCGGTTGTCGGGCAACGTGCCCCGCTGGTAGCGCACCAGGTAGGGGATCTGGGACGCGCCGTCGAGCGACATCTGGTCTGCGCCGAGGAGGGTGGAGACGTCGAGCATGACGATGTCGTCGGGCAGGGCGGCGGCTCCGGGCGGGAGCGACTTCAGGCTTCCGTCGGTGGACCGGTAGCGGTACTCGGTGATCTCGTTCGCCTGGCAGCGTTCGCTCCAGCCGATCGGGTCCTGGGCCCGATCGGGCTGGCCGTCGGGGGTCAGGGGGTAGACGGGCGTGCCCTTCTTCACCTGGTTGTCGACGATGGGCTGTCCGAGGCCGTTGAACTCGGTGGTGCAGAGGAAGGGCGATTGCGGTGCACCTGGGTCGCCGGCGGCCGGCGCGGCTGTCGATGTCGGCGCGCCCGCCCGCTCGGGTGCGGCAGCGGCGCCGCCGACCGCCACGGTTCCGGCGGTCAGGGCACCGAGCGACAGGAGAGCCCCGGTCGTCCGGGAGACCCTCGAAAACAGCGATCGACTCGGCACCGCCCGTGCGTACGCTTCGGTTCGCGACGTAGCGGCCCTGCGAATTCCCCTCACACGACTCTCCCCTGGCTAGGTGTGGTTCGACGGGAGGGTACGCCACGTCTACACGGCCTGCCCGGGAATCCTGGCCGCACCGTGGTGGTCTCTGACATCGAGATCGACGGTCCGATGACGAGCGCACCCCCTCTGACCTGGAGTTCCTCCCTGCGCAGTGCTGGGGGTCCCGCTCGTTGTCACCCCCCCTCGGTACCGTCGAA
>Ga0123332_1003159_pt1 | contig 15187 bp, 10 predicted proteins | sample BioC12SIPDNA_4_FD_89958 | JGI IMG/M metagenome (GOLD analysis project Ga0123332, IMG submission 89958) | Anaerobic biogas reactor microbial communites from Washington, USA - Biogas_R2_A C12 SIP DNA | ecosystem: Engineered > Bioreactor > Anaerobic > Unclassified | place: Washington, USA...
CCTGCAATTCGATCTGTTTGATCATCATGCTGACCATGAACAGCGCCCCGTTTAAAGCGAGGTAGAGCAGAACGTGGATGCAGTTGAAGTAACCCTTGAATACGCCGTACATGAACAGGATAAAGGGCGTGCCCAGTACCACGATCTGGATCAGGGCGGCGTACATCTGCCGTCCGGCCATTCGGCGGTATTCATCCAAATCTTCTTGCGACCGCAACTGCGGCACTCGGCTCAGGAATTGCTTCAGTTCCGATCCGACATAGAACGTCATCCCGATCCCCACCGCCATCAGCCCCACGATAGCCGCCAAAAGAACCTGCGCCATGACCGCTCCTCTCATAGATTCAAACCCCCACACCCCTGCCGTCGACCATCCTACCGCCGCACGGTATCGCCCTCAAGAGTGTCCTGAACGAGTTCCTGATCGCTATCGTATCACAGGAAGACGGTTGAGGGCTCCAGAATGCCAGAGCAGAACGTGCTTAGTGCTTTCGCTGAAAATCACCTTCGCCGGAGGCTGTATCATTATTTATAATTACATTTCCGAGTAGCACTCATCGTGGGAGACCGGTAGGACATGGGTAAGACGAAGAATCTTCTGAGTGAGACGGCGGTGGCGATCTTGTGCGGAGGGCGGGGGACGCGGATGCGGTCGGCGGACCGCCACAAGGTCTGTTTTCCGATCGACGGCGTGCCGGCGATCGTGCGGACGCTGCGGATGTTCCACCGGCTTGGCGTGCGGCGGATGGTCCTGGTGGTCGGCGCGATGGCGGAGAACGTGATCGCCACGGTCAGCCGGGAGTTTCCGCACGTGTTGTACGTCTACCAAGGCGAGCAGCTTGGGACGGGGCACGCGGCGCAGATCGCAGCTGAGGCCCTGCGCAACCTGGATCACCGCGGGCCGATTTTGATTACCGCGGGCGACAAGGTCATCCAGCCGCACGTGATTCACGAGCTGGCGGAGGAGTATCTTCGTTCGCGGTCCGACATGGCGTTCGTCACCTCGGCCAAGCGTCAGGGCGGTCAGGTCAGCACGGCTGGGCGGATCATGACCAACGGTGCCGGCCGCATTCTCGGCAATGTGGAGCTTCGCGACATTCAGCGGGGCCGGGTGGTCGAGGCGTTGCTCAAACAGGCGGGCCGCCGGCCGTCGGCCCAGTTCAGCTATCAGCAGATCATCCGGGCCGGCCGCCAACACATCGCCGACGAGGGCAAGCTGGCCAAGGCCCTCGGTCCGGCGGGCCAGGCGATCAAGGAGGCGGGTTCGGTCACCGGGCGGAAGCTCATTGAGTTGTTCGGCCCGCACGGCGGAAGCCTTTCGCTGGGCGGCAAGCGGCTGGCCGCCGACCAGATCGAGCGTCAGAGCAAGACCGTGAACCTTTCGGTCTACTTGGGCGGGAGCGAATTCTGGTATCGCTTCCTGCCCGTTCTGAGCAACGAGAACGCCCAGCGGGAGTACTATCTGACGGACGCGATCCAACTGGTGGCGGAGGCGTCGGACCGCACGTGGAAGCTCTCGCAGCACAAGCTGTCCGACCCGTCGGACGTGATGGCGTTCAATTCGCCGGACGAGCTGCTGATCGTCGAGGACACGCTTCGGCGCATGGCGATGTCCGAGAAGGACGAGGCACCGGGCGTTTTGTCGGCGGCGGTGGCGAAGCTGCCCGCTGGGTCGTACCGTCCGGCGGGCAAGTGGCTCGAGCTTTTTGAGAGCTGGCCTGCGGGTTTGAATCGCCGCTTCGCGGAGATCTACGGTCCCGACGCCGGTCTGATTCACGACCGTCGCAAGCTTTTTGTTCGGGCGATCAAGCTGTTTATCTGCCGCTTCGGAGTCGAGCGTAAGGCGATCGTCGTGCGGGCGCCGGGCCGGATCAACCTGTTGGGCCGGCACGTGGACCACCGCGGCGGCGCGGTCAACGTCATGGCGATCGACCGCGACGTGGTGTTCGTCACCGCTCCTCGCGAGGATGACACCGTCACCCTCTGCAACGACAAACCGCAACAGTTCCCCGACCGCGAGTTTTCGCTTCGCGAGCTTCTGGGGGACATCGAGTGGCAGGACTGGCTCAGCTACGTCAACAGCGACCACGTCCGCTCGATTCTTTCGCGGACGCAGGGCGACTGGAGCAATTACGTGAAGGCGTCGATGGTCCGGCTCCAGCAGCAGTTCACGACGATTCGGATCGCCGGGTTTGACGCCGCGGTGGCGGGCGACATTCCGATGGCGGCGGGTTTGTCGAGCAGTTCGGCGATGGTGGTGGCCTCGGCTGAGGCCGCGGTCGCCTTCAACGGTTTGAACGTCAATCCGACCGAGCTGGTGGATTTGTGCGGCGAGGGCGAGTGGTTCGTCGGTTCGCGCGGCGGAGCCGCCGACCACACCGCGATCAGCATGGGGCGGCGCGGCCAGCTCGCCCACGTGCGGTTCCTGCCCTTCCAGATCGAGAAGATCTACGACTTTCCGTCCGACTGCCGCGTGATCATCGCCCACAGCGGGATCGACGCCAAGAAGAGCGCGACGGCGAAGGACAAGTTCAATCAGAAGGTGGCCAGTTACGAGTTGAGCTTGATGCTTCTGAAGGACCGCGTTCCGCAGCTCGACCATCTGCTGGCGCACGTTCGCGACATCAATCCTCGGCGGCTTCACTGCCCGATCAGCCAGATCTACCGCCACCTGCTGACCGTGCCCGAGTACATGCCGGCCAAGACGATCCGCGAGACGCTCTCGGAGCGTCACCAGCCGCGACTGGAGCGGGTCTTCGGGTCGCACCGCAACCCGGAGTGCTACGACCTGCGCGGCGTCCTGCTTTACGGGATCGCCGAGTGCGAGCGCAGCCTGCTGGCTCCGGAACTGCTCGAGCAGGGACGGACGGCGGAGTTCGGCCGGCTGATGCGGGTCAGCCACGACGGCGACCGCGTGGCGTCTCACAGGAAGTCGTCCAACGGCCGATGGCGGACCAGCCGCTTTCGCTACGACTGCGGCGATCCGGCTTTGGCCCGTCTCTGCGAGGACCTGGCCAGCGAGAACCCTCAGCGGGTTTTGGCCGCCCAGCTCTACATGCAGGGCGGGGCCTACGAGTGTTCGACGCCGCAGATCGACAAGATGATCGACGCGGTCCGACCGATCGATGGGGTCCACGGGGCCCAGCTCGGGGGAGCGGGACTCGGCGGATGCATCATGATCCTGGCGCGCCCCGACGCGGTCGCTGGGGTCGTCGAGACCCTCAAACGCGAATACTACAGCCAGATGAAATCCGACCCCTTCATCCACGTCTGCCAGCCGGTGGCGGGATCGGGTCTGATTGCGGTATAATTGGTCAGGAAATCGGACCAGCGTCTGATGGCTGCCCCGTGCGGCCGACAGGATGGCGACAATGACGAATCAGGAACTGCAACTGAGCGACGAGCAGAAGCGGACGCTCCTGGCTCTGGCCCGGCGCGTGGTGAATGCCGAGGTCGCCGGAACCGACCCGGCGCCCGCCGAACCTCCCGGCGACCCGGTCCTGAATCTGCCGTGCGGATGCTTTGTGACGCTGCACGTGGCTGGGCAGTTGCGCGGCTGCATCGGCACCTTCCAGGCCAACGCGCCGCTGCACCGGACGGTCGCCGAGATGGCCCAGGCCGCCCTGGCCGATCCGCGGTTCACGCACCAGCGGCTGCGGACCGTCGAGTTGGATGAGCTGGACATCGAGATCTCGGTGCTCTCGCCCCTGGAGAAGACGGATGATCCGATGTCTCTGGAGTTGGGTAAACACGGCATCTACATCCGCCGCGGCTATCGCACCGGATGCTTCCTGCCCCAGGTCGCCACCGAAACCGGCTGGGACCGCGAGCAGTATCTGTCCTACTGCTGCTCGCACAAGGCCGGTCTGGCCGCTGGGGCCTGGAAGGACCGCGACACGGAAGTCTACCTGTTCACCGCCGAGGTGTTCTCCGAGGGCCAACTCGGAAAGGAATAGCCCGGCCGGACCGACGGAAAACCCCATGATACAAGACAACAGCAGCGAAACCGCCAAAGCTCCCGAGACCCTTCCGACCACCCTCCGACAGCGGCGGACCAACCTGTATCGCGGCGTACTGGCGGTCATGGTGGTCTCCGCGGTCATGCTCTTCTTTGTAGTCTGGTACAAATCGTGGCCGCAGAAGCTCGATTGCCGCCGCGCCGCTGTGCGTCTGGCGATCGCCCTCGAGCAGTACGGGGTCAGGGAGAATCGCCTCCCGTCGCTGCTGGACGTTCTGGACCTGCGTTCCGGGCGATACAGGTCCGACCACTACGAGTACCCGCTGGCCGGTTTCGGCGGCAGCCCCATGCTTCCCGAAGGGAGCATTGTCGCGTACTGCGCCCAGTCTCACACGGGCCTGCTCCATGATCCGGGCCGCCACGTCCTGGTCTTTCACCAGCGCCGGATCGTCGTCCTCTGGCTTGATGAGGCGCGCTTCCAGCAGGCCCTGGGCGACGCCGTGTCGCTCGGCCCCTTCATTTCCGTCCCGCGTCTGAAGCCCGAAGACCTGCCCGACTAGCGCCACGCGCGGACGGGAAAGGTCGTTGTCGCCGCCCCAGGCCGGATTTATAATACCCGCATACTCCGCGATCCAAGATCGTGGGAAGGTTCCGCAATTGTGGGCACAGGAGCTTTCTGATGGAGACGTACTATCTGGGCATCGACGTCGGCACTTCCGGACTCAAGACGATCCTGATGGCCCGCGACGGCGCGGTTGCCGCCAGCGACACGCAGGAATACCCGATCGCCTCGCCGAGACCCGGCTGGTCTGAGCAGAACCCGCAGGACTGGTGGAAAGCCGCCGTGGCCGGCATCGCCGCCGTCCTGACGCAGAGCGGCATCTCCGGCGACCGGATCGGCGGGATCGGGCTTTCGGGCCAGATGCACGGGTCGGTCTTCCTGCCCGCCGACGGCATCGAGCCGCTGCGACCGGCCATCCTGTGGAACGATCAGCGGACGGCTGACCAGTGCGCCTACATCGAGAAGAAGGCCGGCGGCCGCAAGAAGCTGATCGCCATGGTCGCCAACCCCGCCCTCACCGGTTTTACCGCGCCGAAGATTATCTGGCTTCGCGACCATGAGCCCAAGACTTACCGCAAGGTCGCTCACGTCCTTCTGCCGAAGGACTTCATCCGCCTCTGCCTGACCGGTGTCTACGCCACCGAAGTCTCCGACGCCTCCGGCACGCTCCTGCTGGACGTGAGCAAGCGCAAATGGCACGAGAAACTCATGAGGAAGCTCGACCTGAACGCAGGCTGGTTCCCGCCGTGCCACGAGTCGGTCGAGGTCACCGGCCGGCTCAGCGCGGTGGCGGCCAAGGCCACCGGCCTGGCTGAGGGAATTCCCGTCGTCGGCGGGGCCGGCGACCAGGCGGCCGGAGCGGTCGGCAACGGCATCGTCGACCGCGGCATCGTCTCAGCCACCCTCGGAACCTCCGGCGTCGTTTTCGCCTATGCGAGCAAACCCGCCTATGACCCCCTCGGACGAGTCCACACCATGTGCCATGCCGTACCCGGCGCCTGGTGCGTTTTCGGCTGCATGCTCGCCGCCGGCGGTTCGCTCCAGTGGTTCCGCAACCAGCTCGGTCAGCAGGAGGTCCGCCAGGCCGCGGAAGCCGGCGTCGATCCATACACGCTCCTGATCGACCAGGCCCGCCAGGCTCCGGCCGGGTGCGAAGGCCTCTTCTTCCTGCCCTACCTGACCGGCGAGCGCACGCCGCACGCCGACCCGTACGCCCGCGGCTGCTTCATCGGCCTGACCGCCCGCACCGACCGGGCCGCGGTCATCCGTTCCGTCCTGGAGGGCGTGACGTTCGGCATGAAGGACCAGGTCACGATCATGCGCGAAATGGGAATCCCCGTCAAACAGGTCCGTGCCTCCGGCGGAGGCGCCCGAAGCGAGTTCTGGCGGCAGCTCCAAGCCGACATGTATGACGCCCCGGTGGTCACCCTCAACGTCACCGAAGGGGCCGCCCTCGGCGTGGCCATCCTCGCCGCCGTCGGGACCGGGGCCTACAAGTCGGTGCCCGCCGCGTGCAAGGCCATCGTCAAGAGCGTCGATACTTCAAAACCGCGACGGGACCTGGTAAGATTGTATAATGACCATCATGCCATGTTCGGCCGGCTCTACGGATGCCTGAGGCCCGCCTTCCCCGATATGGCAAAGCTGGCCTGGACCGGTTTGAAAAGGAGCCCATCATGAAAGCCTTCAAGCTCATCACCGTCTCACTGGCTGTGCTGACCGTGCTTCCCGTTGCCGCCGACGCGGCCAAGCCCAAGTACATGCGGGGCAAGCCCATGACCGTCGTCCAGGACCAGTCCGGGGCGTACCTCCGCGGTTGGGCCCAGATCCAGGGCGACCAGGTCGAACTGATCGACATCGAAGGCGAACAGCACACCTTCAGCCGCAAGAACGTCAACGTCTTCAAGGTGGCTGAGCTCGAAGCTGAATTCCGAAAGGCGATGCGCGACGTCAAGACCGAGGAGGACGACAAGACCTCCGAATACGTCAAGCTCTTTCCGGACGCCAAGAACAAACAGCTCTATGAAGAGGTCCTGAAGCTGGCTGAGAAGCTGGCGGCCCGAAGCCCCGACAATCCCTCCCGCGAGGCCATCGCCGCCCGGGCGTGGGCCCAGGAGAGGATTCAACAGATGAACCGCACCCTCCGCGGCGACGGCGCCGAGGAGGGCTTCCAACTCAGCGAGGGGGATATCCAGAAGATCCGATTCGCCCTGATCCCGATCGAGGGGCGGATCGAGCGCCTGCGCGCCAATTTCCGCAATGAGGTCCGCGAGCGCTTCCTCGAGGAGATGGTCCAGCAGGGGGTGTTTTCCGATCAGGACCGCCGCCAGTTCCTCCGCTCGACGCCGGCCGAGCAGCTCCAGGTGATCAAGGCTCGCACGGGCGACAAGTACCAGGGCGATATCGAGATCGTCAACGACCCGCCGCTGATCATGGGCTTCCGCAGCATCGTGGTGCCGATCCTCACTCGCACCTGCGCCACGCCCGCCTGCCACGGCGGCGAAGGGCCGTCGGCGTTCAAACTCGTGACGCCGATGCGCGAGACCGATCAGATCTACGAGAATTTCATCGTTCTCGAGACCTACCCAGCCAAGGCGGGACGGCTGCTGGACCACACGAATCCCAAACGTTCGCTGCTGGCCACCTATACGCTGCCGCCCGCGGAGGTCGGGCCCGAGCTGGCCCATCCGCCGACCGCCACGCCCGTTCCGGCCTTCTTCAAGAGCGCCGAGGACCCGCGTTACGAGGCCCTGATGGCGTGGCTCCAGCTCCTGCCGCTGACCATGCCGGACTACGGCATCGCATTGCCGCAGTGGCCGGTGCCTCCGCCGTCCGCGACGACCGCGCCGGCCGGCGCGACCACCAGGAACTAGGCGGACGGACGGATGCAACAGCGGCTCTACCGCATTCTGGACGCGAACCTGAACCGGGCCCGCGAGGCGTTGCGGGTCATTGAGGAGTTCTTCCGGTTCGTCCGCGACGACCGCGAGGTTTCCATCCGCGTGAAGCAACTTCGTCACGCCCTCAACGAAATCGCCGATCGGGTGGGCCGTGAGAAACTGCTGGCCGCCCGCGACTCGCTGGCCGACGTCGGCCGCGACATTCCCAGCCCGAGTCTCGACGGGCGCACCGGGCCGCGCCCGGTGGCCGCCGCCTCGTTCAAGCGCCTCCAGGAGGCGCTTCGCGCCATCGAGGAATACGCCGCGCCGATCGATCCGCAGATTTCCGCCATCGCTGCGCGCTTGCGTTTTGAGGCCTACGACCTGGAAAAGCAGATCATGACCGCCGCCGCCGCCGCGAGGTTCGGAGCCGTCCGGCTCTATCTGCTGATCGGATCGGACCTCTGCCCGCCGCCGCGGATGATCGCGCTGGTTCCGGAACTGCTGGCGGCGGGCGTCGATTGCCTCCAGCTTCGCGAAAAGCACCTTTCGGATCGTCAGACTTACGACCTGTCCCAACGCCTCGCCGAACACTGCCACGCCGCGGGCGAACTGTTCATTGTCAACGACCGGGCCGATCTGGCCGCCGCCGTCGGCGCCGACGGCCTGCACCTGGGCCAGGACGATCTGCCGCTGAAGACCGCCCGAACGCTTTGCCCGAACGCGATTATCGGACTGAGCACGCACAACCTCGACCAGGTCGCCGCCGCGATCGACCAGCGGCCGGACTACATCGCCGTCGGGCCCGCCTTCGCCACCGCCACCAAACCCCACGAACCAGTCGCCGGGCTCGCGTTCATTCGTCAAGCCGTCGAACGTCTCGACGCCGCGGGCATCGACCATGTCGCCATCGGCGGGATCACCCTCGAGAACCTCGATCAGCTTCGGGCCGCCGGCGTCCGACGCATCGCCGTGGCCGCCGCCGTCCTCAAGTCGCCCGATCCCGTCGACGCCGCCCGCCGGCTGGCCGCCGCCCTCGGTTGACCGTCCGCCTCAGCGGCGCTCCCGCTCCGCCGGCAGTACCGGATTCGTCGGCTCCTTCTTGCTCGACATCGCCGCGGTCAAGGTGAACCGCATTGCATCCTCGATCGTCATGTCCACCTCGCGCACCGCCGACCGCGGCACCATCACGGTATACCCTCCCATCTGGTAGCTCATGGGCAGATACACCGCGATCGTGTCCTCGCCGCCCACCCCCGCCGGCACGTCCGAGAAGTCCTCCCGCGTGACCATCCCGACCAGGCTCGCCCGGCCGTTCTCGAAATCCACCATCACCACCCGGTTGAACTCCTTCTTCTTCGACGAATCGAAGAACGTCATCAGGTCCCGCACCGACCCGTACAGCGACTTGACCAGCGGGATCCGCTGAAACGTCCGCTCGCCCACCCGGAACATCCGCTGGACGATCCACGCCTGCAGCAGCAGCCCCACCAGCAGGATCAGCACCACCCCCGCCACCAGCCCCATCCCCCGCACGTAGAACCTCTCTCCCAGAGCCTGGAGCAGGAACCCTCCTAACAAAGACTCCGCCTTGACCGCCAGCCAGTACAGCACCGCCACCGTCACCGCCAGCGGCACCACCGCCACCAACCCGCGAATGAAGATACGGCTGAGCTTTTTCATGACCCGGTCCTTTCCCGATTCGCCCGGCCCCGTCTGTCACCCTCAGCCGGGCCCCACGTGTAATCTTCCTCCGCCCAAGGCCCCGTTTCAATCGCAAATCCGGACACCCCGCCATGGCAGCCCGCGCCGCCGCCTTCCCGCCACCTGATCCGCCTAAGTTTTCCTTGACGGATTTGCCGAAAAAACATATAGTAAATCCATACGCGTTCGGAGAAGTCCATGCGGAGCCGGAACAAACAGACGGGCAAATCGACCACGTCGGGCATGAAAACGACGACGGATCGGGCCTGGTCTGCGACCGGCTCGGCTCTGCGGCCTTCCTAGACCGCGAACGAACCGAAAAGCAGATCAGGCCCAGGTGCGACATTCGCCCTGGGCTTTTTTCTTGGGTATATCGAGGAGAACGACATGAACGTGCAGTCCCGGGCAAACGGTTTGAAGGTCTCGAAGTTCGGCGGCACCTCTCTGGCCACCGCTGAGATGATCCGGAAGGTCTGCGACATCGTCGTCGCCGATCCCCAGCGGCGGCTGATCGTCGTCTCGGCCCCGGGCAAACGCACGAAGACCGACGTCAAGGTCACCGACCTGCTGATCGCCTGCGCCCAGGGCCAACTGACCGCCGGATCGGCTGAGAAGGAATTCAACGACCTGGTCGCCCGCTATCGCGAGATCGTCGAGGGTCTGCGGATGGACGACGCGGTCGTCGGCGAGATCGCCGCCGACCTGCGGCAGCGGATCGCCGCCGACGTCTCCTCGCCCGAGAAGTTTACCGACCAGCTCAAAGCCGCCGGCGAAGACCACGCCGCCCGTCTGGTCGCGGCCTACCTCCGCTCCCGCGGGACCGACGCCCACTACGTCAGCCCCAAAGACGCCGGGCTCCTGCTCTCCGACGAGTACGGCAACGCCCAGGTTCTCCCGCAATCCTACGAGAACCTCCGCAAGGCCCTCGTCGGCGCGCCGGGCATCACGATCTTCCCGGGCTTTTTCGGCTATTCGCCCGCCGGCGATCTGGTCACCTTCCCGCGCGGCGGGTCCGATATCACCGGGGCGATCCTGGCCGCGGCGGTCAACGCCGACCTTTACGAAAACTTCACCGACGTCGACTCGGTGTTCTCCGCAAGTCCCGTCGTCGTCGATAATCCCAGAGCCATCACCAAGGTCTCGTACCGCGAGATGCGCGAACTGTCGTACGCCGGTTTCGGCGTCTTCCACGCCGAGGCCCTCGCGCCGGTGGTAAAGGCGGGCATTCCCGTCTGCATCAAGAACACCAACAACCCCTCCGCTCCCGGCACCATGATCGTCCCTCAGCGCGACAACGGCAACGGCCCCGCCGTCGGCATCGCCGCCGACCGCGGCTTCTGCTCCATCTTCGTCAGCAAGTACCTGATGAACCGCGAGGTCGGCTTCGGCCGAAAGCTCCTCCAGATCCTCGAAGAGGAGCGACTCTCCTATGAGCACACCCCTTCGGGCATCGACAACATCTCTGTGATCCTCGGCGAGAAGCAGTTCACCGCTGAGAAGGAGGCCCGCGTCGTTGCCCGCATCCGCGGCGAGCTCGGAGCCGACGAGGTGTCCGTCGAACGCGGCCTGGCCCTGATTATGGTAGTCGGCGAGGGCATGCGGCGCCGCGTCGGCGTGGCCGACCGCGCCACCGCCGCCTTCGCCCGCGCCAAGGTCAACATCGAGATGATCAACCAGGGCTCCTCCGAGGTCTCCATGATGTTCGGCGTCAAAGCCGACGAAGCCGACAACGCCGTCCGCGCCCTCTATCAGGAGTTCTTCGAGAATCACCGTTAGCCGACGTTGCGGGAGGCCGCGTGGCCGCGGAAACGACGAAAGCCGAACTGAACGCCGAACAGGCACGCAGACTGCTCGCGCCGATCGGAGCGGTCGCGATCGAATCCATCGAACGCCTCGAATCGATCAACACCGTCTTCCGCATCGCCACCGCCGGTCACGGCGTCTACTACGCCAAGTTCCACACCGCCCGCTGGTACGCCGATCAGCCGGACACGTTCTTCGTCGTCAATCGCGAGTGCGCCGTGCCCGCCCTGCTGCGGAAGTTCGGCCTCGCCCTGCCGTACCCAAGCTGGGGTGAGTACACCCGCGGCATCGTGCCGCGATCCGTCTTCCTCTGCGGCGATCTGGGCGGTACGGCTGCGCCCGACGCCATCCTCGCCCATCCCGACCAGGCCGACGACATCCTCCGGGCCCTCGGCCGATACCTTCGCCGCCTCCACTCCATCGAATTCTCGCTGCCCGGCCTGATCGAACCTGCCCACGCCGAATTCGCCCAGCCGGGCCAACCCGTTCCGCCCGTTTACGCCTGGCCGTTTCTCGCCGATCCCGCCGCAGCCGACCAAGCCGACGCCCTGCAGAAGGTCCCGGAAGCCCAGACCGCCGGCGCCCTCACCGCCGAAACCGCCGCAAGTCTGAAACGCCTGCTGGCCGACATGGCCCAGATCGTCCGACCCTTCTACCACCCGCCGCACTTTGCCGTCGGCAACTGCCATGTCCACCATTTCCACGTCGAGCGCACCGCCGCCGGCTGGAGCGTTCGCGGTTTCTACGACTTCGAAGGCGCCCGCGCCGGCAATCCGCTGATGGACTTGGTCGGTATCGAGGACACCCTCGCTCCGCGTCTGCGATCCTTCGCCTGGCGCAAGCCCTTTTACGAAGGCTACGGCGGCTGGCCGCCGCTGCAGGCGTTCAAGATGCAACTGATCGCCGACGCCCTCCTGTCCTACCGCACCCGTCCACCCGGCCGCCGCATCCCCGACCACCTCTGGTTCGACACCCAGTGGCCCAGACTCATCGCCGCCCAATCCTGGTCCGACCTGACCTGGTACCCAACCGAGTGACCAGCCTCAACCACGGGCATCGCTCATCCATTCCGTGGCAACAAGTGCTCAGAAATGTCCACTTCCTGCAACGAGAATCAGCCAGCCACATACGGCGGCTCGTACAGCTTGCGGATATCGTCGATGCTGTGCCGGATCATGGCCAGACGCTCCAAGCCGATGCCGAAGGCCACACCGTTCACCCGCCCGGGGTCGAATCCAACCGCCCTCAACGTCTGCGGTTGAAGCAGTCCGCAGCCGGCGATGTCACGCCACGTTCCCGCCACCTTCACGAACACCTCATATCCTTCCTGCACGAACCCGCCGAACGTGCACTCGGTCCAACGCAGTTCCGTCGGCCCGACCGACGCCGCCACCACCCGTTCCAGGGTTTCCTTGAGCTGCCGCACATTCACACCCGCTTCGATCCGGATACCGTCGACCTGGTGGTGCATCTTCAAATGCGTGGCGTCCTCAGGATCCGGGCGGAAGACCCGTCCCGCCGCCATCAATCGGACCGGAGCCTGACGGCTGCGGACCGCCGCCAGCGTCGTCACCGTCATTTGCGTTCGAAGCGCCGTCTGATCGTCCAGATGGTACGTCCGGTCCAGGTCCTCGCGCACCACCGCCAGTTCGGACCGATCGACTACCTCCGATCCTTCGATCACCTCATAATCCGGTAGCGCACGGCGGATCAGGTCCCACGCCTCGCGCACCGGATGGCCCGGAATCTCCAGCGGCCGAGGGCGAGCGAGCAACTGCTCGATCACCCGTTTGGAGAACCGTTCGTCCGGCGCGTTGTCTTTGATCGTCTTTTCCACCATCGTCATCATCCTTTCCTTCAGTTGCACCCTTGCCGCGTGAAGACGGTTGTTCACTGTGGTCACCGGCACTTCCAGAAAATCCGCGATCTCCTTCTGCGAATAACCGTTGATGTAGAACAGCGTGACCGCCGTCCGCTGCGACTCCGGCAGCGCGCGGACCGCCGCCAGCACCCGCTCGCCCAGTTCTTTCCCCTCAGCCGCCTTCGATGGTCCCAGTTCGCCGGAAGCCACGACCTCCGCCGCTTCCAGACCCACCGTCGACACCGATTTGCCCCGGATAAACCGATGGCTGCTACTCAGCACGATCCGCCGCAGCCACCCGGCGAACCGCGCCGGCTCGCGAAGCTGCTCCAACCGGCGGTACGCCTCCACGAACGCCTCCTGGGCTGCGTCCTGAGCCAGATGGAAATCGCCCAGCACCGCATACGCATACCCACAGGCCATGTTTTGGAACCGTCGGACCAGTTCGGCGAACGCCGCCAGCTCGCCACGACGCGCCCGCTCCACCAGTCCAGCTATCTTGTCCTGCAATTCATCATTCATTCCGCACATCCAGTACCCACCTCACCAACAAGAGCCAACCCACCGGCCGGTCCTTTGTCAAGAACAGCGTTTTCCTGGAATAAATGGGCTCGGAGAGATGTTCTGGACCCCAAGGGGCTTAACTCTCACTTATCTCCAATGCCCATCGCTTGGACACAGGTATTGACACCCGCGTCCCGAACGTGATATACTGGCTCTTCAACGCTATCCGGGCCCTTTCTGGCGGAAGTAGCGGGCATGAAGGCAGCAAAGGCGCTGGTGTGTCTCTTCATCGCGGTTTCCGTTGGCTTTTCCGTGAGTTCGTTCCTGTTTGTGGGCGGGTGCGGCGGAGACCCGACGGACCCGACGCCGACTCCCACGCCGAGCGCCAGTCCCACCCCCACCCCCAGCGACGCCCTGTTCCTGCCGCAGGCCGATCAGGAGGTCCTGGAGGATGCCGCTGATTCCTACCTGGCGAACCGCGAGACGCAGTCGGCGGACGCGGCGTTCGCCGCGATGGTGAGCGACCTGAAGGCCTGCGAAGGCGTGGCCAAGGCCGAGCCGACGGTCGACGGTCAGACGGTGTGGGTTGAATTCGACGACGGCCAGATCGCCGCCGTTGGCATTGCCGGACGGTTCGGGCCTGCGCCGACGTACGATGCGTCGCAAATGCTGGCGAAACTGGACGGCGGGGCAAGCGCCGCGAAAGTGGTCGGTCCGGGCGACGCGGCGGCGAAGATCGCGTCGTCGGCGAAGATCGGCCCCGCCGATTCCCCGAAGACGCCGGGGTCCCGGAAGGTCCTTCTTCTCAGTTCGGCCAGCGAGGAGTTCGCGGGGTTGGACGTGGAGTTGTTCCAGCACGTCCGCGATGACCTGGTCGAGAACTACGGCTGGGACCCGTCGGATGTTGTGATCAAGAGCAACCTCGCGGCCGACGAGTACGGCACGCTGATCTTCAACGACTTCCTCCAACTCGCCGACTACGGCGTGATCACGATCTGTGCCCACGGGCGCTTGTCCCACCCTCCGGAGGAATCCTTCTTCGTCCAGGTCACGGCGGAGAAGCCGTACCGGAGCAAGTACCCTCGCATCGGCCATCCCGACGAGCCGTTCCACGTCGGCGACGAATGGAAGAAAGAAAGGGTGTTGAGCAAACTGTGCATCGACCCCTTCAAGACGAAGATGCGATGGTACCTCTACATGCGCGACGATCTGTGGGTGGAGCATCTCGCCACGCTGCCGGAGAGCATCGTGTATCTGTGCATCCCGGAAAGCAAGTTCGTGTTGAGCGATTTCGGTTCGCTGCATGCGGGACATGCGATCGTCTGGGATGGGACGCCGGCTTCGGTGAATCCCTGTCTGAATCCCGTTCTGCTTCCGGAGATCATGGCCGGTGACAATGCCCCGGCGGTTGAGGCCTGGGAGACCCTTATGGCCGGTTCGACCGCGTTCGGTTCGGCGACGGTGAGTCTGGAACTGACGGGTCCGGGTGCGGTCAAGTACTACCTGCCGACGTGGGCGGACGTCGGGACGTACGGCTGCCCGAGCACGACGGCGACGGTCAAAGTGGAGGTGTCGTACACGAACCCGGACGTTCCGCTGCCCGACCCGGCGGTGGTCCAGGACCTTCCGCACGTCGGGAAGGAGTTCGTGGACTTGTATCCCGGCGAGGAGATCACTTTCAAGGCCGCCGCCCTCGACGCCGGCGGGAATGTGCTTGCCGAGAAGGAGAGGAAGGTCACGCTCCACAGCGGCGCCAACGTCGTGAGAATCCGCTTCGCGGAATACGGGATCATCCTGCGCGCCGATCCCGACGAGATCGACGCCGACGGTGTGGACGCGTCGACCCTCACCGCGACCCTCAAGAAATTCACGGATACGGATGAGCTCATCCCCACCGGCGATCCGGTGCCGGGCAA
>Ga0123332_1003161_pt1 | contig 15185 bp, 12 predicted proteins | sample BioC12SIPDNA_4_FD_89958 | JGI IMG/M metagenome (GOLD analysis project Ga0123332, IMG submission 89958) | Anaerobic biogas reactor microbial communites from Washington, USA - Biogas_R2_A C12 SIP DNA | ecosystem: Engineered > Bioreactor > Anaerobic > Unclassified | place: Washington, USA...
GCCCGTCGCCCCCGGCCGGCGCCGGCACCCGGCCCGACCGGGGCCGGCCGCACCGGCCCGGCCACGCGGACCTGGGCGGCCCCGGCACCTGGATCCGCGACACCTGCCACGCGCTGCCGCAGGCCGAGGTCTGCGCACGCCTGGTGGACCGGCGCGAGGAGATCCGGCGCCGCTTCTTCAACGCCCAGGAGCGCGAGCGCGACGCGCTGCGGAAGGAGGAGCGCGGCATCAACCACCGCCTGGCGGCGGACTGCGGGCAGCGCTGATGCGCCGGCCGGTCCTGCGCGGGTGGCTCCTGGCGTGCCTGCTGCCGGCCTGGGCGGCGCCGGCGGTGGCCGGCGACGCGGACACGATCTACCGCTGCACCGCCGCCAACGGCCAGGTCACGATCCAGAACGGCACGCCCTGCCCCGCCGGCACCCGCCAGGAGATCCGCCGGGTGGAGGCGCTGCCGACCCGCCCACCGCCATCCGGCGGTGGGCGGGTCGTGACCGGGGAGCCGGCCTACCAGCCACCGCCGCTGTCCGACTTCGTGCTGGTGGCCGGGCCGCGCGACGACGACGGGCCGCTGCGCCCGGAGCTGCCGCGCGCGGCCAAGATCGCCAATACCGACCGGCTGCCGCCACCTCCGATCTACCAGTGTGAGACCTGGGACAACGACAGCTACGTCAGCGAGGATCCCGCGCCCAAGCCGCGCTGCGTGCGGCTGGACACCGGCGGCGTCGGCCAGGCCTGCGAGATGAAGTACGACCTGTGCGCGCGCATCGGCGACCGGGCCGCGTGCGATGGCTGGAAGCGGCGCCAGCGCGAGATCGAGTCCGCCTGGCGGCACGCGCGCGGGCCGGACAAGCCGGCGCTGCAGGAGGAGTTCGCGCGGGTGACCGCGATCCTGGTGGACTCCACCTGCGCCATGCAGCCGTGAGCACCGCGCTGGCGCCGCAGGCGCTCAGCCCGGCGCGTCGAACGTGATCCGCACCGCGTCCGCGCTGCGTCCGGCCGGGCCGTGGTAGACGGCCTCGATGTTGTTGCCGTCCGGGTCCAGCACGAACGCCGCGTAGTAGCCGGGGTGGTAGGGACGTTCGCCGGGCGCGCCGTTGTCGCGTCCGCCGTTGGCCAGCGCGGCGGCGTGGAAGGCGTCGACCATCGCCCGGTCGCGGGCCTGGAAGGCGAAGTGGTAGCGCCCGGTCGGCCGGCCCTGCGCCGCTTCGCTGTCGAGGCTGGAGACGAACAGCTCGTCGGCCCAGAACCAGCCCTCGCCGCTGCCGCCCAGCGGGATGCCCAGCGTGGCCAGCACCGGTTCGTAGAAGCGGCGACTCGCCTCGAGATCCCGCACCACCAGCTGCAGGTGGTCGATCAGGCGGCCGCGGGACAGCTCACTGGTTTCCATCGGCGTGCCCGTTCGCGAAGGGGCGTTCCTGATAGCACCCCGGCCCGCGCCAGGCCAGTGGCTCCCGGTCAGGACGGTTCCGCAAGCAGCCGCCCTGCACCGCAAGGCATCCGTGGACGGGTCGGTCGCTGCCTGGACGCGACGCCCCGAGCGGGACCGCTCGGCCAGCGCAAGCCTGCCGGCGTGCCGCGTGCCGACCGCGTCCGGCCGCCCGGTACCGCGGCGGACGCGACGACCGCGATCAGAACCCGTAGCGCAGGAAGCCGCCGTCCACGGCGATGCACTCGCCGGTGATGTAGCCGGCCGCCGGCAGGCACAGGAACGCGACCGCCGCCGCCACCTCCTCCGGCTCGCCGATCCGGCCCATCGGCGTGCGCAGCAGCACCTCGTCCAGGTAGTCGGGATCGGCCAGCTTGCCGGAGGTCCGGCGGGTGCGGATGTACCAGGGCGCGACCGAGTTGACCCGCACCCCGTCCTCGGCCCACTCCGCCGCGAGGTTGCGCGTCATCTGGTGCAGCGCGGCCTTGCTCATCCCGTAGGGCGCGCCGGTGCGCACGTGGGTGAGGCCCGAGACGCTGCCGACGTTGACGATGCAGGAACTCGCGTGGCGGGTGAGCAGCGGATGCGCGTAGCGGCACAGCTCGAAGGCGCTGAACAGGTTGACCTCGAAGATCTCGCGCCACTCGTCCTCGGTGTAGTCGTTGGCCGCGCGGCTGAGGTTGCCGCCGGCGTTGTTGACCAGGATGTGCAGGCCTCCGCCCTGGTCCTCGACCCAGTCGAGCACCTCGCGCCGCTGCTCCTCGTCGGCCACGTCGCCGATGAAGGCGCGCACGTCGCCGTCGGGGAACTCCTCGGCCAGTTCGTCGCGCGCGGCCTCGAGCGCGTCGCCGCTGCGGGCCACGATCAGCACCGTGGCGCCGAAGCCCAGCAGTTCGCGCGCGATCGCGCGGCCGATGCCGGCGCTGCCGCCGGTGACCAGGGCGAGCTGCCCGTCCAGCCGCCACCGATGGGGGTCCATGCCTGCCTCCGTTGCGTGTGGGGCGTAGGATACCGCCGCGCGGCACGCGCCGGGCCGCGCCGCTACTGCGGCGGCTGGCACGAGTCGCGGATGATCAGGTGCGGGCGCACGCTGGCCACCGCGCGCGCCTCGCCCTCGCCCTGCAGCAGCATCGCGGCGGCGATGCGGCCGGTGTCGCGCGTGTCGCGGCGCACGGAAGTCAGCGGCGGCCACAGCCGCGACGCGAGCGGGCTGTCGTCGTAGCCGACCACCGACAGCTGCTGCGGGATCTGGATCCCTGCCCGCATCGCCACCCGGTACACCCCCGCAGCCATCTCGTCGTTGAAACAGAAGATGGCGGTCGGGCGCTGCCTGGCTCCGAGCAGCTTCTCGGCCGCGGCCACGCCCGACTCGAAGGTGTAGCCCGCCTCCACCACCCGCGACTTCGGCACCTCGATCCCGCGCCGCTGCAGCGCCCCGACGAAGCCCTCGGTCCGCTCCATCGCCGAGCGGTAGGCCGCCGGGCCGGTGATCATCGCGATGTCGCGGTGGCCCAGGGTCTGCAGGTAGTCGGCCACCTCGGCCGCGCCGTCGCGGTCGTGGGTGATCACCGAACGCTCGGGCGCGTCCAGGCACACCGCGGCCACGCGCGCGTAGCGGCAGCCCACTTCCTGCAGCATGTCGGCCAGCGCCTGGTCCTCCGAGACCCGCGGCACCAGCATCACTCCGTGCAGCTTCTGCTGCAGGACGAAGCTGCGCACGCCCGACACGTAGTCCGGGCTGCGGCTGTCACAGGGATGCACCACCAGCTCGAAGCCGGAGTTGCGCAGCGCGTCGAGCGCGCCGTACTGGAAGTCGACGATGTACTGGGCGGTCGGGTTGTCGTAGATCATGCCGATCAGGAACGAACGCCGGAACGCCAGCCCGCGCGCCAGCGGGTCGGGCACGTAGCCCACCTCGCGCATCAGCGCCTCGACCTTCTCGCGCGTGTCCGCACGCACCAGCGGCGAGCGGTTGATGACCCGCGACACGGTCTTCTTGGACACCCCCGCCAGGCGCGCGATGTCGTTGATCGTGGCAGCCCGGCCCGTGATCCCGTGCCGGGCCGCCTCTTCCCTGCGGTTGCGTGGCATGACCTGCCCCCGATCCCCTCGAGATACCGGCGCGGACAGTCTATCGCGGCGGCGAACGGGGCGGCCGCGCCGACGCGCCGGCACGACGCCCGCGACACGGGCACCGTCGCGCGCCCCGGTCGGCATCCCGGCCGGGCCGGGCCCATAATGGATCCCGGCAACATCGAACGTCCCGCACGGCCGCCGGCCACCGCGCACCGGACGCGCGGCCGGCGACCGCGTCGCGGGCACCGCGGACGCCGCCAGCCGGACGCCACCATCGAGGAAGCGCGTATGTCGAGTCGCATCGCCTGTTTCGGAGAGCTGCTGCTGCGCCTGGGGGCGCCGGGGCGCGAGCTGCTGCTGCAGTCGCCGCGGCTGGAGGCGTGGATCGGCGGCGCCGAGGCCAACGTCGGCGTGTCCCTGGCCCGCTTCGGCCACGAGGTGGCGATGCTGGGGACGGTCGCCGACAACGCCCTGGGCCGCGCCGCGCTCGGCGAGCTGCGCCGCCACGGGGTCGATACCGGCGGCGTGCGCCTGGCGCCGGGCCGCATGGGCCTGTACTTCCTCGCCACCGGCGCCGGGCACCGCCCGAGCGAGGTGCTGTACGACCGCGCCGGCTCCGCCTTCGCCACCGCCGACGCCGGGGCCTACGACTGGCCGCGGCTGCTGCACGGCACGGCCTGGCTGCACCTGTCGGGGATCACGCCGGCGCTGGGTCCGGCCAGCGCGCGCGCGGCCGCGCAGGCGGTGCGCGCGGCGGTCGACCAGGGCGTGCGGGTCTCGTTCGACGGCAATTTCCGGCCGATGCTCTGGGCGGCCTGGGACGGCGACCCGGCCACGATGTTGCGGCCGCTGCTCGAAGGCGCGGAGATCGCCTTCGCCGACCAGCGCGACGTCGACGTCGTGCTCGGCCCCGACCCCGGCGCCGGCGACGACGAACCCCGCGAACACCGCTTCGCGCGCGCCGCCCGGCGCGCCTTCGACGCCTTTCCGCGCCTGCGGCGCATCGCCTGCACCACGCGCCGCCAGGCGAGCGTGGAGCACCACGCCCTGGGGGCGCTGATGGCCACCCGCGACGGCGAGCTGCACCGGGTCGAGGAGCGTCCCGTGCCCGGCATCGTCGACCGCATCGGCGGCGGCGACGCCTTCGCCGCCGGGGTGCTGCACGGCCTGCTGTCGGGCTGGGACGATGCCGACAGCCTGCGGTTCGGGCACGCCGCCGGCTGCCTCAAGCATGCGGTGCCGGGCGACTTCAACCTGTGCGGCGAGGACGAAGTGCTCGCCGTGGTGCGCGGCGAACGCCTGGACGTGAAGCGCTGAGCGGCAGCGCGGGCGCGGCGCCGCCCGCGCCCGTCACAGGCCGCAGAAGCAGTGCGCGAGCACCTTCACCGGTGCGCCGTCGCGCGACTGCAGCACCTGGTCGAGCAGGCGCAGGTCGCGCTCGGCCTGCGGCGCCGCGCGCGACAGCAGGCTGCGCGCCAGGTCCGAGTCACGCAGCCAGCCCTGCGCCAGCCGGCCCTGCAGGAAGCCGCTGAACCAGCGCTCGAACGGCGTGGCGCCGCGCTCGACGTAACGCACCCGCCAGGTCCGCGGCTCGCCCAGGCGCGCGCGCGACGCGGCTTCGGCGATCGCCGCGCGCAGGCCGCCGAACTCGTCCACCAGGCCGCGCTCGCGCGCCTGCGCGCCGGTCCACACCCGCCCGCGCGCGACCTCGTCGATCTGCTCGGGGGTGCGGCCGCGGCCCTGGGCGACCCGACCGATGAAGTCGCGGTAGCCCTTCTCGATGTAGGACTGGACCACCTGCGCCAGCTCCGGCGACAGCGGCCGCGCCAGGTCGAACGCCCCGGCCATGCGCGTGGTCGCCACGCCGTCGGTGTGCACGCCGATCTTGTCCAGCGCGCGCGGGAAGGTCGGCACCAGGCCGAAGATGCCGATCGATCCGGTGATCGTCGACGGGTCGGCGAAGATCCGGTCGGCGTCCATGCTGATCCAGTAGCCGCCGGAGGCGGCGACGTCGCCGAACGAGACCACCACCGGCTTGTCGGCCTGCTTGAGCGCGAGCACCTCGCGCCGGATGATCTCGGAGGCGAAGGCCGAGCCGCCGGGCGAGTTCACCCGCAGCACCACCGCCTTCACGTGTTCGTCCTCGCGCGCCTCGCGCAGCAGGGCCGCGGTCGACTCGCTGCCGATCCGGCCCGGCGGCTGCCGGCCCTCGACGATCTCGCCCTCGGCCACCACCACCGCCACCTGCGGGCGGCGCGGGTCGAGACCGCGCCCGGCGCCCTCGACGTTGCGCAGGTAGTCGAAGAAGCCGACCTGGCGGAAGCCACCCTCGGCGTCCTCGTCGGCCACGCCGCGCTCGGCCAGCAGCCGCTCGACCTCCTCGCGGGTCTTCAGCCCGTCCACCAGCTTGTGTTCAAGCGCGTAGCGGGCGGTGTCGCCCTGCACCGCGGCGATGCCTTCGGGCAGGCCGTCGACCGCGGCGGCCAGGTGTCCGGCGCTGGTCCCCCGCAGGCGCGCCACGTCCTCGAGGTAGCGCCGCCACACCTCGCCGCGCCAGAACAGGTCGGCCTCCTTCGCCTCGGGCGAGGCGTCGTCGCGCACGAACGGCTCGGCGGCGGACTTGTACTCGCCGACCTTGAACAGGTGCATGTCGATGCCGAGCTTGTCCTGCAGGCCTTCGCGGTAGAACTGGCGGTAGCCGCTCAGTCCCAGCAGCAGCACCTCGCCCTCGGGATCGAGGTAGACCTCGTCGGCGTGCGCGGCCAGCAGGTACTGGGCCTGGGTGAAGCGCTCGCCGAACGCGACCACCTGCTTGCCCGCCGCGCGCAGCTCGTCGATCGCCTCGCCGAGCTCGCGCAGGGAGGCGAAACCGGAGAACGACATCCGGTCCACCCGCAGCAGCACGCGCTCGATCTTCGCGTCCTCGCGCGCGGCATCGAGCACCGCCAGCAAATCGCGCAGCTGCACTTCCGCCGGGCCCTGGCCGAAGGTGCCCATGAACGAGCGGCTCACCGGGTCGCTGGTGTACTGCTCGACCAGCCGCGCCTCCGGCGCGATCACCAGCGTACTGCGCTCGTGTACCGGCACCACCGCCCCGCGCCCGCCGGCAATCGCCAGCAGCACGAGCAGCAGCAGGAAGAAGAACAGCAGGTTCAGCACCAGCCGGCGCACGAAGTTCATGCCGTTCCAGACGCCGACGATGGCGCGCAGCAGCGGGCCGCGCGGAGACACCTGACTCATGGGTGAAATCACTCCGTATCCAGGCCGCCAGAGTACCCGGCCAACCTCCTGTTTTCATGCGCCGTTGGTCACCCGGCCCGTCGCCGCCAGCGCCGCCGGCCGGCTGCTGCGCAGGAAACGCGCCGCCATCAGCACCGCCGCCACCGCCAGCCCCGCAATCAGGCCGGTCCACATCCCCCGCGGGCCCCAGCCCAGGCCCAGGCCGAGCCCCGCCCCCAGCGGCATGCCGATGCCCCAGTAGGCCAGCGCGGCGATGAACATCGGCACCCGGGTGTCCCGGAGTCCGCGCAGGGCGCCGGCCGAAAGCACCTGGATCCCGTCGGGGAACTGGAACGCCGCCGCGAACAGCAACAGCGACCCGGCCAGCGAAGCCACCGCCACGTCGTGGGTGTAGATCGCCACGATCGCGCCGTGCCCGCCCAGCAGCACCGTGGCCGAGACCGCCTGCGTCGCCAGCACCAGCACCAGCCCCGCCAGCGCCGCGCGGCGCACGCCGTACGCACCGCGGCCGGCGCCCAGCGCGTGCCCCACCCGCACCGTGGTGGCCTCGGCCAGGCCGAACGGCACCATGAAGCACAGGCTCGCGACGTTGATCGCGATCTGGTGCGCGGCCACTTCCATCTCGCCGATCCGGCCGATCAGCAGGGCGGTCACCACGAACAGCCCGCCCTCCATCGCCACGGTCACCCCGATCGGAAGCCCCGTGCGCAGCAGCGAGCCGATCTCGCCCCGGCGCGGCAGTTCGAACCGGTCGAACAGGCGCAGCGCGGAGAACCGCCGCGACCGGGCCAGGTACAGCACGAAGCCGGCCACCTGCGCCCACATCATGATCGCCGAGGCCAACCCGAGCCCGCCGGCGCCGCCCTCGGGCAAGCCGAACGCGCCGAAGGTGAACGCGTAGCCCAGCGGCAGCAGCACCAGCAGTCCGCCGAAGCCGAAGGCCATGGTCGGCAGCGTCCAGTGCAGGCCGTCGCACAGGTAGCGCAGGCACAAGTACACGGTCAGCGCCGGCACGCCCCAGCGGATGCCGCCGAGGAACGCGGCCGCGTCCGGACGCACGTCCACCGCGATGCCCATCGGTTCGAGCACGTGGCGCCCGAGGCCGAGCAGCACGAACAGCAGCAGGCCCAGTCCCAGCGCGAGCCACAGCGCCTGCCGGAACAGCGGCCCGACCTCGGCGCGGCGCCCGGCGCCGTCGAGCTGCGACACCGAGGGCGGCAGCGCCATCAGCGTGCCCATCGGCACCAGCATCACCAGCCAGAACATGGCCGTGCCCACCGCCACCCCGGCGAGGGTGGAGGTGCCGTGGCGGCCGGCGATGACGTTGTCGACGAAGCCGATCAGGCCGGTGGCGAAGTGGCCGGCGACCAGCGGCGCGGCGAGCGCTGCGGTCGTGCGCACTTCCTCGCCCAGGCGCGCCGGCGTTGCGGACGGGGACATGGTGGGATCCGGGGGAGCGGCGGGCCCGCGTCCGCGACGACGCTGGCGCCACGCCAGGGGGGGGCCGTATTTTAGGGCGCGCACCCGGGGTCGCGGCACCCCCTTCCCGGTCCGAACGATGAATTCCAGCCCCGAACCCGCCGCGCCGGCGCCGACGCCCGCGCCACGCGGCGCCTGCGCCAACTGCGGCACCCCGCTGCTGGGCGACCACTGCTATGCCTGCGGCCAGCCGGTGAAGGGCCTGGTGCGCCACTTCTCGAGCATCGTCGGCGACGTGCTCGACAGCGTGTTCGAGTGGGACGCGCGCACGCCCAGGACGCTGTGGCCGCTGCTGGCGAAGCCCGGTTACCTGTCGCTGGAGTACTTCGCCGGCCGCCGGGTCCGCTATGTCAGTCCGTTCCGCCTGTTCTTCTTCCTCGCGATCGTCGCCTTCTTCGTCGGCCGGCTCGTGATCAGCGCCGACGACGGCACCGGGGCGGCGCTGAACATCGGCGGCGACAGCGGGATCGAGGTCGCGCGCAGCATCGAGGAGGTCGAGCAGGCGCGCGAGCGGGCGCTGGCGGAGATCGGGACCGCGCGGGAGAAGCTGCGCGCGGCGGCGGCGGGCGGCCGGGCCCCGCCGCGCGGCGCGGATGCCGCGCTGGACGCTGCCGAGACCGCGATCCGCGCCCAGGCCGACGAGCGCATCGCCGCGTTCCGCGAAGCCGAAGCCCAGGGCGGGCCGCCACCGGTGCCGCGCCCGCACCGGATTTCGTTCGGCCCCGAGGAATGGGATCCGGTGACCAACCCGGTCACGGTGGAGTGGCTGCCGGACTTCGCCAACGACTGGATCAACCGCCAGATCGGGCGCGCCGAGCGCAACGTGCAGCGGATGCAGGAGGAGCCCGACCTGCTCGTCGAGTCGCTGCTCGGCGCGGTGCCCTCGACCCTGTTCGTGCTGCTGCCGATCTTCGCCCTGATGCTGAAACTGGCCTACCTGTTCCGGCGCCGGCTGTACATGGAGCACCTGATCGTGGCGATGCACAGCCACGCCTTCGTGTGCCTGGTGCTGCTGCTGGTGTTCGTGACCATGGCGCTGGAGGACTGGCTGGCGCCGGACGGCGGCGCGGGCGCGAACGTGTTCGGGCTGGTGGAGGCGGGGCTGTGGCTGTGGATCCCGGTCTACCTGCTGCTGATGCAGAAGCGGGTGTATGGCCAGGGCTGGATCATGACCCTGCTGAAGTACTTCGCGATCGGCACCTGCTACTCGATCCTGCTCGGCTTCGGCGCGGCCTTCACCGCGCTCGCCAGCCTGGTCTGGATGTAGGCCGCGGGGCGGCGCGGGCCCGGTCCGGGGCGCCCGGCCGTGGCCCCGCGTCCGGCGCTCAGGGCGCCACCCGCGAGCGCAGCCACTGCGCCCGCCGCGCGGGCGGCTCGGCCATCAGGCCGGCGCGCAGCGCCGCCCGCTCCTGTGGCGGGGTGCGCTGGGCCAGCACGCCCAGGTCCTCCAGTGCCTGCGGCGGCAGCGCGCGCAGCGCCGCCAGCAGCGCATCGCGCTCGTCCGGCGGCACCTGGGCGAACAACGCGTGCAGCCGCGGCCAGTGGCGGCCGAGCACCGGCCCCAGCAGCCAGCCGCGACGGATCCCGGCGTCGAGCGCGTCGAAGCGCGCGCGCAGCGCTTGCTGGCGGTCGATCGGCAGGCTGCGCCAGGCCTCGCGCGCGGCCCGCATGCGCGCCCGCTCCTGCGCAGGCAGTGACCGCCAGGCCAGCCACGCCTCGCGCCGCTCGCGCTGGATCGTCACCGGCAGGGCGTCCCACTGCGCGGCGCGGCGCTGCAGGGCCGCGCGCTGGTCGGGGTCGAGCGCCGCGATCCGGGCCGCGCCGTCGCCGCCCGCGGCCACCACGTTCCCCACCGCCAGCAGCAGGGCAAGCGCGGCGGCCAGCCGGCAGCGCCACTCAGGGACCATCGGCGCCCTCCGCAGCGGTGCCCGCCTCGCCGTCGCCCTGGGGCACGACCCCCTCGATCTCCTCCAGCGCCTGCACCAGCCAGGCCTCGAACGCGGGATCGGCGTCGGGCCCGAAGTCGCCGGCCACGGCGTCCAGCAGCAACTCCAGGTCGCGATGGGAGGCGAGCGCGGCGGCGGGATCGAAGCGCGCAGCGGGCTCGGCCGCGGGCAGCGGTTCGCTGCGGATGCCGTTCCCCGGCCCGGGTGCCGCCGGCGGCAGCCAGGGCCCCCACCAGGTCGCGGCGAGGGCGGCGGCGACCGCGGCCACCGCCAGCAGCGTCGCCGGCCACAGCCATCCACGCCGCTGGCCGGGACCACGGGCGCGGCCGGGCGTGGCCGCCGGAAGGCGGGCGCCGTCGCGCAGCATCCGGATCCGCGCCAGCCGCTCCTCCGGCACCGTGCGCACCGCCTCGCGCGCCGCCGCCGACAGCGCCTGCCAGGCCGCCGTGTCCGGGCTGCCGTCTTCGCGCCGCGGCAAGGCGCGCTGCAGCGCCAGGCGGTAGCTGGACCGGCCGATCCCCAGCACCGCGGCGGCATCGGCCTCGGCCAGGCCGGCGACCAGCCGCAGCAGCAGCACGGCGCGTGGCCCGGTGCCGAGCGCCGCCACCGCCGGCGGAAGGCCCGGATCCGCCTCCCCGCTCCGATCGCGCAGCTGCGGCGCGGCCAGCAGCATCGCCCAGAACCGGCGCGGCCACTGGGCGAACGCGGTCGCCGCGGCCACGGCCTGGAAGTCGCGCAGGGTCGCCGCCAGCGCCGCGTCCCCCGCTCCGGCGTTGCCACCCTGCCAGTGGGCCAGCACCGCGCCGCGTCGCTCGACGCCACGCAGGAAAGCGGTCAGGGCAGCATGGGCCGCGGCGGGATCGTTCAAGACGGCATCTGTGGCGGGCCCGGGGGGTGGCCCGCGGCCGCCATGATACGGGCCGGCGCCGCGCCTCCGGGGACTTGACGGATGTCGCACCGGCTGTTCCAGCCGCGGTTTCCGGCGCCGATGTTGTGCACATGCGTCCTGGAACCGTCACGGACGCGGCGCGTGGAGCCGGATTGATCATTGTGAACGCTTTGTTTCACGCGCAAATCATTGATTTTCGAGAAAAACCTGCCGGTGGCGAATTTTTCGCCAAGTCAGGCTTTCACGCGCCATGCATGGGCGAAAAGTGCTGCCGCGGGCGTTCATGCACAGGGTTATCCACATGAATTGTGGATAAGGCGAAATTCCTTGCCCACCATCGACTTGCGCGCGGAAGGTCCAATGCGGCGCAAGTCCGGCCGGCAAGTCGGGGCCGGAACGCCGGGCGTGCGCACTAGACTTTCCGGGTGTCCGATCCCGCCGCCCCCGTCCTCCAGGTCGCCCTGCCGGTGCCGCTGCCGCGGCTGTTCGACTACCGCGCCCCCGACGCCGCCGCGCCCGACGACGTCGGCCGCCGGGTCCGGGTCGGGTTCGGTCCGCGCGAGCTGCTGGGCGTGGTCGCCGCGGTCGGACCGCCGGCGCCGGACGCGCCCGAACTGCGTCCGATCCTCGAACGCCTGGATCCCGCGCCCCTGCTGCACGGCGAACTGTTCGACTCGCTGCGGTGGCTGGCGCGCTACACCCACGCACCGCTGGGCGAGGTCCTGGCCACCGCCCTGCCGGCAGCGCTGCGCCGCGGCGAGCCGTTGCCCGACACCCATGCCTGGGCGTGGCGGCTGACCGCGCAGGGGGAGGCGGCCCTGCCCGGCCTGCGCACGGGTTCGCGCCCGGCGCGCCTGGCCGCGCTGCTGCAGGCCTCGGCGCGCGACGAGGATGCGCTCGATGCGCAGTTCGAAGGCTGGCGCGCGGCCGCGCGCTCGCTGCAGCAGCGCGGGCTGGCCGAGCGGTTCGCGGTGCCCGCCTCGGCGATCGCGCCGGCGCCGCAGCCGGGCCCGACCCCGGAACCCGAACAGCAGGCCGCGATCGACGCGATCCGCGCGGCGGACGGCTTCGCGCCGATGCTGCTCGACGGCGTGACCGGAAGCGGCAAGACCGAGGTCTACCTGCACGCGATCGCCGACTGCCTGGCGCGCGGCCGCCAGGCCCTGGTGCTGGTGCCCGAGATCGGCCTCACCCCGCAGCTGCTGGCGCGCTTTCGCGCCCGGCTCGGCGTGCCGGTCCACGCCACCCACTCCGGGCTCAACGACAACGAACGCGCGCGGGTCTGGGCCGCGGCCTGGCGCGGCGAGGCCCGCGTGGTCGTGGGCACGCGCTCGGCGGTGTTCACGCCGCTGCCCGATGCCGGCCTGATCGTGGTCGACGAAGAGCACGACGCCAGCTACAAGCAGCAGGACGGCATCCGCTACCACGCCCGCGACTTCGCCATCGTGCGCGCTCGCGCGCTCGCGGTCCCGGTGCTGCTGGGCAGCGCCACGCCCTCGCTGGAGACGCTGCACAACGCCACCGGCGGGCGCTACCGCTACCTGCGCCTGTCGCGCCGGGCCGGCGCGGCGCGCCCGCCCGAGGTGCGCGTGACCGACGTGCGCAAGCGCCCGCTCGAGGCGGGCCTGTCGCAGCCGATGTTCGACGCGATCGGCGCCGAACTCGACGCCGGCGGCCAGGTGCTGGTGTTCCGCAACCGCCGCGGCTACGCGCCGGTGCTGCTGTGCCACGACTGCGGCTGGAGCGCGCAGTGCCCGCGCTGCGGCGGCGCCGGGCAGGGCCGGCCGATGACCGTGCACGCGCAGGGCCGGCGCCTGCAGTGCCACCACTGCGGCCATCGGCGGCCGGCGCCGCCGGCCTGTCCCGACTGCGCCAGCCTCGCGCTGCAGCCGCAGGGCGTGGGCACCGAACGGATCGAGGAGGTGCTGGCCGTGCGCTTCCCGGACGTGCCGGTGCTGCGCATCGACCGCGGCAGCACCCGGCGCCGCGATGCGATGGAGAGGCTGCTCGGCGACCTGGGCGAACGCCCCGGGATCCTGGTCGGCACCCAGATGCTGGCCAAGGGTCACGACCTGGCCCAGCTCGGCCTGGTGTGCGTGGTAGGGATCGACGAGGGCCTGTATTCGGCCGACTTCCGCTCGCACGAAAAGCTCGCCCAACTGCTGATCCAGGTCGCGGGCCGCGCCGGCCGTGCGCAGCGCCCGGGCCGGGTGCTGCTGCAGACCCATCATCCCGACCATCCGCTGCTGGCGACGCTGATCCACGGCGGCTACCACGCCTTCGCCGCCGAGGCGCTGGCGCTGCGCGAGGCCGCGGGCTTCCCGCCGTTCGCGTCGCTGGCCCTGCTGCGCGCCGAGGCCAGGCACGCCGGCCCACCGCTGGCGTTCCTGCAGGCGGCGCGGCAGGTGCTCGAGCAGGCCGTCGCGGCCCGGGGCGGCGAGGATCCCGCGATCAGCGGGCCGATGCCGGCGCCGATGCCGCGGCGGGCGGGCATGCACCGGGCGCAGCTGCTGCTGTCCTCGCCGACGCGGCCCGCCCTGCACGCCGCGCTGCATGCCGCGGTGCCCGCGATCCACGCGCTGGCCGAGGCGCGCCGGGTGCGCTGGTCGCTGGACGTGGACCCGGTCGACCTCTACTGAGCCGCCTTCGCCCCGGCGGCGGCCTTCGCACGGCGCGTGCGCGAGGGCCGGGCCTTGGCCGCGGGGCGTTCGCGCACCAAGACCTTCTGCCCGTCGCGGCGCACCTCGAACAGATCCACCGCGTCGATCAGGGCACTGAGGCTGCGGTAGCCGTAGTTGCGCGGGTCGAACGACCCCTGGTTGCCCAGGTGGCTGCCAACCCCGCCCAGGTAGGCCCAGCCCTCGTCGTCGGCAACGGCCGCCACCGCGCCGCGCAGCTGGTGCACCAGCGCCTGGTCGTGCTTGAGTTCGCCCGCGGTCCGGGGCCTGGCCTCCTCGGGCGCCACGCTGCCGTCGTCCCCCAGCTTCTCCAGGAACAGGAAGGTCGAACAGGCCTTCACGAACGGCAGCGGCGTCTGCTTCTGGCCGAAGCCGTAGACCGCGTAACCGTCGTTGCGCAGGCGCATCACCAGCGGGGTGAAGTCGGCGTCGCTGGAGACGATGGCGAAGCCGTCGAGAGTGCGCGCGTACATCAGGTCCATGGCGTCGATCACCATCGCCATGTCCGAGGCGTTCTTGCCGGTGGAATAGGCGAACTGCTGGATCGGGCGGATCGCGTACTCGTGCAGCACCTTCTCCCAGCCGGCCAGGTTCTGGCTCTTCCAGTTGCCGTAGGCGCGGCGCACGTTGACCACGCCGTGGCGCGCGACCTCGTTGAGGATCGCGTCGATCTTCGAGGCCGGCGCGTTGTCCGCGTCGATCAGCAGCGCGATGCGCCGTTCACCTTCCGCCATGTCCGTGTCCCGGTGTCCTGGTGCGCGCAGGGTAGCGCGTCGCGGCGGCCGGCGCCGGGGCGACGGCCGGCCGCCCGCAACCGTACGTCCTGAAACCGTTGCGGCAGCGCGGCGGCGGATGCGCGACAATGGCCGTTTCCCCCACTTCGACAACCGCGCAACGCCGACATGCCCAGCCAGCTCGAACAGCTCCGCTCCCTGTCCTCCGTCGTGGCCGATACCGGCGACATCGAGGCCATCGCCCGCTTCAAGCCGATGGACGCCACCACCAACCCGTCGCTGCTGCTCAAGGCCGCCTCGCTGCCCGCATACGCGGCGCACCTGGACCAGGCCGTCGCCGCCGCCAGCGGCAGCGGCGAAGCGAAGGTGGCCGACGCCAGCGACCGCCTGGCGGTGGCGATCGGCGGCGAGATCCTGAAGCTGATCCCCGGCCGCGTGTCCACCGAGGTCGACGCGCGCCTGAGCTTCGACACCGATGCCACCGTGGCCAAGGCGCACCGCCTGGTCGAGCTGTACGACCAGGCCGGCATCGGCCCCGACCGCCTGCTGATCAAGATCGCCTCGACCTGGGAAGGCATCCGCGCCGCCGAGCGCCTGGAGCGCGACGGCATCCACTGCAACCTGACCCTGCTGTTCTCCTTCGCCCAGGCCGTGGCCTGCGCCGAGGCGGGCGTGTTCCTGATCTCGCCCTTCGTCGGCCGCATCCTCGACTGGCAC
>Ga0123332_1003163_pt1 | contig 15181 bp, 7 predicted proteins | sample BioC12SIPDNA_4_FD_89958 | JGI IMG/M metagenome (GOLD analysis project Ga0123332, IMG submission 89958) | Anaerobic biogas reactor microbial communites from Washington, USA - Biogas_R2_A C12 SIP DNA | ecosystem: Engineered > Bioreactor > Anaerobic > Unclassified | place: Washington, USA...
CACCGTACACTGCCGGATCGTCGTCCCCCTGGTAGACCATCGGCACGCCTTCGATCAGTGCACACAATGCCAGGAGCGCCCGCATGCGCGCCACTCCGTAGGCCTGGGCCGGCCGCTGCTTCTGGAACGTCCACGAGACGGTGTCATGGTTGCTGATCCAACGCATCTTCAGCGCCCCGGGCGGGAGCGTCAGCGCCTGATCGTGCAGGAACTGCTGGAACGAGCTGGCCCACTGTTCCGGTGCGGCGCTGCGTTCCAGCAGGTCGGACTGCAGAAAGTATAACTGCGCGTCGTAGGTCAGGTCGCCGACGCCGCAGAAGATATTCGCGCCGGTGTACTCTTCCGGCAGCAGGACCACGCCCGCATGCACGCTGGCAAATCCCGCGCGGATCGCCCGGTTCATGCCGAGGCCGCCGGCGAGCGAGGAGAGCGACGGGCGATTGCTCAACTCCGGGTTCCAGTTGAGTGGGCCGCCGGCGGCGCAGTCGACGCGGGCGCCTACCGCGCCGTACTCGCGGGCATTCCAGGCGGCCGCCCGGCGCATGTAGTCCTGCCAGCCCGGGTGGTGATTGTCGAACGCCAGTTGCTGCCACGCGTACTGCGGCGTCCCGTCCGGTTTCTGCGCCGCCCACTCCGGATGCTCCTTCGCCAGCGGTGTGAAATCGGGCGGGCCGTGCGGGACCAGGTCGAACATCAGTCGGATATCGTGCTCGGCGCAGGCGCTCGACAGCCCTTTCAAGTCGTCGGCCGTGCCCAGAAGATGATCCACCTGGAAGTGGTCGAACGGAGCGTACAGGTTCCAGCGCCCGTCATCACCATGCTCCCAGGTGGGCAAGAGCCAGAGCAGGTCGATGTGCATGCGCGCGAGTGCCGGGACATAGCGGGTCAGCGCCGGGAATCCGCCGTAGCGCAAGTAGCCCAGTTCCGGCGGGCCGCCGGGATGGCCGCAGTAGAGTGTCATGCCGCGCAGTCCCGCCAGCGCACCGGAGGGAGCCTGTAGCTGCGCCAGGCGATACGCTTCGTGGACGCCCCGGAGCGCCGCGTCGCGCGTCCCGTGTGTCAACCAGAAGAACTGCCGTCCCAGCGTCACCGACTCCCCAGGCTGCAGGCGGACAATCACGTTCTGCTGGTGCCGCACCGCTCCGCCCGCTCCCACACAGTGGACGGAGACCGGGGAGTACTCCTCCTCGCAGTGAAACCACGCTCCCAACCCCCGCTGCCGCTCGGCAGACCAAAGCACTGCCAGCGGCTCCATGCTGCGCGGACTCACCGACCGCCCTGCTCCCACCTGCGACAGCGGCAGGTCGCCGACCGGCAGGCTGCCGGGGAAGACAACCGCCATGTCTGCGCCCACGTTCAGCGGCGGCGTGGCGTAGACCATCGTCTCAAACAGCTGGGGTTCGGCCGATCGGTTCTTCACCGACAGCTGGCGCGTGAACAGGGCCGCGTCGACCGGCAGTGCGAACTCCGCCTGGTACTCATACGGTCCATCCGGAGCCGCCATGCGGAGGGTCATCACGCCTTCCTGATCGACCAGGTGATGCGCCGTGAGTGCCGGCGCAGCGGGGGACGCGGGCAGCAGGTGCGCTGCCACACCCAGCACGACCGGACCGTCGATCCCGCCATCGAATGCTCCGTTGGTGACCTTGATCAGCAGGACATTGGGTTGCTCGTGCCGCAACTCACTGGCGGCGAGCCGGTACAAGCGCGGCGTCCGCCACGCCTGCGGCGTCTCGGAACCAGTGCCGCCAATCCGCTGGCCGTTGAGCCATGTCTCGTCGAAGTCGTCGACGGCCCCCAGCACGAGTACCATCTCCTCGTCACGCGCGAACTCCGGCGTCTGGAATTCGCACCGGTACCAGAAGTCCCCCACGCGGTCGTGCAGCCGATCGTCGCCGGCGCCACGCCGACTGGGCACCGCCGTCGTCACCCACTGTACGGCGTCAAATCGCCCCTGCAGAAAATCGGCACTCGCCTCCGCGCCGGGCGGCGCCGGCGTGTACAGCCACTGGCCGGCCAGGTCCAGTGCGTGTCCGGCGCGCAGCGCCTGTGCGACCTGTTCCTGGTCCAGCACGGGCGGCGGCGCCGGCGCAACGCTCACGGGCGCCCCGCCAGACACGACCAGGTTGTCGCCCGCCTGTTTGTCAATCAGGCCGGTCCAGCTGCCTGTAGCTGCGTCAAAATGCAGGCTGAGGTGGGTGTTCTCCAACACCAGCGGCGGATCGGCACCCCACACGCCTGCCGCTGCCAGCAGGGTCAGGTGAAGCGTGAGCATCGTTCGCACCGTCGCGATGCGGCCTGGAGGCGTCCCGCGTAATCGCACCGAATGATCCATGTCTTCTGCTCTTCTGTCTGGGCCTGTCTTGCTTTCGTTGGTCCTCACGTCACGGACAGATGCCTGGAATTATGCCCTCGGTCGGCGGCCCGATGCAACACAGCCGGTTCCCGCGCGAGCCGAATAGACCTGCCGCAGTCGTCTCCCTACACTGGAGCTACACTGGAACAAAGACGGGAAGCAACCGGGAAGAGGACAAGTCGTGGGGCTCTGTTCTCGTCACGAGCACCCTGTTCTCGTTACGAGCCGCGGTGAAAGGTGCCCGGCGAGACGGAGTTTCTTTGGTATCAGCAATTGGTACCAGCAACTTAGCATCTGGGAGCGGTACAGTGCGCGATGGCCCTGGACAGCTGACGGCCACTACCAACATGGACACCAGCATGGACACGCCTTCGCGAGCAGGGTTGTTTGCGACGCGCGGACGCGTATTGCTGGCGCGGTTCCTGCTGCTGGCCGGCGGCTGTGTTGTTGGCCTGTTGCTGGGGGAAGTGGCGCTGCGCGTGTTCGGCTACCGGCTGGGTACCACCTCGGCGTATCAGCCCGATCCGTACTGTGGTGTGCGGCATGTGCCGCACTACCGGGGTTGGCACACGCGCGAAAGCCGCGTCTGGATCGAGATCAACAGTCACGGATTCCGGGATCGGGAACGGACGATTGCCAAGCCGCCGGGCACGTATCGCATCGCGGTTGTCGGAGATTCTTTCAGTGAGGCGTTGCAGGTGGATCTGGACGACACGTTCTGGTCCGTGATGGAACGCTCTCTGGCGAAGAGCTGGCAAGCGGCCGGATGCCGCGTGGAGGTGCTCAACTTCGGTGTTTCCGGCTACGGGACGGCGCAGGCCTTGGAGATGCTGCGGCACTATGTCTGGGACTATCAGCCGGATCTGGTCATGCTGGAGTTTCTCGCGGCGAACGATGTTTCCAACAATTCGCAGCAGCTCCAGCAGGACAGGATTCGCCCCTACTACACATGGGACGGTGAGCGGCTGGTGTTGGACAATTCGTTTCTGCAGGAGCCCGAACGCGTTCGCTTTCAGACCTCGCGCTGGATCCGGCTGAAAGACGCGGTGGTGCACCACAGTCGTGTGGCGGCCTTGATCTACCAGTGGCGGCACCGCCAGCACGTGCCTCCGCCCACCACTGACGGAGACGAACCGGGGCTGGTGATGGACGCGTTTCGCGCGCCCGACGATCCCGCGTGGAGCGAGGCCTGGGCAGTGACCGATCGGCTGGTGGTCGAGATGGCGCGGCAGGTGAGGGCACGGGGCGCGGAGTTCGTGGTGTTGATGGCGAATTGCGGCGTGGAGGTGGACCCGCAGGACACGGCGCGCGAGCAGCTGATGCAGCGTCTCGGCGTGTCCGACCTGCTGTATCCGGAGCGGCGTATGGCGGCGCTCGGGGCCGCTCACGATATTCCGGTCATCTGTCTGGCCGAGGCGATGCGCGCCTACAGTCAGGAGCACCAGGTGTACCTGCACGGGTTCATCAACAACGGCCTCGGAACCGGGCACTGGAATGAAACCGGGCATCAGGTCGTGGGGGAGCTGGCGGCGGCCCACCTGACGCGTCTCTGGAGTGACGGCCCGCCCCGGATGCGCGGTACCGGTGCGTCGCCCGCGGAAGACGCGCCGTCGGCACGGCTGCCGCGCCTGGAGCACTCCTCGGCCACGCGCGCGGCATATCACGGCGGCAAACCGGACTCCTCCCGCAGCAGGACCGATCGGGCGCCGAGCGCGACGTAGTCGGACGGGTTGCAACTGAGCACGATGATCTGCAGTCCGCGCGCGGCAGCGCGATCGAGCATGCGCTGCAGGACCGTCACGCGATCGGGATCGGAATACGCGAAGGCATCATCGAAGATGACCGGCAGGCAATCGTCGCTGTTCTCGGCCAGCACTTCGGCCATGGCCAGGCGGACGGCGGCCGCAACCTGCTCCCTGGTGCCGGCGCTCAGACTCTCGAACGAGAACGCATCGCCGCGCTGGGCGGGCGAGACGAACTCCAGGCCGGCGAAGGCATTCTGTTCCAGCCGCACATTGACATGCGCGCCCGCTCCGAAGAGGCACTCCAGATAGCCGGCGATCTTCTCGGCGAACGGGCGGGTGAACTGATCGGCCAGCGCGCGCTGTTCCGCGAGGAACAGCTGGTGCAGGAGCTGCACGGCCTGTGCCCGTCGCTGCACGCTCGCGAGGCGGTCTTCCGCGGAACGCAGGCGGGCGGCCGCGAAATCGCACGCTTCCTGCGGATCGGCCGACCCGTCACTCCACAAAGTGTTGCTCGCCACCGCCTGCTGCGTCTTGGCGTCGTGCAGGTCCGACTCGCACTGGGCGAGGGCGCGGTCGAGTCGTGTCTTGTCACGCTCCAGCGCTGAGGGTTGCAGCGCCTCGAGCTGCTGGCGCGTCAGAGCCAGCTGCGCTTCGGCGTTTGCGCGAGCTGCCTGCAGTGCGGCCAACCGGCTGCCGCGGTCGGCATCGTCACCGTATTCGTCGACCAGCACGTGCAGTTGGACAGAGAGATCGCGCAGGTGCAGTTCCTCCTGCTGGACGTCGCGCCGCAAGTCGCGCAGCGCGCTGCTCGCCTCCTGCAGGTTCCGCGCGGCCAGGTCGCGCGCATTGCGGCCGCGCGACTCGTGCGACTCGGCCTCCCGGAGCAGTTCAGCTGTGTGCGCGACGAGCGCGCCGGCATCAGCCGCGCTGTCGGGCGGTGTGAAGTCGTGCAGCAGCGATGCGCGCTGTGTCACTTCCGCTTCCGCGGCCAGCTGGGCATTGCGCGCTGTCGCGACGTCGTTGTCGATGGTGTCCGCGCCGAGTCCTGCCAGCTCCGCGCGATCGGCCTTGAGTTCCGCCTCCAGCTGCTGGCGGCGCGCACACGCCTCCGCGGCGGCGGCGGTGGAGTCGACCCGCAGTTTGTCGAGTGCCTGCCGCAGCGCGTGGCGGGCATCCTGCAGCTGACCACGGGCCTCCGCGAGACTGCTGCCGCCCCCAGGTCTGATCTGCAGGCGGATCGATCGGCCGATCGTAATCTGGGTCTCCTCCGTCAGGATCTCCGATTGCCCCGCGGTGAGCGTCTTGCCGCCGACGTGAACGGCGCGATCGGTCGCCAGCACGTCGATGCCGGCCGCCATGGCCTGGAGCGCCGCCTCGGCAGTCGCGCAGCGCCCTTCCTGTTTCTGGACAGACTTGAGGTCGGCCGCGCTGATGACGGGCACATCGGCCAGCGCCCGCTCGATCGCGGCCAGATGGGCGCGCACCTGCTGCACCTGGTTCAAGCGGTTGACCAGCGCGTCCCGTTCTGCCGTCTTCTGGAACAGCGCGGCATGCGCGGTGGCCAGCTCGTGACGCAAACGCGCGACACGCAGGTCGGCGACTGCCGATTGGCAGGTCTCTTCCGCTTCACGGACCTGCCGGGCGCACTCCGCTTCCCTGTGCGCGTGGGATTCCAGCTCGGTGAGCCGTGGCGCCAGCGCCACCTGGCAGCGCTGGATCTGGGCACGCATTTTCTCGATCCGCGTGTCACCCTGCGTGAGCGCCTCGTGATTGCGGATCGCCGCCTCTGCCGCCAGCCCCTGCACCTGCTCTTCCTGTTGCAGGGCGGCCACGGCCGCCAGCTTCGCTTCGACTTCCGCCAGGTCAGCGCGCAGCTTCCCCGCCAGACGCTCGCAGTTGCGGATCGTCTTGCCGGCTTCCTGGGACGCGGTGACCGCGTGTTGGAGCCTGGACAGCGCCGCCCGTGCGCCGTCCAGCGCCTGCTGCGCGGAGTCGACCTCCTGGGTGACGCGATGGAGTTCGGAGTCGCGTCTGGGACTGCCGTTTCTGGTGAAGAGCGAATCGTATTGACGCGCGATGTGGTCCGCCACGGCCGCGTCGAACTCCGACTGCATGACCGCCGCGCCGCCGCTGCTTTGCAGGCGGGCAAGCAGCGCGTCTTTCTGGGTCGTGGCATGCACGGATGGGTTGTCACCGGCTTGGCCCTGCCAGACCCACAGATGCGCCCACTGCTGCGCGGCCCGGTCGCTGCCGGCGCGCCCGCCCGCCGCGACGTCGACCCCCAGGATTTCCGCCAGCCGTGTCTCCGCTTCGTCCCCTTGCCAGGCAGCACCACTGCGCGCCACGAGCTGCGATGTGCCGCTGGCCCCGCTGAATCGTTTGACAATCCGGTACGACTCCCCCCCCGCCTCGAAACAGACCTCCACCTCCGGATGACCGGCATGCACGCGCGAGACCATGCTGCGCTGGATTTCCCCTGTGATGCGGGACTTCAGGAACAGCGCCCGGTGGACGGCTTCCACCAGCGTGCTCTTGCCCGATTCGTTGGGGCCGCCGATGAGCGTCAGGGACGGGTCCAGCTCCACCTTCAGTTCCCGGTGGATGCGATAGTTGCGGATGGTCACGGAGGTGATACGCATCGTGCGATTCCAGCTACGGATGGGTGCAGGCGGCGTGCAGCTCGCGCAATGCAATCCGGGCCACAGCCGCGTCCTCGTCAGTGCCCGCACACTGAGCGACCAGGCGGGCCGCCACGCGCGCAATGAGCGGATCGGCGGTGCGGCCGGTGAGTAACTCGAGTTCCGCGTCAGCCGGCGTGACCACCGTGTGGTTGGCCAGTTTCAACCGCAGGAGCCGGGCCTGCCACGCCTCCAGCTCCTGTTCCAGCGCCGTCGTTGCTTCGATCCCCAGCGTTCCTCGCAGCTCCAGGGACAACAGGTCCGTCTGGGCGCGGCCGCTCAGCAGCCGGTGCAGCTGTTCCGTCAGCTGCGCGAGTCCCGCGTCATCCAGGAATTCGAACGCCAGCTGGAACCAGCCCAGGCGGGCCGTGCGCAGGGTGGTCACCTGCGGCCCGGCGCCGCGCGCGGCGGTTACCACCAGGACGTGACCCGGCTCGTTCGCCTCCCCTTTCGGGAACCGGTCCAGTTCCGGCGTGCCGGAGTACCAGGCTTTGGGGCTAACCTGCTTCGTGCCATGCCAATCGCCCAGCGCCACGTAGTCGAACGCCTGTTTCGGCAGTCGCGAAACGTCGATGAAGTTCGGCGCCACGCTGTCACCCGACTCTTCGTCGTCCTGTGCCGCAAACCCCTGCACGCTGCCATGCGCCAACACTATCCGCGGCTTGTCCCCGAAACGATCGAGATCCAGGCTGGCGGAACGCAGCCACGCCAGGACGTCGTGCGACTCGTGCCGCCGCAGCAGTGGGCAGGGGAACAGCACTGCCCGCTCGAGCTCGACAGGTTCGGGCGTGAGCAGCACCGAGAAGTTCGGCGCGAGGTGCTCACGTTCGCGCTGGAAAAAAGCCTGTTCCCAGATACTGCCCGGACCGCCATGATCGTGATTGCCCGGGATGGCGTACACGGGAACCTGCATGGCTCCGATGGCGCTGCACGCCGCGGACACTGTCGCTTTCGTGGCGCGGGGCGAGTCAAACAGGTCGCCGGCCACCACAATGAACTCCGCGCGCTGCGCCTGGGCTGCTTCCGAAATACGGTGGAGGACACCAATACGCTCCTGCTGGATCAGCGATCGCTTCTGTACGTCCTCCACACGGGCAAACGGCTTCCCGAGTTGCCAGTCGGCGGTGTGCAGGAACGTCACTGCGGTATCCGTGCTGTGTGGCATCCGGGGGAACTCCCACCAGGTTCAGAAATCTAACAGCTGGAGTACGTCGTCGATGGTCCCCTCTTTGGTTGTCAACCGGCCCGGTTTGCCCGGTTCGTCGAAGATCAGCCACTGTTTCTTGGCCTGGATGGGAACCGTGAGTTTGTACGGTTTGCACTTGTCGATGACCTCCATGGCGCGTTTGGCCCCGTCGTAGAGCGCCTGGTGGGTTTCTGCAAACGGATAAAGGATGGCCGCCTCGCGGGCTACTCCCTCCTTCACCGCCACGGTCACACATTCCGGACCGAAGAACTGCCTTGCCTCGCGGCACGTGGCCTCGTCGCCGCTGACCATGATGGTGGGCACATCATAATAACCGGCAATTGCAGCGCACTGCGCCAACTCGCCCGATTCGACGCCGTTGTACCAGTACCGATTCTCGCTGCGCGAGGACTGTGTGTGGCACAGCACACCGTCGGGCGTTCCCATCATCGCGTGCGCCGCGATCTGGACCAGGCCGGCGAACGAACCGTCCAGCCCGCCGCTGCCCCGGGGACGTGGCAGGCCTGTCAGGTACTTGGCACCGGGCTCCATCAGATGCGGCACAAAGGCCTGGGAGCCGTGTCCGTCGACGATCATGATCTCCGTCGCGCCCCCGGCGCGCAGGCCGCGCACGACGTGGCGGAGATCTTCCATCAGGTAGGCATTCGCCTGCCGGCCGAGTTCCGGATCCGGGTCGCGCGTCTGGGCAAATTTGTAGACCCCGCTGGCTCCCTCCAGGTCAGTCATGATGAAGATCTTCTGCGCTTCCACAGCACTGGACGTCCAGCTCCAGACCGCTCCCGCGATCACCCAGCACAGGACGCGTCTGCTTGACAGGTTGCGTGACATTGGCGTGGACCCTCGCTACACGTGTCTTATGATTTGCCATGGCCCTGGCAGGCCAGTATACCAGCGCTGGGGGCGGGGACGGGGACGGGGCGGCGGAGGAGATGGTGCCGCGGGACGCGGCGCGCTCAGGTGGGCCCGCCCGCGACCGCTCGTTTAGCGTCGGCGGGCGTCTTTCCTCGCCGAGCGCTGTGCGCAATAATGGCGACTCGCTGTGACGTTGATTGACCAGCAGCCTGTTGTGGGATCCTGTCGCTGATGGAGACTGCTCAACTTCAGTACCTGGATATGGCCCTGGTGGCCATCTATTTGGCCACCGTCGTCGGGGTGGGAATCTGGCTCACCCGCGGCGTGAAGACCAGCCAGGACTACTTTCTCGCTGGCAAGACGCTCCCCTGGTGGGCCGTGGGCATGTCCCTGGTGGTGTCGGACATCGGGGCCAAGGACATGATCGGTCTGGCCGCCGACGGCTACCGGTACGGCCTGGTGATGATGAACTTCGACTTCATCGGCTGCGCGTTTCCGGTGCTGGCCGCGGCCTTCCTGTTCATGCCGTTTCTGTGGATAGCCGGCGTTTACACTGTGCCCGAATATCTGGGCCGCCGCTACAACGGAGCCGTGCGGACCTTCTTCGCGTTGTTGTGGGCATGCTTCATGATGGGGACGGTCGGCACCATCCTGGTCAGTGCGGCGGTGATGTTCGAAGCGTTACTGGGCTGGAATTTCTGGTGGTCGGTCGGCGTCACGGCGGTGGTCGTCGGAGTCTTCACGACGACTGGCGGCCTGAAGGCGGTCGTCCTGACCGACGCCATCTCCTGTGTCGTGCTGATTGTGGGCGCTGCCCTGATCTGCATTCTGGGTCTGCAGCACGTCGGAGGCTGGGAGGGGGTGCAGACGACGGTCAGCCAGTTGGACTGGACCTCGCACCATTTGCACCTGGTGCTGCCCGCCGACCATCCGGTGTTCCCCTGGCCGGCGGTCCTGCTGGGGCTGGGCTTCGTGCTCGGGCCGGCGTACTGGATCGGCAACCAGGCGATTGTCCAGCGCACGCTGGGTGCCGGCAGCCAGAACCAGGCCCGCGCGTCGTATGTCTTCTGTGCGGTGTTGAAGCTGTTCTTTCCAGTCCTGCTGGTACTCCCCGGGCTGATCGGTCTGGCTCTGCTGCACGAGCAGCTGGGCGATCCGAGCCAGTGGACGGAAGGAGTAGCCAATCGTGTTCTGCCGCTGCTGGTGGTGAAGTTGCTGCCCACCGGAGTGCTAGGGATTGTGGTGGGCGCCTTCCTGGCCGGGGTGGTGGCCAATCTCGACTCGTACATCAACTCGGCCAGCACGCTGGTGATCACCGATCTGTATCGTCCGCTGGTGCCGGATCGGACGGACGCGCACTACCTGCGTGCCGGGCAGGCGCTCGTGGTGGTGTTCCTGCTGGTGGGGATTGCCTTTGCCCGCATCATCCAGCCGGTGTTCGGGTCCGTGTTCGAAGCGTTCCAGACGTTCATGACGTTTTTCCAGGGTCCGCTGCTGGCGCTGCTGTTGCTGGGCATGCTGACCCGCCGCACGACGTCCTCGGGCGCCCTGGTGGGTATGTTGCTGGGTGTGGGCACGGCGGTCGCCTTGCACTCCGTACGGTTTGTACTGGGTGCGGAGTACACGGTGTCTTACCTGTGGGTTGCCTGGTGGTCCTTCGTGGCGGCCGTGACGGGGGCGGTCGTGGTGAGTCTCTTCACGCGGCCGTACGACGAAGAACGCCTGCGTGGTCTGGTCTGCTGGATCCCCACGCGCGAGGAGTCCGGATCATGAGTACGGCCCTGTGGTTGCTGGCGGTTACCGAGACGACGGGAGTTGGTGGCGGGCCATTCTGGGGCAAGGTAGCCTTTACGAGCGTGTTTGTCGCTCTGTTGCTCTGGCTGATACTGCTCCCCGCGCACTTGATCGACCCGACGGGTGTGCGCCGGCCGTGGTGGCGCAGCACCCGTTTCTGGGCGATCCTGGTGACGAGTGTGCAGATTGGCGTCTATGTGATCTTGGGCTGAGTGGACCGGCAGATCACGCGACTTCCTTGAACCGGTTCTTGGGTACACCGCAGACCGGGCATTTTTCAGGCGCTTCCCCCACGTGCGTGTGGCCGCAGACGTCACACACGTAGATGGCGGCCGGGGCGAGGTCTTTTCCGGCCTGCAGCGACTCGAGCGCCTGGCTGTAGAGTCCGTGGTGGGTCTTCTCGACGGCATTGGCGTTGCGGAACGAAGTGAGCGCCGGCTTGTTGCCTTCGGTTTCTGCCGTCTTGATGAAGGCCGGGTACATTTCCTGGAACTCGTACGCCTCGCCTTCGATCGCGGTCTGGAGGTTCTTCTGAGTATCGCCGATGCCACCCATCACACGCAGGTGGGCGTGTGCATGGACGGTTTCCGCGGCCGCAATGGCCCGGAACAGCCGCGCGATCTGGGGATAGCCTTCCGCGTCCGCTTTGGCAGCGAAGGCCAGATATTTTTGGTTCGCCTGGCTTTCACCGGCAAAAGCAGCCTGCAGGTTGTCTTGAGTGGTCATGGCGTGTCGCTCCTGTTACACGGGCAGGTGTAGTGAAGAGGAGATGACGGCAGACGACCGGCTCGCGTCGCACCGTGTCAGTCTGCCGCGCCTCAGAAATCTGGTGCCCATTGTAGGGTACTTCGGCCGGGCCCGCCATCTGCCGGAGCGGCGACCAACGAGCACCTGGGGTACAGTTGGGAAGCGATTGACTGGTGTTGCGCCGCACGTCTGTTGGCCTAACCAAAAGGTCAATTATCCCCAGCGTTGCAGGCGGAAACGCCGCACGTGTTTCTGGAAGCGGCTGTGCCGGACTTCTTGAGGCGTTTGTCCGAGCCGCAGTATATTGGGGCTGTCGTCGCGCGGCACCGCGACAAACCAGATCAGCCCGCGCGCCACGTCCGCACATGCTGACGTGGTGCGGTTCCGCGCTACGCTCGGTACCAGCCGTCACCCACTCAACCGGACCGCAAGCCATGAACTGTCTGATCGCACCGCTGGTTGTCGCCGTCTGCCTGCACGCCGCTCCGGGGCTGGCGGACGCGTGGCACGAAGGTTTCTGTCTGAGTAATGGCGACAGCTGGCGCAGCCGGCTGCCGATCACGGTACGCAACGACGCACAACAGGAAGCCCGCGGTGTGCCGGTAGGAGTCGAGGTTGGCCGTGCCCCACGGCAGGCGGACCTTGCAGGTGCAGGTGTCGAAGCGGTGCGCGTGTGCGACGACACCGGACTGGAGATGCTCTACAACATTGTCGGTCCCGATGGTGAGGAGATCCACGCGGGGCCCATTCCGGATGGGTGCCGGTTGATCCTGCCAGCCCAGTGCGCGGCAGGTGCTACGGCCCGGTACTGGGTGTACTTCGACAACCCGGCGGCGTGGGGCGTTCCGGACTGGCTGCCGGCTCAGCTCGGCATCCGGAACGGCGGATTCGAGGCGGGTGATGGGGCGGTTCCCGCGGGCTGGCACAACGACACGCTGGACGCTCAGCACCGCATTGCGTGGGTGGACGTGCAGCCCCGGTCAGGCCAGCGCTGCATGCAGACGAGCGTAGATTCCGGCGCGCCGTCCACCTGGATCGCGACGCGGCAGCAGGGCCTGCTCATTACCGGCGGAGCTCGCTATGTCCTGCGCGCATGGGTCAGAGCGCAGGACGTCGTCGGCTACGCCGGCTGGTACATTCACGTGGGGAACGCGCAGAACTCCATGCTCATCGCGCCGATGCTCTCGGGCGGAGGGGGCACCTATGAGTGGCGGGAGGTGGTCGCGGAGTTCACTGCCCCCGCGGAAGCGGACCGGGCGGATGTGGGCACAGTGCTCTATGGGACGGGCACGGCGTGGTTCGACGATGTGTCGCTCGAGTGCTTGGAGCCCCCTCGCGTGTCAGCCACGGCCGGGGCCCGCGAGTCGCTCCACGTCGCGGAGGTCGGTACCGATGCACCCTGGTACGATGACGATCCGGCGGACAGCCGTACCTGGCAGTGCCGTGTGCCCGTGCGGGTGGCCAATTACAGCGACACGCCGATGGTACCAGGCTTGATCTCCGTCGATCTGGCCGGTGTGTTGGCACGCACTCGCGGCGGGCGGGAGCAGGTGCGCGCTGTCCTGAACGGCCAGGTGGTGCCGTCCTACCAGTTCCAGGACCTGTTGTTGATCGAGGGGGGCCTTGTGCCGCCGCGCACGCTGCAGGTCTGCTACGTGTATCTGGCCGGACCCAGCTCCCAAGCTGGTCCGGACCAGCGCGCGGCGTTGGACAACGCGCTGGATGCCGACGGTGCACTGCTCCCCCGCACCGGCGCTGCGCTCCCGGAGGCCGAGACGCTGACGCCGCAGGCCGCTGCTGCGCCGGGCTACGAGACGCTGCTCCACAGCCCCCGCAATCTGGTGCGGAATCCCAGCTTCGAACTCGGTACCGGGGTCCCCGCCGACTGGTCGGGAGGCGGCGAAGGTGAGCGCCCGGCGCAGTCCGCGATGCGTCTGGTTGAACCCGGTCTGTTCGGCGCGCTGTGCGCGCGCATCAGTATTCCGCACGATTCAGCGCCCAACTGGTTCGGCTGGCGCCAGGATGTACCGGTCGAGCCGCGCAAGTCGTATCTCTATGCCTGCTGGTTGAAGTGCGAGGAGCTGCAGGGAGGTCTGCAACTGCACGCCCACTTCCGTAACGCTGCCGGCGCGCTGTGCGAAAAGGCCCAGATGGTCGGTGCCGGTCCGGCGATCGATGGCACGACCGACTGGTCGCTCGTGTCGGGTGTGTTCACGATGCCGGACGATGTCGCCCATTGCCAGCTCCACCTGACCATGAACTCCACCGGCACAGCGTGGCATGATGGAGCGCTATTGCTGGAGGTGACTGCTGGCCGTGTCGGTCGGCTCGAGTCGCGCACGAGTCCCGCCATCCGAGGAATCGCGATCTGGCAGGTCAACTCGGTCGTCAAGGTATTTCAGGAAGACACGCCGCCGCCGGACGCCCCGCCTGCCCGGATCAGCATGGCGCGCAACGAATTCGAACCGCTGCAGCTGGCCGTACGTTCGGATCGTGCCGTGCCGCACGTACATGTGCAGGTCGACGCGCCGCGCAGCGCGGCCGGTACCGTGCTCAATGACCTGGAGATCGGGGTCGTCGGGTATGTGCCCATCGACTATCCCACCAACTACTACTCTACGAAAACGGCTGCATGGGTCCGCAAGTATCCGGCGTCTGCGCCGGCGTGTGACGGCTGGGCAGGCTACTGGCCTGATCCGCTGCTGCCCCGCGATACCTTCGAACTCCCGGCGGGTGTGACTCAGCCGGTATGGATTACCTTCCGAACCGCGGCCGCGGCTGCTCCCGGCGACTACATGGGTACCGTCCGGCTCACCACTGCCGACGGCGCTGAACTCGGGCGAGTCCCCTTCACGGTCCACGTGTGGGACTTCGCACTGCCCAAGGAAAACCACGTCGCAGCAGTTTACGATCTGCGTATGAGCAGCCGGTGGGATATTCCGGGCAAGTCGCCTCGGGAAGTGCGCCGCGACTTTCTGAAATTCATGGCCGAGCACCGCGTCTGCCCGGATACCATCGAACCAGCACCGGACATTCGCTACGAGAATGGCCAGGTCGTTGCCGACTTTACGGACTTCGATCAGGCGGCCGAGTACGCGCTGGACGAACTCGGGATGACGCACTTCTACACGCCCTGGTACTTCTACCTGTTCGGTTGGGGATTCCCTCCGGGGGAGAAGTTCGGAGAGAAACCGTACGAGGGAGACTATCCCTACCCGGGTGCCGACCGCAGTGTGCTGCGCCCCCAGTTCAAGCAGGCCTACCAGGCCGTCCTGAGAACGTATTGGGAGCACCTCAAGCAGCGCGGCTGGGACAAGAAGTGCGTGTTGTACATCTCAGACGAGCCGTTCTACAGCCAGCCGGATATCATCGCGCAGATGAAGGCACTGTGTCAGATGATTCACGAGGTCGATCCGGAGATCTTCATCTACTGCAGCACCTGGGCCCACATCCCGGAATGGGACGGCTACATCAACTGCTGGGGCATCGGCCACTACGGGATCGTGTCCCCCGACGTTATCGCCCGTCGCCGAACTGCCGGGGACCGCATCCGCTGGACAACCGACGGTCAGATGTGCACGGATACGCCCTACTGTGCGGTGGAGCGGCTGCTGCCGGCATACTGCTTCAAGTATGGCGCGGAAGCTTACGAGTTCTGGGGCATCAACTGGTTGACATACGATCCATACACGTGGGGCTGGCACAGCTACATCTTTCAGAGCGACACGCCGGAGAACGCGTACTACGTGCGCTATCCGAATGGCGACGGCTTCCTCGCCTACCCCGGGGCGCCGATCGGCCA
>Ga0123332_1003164_pt1 | contig 15176 bp, 14 predicted proteins | sample BioC12SIPDNA_4_FD_89958 | JGI IMG/M metagenome (GOLD analysis project Ga0123332, IMG submission 89958) | Anaerobic biogas reactor microbial communites from Washington, USA - Biogas_R2_A C12 SIP DNA | ecosystem: Engineered > Bioreactor > Anaerobic > Unclassified | place: Washington, USA...
ACGTTAACAGCCGCTACAACATCCACCACGTGCTCCACAACGAGGTCGAACTCGACCAGATCATCCACACCGTCGCGGGCGGCCTTCAGGTCGTGGTGGGGGGGTCCGGGCTGGCTGGACTGGCCAACCTCTCCGAGTTCGAACGCCACCGCCTGGTTCAGGTGTTATCGGACCTCCAGTCCCAGGCTGACCTCGTTATTTTCGATACCGCAGCGGGTATCAACCGCAATGTCATGACCTTCGTCGATCTGGCCGATCTGGTCCTGGTGGTGACGACTCCGGAACCCGCGGCCATTACCGACGCCTATGCCATGATTAAAACCGCCGTTCAGGATGGCGCCTCGGGACACATCTCGGTCCTTATGAACCGCGTCTCCAGCCGCCTGGAGGCCCGTACCTGCCAGCAGCGGCTCGCCCAGGTCGCCAAGAAGTTTCTCAACCTGACCCTCTACGACGCCGGATACGTCGTCGAGGATGGCGCGGTCGTACAGGCGGTCAAAAAACGCCGCCCGTTCGTCCTGGAGTATCCCAAGTCGCAGGCGAGCTACTGCCTGATGAACCTGGCCGCCAAGCTCGCCCGCAACGTCAACGTGCCCGCCCAGAAGGTCGGGTTCTTTCGAAAGGTGGCCAGCCTGTTCTCGTAACGCAAGGAAGCGTAGGGAAGCATGATCGTCAGGATGACGTCAGGATCGTTGGGGTTGTTGGCCTTCTCGGCCGCCATCATGGCCGGCCTCTGGGCCGGCAACGACATGACCACCATTCTCCGCCGGGCTTGGTGGGCCTTGATCCTGTTCGTCGTGCTCGGGGCCGTCCTCGGATGGCTGGCCCAGATCGCGATCAACGAATACCTCGAAATGCAGTCCAAACAGGAGGACGCAGCGGCCGCGGACGACATGAAACCGGCCAGTGCCGCCGACGGCGGCAAAAAGTAAACCACGGATTGGTTTTACAGCAAGACCCACAGTCTCACGGAGGATGACTTATGAAACAGACGGCGACCGTAGCGGAGAAGGATGCCAACATCGACCAGGTCTGGCGGGAGTATCGCGCCACCGGCAGCGTGGATCTGCGAAACCGGCTCATCGAGAACTACCTCCCCCTGGTCAAGTACAACGCCGAACGCGTCTGGGCCAAACTGCCCAACGAGGTCGATCTCGATGACCTGATCAGTTCCGGCATTCTCGGCCTGATCGACGCCATCGAGGCCTTCGACCTCGACCGCGGGGTCAAGTTCTCCACCTATTGTTCCCAGCGGATCTGCGGGGCCATTCTCGACGAGCTCCGCGAACGCGACTGGGTCCCGCGGATCGTCCGCAACCGCATGCGCCGCGTCGATCACGCGGTCAAGGCCCTTCAGGCCGAACTCGGCCGCCTGCCCACCGACCAGGAACTCTGCGCGCGGATGAACCTCTCGCGCGAGGAGTTCGACCGCGTCATCAACGATACCACCAGCACCACGTTCATCAGCCTCTCCCGCCCGCGCAACGAGGCCGACAGCCACAAGGACCTCCGCGAAATCGACGTCCTCGAAGACCGCCGTTCCGACGACCCGGTCGTCGAAATGCAGAAGAAGGACGTCAAGGAGCTGATCATGCGCGGCCTCTCGCGGACCGAACGCCTGATCATCCTCCTCTACTACTACGAAGAAATGACCATGAAGGAAATCGGCAAGACCCTCGACCTCTCCGAATCACGCGTCAGCCAGATGCACTCGGCCATCGTCAAAAGGCTCAAGCAGCACCTCCTCGATCGCCGAAGAGAATTCGAGACCGAAATTCCCGCGGGTGGGGAGGAGCTTGACGAGGAATAGATCCGTCGCCGGATCCAAGGGAGGCCCCCGATGTCCGGAATACCTCCAGCCAATCTCGTGACCGGAGTGGTCGCCGCTACGGTCAGCCAGAAGCAGCGGGCCGAAGAGAAGACCGTCGAAGAACGCCGGCGGAAAGAGGAACTCAGGGAGCAGGCCAGCGCCTCCGACCAGCAGGAACACCAGGTCGAAGACACCCTCGAGACCGAAGGCACCCGCGTTCGCCGCCACGACGAGGAGGAATCGCACCAGCAGGGGCGGCACAAACACCAGGCCATGCCCGAGGACGGCAACGGCCAGGATCCCGACGATCAGGCCGAAGCCAACGCCCACATTGACATCGAAGCCTGAACGCGGCCCGTCATTTTCAGGGGAAGATGAAGCGCCGGCGCCGGACGAACCGATTGGGCGTTTGGCGCGGATGATCTCCGTGATCTCCGCTGACTCTCCACAGGGGAAAACCGCCGCCTTCCTTACGCCACCTCGAGCACACGCTGCTTGCGGCACGCGCGGTCGACCGCGGGCAGGAAGTAGTCGCGGGCGACCACGTCCCAGTTCATCTTACTGGCCATCTGGTAGCCGGTCTCGATGAGCTTTTCCATGTGGGCGTTGTCGCGAGGCAGCGTGCGGAGGATCTGCTCGGCGATCCGCCGGGCCACCCGCTGCTCGACGTGGTTCCGCTTGGTCTGGTCGATCCGCAGCAACTCCTCGATCTCCGCCGCGGGTTCGTCCAGGTCCGTGTAGTCCGTGATGATCACGTTTTCCGGCAGCTCGTCGCCCGACACGTCATGCAGGAAGCCGACATTGCCGCAGACGTTGCTCTCGACGCAGATCCCGCCGAAGGTCAGCGGCTCGAGCATGGCGATGCCGAATGGCTCGTAGACCGACTGGCCGAACTCCAGGTCGGTGCCGCGGCGGATGTCGATGAACTCCATGTCCGCTGGCATCCGCAAGCCGCAGCTCTGCTGGTCGAAGCCGAACTGGTTGATGAACAGCACCTTCAGGTTCCGGGCCTTGGCGTTGAATTCCTGAATGCCCGCGTACAACGCCGCTTCGCCGCCCGAGAGGTCCGGAGCGGTCTCACGATGCGCCACCGGCCACCGCCACCATCGCTCCATGTGCAGAATGTCGTCGCGCCGACGCCGCGGCAGTTCCGTCGAGAGCATGTAGAGAATCGCGCTCTTATTCTGCTGGCGGAAGGCCCGCTCGATGTGTTCGAGAATCCGAAGGTCGCGCCACAGCCCCTTGCTGACCGTCAGACGCGAGACGTGGCTGAACACGTAGTCCGGCCGGTAGTCCAGCAGGATTTCGCAATACCGCTGAAGCTTGGCCTTGCTCAAGAGCCGCTGCTTCATGTCGCTCTTGCTGGCCGGAATGCCGTTATAGCACAGCTCGATATCGACGTGCTCGAACTCCGGACCCAGGAATCGCAACTCCTTGAGCACGTAGTCGCCGACCGCCAGAATGTTGTCGCAGTACTTGCTCGCGCTGACCAGCGCGTGCTTGAAGTAGTGGTCCTGCGGACCGAAGACGTCCTCGAGGAACAGGTCGTCGCGCCGGGCCGCCCGCAGCACGTTGTAGAACATCGTGTCGTGCCCGGGATGGTCCTCGACGATCTTGCGAATCGTGGCCACCTCGTGGGCGTAGAACATGGTGCGGTAGTTGGGTCGCGAACTGGCGATCGCGCCCAGCGCGGTCGGCATGCCCATGAACTCGTGGGCGGTGATCACGCAATGGCCGTCCTGCGGCACGCCGCCCACCGCCTCGATCGCCGCCAGGGCCGACGGGGCGAGTTTCACCCACTGCTCGTAGTCCCAGCTGTTCTCGTAACGGATCGAGTCGATCCCGAAAACCTCCCACAGCTTGGCCTTGAACTCGTTGGTCTTCCGGGAGTCGGCCCGCGACAGGTCGATCAGAATGACCTCCGGGCTGACCCGCAGCCCGGTGTCGAAGTTCACGAACGTCCGCCGGCCGTAGACGATCCCCACGTTGTGCTCCAGTTCCACGCTCCGGAATTTCAGAGCCCACTCGTTGCGGATGTGGCCGTCCACCGAGCTGTAGAGCACCTCGCCGCCGCGACCCAGCCGGGTCTGCATTGGCCCTTCGGTCGTGAAAAGCGGGCAGACCAGGATGCTGCGGTCCACCGCCTTGTTGTACGCGGCGCTGGTCAGCAATCCCTCCAGCACCGCGCCGATGCCGCCGATCTTCTCTACCGCTTCGTGGGTCACGTGGACGACGGTCCGCATATCTCCTCCTTATGGGCGCTTTTGTCTATGTTACTGCCGCACCAGGACTTTCGGGCAAGCCGCCAGCCGAGATGTCCGGGTACATGGCATTTGTTCTATCGGCCGCTTGTTAATCGGACGTTAAGTAATCCTAGGCCTGATACGGCCGGTTTTCCCGCTGCACCTCGTCCGATAACTACCGGTCAGGCTTTATCAATGCTGGGATCGCGATTGTGGAAAACCTGTGCACGCAAGCCCCTGTTTCTGTGCTGCCGATGCGCCCGGCGATCCCGGCAGTACGGCCACGGCCTCCCACACGACGATCAACGATCAAGTGTCGCTGAATAATCGGTTTACAAACGTCCTGGCGGGTGCTATACTATCAAGACTTTTGGCCGTGCTGGCGGTATGTCCGCTTGCGGCCGCAGTATCAGCGATGGCAAATAGGCCGCCGGCGCGTGGCTGGCGGACGTTACATTTTACCTTTTTAAACGTTTAGGTGGCAAGGATTTATGGTCGATCACAACATCATCAAAGACATTGACCTCAACGAGGAGGAACTGGAGAAGGCCCTCAGCGAAGCGCTGGGCACGCAGGACTTCGGCAGCGGTCTGGACAAGGCGGTGGACAAGACCATCACCAGCTTCAAACCGGGAACCATCCTGCCCGGCCGGATCATCGAGGTGGTTGGGGACAGTGTCATCATCGACATCGGCTTTAAGAGCGAGGGCGTCGTCCCGCTGCATGAGTTCGAGGAACCCAGCGAGATCGACCCCGGCGATAAGATCGAGGTCTACCTGGAGACGGTCGAGGACGACACCGGCATGGTCGCCCTCTCCAAGCGCAAAGCCGACCGCATCCGCGGCTGGGAACGCATCATCGAAACCTGCAAGGAAGGCGACCAGGTGACCGGCAAGGTCATGCGGAAGATCAAGTCGGGCCTGCTGGTGGACATCGGCGTGCCCGTGTTCCTGCCCGCCAGCCAGGTCGATATCCGCCGCCCGGTGGACATCGGCGAGTACGTCGGCCAGAGCATCGAGGCCAAGATCATCAAGATCGATCCGGCCCAGCGGAACATCGTGATCTCCCGCCGGCGACTCATCGAAGAAGAGCGGGCCGAGGCCAAGGCCAAGCTGCTCTCCGAACTCGAGATCGGGCAGATCCGCAAGGGCGTGGTCAAGAACATCGCCGACTTCGGCGTCTTCGTCGACCTCGGTGGCATGGACGGCCTGCTGCACGTGACCGACATGAGCTGGGACCGCATCGGCCATCCCACCGAGATGGTCAAGATCGACCAGGATATCGAGGTCATGGTCCTCGGCTTCGATCTCGAAAAGGAAAAAGTGGCCCTGGGTCTCAAGCAGCTCTCCGAGGATCCGTGGTCGCGAATCGAGGACAAGTATCCGATCAACTCCCGCGTCCAGGGCGAGGTGGTCAACATCACCTCCTACGGCGCGTTCGTCAAGATCGAGCCGGGCGTGGAAGGCCTGGTTCACATCAGCGAGATGAGCTGGACCAAGCGGATCAACCACCCCAGCGAACTGGTCAACGTTGGCGACACCATCGACGTGGTTGTGCTCGACGTCAACAAGGACAAGAAGGAAATCTCGCTGGGCATCAAGCAGGTCGAGACCAACCCGTGGGAACTGGTCGCCGACAAGTACCCGCCGAACACCGTGGTCGAGGGCACCGTCCGCAACCTGACCACCTACGGCGCCTTCATCGAACTGGAAGAAGGTATCGACGGCCTGCTGCACGTCTCGGACATGAGCTGGACCAAGAAGGTTACCCATCCCAGCGAAGTGGTCAAGAAGAACGACCGCATCAAGTGCGTCGTGCTCGGCGTGGACAAGGAAAAGATGCGCCTCTCACTGGGCGTTAAGCAGTTGACCGAGGACCCGTGGCTCCACGCCGTGCCGTCCCGCTACATCCCCGGCCAGATCGTCAAGGGCGTGGTCACCAAGATCACCAACTTCGGCGTCTTCGTCGAGCTCGAACCGGGCCTCGAAGGGCTCCTGCACGTCAGCGAAATCGCCGACCACAAGGTCGAGAACCCGCAGGAAGAACTCAAGATCGGCGACGAGATCGAGGTCAAGATTCTCCGGGTCGACACCCAGGACCGCAAGATCGGGCTGTCCAAGAAGCGGGCCGAGTGGGCCAGCGAAGAAGGCCAGGATACCGGCGGTCGCGAAGAGCCGGCCCCGCGCGAGCTGCGCGGCGGTCTGGACTCCGGCGGCGGCTTCATCGGCCTCAATCGCGTCCAGGTTCCCTTGAGGAAGCAGGAAAACCAGGAGAACGAGGAGAATTAGTAAACCCTGAGTCTTCAGCGGAATGGACAATTCGGAAAAATCGGCGGCCGGCGAAGGATCCCTTTCGCCGGCCGCTTTACGTTTCGCCCCGACCGGTACCGTCGCGACCCTTGCGGTCGATCGCCTTTCCGGGCATAATGACGGTGGCCAGACCATAACGCCGACCTTCCCATTTGCCGATAGACAACATGAGCAGCGGACATCAGTCTGGAAGACCCGAGATTATAGGACCATGTGAATGGATAAAAAGATGCTCGCCCCGGAAGAGGGGTTGGAAGTCTACCTCCGCCAGATCAACGAAACCGCCCTCCTGACCGCCGACGAGGAGAAGGAACTGGCGACCCAGCTTCGCAATTCCGATAACGATCTGGCCTGGCAGGCCCGCGACCGCATGGTCCGGGCCAACCTGCGCCTCGTGGTCAACATCGCCAAAAACTACTCCGGACGCGGCGTGCCCATCTCGGACCTCATCGAGGAAGGCAACCTCGGACTGCTCCGCGCGGTCGAAGGCTACGACCCGCAGCAGGGCTCGCGGTTCAGCACCTACGCCAGTTGGTGGATCAAGCAGGCTATCCGCCGGGCCCTGATCGGAGCGGGCCAACCCGTACACATCCCAGCCTACATGGCTGAGGAAATCTCACGCTGGCGACAGAAGGCGTCCGAGCTGGAACACCTCAAGGGCCGACCCGCGATTCCCGAGGAGATCCGCAAGGACCTCAAGATGCCGGCCAAGCGGGCCAAGGCCGTACAGGAGGCCATCGTTGCCCTTTCCAGCGGCGGCACAGCCGGTTTCGGCGACGAGCAGATGGACCTCAGCGAAATCCTCGTCGACACCCGCGTCGGCAGCCCCGAAGAGAAATTGTTTGACGAAACCGAGCGGCAGGTTGTAAAAGAACTCTTGGACCAGCTTGACGAGCGAGAGGCGCGGATCGTCCAACTCCGCTACGGCCTGATCGAAGAGAAGTCCCTCACCCTCAAGGAGGTCGGACAGCGGGTGGGACTGACACGCGAACGGGTCCGCCAGCTCGAACGACAAGCTCTGTCAAAACTCGAACTCTATGTCCAGGAGGAGCTCGGCTGACATGCAAAGCTGCCGCGATTATCTCGCCGGTTTCATTCGCGACGTTCCCGACTTTCCAAAACCCGGTATCATCTTCAAGGATATCACGCCCCTGTTGGGCGACGCCGCGGCTCTGGCCTTGGCGGTCGAGCTGCTGGCCCACCGGTTCCGAGGCCAGCACGTGGACCTGGTGGTGGGTGCCGAGTCCCGCGGATTCATCTTCGGCATCGCCGTCGCCCAGGCCCTCTCAGCCGGGTTTGTGCCCATCCGCAAACCCAAAAAGCTCCCGGCCAAAACACACGCCGTTACCTACGATCTCGAGTACGGCACCGACAGTCTCGAAATTCACGCCGATGCGGTCAAGCCCGGTCAGCGGGTGGTCATGATCGACGACCTGCTCGCCACCGGCGGGACCATGAAGGCCTCATGTGACCTGGTCAAGGAGCTTGGCGCCGATATCGTGGGCGTGGCTGTGCTCATCGAGCTGGCCTTCCTCCACGGCCGAGACAAGCTCAACGACTACGACGTGTTCAGCGTCATCCGCTACGACTAGCGCCTTTGGAGGGCTTGCGCCGGCATGAAGGCCCTCGTTTTCGACGGGACGTTGCGCTTCGATCCCAACCATCCGGACCCGCAGCCGGGATCCGGCGAAGTCCTCGTCAAGGTCATTCAGGCCGGCATCTGCGCCACCGACCTTGAGATCGTCAAAGGCTACATGGATTTCTGCGGTGTGCCCGGCCACGAGTTCGTCGGAACCGTCGTCGAAGGGTCCGCACCGCTGGCCGGACGGCGAGTGGTCGGCGAGATCAACTGCCCCTGCCGTCGGTGTGACATGTGCAGCCGATCCCTTCCCAACCACTGCCGCAACCGGACCGTTCTCGGCATCGCCGGACGCGACGGCGCGTTCGCTGAGTATCTGTCTCTTCCCGCCGACAACCTCCATGTTTTGCCCGACCGCGTCTCCGACGATCAGGCGGTGTTCATCGAGCCGCTCGCCGCCGCGTTCCAGGTCACGCGCCAGCATGCCTTCAGCGGCAATGAAAAGGTCGCCGTTCTCGGGCCCGGACGGCTGGGCCTGCTCGTCGCCCAGGTGCTCGCCCCTCGGGTCGGCGAACTGCACCTTTTCGGTCGTAGTCTCAGTAAGCAGGATCTCGCCCGGCAACTCGGACTTCAAATCCAGCGCATCGACGAGGCGACGCCGCGCCAAGTTTTCGACGTCGCCGTCGATTGCACCGGCCATCCGGAAGGCCTTGCCGTCGCCCAGGACCTCGTCCGGCCGCGAGGAACCGTTATCCTCAAGAGCACCTTCGCTGGAAACATCGGTCCCAACCTCGCCCTCACCGTCATCAACGAGATCACCATCATCGGCAGTCGATGCGGACCCTTCGCACCGGCCATCGAAGCTCTCGAAGAAGGATGTGTTCGTGTCGAGCCGATGATCAGCCGACGATTCGCGATCCAGGATGGCGTCGAGGCCTTCACCCTTGCCCAGCGACCCGGGAGCATCAAGGTTCTGTTGGAGATGGAGCGGACTTGAGATGGCCTGTACGCAGCTGACGTTCCCGATCTTCGAGCGATTCGACCGGTTGATCCACGCGATCACCACGACGCGATTTGACGGCGACGATCCGTTCAATCTTGCCGACCATGTCGGCCCGGCTGCGGATCGGGCCATCGAGCGCCGCCGCCTGCTCTGCCGAAAACTCGGACTCGATTTCAGCAAGCTCACCGTCGCCGAGCAGGTCCATCGTGGCCGGGTCGCGTGTGTGGACGCTGCGAACGTCGGCAGGGGGGCGGAAGGCCGCAGCGACACCATCGCCGGCTGCGACGGTTTGGTCACCGCTGAAGTATACACGCCCCTGCTGACCCTCTCAGCCGACTGCCCGCTCGTCCTGATCTACGACCCGCGCCGGCACGCGATCGCCAATGTCCACGCCTCATGGCGGGCTTTGGCTGATCGGATTTTGACCAACGCGGTTGGCCTCATGTCCGAGCGATTCGGCTGCCAATCTGCCGATCTGGTTGCCGCGGTAGGGCCCTCCGCCGGTCCGTGCTGCTACCAGGTCGGCGACGACTTGGTTCAGCAGCTTCCCGACGACCTGCGCCCGTTCGCCTCGTCCGAACCGCGACGTTTCGACCTCTGGAACGCCTGCCGCCGTCAGCTCACCGGCGCGGGCCTGTCCGACGCCAACATCCAGACCATCGACCTGTGCACCATCTGCGACGACCGTTTCTTCTCCTATCGCCGCCAGGGCTCGGATACTGGCCGTTTCGCTCTCCTGGCCGCACTTGGACGCTGATTGAAGTGATGTGATAGGCAGGCCCGCGTCATACCGCGGAGGTCAACCGTCTTGACGATTTGCCCTGTCGCTTCCGAAACCGCGGCCCGCTTCCCCCTCAAGCAGCACCTGCATCTTCTCCATCGCCTTGGCCTCGATCTGGCGGACCCGCTCCTTCGAGACCCCCAGCGTCTTGCCCAATTCAGCCAAACTCATAGGCTCGCCCTTGCGATCCAGGCTGAAGCGGCTGGTCAGAATGCTCTTCTCACGAGCGTCGAGTTGGTCGAGCGCCCGCTGCACGGCGCGGCTGCGGTGAAAAGCCGCCTCCTCATCCACTTCCGCCGCCTCGGGCATCAGCCCTTCAAATCCCTCATCCGAATACGAAACCAGACCCTTGATCTGCCGGCCCTCCTCCGGCACCACTCGGGCGAAGTGCTTCATGATCGCCCACGACGCATAGGTGCTGAACTTGTACCCTCTGGTGTAGTCGAACTTCTCGACCGCCTTCAACAGCGGCATCATGCCTTCGCTCGCCAACTCGTCCAGGGTGATCCCGTTCTGGATGTGACGTCGGGCGATGTCGATCACCAGGGCCTGGTTGGCCACCACCAGCCGCCGGTTCAGCGCCCGGCTCTGCCGCTCCAGGTCGTCCAACTCGTCCAGCACCTCAGCCGGCACCGCCTTCTGTCCCTGATACAGCCGGATTACCTCCGACTGACGCCATTTGCTGAAGTTGTAGGCCCGAAACAGCGATCGTTCCTGACGGGCCGATAGCACCTCGCCCCGCCGGTGGGGCTCCTGAGTGTCAATCTGCTCTTCAACCGCTCCGAAGATCGTCTCGCCCGCCCCCGGTACGTCAAACTCGGGACTGTACATGTAATCGATCGACCGGCCAAACCAGTAGGCCTGTCTTGCCTCGTGGACGATCCGGTAGACGCTCGATTCGCTGCGGCCGTGGATGTGGGCAAGCTGCTGGACTGGAATGCCTCGCAAAAACATCTGCCAGATCCGGTCCCTGTCGTCCTGGCTGATGGGCCGTCTGGCTGGAAATATCCTCTGGTCGGGCTCCGCCGTGGCCTCGTGCCGCTTGAGGATGTACCGGATCGTCTCGGGCGCCCGGCCCATCCGCTCGGCCAGACGACGCTCGATCTGGTGCCGGCTCAGCCGTTCCTCAACAAACAGCCGCCTCGCCTCGTGAACCACCCGGCGACGCTGACCGACGGTCAGCCGCGAAAACGCCGCCGCCCGTGACACCAGTTTCTCGTGCCGCCCAATAAACCACTCCCACGTGCCTCGCAGGATCACCCTGACCTTCCGGCCATCGCCTCCGCTGACCATCCGCTGGGCCAGGCCGAATCTCGACCACCGCTGCAGCGTCTTGACTGAGACATCCGTTTCCCCAGCCAGCGCATCGACCGCCATCGCCTCTTCCGGAAGCTGATCGGCTCCGACAATCGCCTGCTCGCTGACCTCCCGGATGAACCGGGCCAGATCCGCCAGCAGTGCCTCGCCTTTCATCGTCTGAGCCGGCAGTCCCTTCGGGCGATACTCGGTGATCTTAAAGCACACGAAATCGGCTGGGTACTCCCTGGTCGGGTCGACCAGACGGGCAAGCCGCTCCGCCCGGTAGCTCTGCTCCAACAGGGCCTGCGGTGGGGCGAAACGCAACTGCCGCACGAGGGGCCCCATGACGTCGTATCGGGCTTCGTTTAGCACCACTCTAGCCATAACTGTCTACTCCTACGAGTATTATCGAATGTTTCGAGCAGGTTTGTCAAGGGGTTACTGTTAGGTAAATGTCTCAATCATGTAATGGCATAAAGTTCTGATAGGCAATTGGTTATGAGAAAAGTGCGGCAGGGCAACGAAGGCGGGATTATCGGACTTTCACAAAGAGAATCCGCGTTCGGAGGAGGAGAATGGCTAGGAAGCCTGGCCGTTGATGGTCACCACTGAGTTCAGCGTGCCGAATGGATTGAGCGTCTGGGCCTCGCCCTCGGCGTCATTCCAGAATATGCCATCGGCGTAGAACTTGTACTCGTACCGGCCGGGAGCAAGGTTCTTGACCTTCTGAAACGATCCGTCCGGTAACGGCTTCATCGGGTCCGAGTTGATGTCCCAGCCGTTGAAATCGCCGATCAGCGAGGCGTATTGGACGTGCGCGCCAGGCGAGAAGATGAAAGTAATGCGCTTTCCCGATTTATGCACCATATGCGTTTTCCCGATCCAAGTAATTCATATGAGTCTTGGGGAAAAACCATCCGGCAAAGGTCAATGAGTGGGATTTTATCGCAATTTCGAGAAATCGCAATGCATAAACCCCCGCTCGCTTCGTCGTATCTATCGGAGATCATGTGTTGTGAGCCAGGATCCTGATGGAATGATGTCGTTTAATATAAGGAATAGTGAGATTCGCCTTGACCGGATAGTAGGGCGGCAGTATAGTCTTCACCCGTACAGGCTGCGTGGGAATTCCAGAAAATCCATCTAAACTCAGTAAAGGGAGTTCATAAATGTCAATGCAACTTGATGGACGTTTCTTCAGTGTTGTACTGGCCTCAGCAATCCTATTGGCTGGTGTTGCCGTTGCCCAGGAAGCTGCCCCGACCGCGCCGGAGGCCGCCCTGTCGAATCCGCTCTCCTTGGTGCCTGCCGACGCCTGGTTGGTTGTGGTCATTGACGACGTTTCGAAGATCAGCACCCAGGTCGATGCCTACGCCAAGGCTCTGAACAAGGAGCCGCTGAACATCGAATCTGAGTGGGTCAAGCGGCTCGGCATGGGGGCGGGGATCGCCGCCGATCAGCCGACGATTCTCGTGGTCATGAACCGTACGGTCTTCGGCGATCAGCCGCTGGCGGTACTGCTGCCCATCAAGGATTACCAAGCCGTCTCCAACATGGTCCAGGCCAAGCCGACCGAGACACCCGGCATCATGACCGGCGAGAATCCCGAGTTCAAAAAGCTGTTCTTCGCCAGGAAGGGCGGCTATCTGCTGGCCGCTCCGACCGAGGAACTGGTCAAGTCGGTCCTGACGAGCAAGCAGGACCTTGCCTCGGTGCTCGGCAAGGACTCCGCTTCGCTCCTGGACAAAAGCGACATTTACTTCCGCACTAATCTGCCGCCGATCAGCGAGATGATCAAGCCGTACCTGATGCTCGCCACCATGATGGGGCCGGGCATGATGGGGATGCCGGGCGGAATGGGGCCGGGCGGCGAACCGCCGATGGACCAGGCGGGCATGCCGCAAAACCCGCAGGTCCAGGCCATGCAGGCGATGAGCAAAATGGTCACCGGCCTGGCCGACCTGCTTGACCAGGCGACCAGCTACGAGATGGGCTTCTCTCTCGAACCGCAGACCATCTCCGTTACCTACCTGATGGGGTTCAAACCGGGCACGGAAATCGCCGCCATGATCGCCGAGCAGAAACCCACCGAGACCACCGAACTCAAGGGACTGCCGGCCAAGGACTTCTTCTTCGCGATGGGTTACCGCTGGGAACCGAAGCTCATCAAGTTCTACAACGCCATGTTCGAAATGAGCGGCGCGATGGGCCTTCCGCCGGAACTGGCCCAGCAGTACGTCCAGTTGAGCAAAGACAGTTTCCTGATGGCCAAGGGCGTGGCCGCGATGGTCTCAATGAAAATGCCTTCGCCGGGAACGGGCATGCTGGGCGTGGATTGGGTCGTCGAAACTGCCGACGCCGGCCAGTACATCGAAAAGATGCGGCAGGCGGTCGGACTGATGGCCCAGGCTAAGATCCCGGGGCCCGACGGTCAGATGATTACGCCGAACGTACGCTATGAGCAGAACGTGGCCACCGTCGGCGGTGTTCCGGTCGATCGTTACGTGATGGATCTCAACTCGCTCATGGCCATGCCGGGCGCCGACCCGCAGATGGCCCAGCAGATCAACATGTTCCTGGGCATGGCCTTCGGCGCCGCCAATGGGCAGATCGCCACCCGCATCGCCAAGGTCTCCGACAACCTCGTGGTGCTCGACATTGGAGGCGATGACGCCTCCTTACAGCAGCTGATCGAAGCCGCCAAGAGCGGCTCGACCGCCGTGGCCCAGATGCCCAAGGTCCAGCAGGCCCGCAAGCAGCTCTTCGACAAGCAGCTCGCAGTCGGCTATCTTGATCTGGGCAAGATCATCAACATGATCGCCGGGTTCCAGCAGATGATGGTCATGATGGGCGGCCAGGCGGGCACCGAGACCGCTCCGGCCCCGCAGGGCGAGATGCCGCTGATCGCCTTCGCCAAGACGGTCACCGACACCATGGTCCAAGGTCGGCTTGTGGTGCCTATGGAGGTCATTCAGCAGATCGTTCCGCTCGCCGAGTCCGCCGCGGCGGCGGCTGAGGGAATGATGGGAGGCCCGGGCGCCGGCGGTCCAGTCGAACCGGTTGAGCCGGACGCTGGTCAGTAGGCCTGCGGTTCAAGACATTCCATCGTGCCCGGAGCCGCCATGTTCCGGGCACGTTTCGTTTTTGCCGAGGACGGCCCGGCCTACCACGCGCCGCCGTTGATGTCCAGAATCGCCCCGTTGATGAAGCCGTCGTACTCGCTGGCCAGAAACACGATCGCCCGGGCGATGTCCTCCGGTCGGCCCGCCTGCTTAAGCGGAATGCCGTCGATGATCTTCTCCTGCATCGGCTTGGGCGTGTGAGCGCTATGGAAGTGGGTGCCCAGGACCAGCCCCGGCGCGACCGCGTTGACCCGGATGCCCTCCGGCCCCAGCTCCCGGGCCATGCCGCGGGTCATCGTGATCACCGCGCCCTTCGACGTGGAGTAGGCGATCGAGCCCAGCCCCGCCCCGGTCCGGCCCGCCAGGGACGACATGTTAACCACGCTGGCCCCGCCCTGTTTGGCCGATTGGCGAAGATAGGGGAGGGCGGCCCGCGTCACCATCGCGGCGCTGTCGACGTTCAGTTCCATCACGTAGCGGAAGAACTCGCGGTCCATCTCGTCCATGACCTTACGGCCGACGATGTCACCGGCATTGTTGATCAGGCAATCGATCCCGCCCGCCCAGCCGGCGAACTCTTTGACCAGCTTGCCGGCCTCGTCCGGCTTGGTCAGATCGGCTTGGAATATCTCAGCCTTGATCTTCCGCCCGGACAGTTCCTCCTTGAGCTCTCGTGCCGGACCATCCGACCGGCAGTAGTGAATACCGATCACCGCCTGTCGCTCGGCCAATTCGAGCACCGTGGCCCGCCCGATCCCCGCCGCCCCGCCCGTCACCAGCACCCGCCTGTCCGCCAACTTCTCCGCCACGTCGCTCTCCTTGAATCTCGCTTGCTCCTATCCGTTCTGCCAATCCGAACTTAGCCGCTGGGCCCGCGACGTGCGAGAGTTTTCTTCGCTGTTTCACTCCGGAAGGGGATTGACTGGTCGGAAATCGGTTGGTATGCTTAATATCGGAACGTTACGAAACTCGTATCGATACGAAGTAGTCTAAGCAATTGCTATGTAGAGGGTTAAGTGCCAATGGCGAC
>Ga0123332_1003168_pt1 | contig 15166 bp, 13 predicted proteins | sample BioC12SIPDNA_4_FD_89958 | JGI IMG/M metagenome (GOLD analysis project Ga0123332, IMG submission 89958) | Anaerobic biogas reactor microbial communites from Washington, USA - Biogas_R2_A C12 SIP DNA | ecosystem: Engineered > Bioreactor > Anaerobic > Unclassified | place: Washington, USA...
CCACGAACGACGACATGACGCCCACGAACGACGACATGACGCCCACGAACGACGACATGACGCCCACGAACGACGACAGGACCGCCAGGAACGGTGGGATCGCCACGATCGTCGCGACTGGGACCGTCGTGACCGGGTGAGCGAGGACGACCTCGCGTTCATCGCCACCGCGGCCGGCATCGCGCTGAGCGAGGTCCACGAGGGCAACGTCGCGATGCAGCGGGGCAGCCACCCCCTCGTGCAGGAGCACGGCCGGCGCATGGTCGTCGACCACTTCGTGCAGCTGTACGACCTGCTCCCGTTCATGCGGCAGCACGACGTCGAGCTGCCGGTGCTCAGCGAGGAGCAGCTGGCACGCCTGACCGAGCTCACGTCCGCACCGGAGGAGAGCTTCGACGGTGTGTACGTGGCGCTGCAGATCGAGGCCCACGAGGCCGCGATCGAGGTGTTCGAGACCGCCGCGGACGACGCGGACAGCCGAAAGGTGCGCAAGTTCGCCAAGGCCCAGCTGCCGCACCTGCACCAGCACCTGGACGCCGCACGGGTGATCCAGGGCGTGGTGGGCGAGCCCGAGCCCGTGGCATGACCCCGCGGCGGCGCCTCGCCGCCTGAGCACCCCCTGGCGGACGGGGCCCCGGCGAGCGCCGGGGCCCCGCGCCGTCCCCCGTTCCGCCCCGCGCGGGGCGCGCCCGGTTGGCGAAGGTGAACGGCGGGTAACATTTCGGCGCTTTGGTTCGTCGTCGGGCGCTTCCGCGCACACCGGATCCGCCCTCGTACGGAGAGGAGCGTCCGGTCGGATGAAGGGCTTGGTGCTGGCGAGCGGCAAGGGATCCCGGCTCGGAGAGCGGCGCGGCCGCCCCAAGCCCCTCGTCCCCGTCGCCGGCGTGCCGCTCCTGGAGCGCGCCATCACGACCCTGCACCGGGCCGGCGTGAGCGAGGTGGTCGTCTCGACCGGCTACCGCGGCGACGAGGTCGAGCAGTTCTGCGAGCGCGTCAGCGCCGAGCGCGGGATCCCCGTGCGTTGCGTCCGCAACGAGCGCTACGAGGAGGGCAACGGCCTGTCGGTGCTCGCGGCCGAGGCGGCGCTGGGCGAGGAGGACTTCATCCTCGTGATGGCCGACCACGTCCTCGACCCCGAGATCGCCGAGGCGCTCGCGGCCACCGAGCCACCTGCGGGCGGTGCCACGTTGGCGGTCGACCACGACGTCACCGACCGGCGCGACGTGGACCTCGACGACGTCACCCGCGTGTCCACCGAGGGCGGGCTCGTGCGGTCGATCGGCAAGCACCTCGAGCCCTACGACGGGTTCGACACGGGCGCCTTCCGCTGCACCCACGGCGTGTTCGACGCCCTCGCCGCCGCGGTCCTCGAGGGCGACAGCTCGCTGTCCGCGGGCATGCAGCGCCTCGCGGACGAGGGGCGCCTCGAGGCCCTCCCGGTCTCGGGCTCCCGGTGGGACGACGTCGACACCCCTCGGGACCACCGACGCACCAGCCGGCGCCTCTACCGGCGGCTCGGCAAGGCGCGCGACGGCATGGTGGCGGCGCGGCTCAACCGCCACCTCTCGCAGCGGGTCGTCACCCCCGGGTTGCTGTGGCTCGCACCCGGCATCACCGCGAACCAGGTGACGCTCATCGCGTTCACAGTCGCGCTCGCCGCGGCCGCCGCGCTCGCGCTCGGCGCGCCGCTGCTCGGCGCGGTGCTCGTCCAGCTCTCCAGCGTGCTGGACGGCAGCGACGGCGAGGTCGCCCGGCTCAAGGGCACCGGGTCGCGCTACGGCGGGTACCTCGATGCGTCCCTCGACCGGGTGGCCGACGGCGCCATCCTCATCGCGGCGACCGTGTTCCTCCTGTACGCCCCCGCCCTGTCGTGGGTGCCGGCCGGTGCCGTCGTGGCGGTGGTGGGCGCCGCGCTCGTCGGGCACCTCATGGTCAGCTACACGTCCGCGAAGGGGGCGGTCGACCTCGACCACGACTACGGGGGAGCCCTCCTGGCCTCCGGCCGCGGCCGCGACCTGAGGTTGCTGCTGGTCACGATCGCCGCCGCGGTCGCACAGTGGTGGGCCCCCGCGCTGCTCGTCGTCGCCGCCGTCATCGCGGTGCTCACCTGGGGGATCGTCGTCGAGCGGATGCGGCGGTCCTGGGTGGTGGAGACCCGCCCCTGGGCCGACGTCGACGCGGTGGTGCTCGACTTCGACGGCACGATCGCCGACTCGATGGAGGCCCTCGCCGAGCTCGCCGTGGACCTGCTCACCCGTGGCCTGGGCCTCGACCCGGCCGCGGCCCGCAGCGCGTACCTCGCGACCAGCGGGCTCGACTTCCGCTCCCAGCTGGAGGAGATCGCCCCCGGCGACCCGCGCCTCGACCGGATCGACGACGCCTTCGAGCAGGCGAAGGTCGACCTGATGGAGCGGGTCGGCACCTTCGCGGACATCGACGCGTTCCTCGCGGAGCTCGCCGCGGCGGAGGTCCCGGTCGCGGTGTGCAGCAGCTCGCAGGCGGAGGCCGTGCGCAGCTGGCTGGCACGGCACGACCTCGTGCACCGGTTCGCACACGTGGACGGGTACCGGCCGGGCTGGCCGAAGGCGAAGCAGCTCGCGGCCACCGTCCAGCTGCTCGGGCTGCGTCCCGACCGGGTGCTCTTCGTCGGCGACTCGACCCGCGACGCCAACATCGCCCGGATGTGCGGCACCGGCTTCCGGGGCGTGAACCGGCCGTCGACGTCGACCTTCGCCGGGTCGGGGATCGGCTACGAGCCGGACCTCACGTCGATCGCGAGGACCATCCGGGTGGTGAAGCGCACGAACATCACCGTGGGCAAGCCCTCACCACCCCGGCCCGTGGTCGACGTGGCACGTGTCGTTCGCCCGGACGAGCCGGCGGGAGCCGTCCTCGCGGACCTCGATCGTGGTCAGCGAGCAGTTGGCCACCTCGACAGCTCGGTAGGACTCGGGCCCGGCGCCCACCGCCCACGCCACCGCGGCACGCACGACCGCATCGTGCGTGAACCCGACGACCGTTCGCTCAACTGACGCGAGCTCGTCGAGGAAGTCCGCGACCCGGCCGTAGAGCGCCTCGAGGGTCTCGCGCCCCTCGAGGCGCAGGGTGTGCGGGGTGGTGCGCCACGTCGTCCACGCCTCCGGCTCCTGCTCGGCGATCTCCGTCTCGAGCATCCCCTGCCAGCGCCCCACGTGCAGCTCGCCGAGCCGGTCGTCGAGCTGCACCTCCACGCCGAGGCGCTCGCCGGTCGGCGCGGCGGTCTGGCGCGCCCGGTGGACGGGGCTCGACACGACCGTCGTTCCCGGCGGCACCATCCGTCCCAGTCGCTCCGCGACGCGCTTCGCCGCCAGGTGCTGGTCGTCCTCGATCGGTTCGTCCGACCACCCCATCACGCGCTTGACGCGGTTCCCGGCCGTGCGGCCGTGCCGGACCAAGTGCAACGTCACCGCCATGCGCGGGGAAGCTACACGAGCTCGCGGCGGAGCCGTTCGAGGGCGGTGCGGGTCCGCTCACCCCACCACAGCAGGTCGCGACCGTCGACGAAGCGGACGGGCGCGACGCGCTCGAGCTCGGCCCGATGGCGCTCGCCGAAGGGGTACGGCTCGCTCGGCGCGACGACCAGGTCCGGCGCCTCGGCCGCCGCGTCGTCCAGGTCCATCTCCGGGTAGGGGCCCCGCCCTGCCGCGGCGTTCGCGATGCCCAGCGCGTGCAGGACCGAGGACCCGTAGGTGGGGTGGCCCAGCGCCATCCACGGCCGCCGCCAGATCGGCACGAACGCACTCCGGTCGGCCGGGGGCGCCGTGGGCAGCTCGAGCGGGCGCCACCGCGCGCCGACCGCGTCGGCGAGGCGCCGCATCTCGCCGTCCAGGTCGTCCAGGTGGCGCACCGCGGTGGCGTGCACGCGCAGCCCCGCGGCGACCAGGTGCTCGTGGTCCTCGAGCCGGTTCTCCTCGCGGTCCATGACCACCAGGTCGGGCGACAGCGCCTCGATCGCGGCGAGGTCGGGGTCCTTCGTGCCGCCGACGTGGGTGAGCGACGGCTGCTCGCAGAACCGGGTGCACGCGACGGGGGTGACGCCCCACGCGAGCAGGGTCTCGGTCACCGAGGGGACGAGGCTGACGACTCGAGGGGTGGCCATCCGGCCATCTCTACCCCAGCGGCGCCCCGCGGCTCGACCGCCCCGCCGCGACGAGGGCCCGGACCCGGTCGAGGTGCGCCGCCGCCTCGGAGGAGACCGGGTGGTCGCCGATCCCGGCGGTCGCGACCCGCTGGGACAACCGCCACGCCGCCCGCTCCAGCACCACCCACCGGTGGCGGGGCGCGGAGGTCGCGGACCAGCCGGGCAGCCCGACGAGCTGCAGCACCTGGCCCCAGAGGACGAGTGCCAGCGACTCGAGCGCGTCGGCGAGCCGGAGGTCGTCGAAGCGGTCCTCGGCGTGCACCCGGACGAGGACGTCGCACAGCTCGGCCGCGGCCGAGGCCAGCGAGGCGCCCGGCACCTCGGGTGGTGCCGCGGTGCTCGGCGAGGACGGTGGGCGGAGGGTGCGCAGGTCGGTCATGCCCGTAGCGTCCGCAGGCCGGCGCACGCTGGACATCCCCGGCCCGGTCGAGGTGCGCGGCGTTCACGCCACCGGTGGCGCACGTGGCGCGATCGCCGCGGCTCCTGACCCGGATCGCGCGGCGCGCAGGCCCGTCGCGCGGGAGACTCGTGGCATGCGACAGGACGGGGGAGCGGCCGGCGGTCCGGGTGGGCGCCCGCACCGCGTGGCGGCGTACGTGGTCGGCGGCACCGTCAACCCGTTCGAGCTGTCGTGCGCCGCCGAGGTGTTCGCGCGGGGCGACGGCCGCTACCGCTTCGACGTCGTGGCCGACCGGGACGGCCCGCTGCACTCGACCAGGGGGTTCTCGATCCTGCCGAGCGCCACGGGCTCCGCCGCCCTCGACCACGCGGACACCGTGCTGATCCCCGCCGCGAGGGACCTCGAGCACCCGGGGGACGAGGTCGTCGAGGCGGTGCGCGCCGCGCACGCCCGCGGCGCCCGGCTCGTCTCGATCTGCTCCGGCGCGTTCGTGCTCGCGCACGCGGGGCTGCTCGACGGCCGCGCCGCGACGACGCACTGGTGGTACACCGACGAGCTCGCGCGGCGGTTCCCGAAGGTCGACGTGCGGCCGGACGTGCTCTACGTCGACGAAGGGCGCATCCTCACCAGCGCGGGTTCGGCGGCCGGGCTCGACCTGTGCCTGCACATCGTCCGTTCCGACCACGGCGCCGCCTACGCCAACCAGGTGGCGCGGGCGCTGGTGACGGCGCCGCACCGCTCCGGCGGACAGGCGCAGTTCATCCAGCCGCCGCCCCCGCCGGGGCCGACCGACCGGGGGCTGGAGCAGGCGTGCGCGTGGGCGCTGGAGCACCTGGACGCCGACCTCGGGATCGAGGCGCTCGCGGCGCAGGCGGCGATGAGCCCGCGGACGCTGGTGCGCCGCTTCCGTGCCGAGCTGGGCACCACCCCTCGGCAGTGGGTGCTCGCGCACCGCGTCGACCGAGCGCGCCAGCTGCTGGAGGAGACCGACCTCGGCGTGGACCACGTCGCGGCGCTCGTCGGGTTCGCCTCCGCCGGGTCCCTCCGCCCGCACTTCCGGCGGGTGACCGGGCTCAGCCCGAGCGAGTACCGCGAGCGCTTCGGCCAGGGCGTCGCACAGGGGCAGCCCGCGCTGAGGTGACCTGACCCGGAGACCCGGCAGCCTGCGGCGGTCGTTCGTTACCGTGCCCGGCATGACCGGTCGGTCCGACACGACGAGCCGGGCCGGGGTCGGAGGGCCCGTGGCGTGGCACGCGACGACGGTCGCCGAGGTGGAGCAGCGGTGGGCGACCTCGGCACGTGGCCTGGGCGGCGCCGAAGCCGCCCGTCGGCTCGCGCACCACGGGCCCAACCGCTTGGCGGAGGAGCCGCCCACCCCGGCGCTGGTCGTGTTCGCCCGCCAGTTCGCCGACCCGCTCATCGCGATCCTGCTCGTCGCGGCAGTGGTCACCGTGGTGATGCGCGAGCTCCTCGACGCGAGCCTGATCGCCGTCGCGCTGCTCCTCAACGCGGTGATCGGCTTCACCCAGGAGCGGCGCGCGGCGGACGCGGTGCGCGCGCTCATGCGGCTGGTCGTCCAGCACAGCCGGGTCGTGCGCGACGGCCGCGAGCAGGTGGTCGACAGCGCCGAGCTGGTCCCGGGGGACCTCGTCGTGCTCGAACCCGGCAGCCGCGTGCCCGCCGACCTGCGGCTCTGCTCGGTCAACGAGCTGCAGGTGGACGAGTCGCTGCTGACCGGCGAGTCGATCCCGGTCGAGAAGGACACGGCGCCGGTCGCGGAACGGACCTCGATCGGTGACCGGACCTCGATGGCGTACACCGGGTCGGTCGTGACCAGCGGGAGGGGGCGCGGCTACGTCGTCGCGACCGGGCAGGCGACGGAGCTGGGATCGATCGCGGGGCTCGTCCGGGGCCAGGAGGTGAGCGAGGGTCCGCTGGCGGCCCGCATGGCGAGCTTCGCCCGGGTCATCGGCGTGTCGGTGCTCGCGGCGTCCGTGATCACGTTCGTGTCCGGCGTCGCGCTGGGGAGCACCGCGGAGGAGATGTTCCGTACCGCCGTCGCGATGGCGGTCTCGGCGGTGCCGGAGGGCCTGCCGGTCGCGGTGACCGTGACGCTCGCGATCGGCGTTGGCCGCATGGCGCGCCGCAACGCCGTGCTGCGCCGGCTGCCGAGCATCGAGGCGCTCGGCAGCACCACCGTCATCGGGTCCGACAAGACCGGGACGCTCACCGAGAACCGGATGACCGTGCAGGCCGTCTGGGCGGACGGTCGGATCCTGGAGGTGACCGACGGTCTCGACGGCCACTCGGCGGCGAGCGACGCGGTCCGCCACACCCTGCGCGCGGGCGCGCTCACCAACGAGGCCCAGGTCGTGCACGAGCCCGACGGCCCCGTGCACACCGGGGACCCCACCGTACCGGGGACCCCACCGAGGTGGCGCTGCTGCTCGCGGCGGACGTGGCGGGCATCGACGTGGACGAGCTCCGCTCGCGGCACGCCGTGGTCGCCGACATCCCGTTCGAGTCCGAACGCCGATGGTCCGGCACCGTGCGCGAGGTGGACGGCGAGCAGGTGCTCTTCGTCAAGGGCGCGCCCGAGCGGGTCATCGGCATGTGCTCGTCGGTGCACACCGACGAAGGGATCCGGCCGCTGGACCCCGACGTCGCGCACGACGCGGCCAGGGAGCTCGCGGCTCGCGGCCTGCGGGTGCTCGCGATGGCCTACCGCCCCCTCGACGCGGGTGCTGCGGTCGACGAGGAGCCGGACGGGCTGGTGCTGGCGGGGTTGCAGGGGATGATGGACCCGCCCCGCGAGGGTGTGCGCGAGGCGGTCGCGTCGTGCCGGGCGGCCGGGGTGCGGGTGGTGATGATCACCGGCGACCACGCCATGACGGCGCGATGCATCGCCGCGGAGGTCGGCATCGTGGACCGGCCCGACGCGGCGGTCGTCACCGGGGAGGAGCTCGCCGACCTCGACGACGAGCAGCTGCGCCGACTGGTCGGTGAGGTGTCGGTGTTCGCACGGGTGTCGCCCGACGACAAGCTCCGGATCGTCCGGGCCCTGCAGGAGCTGGGGCACGTCGTCGCGGTGACCGGCGACGGGGTGAACGACGCACCGGCGCTGCGCGCCGCGGACGTCGGGGTGGCGATGGGCCGGGACGGCACCGACGTCGCGCGGGAGGCGTCGGACATGGTGCTCACCGACGACAACTTCGTCAGCATCGTGGCCGCGGTGGAGGAAGGTCGCGTCGCCTTCGGCAACATCCGCAAGGTGTCGTTCTTCCTCGTGTCGACGGCCGTCGCGGAGACCTTCGCCATCATGGCGTCGGTCTGGTTGGGCTGGCCGCTGCTCCTGCTGCCAGCGCAGATCCTGTGGCTCAACCTCGCGACGAACGGCGTGCAGGACATGGCGCTCGCGTTCGAGCCGGGCAGCCCGGACGTGCTGCGCCGCCCACCGCGGCCACCGCGGGAGGGGATCCTGTCGAGGATGCTGTGGGAGCGCACCGCGGTCGGCGGCGTCGCCATGGCGGTTGGTGCGCTCCACATGTTCCGCTGGCAGCTCGACCGGGGCGACTCGCTGGTCGAGGCGCACAGCGTCGCCCTCACCACCCTGGTCGTGTTCAACATCTTCCAGGCCGGCAACGCCCGCTCGGAGAACCGCTCCCTGTTCACGATCAGCCCGCTCGGCAACCCGTTCCTGTTCTGGTCGACCGTCGGCGCGGTCGGTCTGCACCTCGCGGCGCTGCACCTGCCGGCGACCCAGTACGTGCTGGGCGTGCAACCGATCACCCTCGAGGCGTGGATCCGGGCGATCGTCGCCGCGGCGAGCATCCTCGTCGTGGTCGAGGTCCACAAGGCCGTTCGGCGTCGCTGGCCCCTGTCACCGCACGACCACTGAGGTGGTCTCCCGCCCGGGCGGGTCGACCGGCGGCTCAGCCGAACAGCTCCCGGTTCGCCTCAGCCTCCCGGACCAGCAGCTCCGCGTCCTCCGGCAGCAGGAACCCGGCATCGACCGCCTCGTCGGCGGACGCCCGGAACGCGGCGACGTAGTCCTCCGCGCTCCCGTGCAGCTCGACGAGGGTCGCCCGGTCGAACGGGATCGTCTGGCCGAACAGCATGCACACCCCGCCGTCGCCGGTGAGCTCGGCGGACCCGTCCCCCGGGGGCTCCCCGGTGAGGGTCGCGATCGGCACGTCGACCAGCGGGGTGCGCACGCCGCCGAGGGCGTTGCCCCGCTCGTCCCGCGCGATGACCACGTCGTCGCCGGGGACCAGCTCGATGCGCTCCGCCGGTGGCGGGGCGGACCCTCCCGCGGCCCACGCGACGAGGTGGTGGAGCGCGGCCTGGGCCACCTCGTGGTGCGGGCCCGTGTTGATCGGGTCGTCGCAGCCGAGCAGCGACCCGACGCTCGGGTCGCGGGGCCCGCCGAGGATGGTGCGCAGCGTGTGCGCGTCCGCGTGCGCGGTGCCGGCGACCTCCCAGGTCCGGATCAGGTCGGTGTCGTCCTGGCGGGCGTGCGCGTAGCCGAGCAGGGTCAGGTCCGTCTCCGCGATCAGCAGCATCACCGGCACCCGGAGGTCGTCCCGGATCACGACCGCCTCGGCGGCGAGGTCCCGTTCCCCGCGGTCGTCCCGGCTGCTGCGGTACACCCCGTCGAGCGGCGCAGGGGTCGCACCCCTGCTGTGGACGAAGAAGCCGTCGAAGACCGGGTCGAGCGGGTGCACCGCGTTCACCAGTGTGGAGAGGAACGCGGCGGACTGCGACTCGCCGACCGCGAGCACCTGCTCCGGCTGGAGGTCGCCGAGGAGCTCGCCGGGTGACTCGGCCACCGCCCGGCCGACCTGGCTGAAGATGTCGAACGACCAGGCGTCGCCGGGGTGCTCGAGGCTGCCGTAGCGCTCGGGGTCGACGTGCTTCAGGCCGCTCCCGCTGGTGTCCGCGTCCTCGTCGACCTGCTCGGCGGCGTCCTGGTCGAGCTCGACGTCGAGGAGGGTCTCGCCACCCTCGACGCCCTGCTGCTGCGCGCTGACCCCGACGTACGCGTGGCCGCGCCGGCCGATCTCGGTCGACAGGTACGCCCAGTCGGGCGACGCCTCGATCGCGCTCACGTTGAACCACTCGAGCACGACCGTGCCGCTGAAGTCGTCGGCGTTCGCCGGTCGGCGGACGATCACCCTCGTGCGGTACCCGGCCTCGTCGGCAGGGGTGACGGTCCACCTGCCGTCGGAGGGTGTGTCGACCGCCTCGAAGCTGGTGGCCGTCCCGGCCACGAAGAGCTCCTCCTCCACGTAGCCGTCGGGGAGCGGGCTGGACGGCTGCGGGGCGACGATCCCGTTCCCCTCCCGGTCGGGTCGGGTGATCTCCTCGGGGAGCGGCACGGTGTGCACCGGGTTCGCGTCGCCGGCGTCCTCCCCGGCCGTCGCCGGCTCGTCCTCGTCGGACGAGCACCCCATCCCCACGGCCAGCGCGCCCACCACCAGCGCGGCCGCGGCACGTCGCGTCGTTCGTGCCACTCGCACGGAAGCCCCCCTTCGCACGGCTCCCAGCACGCTAACCGAGCCGCCGTGCCGGGGATCCTCCGTTGCTGCTACGCGTTGCACCCTGCGGGCCGGGCGCTTCGGTCCGCCGACCCCCTGGAGGTGCGGCCGGTGCTGGACGAACGAGCTCGACGACGCCAGCGGGCCCGCAACGCGGTGCAGGGCCTGCTGCTCCTCGGCGGCATGGTCGTCGCGCTCGCCGTCGTGGCCGGCATGGTGCTCGGCGGTCGCGGCCTGTTGTGGGTGGCGGTGCTCGGCGTGCTGGTGGTCGTCGCCCGGCCGAAGGTGCCGACGTCGTGGGTCCTGTCGATGTACGGGGCGAAGCAGCTGCCCCCGCAGGCCGCACCGGAGCTCCACCTGATCGTGCAGGCGCTGTCGGAGCGGGCCGGCCTGGCTTCGCCGCCCCGCATCCACTACGTGCCGAGCCCGATGGCGAACGCGTTCGTCGTGGGGCACGGCGACGACGCGGCGCTCGCGGTCACCGACGGGTTGTTGCGGAACCTCACCGGCCGCCAGGTCGCCGGGGTCCTCGCGCACGAGATCGCCCACCTGCGCGCGGGGGACACCGCGATCATGTCGCTGTCCGACGCGGTCAGCCGGCTCGTGCAGGGACTGTCCTACCTCGGGCTGTTCACGTTGTTCCTCACCGTGCCGCTCGCGGCGCGGGGCGACCCGCGACTGCTCGTGGCCTCCCTCGTGCTGGCCGGTCTGCCGTCGATCGTGACGCTGCTGCAGCTCGGGTTGTCGCGCTCGCGCGAGTACGACGCGGACCTCCAGGCGGTCGCGCTCACCGGTGACGTCGAGGGCCTGGCCTCCGCGCTCGAGGTGCTCGAGCGGCTCGAGGGCCGGGTCTGGGAGCGCCTCATGGTCCCCCACGGGCGGGTGCCCGACCCGTTGCTGCTGCGCACCCACCCCAAGACCTCCGAGCGCACCCGTCGGCTCCGGTCGCTCGAGAGGGACGACCGGGTGCGCCCGCGGGCGCGGCTGGGCGAGGACGCGCCGATCGCGCCGCGCGGGTACTCGGTGGTGCCTCCGCGCCGGCGGCTGCGGGCACCGGGGATCCGCTGGTGACGGGCGCCGGTCAGCGCAACAGCAACCCGATGCTGGCGTAGTCCGCCAGGTCGCCCGACGCGACGAACTCGACCGCGCCCCCGGCACGCACGACGTGCTCGATCAGCTCGTCGACCGGGTCGGCCATGACGTCCGGCTCGGAGGGGTCGGCGGGCACGAGGCGGCTGTCCTCCTCCCGTGAGGGGATGCCCTTGTAGTCCTCCTCCACGACGAGCAGTCGGCCGCGCCCCTCGCGGGCGTACATCCAGGCTTCGTCGATCCCGGTGACCGCCTTGCCGGCGTGCATCGCCTCGACGAGCTCCTCGACCGCTTCGCGACGCCGCTGCCGGAGGTGCTCGCGCACGATCTCCCACGCGGCCGCACCGAGCTCGTGCGCGGCGGTGTGCTCGTGGGACCCGTCGAGGCGGCCCAGGACCTTCCGCTGGTTGCGGCTGACCTCCTCGAACAGCGCGGTGGAGGTCCTCACGCCGGCGAGCACCAGCGGCAGCTTCGAGTCGTGCTCGACCGCGGCGAGCGCCTCGTCGACCTCGCGGAAGAAGTTCCGCTCCTGCTCCTTGTCGTCCCCGCCCGGTTCCTGCGCGAAGCGGCCCGCGACGGCGCGCCGGTCCCGGTTCACGATCTCGGTCTCCAGCGGGAACCCGTGCTCCCGCACCTCGGTGAGCTCGTCGCGGACCGCCTCGTACAGGTGGGCGGTCCGCTCGGACACGACGAGCACCCGGTAGCGGGGGCTGCGGCGCAGGCCCTGGATCAGCAGCCGCGTGGCCGGTGTCGTGCCCACCTCCACCAGCTCGCGCACCGGGAAGTGCAACAGGTGCGCCTCCGACATGGTCGGGGACGCGACGACGAGCACGCCGTCGGCACCGCTGGTGAGGTCGAGCTGCGACACGGCCCGGTCGAGGCCCTCCACGACGGCCCGCGCTCGCTGGGCGTCGCCCGACTCCTTCACCGCGCTCTTCGCGTCGCTGACGAGGTTGCGCAGCCGGATGCGGTCCTCCTCGTTGCCCGGTCGCCGTCGGTCGAGCGGGGCGACGACGGTGGCGACGAGGTCGTCCTCGACCTCGAGCAGACGTTCGACGACCTCACGCATCTCCCACCCCCTGGTTCTGGTCCGACATCAACGTCTCGATGGTGAACAGGTCGCGCATCGACACCATGCCGAGCAGGTCGCCCTTGGTGGACACGACCGGCAGGCGCCGCACCTTGTTGTCGAGCATCCTGCGGGCGACCTCCACCTCGTCCTCGTCCGGCGTGGCGGTGAGCACCTCGGTCGTCGCGAACTCCGCCGCGGTGGCCGAGCCCGGGTCGGCCCCACGGGCCGTCGCTCGGACGATGTCGCGCTCGCTGATCACGCCCTGGAGCCGCCCGTCCGCCACCACCGCGACGAACCCGGAGTCGGCCTCCTCCATCGCCTTGGCGACGTCGTGCAGCGTGTCACCGGGTGCGCACCTCGGGATGGCCGTCCGGTACAGGTCCTTGATCTCCACAGGCTCTCCTCTCGTCGCGTCGACGCCGACGTCCTACCCGCAGCGACACCATGTCACGCGACGGGGACGTGCCGCGCGTCGCGCCCGGCCCTCCCTACGATGGCCGGGCCACGGGGTGCCGAGGGGGTGTGGCGTGGGCGAGGTCCGCTTCGACGGCCAGTCGGCGATCGTGACGGGTGCCGGCAACGGGTTGGGGCGCGAGTACGCCCTGCAGCTGGCGGCGAGGGGCGCAGCGGTCGTGTGCAACGACCTCGACGCCGACGCCGCGCGTGCGACCGCGGCGCAGATCGTCGAACGTGGCGGCCGGGCCGTGCCCGAGACGAGCTCGGTCGCGTCCCCCGGGGCGGGCGAGGCGATCGTGGGCGCCGCGCTCGAGGCGTTCGGGTCGGTCGACGTGGTGATCAACAATGCCGGCCAGCTCCGCAACGCGGCGTTCGACGAGATGACGGCGGACGACGTCGACGACGTGCTGCGCACCCACCTCGGCGGTGCGTTCCACGTCACCCGGCCGGCGTACCGCCACATGTTGGCGGCAGGGTACGGACGCATCGTGTTCACGTCGTCGGGTGCGGTGTTCGGCAGTCCCTGGCAGGCGAACTACGCAGCGGCGAAGGCGGGCGTGATCGGCCTGTGCCACGCCGTCGCGCTGGAAGGGGCGCCGCACGGCATACGCGCCAACACGGTGATGCCGATGGCGCTGACCGGCATCGGCGCGTCAGGACCGCCCCCGTTCCCACCCGAGCTGTTGGACGAGACGGTGCAGGCGATGCGACCGCTCGCGCCGTACATGACCGTGGGCAACGTCGCGCCGCTCGTGCTGCACCTCGCGAGCCGCGGGTGCGCGGTGACGGGCCGGACCTACTCGGTCGGGTGCGGCCGCGTCGCGGAGGTGGTCCTCGGCGTGACCGAGGGATGGGTCGCTGCCGACCCGGCGCGGCCGGCCACCCCGGAGGAGGTCGCGCAGCGCCTCGCCGCGGCGGGTGACGGCGCGGCGGGTGACCCGGCCAGCCTCGAGGTCCCGAGGTCGATGCTCGACGAGGTCAGGTCGGTCGCCGCCCGCCTGCCCACGTAGCCTCCGGACATGACGGTCACGATCCGTGCGTTCACCACCGGCTGGATGACCACCGACAGGGCCGGCCTGCACTTCGACCACTGCGGGGGCAACGCGCTCGCGGGCGACGTGCCGGTGCTCGTCCAGCGCGAGGAGTGGCACGCCGCCCACGGCGGCGACCCGAACGCGGGGTACCTCGAGGTCGACTACGACACGGGTCAGGAGGTGCAGCTGCTCGACGGCGAGCACGACGTGTTCGGCGACGGGCTCGTCACGTGCCTGCCGACCCCTGGGCACACGGCCGGTCACCAGTCGCTGCGCGTCCGCAGCGGTGACCGCGAGGTCGTTCTCACCGGTGACGCGTGCTACTTCCGCGAGACGCTCGAGACCGGCAGGTTGCCGGTCTTCGCCAACGACCCCGAGGTGCAGCGCCGCACCCTGGAACGGCTCCGGGCGCTGGGGTCCGCCGGGGCGCACCTCGTCTTCGGTCACGACGCCGAGCAGTTCCCCGACGACGAGGTGCGCACGATCTGATCGGGTCCGGCGTGAGCCGGCGCGCAGGGTCAGGGGTCGACCAGCACGCCCGGGTTGAGGATCCCCGCGGGGTCCAGCGCGGCCTTCGCCGCGCGCAGCGCGGCGGCGAAGGGCTCCGGTCGCTGGCGGTCGTAGCCGGGGCGGTGGTCGCGGCCGACGGCGTGGTGGTGGGTGACCGTCGCACGGTGCTGGGCCAGCACCTCCATGGACGCCGCCTTGAGCTCGTCCCACATCGCGAGCTCCGACCCCCGCCGTCCCGCGGCGACGACGGTGAAGTAGGGCGCGGCGCCGTCCGGGTACACGTGGGTGAAGCGGCAGTTGATCAGCCCCGGCGCCCCGGTCACTTCCACCACCGCGGCGTCGAGCTCGGCCCGAACCGCCTCGTACAGGTCGGCGACGCGGTCCCAGGTGGTGGCGGTCTCGAACGTCTCGACGAGCGCGCTCATCCTCGCCAGGCCGTCGCGCACGTACGGCATGCGCAGGAACGACGAGCGCCACGCCTCGGCCGCGCCGTCCCGGTCACCTGCGGAGCCTTCCGCGGCGGTCGAGCGCGGCGACGCTGTGCCGCCGTGGTCCCGGGCCAGCGTGAGCAGCTCGTCCATGGTGCGCTGCACGGGGTGGTGAGCGGACTCCACCCCGAGCACGAGCACCCACTCCTGCCCGCCGCCCGCACCCGACAGCGCCGCCTCGCCGGGGTCGAGCAGCCGGCAGTTGGCGGGGTGCAGGCCGGACTGCGCGATCGCACGCACCGCCCCGAACGCGTCGCGGGTCGCGTCGGGTCCGGCGAAGGTGACCGACGCCGAGGCCTTGTGCTGCGGGCGTTCCTGGATCCGCATCCACGCCTCGGTGATCACCCCGAGGATGCCCTCGGAGCCGAGCAGCAGGCGGTCGGGTGAGGGTCCGGCACCC
>Ga0123332_1003169_pt1 | contig 15162 bp, 13 predicted proteins | sample BioC12SIPDNA_4_FD_89958 | JGI IMG/M metagenome (GOLD analysis project Ga0123332, IMG submission 89958) | Anaerobic biogas reactor microbial communites from Washington, USA - Biogas_R2_A C12 SIP DNA | ecosystem: Engineered > Bioreactor > Anaerobic > Unclassified | place: Washington, USA...
AGAGCCAGCACCCCGATGACGCGCTCGCTGACCTGCAGTGGCACGATGAGCCAGGCTGCATGGCCGTCGCCCCCGGTGCGGCGCAACGGCTGCCTTTCCTTCAGCACCAGGCCCAACGGGTGCCAGGAAGCCGGCGGCGCTTCACTACCATCGGCACGGAGCAGACTAAGCCCCGCCTGCCCGCCGTTCTGACTCCCACCCACAATGTACAGCGCAGCCATCGTATAACCGGGCTCCTGCTTGAGCCGGGCCAGGATCAGGTCTAGCAGGGGCTGCAGGGAAAGCGTCGCCGTAAAGCTGCGCGCCACCTCGAGCAGGGTTGCCAGCTCGCGTGTCCGGCTGGTAACGCGCTCTTCAAGACGGGCGTTGGCCAGCGCCAGCTCCCGGGTGCGGGTCAACACCTCGTCGCTCAACGTCGCCTGCCGCCCGAGGGTCACATAGGTCAGTCCCGCCAGCAGCAGCACGACGACCAGGCTCGTCAGCCGGAAGGGCAGGATCGCCGGCGTGGTAGCCAGCGCTGCCCAGCCAGCGCGAGGCGCAGCCGCCAGCTCCCACGACTCCTCCTGCAGCGGGACCAGACTGATAACGGGATCGCCGTCAAAGAGCGCCTCGTCGCCAAAGAAGACGTGCCCGCTTTCGTCGCGCAGGGCAAACGCCAGGGTCTGCTCGTCCAGCAGGCCGGCGTCGGCGAGCAGCGACTCCAGATCCAGGGCCAGCCCGGTCAGGCCCCAGAAGCTGCCCCCCCGGTAGACGGCCTGCCGGGCTACTAATCCCGGATCGCCGTCCGGCAGAGCCAGCGGACCGGCGACGACGATGCGCCCGCTGCGCAGCGCGCGTTGGGCGGCGTCGCGAAACTCGGGCCGGGGATCGTCCAGCGGTCGCTCCCCCAGCAGCGCCTCGTTGCCCGCCAGGGGATAGACGAAACGCACCTCGCCCACGGGAGCCAGGGAAAAACTGCGCACGCCCTGCGTCTCGTCAAAGAGCCGGGCCGCAAACGCCGCAAAGTTCTCCTCCACGTCGCTCTCGGCCGGTAACGTCTCCACAAAAGCGGTGAGCGCCTGCAGCCGGGCAAAACGGCGGTTGAGCAGGGCCGCCAGCGCATTGCCGCGCAGGCCCACGTCAACCGCCAGATTGACCCGTGTCTCGGCGACGACCTGGCTCTCGTACCAGCGCCCGATCTGCCACCAGAGCAGCAGCAGGAACAGCAGGACCAGGGTGCTCCCGGCCAGGACAGTGCGCCGGGAGCCGATCTTCGTGATGAACTCGTCCGCGTAGTCGCCGCCGGCGCCGGCCGGGCGACCGGCCGTGCGATTCACTGCCCGCTAGACCTCATCTGGCTTAACCAGGCCCATCCGTACTGCCTGCAAGGCGGCCTGGGTGCGGCTGAGAACGCCCATCTTGCTCAGGATGTTGCTCACGTGCGTCTTGACCGTCTTCTCCCCGATCCCCAGGTCGCGGGCGATCTCCTTGTTGGCCAGACCGCGGGCCATAAGCTGCAGCACTTCCGTCTCGCGCGGCGTCAGCGCCTCAATCTGGGGCTCGGCCGGCCTCTCATCGCGCAGCAGCCTGGCCGCCGCCTGTGGAGATAGCTGGACCTGCCCCGCCGCCGCCGCCTTGATCGCTCGGCGCAGCTCTTCCGACTCCGTGTCCTTCAACAGGTAGCCAATCGCGCCGGAGCGGATGGCGTCGAAGACCTTCTCGTTCTCCAGGACGCTCGTCAGGGCGATTACCTCCGTATCGGGCTGGGCGGCGCGGATACGGCGAGTGGCTTCCAGCCCATCCATCTCCGGCATGAGGATATCCATCAGCACGACATCCGGGTTCAACTCCTGGGCCAGCCGCACCGCCTCGACGCCGTTGCGCGCTTCCCCAACCACTTCCAGCTCGTCATCCAATCCCAGAAACATACGCAACCCCTGGCGAACGACGCTGTGATCATCGACGAGTAACACACGGATAGTCATCTGGATAGTCCCCATCTCCGCCGAAAGGCCGAAGGATAACCCGTCCTACTGGACGATCTCGTCCTTGCGGAGATCCTGTAACATGGCCAGTAGATGTGACCAGGCGCCGGCCCAGCCGATGATGTCATGGTCTCATTATAACACCAACCGGCCCGCTCAGACCTACTGGAGGATAGCATGTCTTCTCGCCTTCGCCTCGTTTTCCTGTTCGCGGCGCTACTCCTCGCCCTGTTGGCGGGGGGTACAGCCCGGCCCACCCACGCGGCCGATGCCGCCTGGCGGGCCTCCTATTACAACAATACAAACCTCTCCGGCACACCCGTGGTGGTCCGCGATGAGGCCAACATCGACTACCGCTGGGGCACGCGCACCGCGCCCGCCCCCGGCGTGAATGTGGACAACTTCTCCGTCGAGTGGCGGCGCAACCTCGACTTCGCCCAGTCGGGCATCTACCGCTTCAGCGTGACCATGGACGACGGTATGCGCGTGCTTGTGGACGGCGTTACCGTCCTCGACGCCTGGACAACCGGTGGCACGCGCACCGTTACGGCGGATCGCTACGTCAGTGCCGGAACCCATCTCGTCCAGGTCCAATTCTTCGACGCCGTACTCTTCGCCGAGGCGCACTTCTCCTACCAGTACGTCGGCCCCGGCAGCCCGCCCGTGGATAACTGGCGCGGTGAATACTTCAACAACACCAACCTGAGCGGCAATCCGGTTGTCGTGCGCGACGATGCCAGCGTCAACTTTGACTGGGGCAGTGGCTCGCCCCTGACCGGCGTCGTCAACAGCGACAGCTTCAGCGTGCGCTGGAGCCGGACGCTGAACTTCACCGGCGGGCGCTACCTGGTCTCGGCCACGGCCGACGACGGCATCCGTGTCTGGATCAACAACCAGCTTGTCATTGACCAGTGGCGAGACCAGACCGCCACGACCTTTACGAATGAAGTGCTGGTTCCCGGCGGCGCCCTGCCGGTACGCGTCGAATATTACGACCACGGCGGCGGCGCGATTGCCCGCGTATCCTGGACGCCGGTTGCGACGACCGTTTTCAACTGGCGCGGCGAATACTTCACCAACCGCAACCTGTCGGGCAACCCCATCGCCATCCGCGACGACGCGGCTATTGACTTCAACTGGGGCGATGGCCCGCCGATGGCTGGCATGGATCGCGATAATTTCAGCGTGCGCTGGACGCGGACACTGACACTCAACCCCGGTCGCTATCGCTTCACCACCACAACCGACGACGGCGCCCGGCTGTGGGTCAACAACCAGCTGATCATCGACCGCTGGCAGCCGCAGAGCCTCCAGAGCGCCAGCGGCGAGATCGACATCGCCGGCAGCACAGCGGCGGTCCGCATGGAATACTTCGACCAGAATGGCTTCGCCGAGGCCCACCTGAGCTGGACGCGCGTCAGCGCCGGCCCCAGCCCGAACCCGACGCCGACCCCGGTTCCGGGCCAGGGCACGGCGACGGTAACCGCCTCCGGCCTGAACGTGCGCAGCGGTCCGGGCATCGGCAACCGGATACTGATCGTGATCCGTCGCGGGCAGGTCTACCCGCTCGCCGGCTACCGGAATGCCGAGGCGAACTGGGTGATGATCACCCTGCCGGGCGGCGAGCAGGGTTGGGTCCATGCCAACTACGTAACCACCAGCGTGCCTGTCAGCAGCCTCGCCGTCTGGAACGCACAGCCGGCTCCGAGCCCGACGCCTCCCCCGACAGCCTCCGGCAACGCGACCGTCACGGCGTACCATCTGAACATGCGCAGCGGCCCGGGCATCACTCACAGCGTCATCGTCGTGCTTGACCTGGGCCAGACGATGACCCTGCAGGGCCGCAACAGCGCCGGTAACTGGGTCCGGGTGACGCTGCCTAACGGCACCGCCGGCTGGGTCCACGCCAATTACATCCGCACCAACGTGCAAATCAGCAGCCTGCCTGTCGTAGGCTGACCAGTCCCCCTCCCCCTCTTCCAGAACTCCCCGGCAGCCGGCAGGTTGCCGGGGAGTTCTCTTTTCTCAGGCCCGACCCCTCTCCGCGAATCGCCGCTATAATAGCGCCATGACCCCACGGATCATGCTGTTGATGAAGGCCAGCACCTACCGGGCCCCCGACTTCCTGGCGGCTGCAGAGCGGTTGGGCGTCGAGGTCATTCGCGTCGTCGATACGCCCGGCCCGTACGAAGGGGAGCGCGACGGCGTGCTTTACCTGGACTTCCACGATCTGCCTTCCGCGACGGCAGCCATCGTCGATCAGGCTCGGCGGCAGCCGATATCGGCGCTGCTCGCCGTGGACGATGCGGGCACGCTGCTGGCTGCCCGGGCGAGCGCCGCGCTAGGCCTGCCCCACAACGAGCCTGAAGCCGCCGAAGCGGCCCGCGACAAGTACCGGATGCGCCGGCTCTTCGCCGCGCGCGGCATCCCCGTGCCCGCGTTCCGCCGCTTTACGACGGCCGACGACCCGGCTCAGGTCGCTGCTGCCGTGAGCTTCCCTGCCGTCGTCAAACCACTGCGGCGAAGCGGCAGCCAGGGCGTCATCCGCGCCGACAATCCTGCCGGGCTACGCGAGGCCATTGCCCGCCTGCGCCCCATCCTGGAAAGCGACGGCCGGCCCGGGCCGCACCCCTTTCTGGTGGAAGATTATCTGCCCGGCGTCGAGGTGGCGCTGGAAGGGCTGATCGACGACGGCCGGCTCCACGTACTGGCCCTCTTCGACAAGCCCGACCCGCTGGAAGGCCCTTTCTTTGAGGAGACGATCTACGTCACCCCCTCGCGGCTTCCGGAGGCGACCCAGAGCGCGATTGCCGCAGCCACCGAATCGGCCGCCGCCGCCCTGGGCCTGCGCCGCGGCCCGATCCACGCCGAGCTGCGTATCAACGACGCCGGTCCCTGGCTGCTGGAAATCGCCGGCCGCTCTATCGGCGGTCTCTGCTCGCGCACGCTGCGTTTTGGCGTGAGTATCTCCCTGGAGGAGCTGATCCTGCGCCAGGCGATCGGGCTGCCGCTGGAGACGGCACGGGAAGAGGCGGCGCGGGGTGTGATGATGATCCCCATTCCCGCTGCCGGCCTGCTACGGGGCTACCGGGGCGTGGCGGAAGCCAGGTCACTGCCCGGCATTGAAGGCGTGGAAATTACGGCGCCGCTCCACAACGAGATCGTCCCCCTGCCCGAAGGGAGTAGTTACCTGGGCTTCATCTTCGCGCGTGGCGAGGACCCGGCGGAGGTCGAGGCGGCGCTGCGCCGGGCTCACACCTGCCTGGAGTTCGACATCCAGCCGGTCATTCCCCTGGCGACGCACCGCCCCTGAGGGCGATCTACTTCTTGGAGGGTCCGGCAGCCGTGGCGGGGTCCATGTTCACCTGCGACCCGGCGCCGCCGAAGAGGAACTCCTCCATCTGCTCCATGAGGAATTCGTTGGCCCGCGGGTCGGCCAGGTTAAGCCCATAGTGGTTGATCAATAGCGTGGCCTGCTGCTGCCACATGCTCCAAGCCAGCGCCGAGATATTGTTGTAGATGCGCTCCCCCAGCTCGCCGGGAAAGGGCGGGCGCGCCAGCGCCGGCAGCTCCTGGCCCAGCCGGGCGCAATCAACGAGGGTGATCGTTTTTTCAAAGCGGGCCATAATAGCTCCACAAAAGAAACAGCCCGTTCCTGCACCGGCATCGACATAAAATATCCACAGGCGGCATCAGGCGGCGTTTCTGCAGTTGTTACGTCTCGAGCCATACTATAGCGTCCTTAACCGGCCTGTACCAATGACGCTCCCTGCACCCATTCTCTTTTTCGGCATACCCGGCCCCTTCGCCGCAGCGCCTCTCGCTGCCCTGCTCTCCGCCGGCGCGAACGTTACCGCTGTGTTCACGCCAGCCCGCGAGCGGCAGGCTGCCCCGCTCGAGAGGGTTGTTCCCCTACCCACGGCCGGCGCATCCAGCCTGATGGCCCACGCGCACCAGGCGCAGATCCCCTTCTTTACCGTCCGCGATCTGGGCGCGGAGTTTCAGGAGTGGCTGCCGGGCCTGCGGCCGGCTGTGGCCTGTGTCGCCTGCTGGCGCCAGCGCATCCCCCCCGAGTTGCTCGCGCTGCCAGAACACGGATTCCTGAACCTGCATCCCTCGCTGCTGCCGGATTACCGCGGCCCCTACCCACTCTTCTGGGCGCTCCGCGACGGCCGGGACGAGAGCGGTGTGACCGTCCACTGGATGGACGAAGGGCTGGACAGCGGCGACATCGCCCTGCAGGCGCCGCTGCCCCTACCGGAAGGCGTCGGCCCGGCCGTGCTCGACCGGGCAGCCGGCGAACTGGCAGGCGAGCTGCTTGTGGAAGCGCTGCGCCGCCTCGCCACCGGCACGCTGGAGCGCCGCCCCCAGCCGCCGGGCGGCAGCTACCAGCCGGCTCCCGGCCCCGCCGATTTCGTCCTGCACACAGAGTGGTCGGCCCGGCGCGCCTTCAACTTCATGCGCGGGACATCGGATTGGGGGCAGCCCTATCCGGTGCAGGCGGGTGGCGAGCGCGTGCTTCTGGGTCAGGCGCTCGGCTATGAGCCCGCCGCCCGCCTCCCTGCGCCCCTCGTGCGCCTGGACGACCGCATCCGGCTCCAGTTCTCCCCGGGTGTGCTCATCGCCACCACCGCCTAGGCCGGCGACCGGTCTTGCTCCCTACCCTGCTCAGCTTGTAGAAGCGTCTATTCGACGGCTATCACCTCTTTCACGTCGGGGAAGAACGGGCGCACCGTTCCCTCGATCCAGCCGTGCAGGGTCACTTTCTGCAGGTCACATCCCCGGCAGGCGCCCGACATGCGAATCGTCAGCCGCTCGCCGTCGAAGTTGATAAACTCGAGCGCGCCCCCATGATAATGCTCGATGTAAGCGCTGAGCGTCTCAATCAGCCCCTTCATCCGCTGATAGGCATCGTCGCCGTTGGGCAGGTCATCGGTATCGGCCTTGGCTCCGGCGTAAAGAGTCATCGGAAGCTCTCCTTAACTGCTTTGTCAGGCTTGCAGTAAGTACAGCATAAAGGCTTTGGCGCCTGCCGTCCAGTGACAGAAATCACCAAAATCAGAGTCACCTCCCGGCAGCCAGGCAGAGCGAAAGAAAGGCGACAAGCTCGACCAGCGCCGCGCCGACCGGCAGGGCAATGCTGAAGAAGGCCAGCCAATCCCACCACCGGCGCTGCCTCCAGGCTCCCTGCCTCAGCCGCCGCCAGAACCAGGCCAGCAGCGGCAGGGCGAAGACAGCCGGCGCCAGCGCCGCACGACCCGGCAGCCCCGCCGCCGGCAGTAGCGGCAGCGCCAGCAACCCCAGGGCGAGGGCGAGCCGCCAGAGGCGGATGCACGCTTCCGCTCCCAGGCGCACGACGAGCGTGCGCTTCCCGGCCAGCGCGTCTCCCTCGGCGTCGGGGAATTCAATCGCCAGCAGCATGGCGAACTGGAAGAAGGCCAGCGGCAGCGCCGCCAGCAGCGGCGCCCGGCCGATACGGCCCGTCTGCAGCGTGTAGCCCGCCAGCGTGGTCAGCACCGGCACCACCAGGGCCACCGTCAACTCGCCCACCCCGCGCGAATGCAGCCGCAGGGGCGGCGCGCTATAGAACCACGATAGGATCACAGCAGCCAGGAGAACGGCGATGGCCGGGGCCCCGGCGCTGCGGCTGGCCTGGGCAGTCGCCGCCAGCGCCACCGCCAGTAACACGAGCGCCATATAGAGCGCCCAGCGCGGCGCCAGCGCCGTCTCCACCAGCACCCGGCTGCCGCCCGACCAGTAGGTCGGCGTGCGGTTGGCCCGATCTGCATCCAGGTCGAAGTAATCGTTGGCAAAGTGGGTCATGAGTTGCGCCGCCGTCACCGCGACCTGCCCCCAGAGCCACAAGTGAGCGCCCAGGTCATAACCCTCGTAGCAAGCAATAGCCGTGCCCAGCCCGAAGAAGATGAAGCCCCCCACCAGGAAGAGCGGCCGGCCCAGCCGCACCAGGGACGCCAGCGCCTGCCGGAAGCTCACGCGCTCTTCCCCCGGCGCTGGTCCATTTCCTAACTGCCCGCCCGCGCTGTCCGCCTAGCTACTCCGCAAGCCATTGATCTGGTCGCGCAGATCGCGGGCAGCCGCGCGGGCCGCGTCCACGAAGTCGGTCCCCGGCGCGGCGTAGAGCACGCTGCGGCTGGCGCTGATGACCGGGCCGATCCCGTCGTGCGCCCCATAGGTCACAGCCGCGGCAAGGTCACCGCCCTGCGCGCCAATGCCGGGAATGAGGAAGCTGGCATGCGGCGCCAGTCGCCGGGCCACCGCCAGCTCCGCCGGGTAGGTCGCGCCCACCACGTAGCCGATATGCCCCTGCACCGGCCATTCCTGACTGCAGCGCAGCACCTCGGCCGAAAGCCCTTGCTCGGCCTGCAAATCACCCTGGAAGTCGAGCGCGCTGGCGTTGCTCGTCCGTGCAAGCACGTAGACGGCTTTATCCGGCCGCTCGCCGACCATCGGCAGGACGGCATCGGCGCCGACATATGGGTTCACTGTCACGGCGTCCACTTCCCACGTATCAAAGACGCCGGCAGCCCAGGCGCTCTGCGTGTTGCCGATGTCGCCGATCTTGGCGTCGAGGATAACCGGTATCTCGTCGGGGATGTAGGCAATCGTCCGCTCCAGCGCCACGAGCCCGGCAGCGCCCCACTGCATGTAGAAGCCCACGTTCGGCTTGTAGGCGCAGACCAGGTCCACCGTGGCTTCGATGATGCGCTTGTTGAACGGCAGCACCGGATCGTCCCACTGCATCGCCGGCAGCGGCAGCCGCGCCGGGTCCGGGTCCAGCCCCACACAGAGCCAGGAGTTGTTGCGTTCCTGCGCCGCCCTCAGCTTCTCCAGATAGGCCGTCATCAATCCCCCTCTGTCACTATCAGGACCCCTTCCATCCCGGCCTCACGATGGCCGGCGACACTACAGTAGAAAGAATAACGTCCCGGCTCGGTCGGCGTCAAGGTGGCAGTGCTGATCGTGCCCGGCGCGGCGCCGATGTGCAGAGCCGGCTCGCCCGGTATCCTCTCCATGTTGCTGTGATCGTGCTCGGTCCCCGCTTCCTCCATCGTGTGGACGTGCGGCGGATCTTTCGTCGGCAGCTCGTCGATCACAAAGTCGTGGTCCAGAGCGCCCTGGTTGATCACCGTCAGGACCAGCAGGTCGCCCGCCGCCACTTCAATTGTCTCCAGGTCGTAATGGATATCGTTGAGGTGAATAGTCACGCCGACGACATCTTGCGGCTCCGGCTCCTGACAGGCAGCCAGCATCGCCAGGGTTACCAGTACGAATAGGGCTCGCTTTCTCATTCTCTTCTCCAGGTATGGCGCCGGGTGATTATAGTTCGACAGGCAGGCCCGGCAACCGCTTTCTGATGATTCCGCCTGTTTCATTAATTTTCTTGCATGGCCGGGCGGGAGATGGTACGATTTTATTCCAGTGTGCAGATAGGTTCGCCGAGGAGATATGTACCTGTTCTGGCCCTGGACTCACAAACTGGACCTGCCAAAATGGACTGACCATAGCCCGATCCTATAGGGATCGGGCTTTTTTTTTGCCTGGAGATAGTGCTGTGACGACGATCACGCTCCCTGGCCTCGCCGACGTCCATACGCACCTGCGCGTACCCGGCGGTGAGCACAAAGAAGACTTCGCCACCGGAACGGCGGCGGCTCTGGCCGGTGGCGTTACCACCGTGCTCGCGATGCCCAACACGACGCCCCCGCTGAGCACGCCGGAAGCGCTCAACGCTGCCCGCTCTACAGCCGCCGGCGCCATCCGTTGCGACGTCGGCCTTTTTGCCGGCGCCAGCCCGGAACGGGTCGATCATCTTGAGGCGCTGGCCCCCGGCGCGGTGGCCCTCAAGATCTACCTCAACGACACCTTCGGCCCCCTGCGCGTCGAGGACCTGCCCACCCTGCGCGCCTGCTTCCGGCGCTGGCCCAGGGAAAAGCTCATCGCCATGCACGCCGAGCGACAGAGCGTCGCCGTGGGCATCGGCCTCGCCGCAGCCTACAGCCGCCCCGTCCACTTTTGCCACATCAGCCGCCGCGAAGAGATCGAGCTGATCGCCGACGCTAAAATGCAGGGTCTGCCTGTCACCTGCGAGGTCACCCCCCACCATCTCTTCCTCGACGAGCGCGATGCGCGGCGGCTGGGTACGCGCGGTGATATGCGTCCCGTCCTCGGCAGCCCGGACGACGTCGCCGCTCTCTGGGAGCACCTGGGCGAGACGATTGACTGCATCGCCACCGACCACGCGCCGCACACGCTGGCCGAAAAGGCCGGCTCGAACCCGCCTCCCGGCGTACCCGGTCTGGAGACGTCGCTGCTGTTGATGCTCGGCGCCGTCGAAGCGGGCCGGCTGAGCCTTGAACGGCTGGAGGCGCTGATGGCCCACAACCCGAGGCGCATCTTCGGGCTACCGGAGCAGCCGGGCACACACGTCGAGGTGGAGCTGGGCGTGCCGGCGACCCTGAGCGACGCAGAGGTGGTCAGCAAGTGTGGCTGGACGCCCTTTGCAGGCATGACGGTGAGTGCCCGGGTTCGCCGTGTCGTCCTGCGCGGGCAGGTTGTCTATCAGGACGGCCGGGTCTGTGCGCCGCCGGGCAGCGGCCGGTTGCTGCCCTCTCTCGGGCGGGATGCCGGTGAGAGCGGGGAGCAATGACAGAAAAACAACGAACAACAATAGGAGAACTGCGATGAACCCAAAGACATTAGAACCTCTCTTCAACTATGACCATATGGACAGGAAGAACGGCCGGAGCAACGGCCTGACAGGCCAGGATATCCTCTCGGTCGATCAGTTCGACGTAGATACCCTCGACTACATCTTCACACGCAGCTGCGAAATGCGTGAGATGGTCCGGCGCGTCGGATCGACAGACCTGCTCAGGGGCAACGTCCTCACAGCCCTCTTCTACGAGCCGAGCACCCGGACAAGCTCCAGCTTCATCGCTGCAATGGAGCGCCTCGGGGGCAACGTTATTCCCATCACCCAGGGCGTGCAGTATAGCTCCGTAAGCAAGGGCGAGACCCTGGCCGATACCGTGCGCACGCTGGAGCAGTACAGCGACGTCATCGTCCTGCGCCACCCGGAAATCGGCTCGGCGAAGGCAGCGGCGGATAACGCCACGATCCCGGTCATCAACGCCGGTGACGGCGCGGGCGAGCATCCCACACAGGCGCTGCTCGACCTCTTCACCATCCGCGACGAGCTGGGCAGGCTCGACGGCCTGCAGATCGCCATGATTGGCGATCTGCGCTATGGCCGCACGGTACACAGCCTCACCAAGCTGCTCCTCCATTACGACGTCAGCCTGCGCTTTGTCAGCCCGGAGATCCTGCGCCTGCCGCTAACCCTGATGAACGAAGTTATCGACGCGGGCATCGACGTGCGTGAAACGCACGACGTCGCCGACGTGATCGAGAAAGCCGACGTGCTCTACGTCACCCGCGTGCAGAAGGAGCGTTTCTCCGATCTTGCCCAGTATGAAGAAGTCAAAGACGCGCACGCGATTACGCCAGAGGTAATGAAGCGCGCTAAAGAGGATATGATCGTCATACACCCCCTGCCGAGGGTCGGCGAAATCCACTATTCGGTGGATAAGGACCCCCGCGCCGCCTACTTCCGCCAGGTGCAAAACGGCATGTTTGTACGTATGGCGCTGCTTGCCGCCGTGCTCGGTAAGGCCTGAAAAGTAAACGGGATGGAGGCGCCAAGAGACGCCTCCATCCCATAACATCACTCCATAACCCCTCGGTGAGGGAATGTGATACACTGAGCATGATGCAAAGTGAAACCTCCCTTGCTCCTTTCTTCACTCCCACGGGAGTGGTCGTCGTCGGCGCTTCCCAGGATCCCAACAAGCTTGGTTTCGGTCTGGCCCGCAACCTTCTGCAGAGCGGCTATCGCGGCGCTGTGCATTTTGTGAATCCGCGCGGAGGAACGCTCCTCGAGCAACCTGTCTGGGAGAGCGTCGCCGCCGTCCCCGACCCGGCCGATCTGGCCGTCATCCTGATCCCCGCTCCCGCCGTGCCCGCTGCCCTGTCGGCCTGCGGCGAGCGCGGTATTCGCGCCGCGATCATCGCCAGCGGCGGCTTCCGCGAGACAGGGGCCGAAGGGGCGGCGCTGGAGCAGGAATGCCTGGCTGTGGCGCACTGGTATGGGATGCGTCTTGTGGGCCCCAACTGCATCGGCTTCCTCGACACCCATCTGCCCATCGACACGACCTTTCTGCCCCCACCCGGCCCGACGCCCGGCGCCGTCGCCTTCATCAGCCACTCGGGCGCCATCTGTGCGGCGGTGATTGACTGGGCACGCGGGCAGGGCTTCGGCCTTTCCCGCCTGCTCAGCATGGGCAACCAGGCCGACGTCACCGAAACCGATGTGCTGGCGCCCGTCGCCGCCGATCCCTATACGCGGGTCATCACCCTCTATCTGGAAGGCGTCAGCGACGGGCGCCGTTTCATCGAGGAAGCGCGGCGCGTTATCGAGGAAAAGCCCATTGTGGCGCTGAAAGTCGGCCGTTTCGCCAGCGGGCAGGCTGCCGTCGCCAGCCACACGGGCGCGCTCGCCGGCCGGGAATCCGCCTATACCGCGGCCTTCCGCCGCGCCGGCGTCCTCCGCGCCACGACGAGCGAAGAGCTATTCGACTGGGCCCGCGCCCTGGCCTGGTGCCCGCTGCCGCAGGGACGCCGCGTCGCCGTGCTCACCAATGCCGGCGGTCCCGGCGTCACCGCCGTAGATGCGCTGGAAACGCATGGCCTGACCCTTGCCGAGCTTCAGCCGGAGACGGAAGCAACCCTGCGCGCAGCCCTGCCGCCCGCCGCCAGCGTGCACAATCCTGTCGATATGCTCGCCGGCGCCTCGCCGCAGGAATACGCTACCTGCCTGCGCGCGCTTCTCGACGATCCCGGCGTCGATAGTATTCTGGTCGTCGTGCCCCCGCCGCCCATGCACACCACGGGCGCCGTGGCGCGGGCGCTGATTCCCCTGATCTATGCTGCCCAAAAGCCGGTCGTCGCTGCCGTCATGGGCGAGCGCCTGATCCAGGAGGCGGTCGAACATTTCCGGGCTGCCCACGTCCCCGAATACCGCTTCCCCGAGCGCGCCGCGTCGGCCCTTGCCGTGCTGGTTCAGAGGGCGGAGTGGCTCAGCCGTCCGCGGTCCCATCCGCGGCAGCCTGTAGAGGTGGACTTTGTGGCGGCAGGCGAGCTTCTGGCAGGCACGTCGGGGCTGGTTGCGCCGGCCCTCCTGAGCAAACTCCTGGCCCATTACGGTATTCGCGTTCCGGCCGAAGGCGTGGCAACCAGTGCCGGCGAGGCAGCCGCGCTCGCCAAGCGTATCGGTTTCCCGGTCGCTCTCAAGCTGCTTTCACCGGACATCGCCCACAAATCAGACGTTGGCGGGGTTCTTCTGAATGTCCACAACGCCGAGGAGGCGGCAGCGGGCTACACGACGCTGCTCCGGCGGGCGCAGGAGGCGGCGCCACAGGCCGCCATCGACGGCGTCCTCGTGCAGGAGATGGTTGGCGACGGGCAGGACGTCATCGTCGGCGCTGTGCGCGATCCGCAGTTTGGCCCGCTGCTCATGTTTGGCAGCGGCGGCGTCGAAGTCGAGGCGCTGCGCGACGTCGCTTTTGCGCTCGCCCCCATTACGTTCCGCGAAGCCGAGGAGCTTCTGGCGGAGACCTGGGCCGGGCGCCGCCTGCGCGGCTACCGTCACGTGCCGCCCGCGGATCAGGACGCAGTGCTCGACGCCATTCACCGCCTCAGCCAGCTGGTCTGCGACCATGCCGGCCTGCAAGAGATAGAAATTAACCCGCTGCGCGTGCTCGAGCGCGGCCAGGGAGCCATTGCTCTAGACATTCGTGCGGTTCGCACGCCATCATGATTAAAACATTACCCACAACGTTCGTCCGCGACCGCTTCACGTGGCTCGCCTACCTGACCCTGGGATACTTTGCCTACTATCTGAATGCGCCTGGCGTGGCCATGCCCCTGCTGCGCGCCGATCTTGACCTCAGTTACAGCATGGGTGGCCTGCATATCAGCGCCCTGGCCGTAGGGAGCGTCGCCGCCGGCCTGCTGACGCCTGGACTTGTGCGACGGTTTGGACGGCGCGCTATCTTCTGGGGAGGCGGCGCTGGAACGACGGTAGGCGCCCTACTTCTGGCAGTGGGCCACCATCCCGCTCTCACCTTGCCGGCAATCACCTTTATGGGGCTGGCGGGGACGACGCTGCTGGCGACAGTACAATCGTCTCTCGCAGACCATCACGGCCATTTTCGGGCGCTGGCCCTGACGGAGGCCAACGTCGTCGCCAGTGGGACTACCATTCTGGCACCTCTGCTCGTCGGCTCGTTTGCGCGTCTCTCGTTTGGCTGGCGAGGCGCGCTGATCGTGCCTGCAGGCGCATGGCTCCTGATGTTTCTGCTCATGCGCGACCAGCCCGTGCCGGCGCCCCTGGAGCGTGACGACGGGGACTCCCGATGGAACTCCTTGCCGCGGCTGTTCTGGTTCTACTGGCTGGCTTTGCTGCTTGGCGTCGCCGTCGAATGGTCAATCATTACCTGGGGCGGCGACTTTCTGGTGGAAGCCGGCCCACTTACGAGGGCCAACGCTTCGCTGGTGATGAGCGCCTTCTTCGTGGCGATGCTGATCGGGCGTTTCCTCGGCGCCGTTCTGGCCCGCCGTGTCGCGCTGGCGCCGCTGCTGCTGGCCGCCATGGTCACCGGCCTCGTCGGTTTCCTTATCTTCTGGCTTGTGCCGCTAATCGGGGTCCGCCTTGGCGGCCTGTTCCTCGCCGGGCTGGGCGTCGCCAACCTCTTCCCCTTACTGCTCTCGATCGCGATGGGCATCGCTGGGCCGGCTTCCGATCTGGCCAGTGCGCGTATCACCCTCGGCACGGGCAGCGCGATCCTCCTGGCGCCGCTCACGTTGGGCTGGATCGCGGATCGGTCCGGCATCTCGGCTGCTTATCTGCTTGTCGCGCTATTCTTTGGGGTGATGATAACCGTCGCCCTGGTCACGCGGGGCTTTGAACGGCGCAACCTCCAGCCTTTGTAAAGCGAAAAGAAGGGTTCCTGGCGATGACCTACTCTCCCGGGGGCTCGCGCCCCAAGTACCATCGGTGCTGACGAGCTTAACTGCCGGGTTCGGGATGGGACCGGGTGTGGCCTCGTCGCTCCAATCA
>Ga0123332_1003178_pt1 | contig 15130 bp, 16 predicted proteins | sample BioC12SIPDNA_4_FD_89958 | JGI IMG/M metagenome (GOLD analysis project Ga0123332, IMG submission 89958) | Anaerobic biogas reactor microbial communites from Washington, USA - Biogas_R2_A C12 SIP DNA | ecosystem: Engineered > Bioreactor > Anaerobic > Unclassified | place: Washington, USA...
CAGCTTTCCATTCCCGGGCAGGATTACATCATCGACCCGCTGGCGCCCATCGATCTCGCGCCGCTGGGAGAGCTTTTCGCCCGGCCGGACGTGGAAAAGGTCTTCCACGCTGCCGAGTATGACCTGATGCTCGTCAAGCGCCAGTTTGGGTGGGAGCTAAACAACCTGTTTGACACGATGTGGGCGGCGCGCATTCTGGGGATCAACCGCGTTGGGCTGGCCAACATCCTGGAGACCTATTTCGACGTACACCTGGACAAGCGCTTCCAGCGCTCGAACTGGTGCGAGCGGCCCCTGTCGCAGGCCGCGCTCGCCTACGCTCAGGCGGACACCCATTTTCTGCTGGCGCTGCGCGATAAGCTGGCGCAGGAGCTGGAGGCAGCGGGCCGTATGAAAGAGGCCCTCGAGATTTTCGCCGAGCAGACGCGGGTCGCGCCGGCTTCCCTGACCTTCGATCCGGATAGCTTCTGGACGATGAACGGGATTCGCACGCTGTCTCCGCAGGGAAAGGCGATACTGCGGGCGCTGGCGATCTACCGCGACCGGGAGGCGATGCGGCGCAATAAACCACACTTCAAGATCCTGCAGGATCGCACGCTCGTGGAGATCGCCCGGGAAGCGCCGGTGCACAGGGATGATCTGGCGCGCATCCCCGGTATGTCGTCCGGGCAGATCCAGCGTTACGGGCGCGACATTCTGCGGATCGTCCGCGAGAATCGCGGCGCCAGGGCGCCACGCCGTCCGAGCCGGAAGCCGCGCCTGCCCCAGGACGTACTGGATCGCTATGAGCTATTGCGCAACTGGCGCAAAGAGAAAGGCGCGGAACGCGGCGTGGAATCGGACGTGATCCTCAGCCGCGACGCGTTGTGGGCCCTGGCCCGCAAGAACCCCACGAGCAGAGAAGAGCTTAACGGGATCCTCGGCCCCTGGCGCGCCAGCACCTACGGCGACGAGATTCTGTCGCTCCTCTGGCAACAAGACTGACAGACGCACAAGAAGGAGGCAGGACGATGGAGATCACCTTTCATGGCGCGGTACGGACCGTAACCGGCTCGCAACATCTGCTCCACGTTAACGGCAAGCAGATCCTGCTGGACTGCGGCTTCTACCAGGGCTCGCGGCAGGAAAGCTACCGGAGGAATCGCCAGCTTCCATACGATGCCGCCAGGGTAGACGTCATGGTGCTGTCGCACGCCCATATTGACCATAGCGCCAACATCCCCAATCTGGTCAAGAGTGGCTTCGACGGCGACATCTACTGCACGTATGCCACACGCGATCTCTGTTCGGTGATGCTGCACGATAGCGCCGAGATCATGGCGTCGGACGCGGAATACCTGAACAAGAAGAATAAGAAACGCGGCGAAGCGCTGGTCGAACCGATCTACACGGTGGAAGATGCGGTGCGCAGCCTGGATTATTTTGTGGGCACCAGTTACAACCGCAGGCGCCAGATCATGCCCGGCGTCTGGCTGACCTTTTACGATGCGGGCCACATTCTCGGCTCGGCCATCGTCGCCCTGGACATCGAAGACGAGGAGCAGGGGCGCACAGTGCGCGTCGTCTTCAGCGGCGACCTCGGCCGGCCGGATCGACCCATTCTGCGCGATCCCACCTACGTAGAGGAGGCCGACGTCCTGCTCATCGAGAGCACCTATGGCGACCGGGAGCACGAGGCGACAGACGCGCTGGACGATAAGCTGCGGAGCGTGGTTAACGCCACCTATAAACGGGGCGGCAAGATTATCATTCCGTCCTTTGCCGTCGGCCGGACGCAGGAGCTGGTCTACCGGCTGCACGAGCTGGTGAATCGGCGCAGCATCCCACCCAACATGGGCGTCTACGTGGATAGTCCGATGGCTATCGACGCAACCGGCATCTACCGCCTGCACCCGGAAGCGTACGACGAAGAGCTGGGCGCGTTCATGCTGGAGCAGGGCGACCCGTTCGGCTTTGACATGCTGACCTACACGCGCAGCGTCAACCAGTCGAAGGAGCTGAACTTCCTGCGCGAGCCGGCGATCATCATCAGCGCCAGCGGCATGGCCGAGAACGGCCGTATCCTGCACCACCTGAAGAACAACGTGGAGGATTCGCGCAATACCATCCTGATTGTCGGCTGGCAGGCGCCGAACACGCTGGGCCGGCGGCTGGTGGAGAAGCAGCCGCGCGTGCGCATCTTTGGCGAGGAATATGATCTGCGCGCGGAGGTGGTGACGATCAACGGCTTCAGCGCCCACGCCGACCGCTCTGAGCTGCTCGACTGGGTAGGGCACTTCACGCGTAAACCGCGCCAGACCTTCATTGTACATGGCGAGGAAGTCACGTCGCTCTCCTTTGCCGGACAGCTCATGCGCGAGGGACTGGAAAACGTACACGTGCCCCAACTGGGGCAGACCTTTACGGTGTAAGCTGATGCCCTTTGCCGATGTCTACGCCGGCCTGCCGGTGCTGGTCACCGGTCACACAGGCTTCAAGGGTTCCTGGCTGGCGATCTGGCTGAAAGAGCTGGGCGCCGACGTGGCCGGCTTCAGCCTGCCTCAGCCGCCGACGGTGCCGGCTAATTTTGAGGTCTGCCGGCTGGGCGGGCAGATCGAAGGAGTAACCGGCGACGTACGCGACCACGACGCGCTCGCCGATGCGATCAGCCGCTTCCGCCCGCGCCTTGTCTTTCATCTGGCGGCGCAACCGCTGGTGCTGGCAGCCTACCGCGAGCCGAAAATGACCTTCGACACCAACGCCGGCGGCACGGTCAACCTGCTGGAGGCCGTCCGGCAGAGCGCGAGCGTGGAGGCCGTCGTCTGTGTAACCACCGACAAGGTCTACGAAGAGCGCAACTGGCTCTGGGGCTACCGGGAGAACGACCGGCTGGGCGGGCACGATCCTTACAGCGCCAGCAAGGCGATGGCCGAGCTGGCGATTGCCTCCTACCGGCGCAGCTTCTTCGAGGACGGCGGGCCGGCGGTCGCCTCGGCGCGGGCCGGCAACGTCATCGGCGGGGGCGATTTCGCCGCCGACCGGCTGCTGCCGGACACGATGCGGGCGCTGCTGGCAGGCGAGCCGGTCTGCGTGCGCAATCCGGCGTTTGTGCGCCCCTGGCAGCACGTCCTGGAGTCGCTCAGCGCCTACCTCTGGCTGGGCGCAAAGCTGCTGCGCGAGGGCCATGCCTACGCCGAGGCGTGGAATTTCGCGCCGCGAGATATCCAGGCGGTGACGGCCCAACAGGTCGTGGAGAAGGCGCTGGCCCTGTGGGGTGGCGGGAGTTGGGAACAGCCTGCGCAGGCGCAGGCCGAAAAGGAGGCGACGCTGCTGCGGCTGAGCTGGGACAAAGCAGCTAATCGCCTGGGCTGGCACGCGCTTTACGATTGGGAGGAGGCCGTTGCCGCCACGGTTGACTGGTTCCGCATCTACCAGCAGCGCCACCTGGCTCACGGCGAGAGCATGTACGGCGTCTGCGCGGAGCAGATCGGGGCCTATACGGAACGGGCGCGGTCTACCGGGCTGGCCTGGGCGGAATAAAAAAGGGGCGGCAGACCGCCCCTCTGCGGGTGACTGCTGCGGACCTAGATCACGTTCAGGTTGCGCCCAACTTCGCCGAAAATCTCCAGCGCCTGCTCGATGTCGTCGGCGCTGTGCGCGGCGCTGTTCATCACGCGGATACGCGCCTTGCCCTGCGGCACGGTCGGATAGCCGATAGCCATGGCAAAGACGCCCTTCTCGAATAGCTGCCGGCTGAATTGCTGGGCCAGGGGCGCCTCGCCGAGCATCACGGGGACGATAGGCGTCTCGCTGTGGCCCGTGTCGAAGCCCATCTCCTTGATGCCCTGACGGAACACGTCGGCGTTGGCCCAGAGCCGGTCCACCAGGTCGGTCGATTCCTGCAGGATGTCCACGGCCTCGATGCAGGCGGCGACATCGGGCACGGTCATGGCGCTGGAGAAGAGGAAGGGGCGCCCGCGCTGTCGCAGCCATTCGACGATAATCTGCTTGCCCGCCACCATGCCGCCCACAACGCCAAAGGCCTTGCTCAACGTGCCGACCTCCACGTCCACCCGGCCGTGCAGGCCAAAGTGATCGACGATACCGCGCCCGCCCTCGCCGAGAACCCCTTCGCCATGGGCGTCGTCAACCATGAGCATGATGCCATACTCCTCGGCGACGTCGGCTATCCTATCCAACGGGGCAATGTCGCCGTCCATGCTGAAAACGCCGTCGGTGATGATCAGCCGGCGGCTATAGTCGGTCACCGCTTCGATCTGGCGGCGCAGGTCGTCCACGTCGTTATGCTTATAGCGCACGACCTCGGCGCGGCTGAGACGGCAGCCGTCGATGATGCTGGCGTGGTTCAGCTCGTCGCTGAAGATGACGTCGCCCCGCCCGACCAGCGCCGGAATGGTGCCCAGATTGGCGGTGAAGCCGCTCTGAAACGTAATGCAGGCGTCGGCCCGCTTGAACCGGGCCAGCTTCTCTTCCAGCTCCTCGTGCAGGGTCATCGTACCGGCAATCGAACGGACGGCGCCGGGCCCAATGCCCATTCTGTCGATAGCGTTTTTCGCCGCCTCGCGCACGCGCGGGTGGTTGGCGAGGCCCAGGTAGTTGTTGGCGCAGAAATTGAGCAGGCGGCGCCCGTCAATCTGTACCCAGGCGTCCATCGGCGATTCGATGGTGCGGATGTGGTTGTAGAGGCCTGCCTCGTGCAGGTGCTTCAGCTCGTCGGCAATCCAGCCGATGTTGGAATCGTTGTCGCGTGTGCTCATTCCCTTTCTCCTTGTTTCGACGGCCGGCTGCCGGCGCAGCCTGCCGCCAGACCCCTTCCGCTTACATCTTGGTGGGGAAGTCCAAGAATTTTACCTCAACACCGAATCTCTCTGCCAGATGGCGACCGAGGGCCTGCACGCCGACCGTCTCCGTGGCGTAATGGCCGGCAAAGATGACGTTCATGGCATGATCGCTGGCCGCCCAGTAGTGGGAATGGGAGGTCTCGCCGGTAATCAGGGTGTCGGCTCCCATGGCAGCCGCTTCGCCGGTATGGCCAGCGGCACTGCCGGAGACGATCGCCACACGCTCCGGCCAATCCGGCCCGTGGGGCAGGACGACCGGCTCGGTATTAAGGAGCTGCACCACGCGGGCGACCAGCTCTTCCCGGCTGGTGCCCGGGGTGACGGCGCCCAGCACGCCGATGGGCGTCCCTCTGGGGGCGCACCACCATCCTTCCGCCGTGATACCCAGGAGCCGGGCCAGCTCGGCGTTGTTGCCCACTTCCGGGTGGGCATCCAGAGCCAGGTGGGCGGCGTAGAGGTTGATGTTGTGCCGCAGCAGCAGACGCACGCGCGCGCCGAGCGGGCCGGCGATGCGTTCCGTCTGGCCCCAGAAGATGCCGTGGTGGACCAGGAGCATGTCTGCCCCCCACGCGGCGGCCTCCTCGACGATGGGCGGCGCCGTATCCACCGCCAGCGCAATCCGCGTGATGGCCCGGTTGTCGCTCTCGACCTGCAGACCCTGCGGGCCGTAATCCTGAATCTCATCTATACGCAGATAATTGTCCAGATAGCCGACCAGCGCTTCTCGTTCCATCGCTGCCTTCTGCTCCTTCGATCATAGTTTAAACGCCAGATCAGTATGTTTGACGACTGGCGAAAAATCATTAAACTGACGGCGTTGTCGGGGATGTGCCCCGACTGCCGACAATTTGACGGCTCGCACTTTTCGTGACGAATCTTATGAGTAAGAGCCTACTGGAAGAACCAGTACTCATTCTCAATATTAACTTTGAACCGCTTCATGTCTGCAATATGAAGCGGGCGCTCGCCCTCTTGATGACGGGCAAGGCGGAGCTGATTCTCAACGGACGTGGCAAAATCCGCAGCGCTACCGCCGAGTTTGACCTGCCCTCGATCATCAAATTGCAGCACATGATCCAGCGTCCTCGACCGCGCGTGGCCCTGAGCAAGCGAGAGGTGCTGCGTCGCGATAACTACACCTGCCAGTATTGCGGGCGCCCAAGCCACCAGCTGACCATCGACCATGTTGTACCCCGCCATGCTGGCGGCGCCCATAGCTGGACAAACCTCGTCGCCGCCTGTTCGGCCTGCAACCGCCGGAAGGGTGGGCGCACCCCCGAACAGGCCAACATGCAGCTGCTCCGCCCGCCGTACGAGCCGAGCAGCTCGGCTGCCTATCGTTTTGGACGCCATCTGGAAAGCAGGGCCGAGTGGGAGCCGTTTATCGCCGGCTGGTAGGGCGCGCTACTCCTCCCTCTGCCTCTTGTTGTAGGCATTCCGGCCGGCCAGCCCAATAATGCGCGGCAGCCCCGCGTCGATCAGCTCGCTTAGCTCGTCCACCATCTTGACGTAGCCCTGGTAGGGACCGCCGTAAGGGTCTTCGACGTTGTGGTTGCTCCCGGCCATCTCGCTGAGCACGTGGATACGCTCTCTGGCTTCGGGGAACTCCACGCGCAGGGCCTCGGCGTGGCCTGCTTCCATGCAGAGAATGAGGTCGGCATCGGCCAGCAGCTCGGCTGTGACCTCGCGGGCCCGGTGGTTGCTGATGTCGATGCCGCGCTCCGCCATGAGCTGGACACTGGTAGTGGCGGCCCCCCGCCGCAGCTGCGCCCACGTACCCGCCGAGCTGACCTCCCAGCTAACCAGCCCATCCTCATCAAGTCGCTTGCGCAGCAGTCCCTCGGCAACGGGCGAGCGGCAGATGTTCGCAGTGCAGATGAAAAGGATGTGTGGCATAACTCAACTAGAATGTGTGACGGACACCCGGTAATTGTACCATGCGCTTCCCGTGGGCCAACCTGACGTTGCTCCTCCTGCTGCTGCTGCAGGCGCTAACGGGCTATCTGGGCTTCACCAGTGGCACGGGCGGGCGCGCCTGGCTGCTCTGGCTGCACGGCATTGGCGCCTACGCGATCGCCCTCGTGCTGCTGTGGAAGGGCGCCATTATCTGGAACGTGGCGAGCCGCGGCGTGCGCTGGCGCGGCGAGCGGGCCGCCTTCCTGTTCATGTTGTTCCTTCTCCTGCTGGTACTTCTATTGGGCATTGCCTGGACGTTCGCCGGCTACCGCACGCTCGGCGGCTTCAGCCTGGTCTCGCTGCACATCTACGTGGCGGTACCTCTGTTGGCCCTGATGGCCTGGCACGCCTGGCGGCGCCGCTGGATCGTGCGGCGACCTGAAAGCCGCGACAGGCGCGCCTTCCTGCGAGGCGGCTCGCTGGCTCTGGGCGGCTCGCTCGTCTGGCTGGCGCTGCGGAGCTGGCAGCGCAGGCGTCGCTTCACCGGCTCCTACGAAATGGGCAGCTTCGGCGGCTTCTTCCCGCGCGTGAGCTGGATCAACGACCGGCCCGATCCCCTGGACCTGGAAAGCTGGCGGCTGGAGCTTTCGGGGCTGGTCGAGCGACCCCTGCGCCTGAGCTACGCCGCCGTGCTGGAGCGGGCTACAGCGAAGGTCACGGCGACCCTCGACTGTACCGGCGGTTGGTACACGACGCAGGAATGGCAGGGCGTGCCGCTCGAAACCCTGCTGGCGGAATCCGGCCTGCGAGAGGGGGCGCGAAGTCTGCGCGTGGAGAGCGTCACAGGTTACTGGCGGCGCTATGATCTTGAAGATGCGCGCCGCTGGCTCCTGGCGACGGGCGTAGCCGGCGCTCCGCTCACTCACGGGCACGGGGCGCCGATGCGGCTTGTCGCTCCGGGACGCCGGGGCTATGCGTGGGTAAAATGGATCACGCGTATGGAGGTCGAAAGTCTGCCGGCGGTGTGGCAGCCGCCGCTGCCGCTGGAGTAAGCCTGCAGGGCTGGGGAGAAAGGAAGCAAACGTGGAACCGCGCATCAAGAGGCGTTTTAACGAGGGGATTCTGGCGGAGGCAGGGCGCAGGTTTGGGGTGGAAACGGAGCGGCTGGTAGATCTGGGCGGTTTCGAGAGCTTTATCTACGAGTTCGAGCGCGATGGAGCCGGTTTCATTCTGCGTATTGGTCACAGCGCGCGCCGCACCATCCCCCTGATCCAGGGCGAGGTCGCCTGGATTAACTATCTTGCCGACGGCGGCGCTGCAGCCAGCCGGGCCATTTTGTCCGAGCACGGTCAGCTGGTAGAGCTCATTCCCGATGGGCACGGCGAGCAGTTCCTTGCCACCACCTTCGAGCGCGCGCCCGGCGGGCCGCCGCGCGGTGACATCTGGGGGCCGGCCTTCTTTGAACGCTACGGCGAGGCGCTGGGCCGCATCCACGCTCTGTCGCGCCATTACGTGCCGCCGCCGGAGACGTGGCGACCGCATTGGGACGAGCCGCTGCTGCTGGATATCGCCGCGAACCTGCCGCCCACTGAGGGCGCGGTGCTGGCGCGTTTCGACGAGCTGATGGCCGAGCTGGAGGCAGTATCGTGAGGATTGTCGATCTGCGACTACACCATAAGGCGCGCGTCCGGCAGGCGGCTGCGCTGCTTGTCGAGGGGTTCAGGCACAACTGGCCCGATTCCTGGTCGGATATGGACGACGCGCTGGAAGAAGTGCACGAAGCGCTGGACGAGGAGCGCATCTGCCGGGTCGCCGTGGACGACCGGGGCAACGTCGTGGGCTGGATTGGCGCCATTCCCGAGTATGACGGGCATGCCTGGGAGCTGCATCCGCTTGTCGTCGATCCGGCGGTGCAGGGGCAGGGCGTCGGCCGGGCGCTGGTCGCCGACCTGGAGGAGCAGGTACGTGAGCGCGGCGGCCTCACTATCTACCTCGGCAGCGACGACGTTAGCGGGATGACTTCTCTGGCGGGCGTCGATCTCTACCCCGACCCTCTCGTCCATCTGGCGCAGATCCAGAACCGGCGTCGCCATCCTTTCGAGTTCTACCAGAAATTAGGTTATGCCATCGTGGGCGTCATCCCCGATGCCAATGGCTGGGGCAAGCCCGACATCTGGATGGCCAAACGGGTCGGCCGCCCGCCGGAAGGAAAGCCGTAGACCCAACAAAAAAGCCCTCGCCGTTATTGCGGCGAGGGCCTTTCTCTTTTGCAGGACCGGCGCCTAATCGTAGCCGAGCACGGCGACGACAGAGCGGACAGCTTCGGCCGAGTGGTCGAGCATGGCCCGCTCTTCGGCGGTCAGCTCAAATTCGATGACCCGTTCCACGCCATTCCGGCCGAGTACGGCAGGCAGGCCGATGAACAGGTCGTGGTAGCCGTACTCCCCCTGCGTGTAGATAGCGCTGGGGATGACGCGCTTCTTGTCCTTCAGGATCGACTCGACCATGATCGCCGTACCCGCTGCCGGGGCGTAGTAGCCGCTATAGCCGAGCAGGCCGACGATCTCGCCGCCCCCCTTGCGCGTGCGCTCGATGATTGCATCCAGCTTCTCCTGGCTGATCAGCTCGGTGACTGGGATGCCGGCGACCGATGTCAGGCGGGGCAGGGGAACCATCGTATCGCCATGGCCACCCAGCACGATGCCGTGCACGTCCTCGACGCTGACGCCCAGCTCGTCGGCGATAAAGGTCTTGTAGCGGGCCGTGTCCAGCGCGCCGGCCTGGCCGATAACCCGCCGTGGCTCGAAGCCAGTCTTGCGCAGCATCACGTGGGCCATCGCGTCCAGCGGGTTTGTGACGAGGACCACGATGCTGTCCGGCGCGTACTTCTTAATATTCTCGGCCACGACCTCCATGACTTCCTGGTTAATCTTGACCAGCTCGTCGCGGCTGGGGAACTTGCCCGTCTCGGGATCTTTGCGCCGGGGCACGCCGGCCGTCACCACGACAACGTCCGCGCCTTCGATGATAGCGGGGTCGTTGCTGCCCGTGATTCGCCCGTCGAAACCCAGCGCCGGGCCAGACTCATACAGGTCCAGGGCCTTGCCGGCGCCGATCTGCCCAAAAATGTCAAACAGGACAAGATCAGCGATTTCCATTTGCGCCAGCCAGTGGGCCGTCGTCGCACCCACGTTGCCGGCTCCATAGAGAGCGACTTTATTCTTCATCTGTTTTCCCTCGCATTGCAATGGCTAGTGGGATGACTAGCGTGGCTCACAGAATCATGAAGATCTCTCTACGCCGGTAGAGCGGCGTCGAGATCGTCGGCCAGCACGTCGCCGGTGACCACCGGGGCCGTGCTCGCCTCGTAAGCCAGCACGTGCTCCAGCGCCTGGATGGCGACGGCCAGCATGGTCGAATCCGGCTCGCGTGTGGTCAGCCGCTGCATGGCCAGGTTTGGCCTGGACAGCAGGCGGATCAGCGGGTTGCCCTGGTGGCGCGCCGAGAAGCGGATGAATTCATAGGCAATCCCGGCAATCAGCGGCAGCAGCAGGACACGAGAAAGCAGCCGCACCGGCAATGAGAGTGGCGGCAGCAGTGAATAGACCAGGATTGAGATGACGACGACGGTCAGCAAGAAGGCTGTCCCGCAGCGCGGGTGCTGCAGCGAGAATTCGGCGACGCTGCGCGGCGTGAGGGGCGCGCCCGCCTCGTAGGCGTTGATCGTCTTGTGCTCGGCGCCGTGGTATCCAAACAGGCGGCGCACGTCGGCCATCTGGCCGATGGCCCAGATGTAGCCGATGAGCAGCAGGAGACGGATCACGCCCTCGATCAGGTTGCTCAGCACCGGCGCGGGGCCTGTGACCAGCCAGCGAGCGACGACGTCGCCGACGAAGGCAGGGAAAAGGAAGAAGAGCAAGATCGAGACGGCCAGCGAAAAAAGGACCATGCCCCACTGGGCCGGGCTGTCAAACACGTTCTGCGCCTCGTCCTCGCCTTCTTCGGCCAGGGCCACGTTGGCAGAGAACATCAGGCTCTTCACCCCCAGTCCGAGCGCGTCCCAGAGCAGGGTCAGCCCGCGCACGAACGGGATGCGCGCCAGGCGACCGCCGTAAATGCGCGCGTCGAGCGGCTCGGTGTGCACGACAATGCGGCCCTGCGGGTCGCGGACGGCCACGGCCAGCGCGCGCGAGCCGCGCATCATTACTCCTTCGATGACGGCCTGCCCGCCGTAATTGAACTCGCGTTTATTCAGGGGAACACGCTCTTCCTTGGACATGGTGGCGATTGTACTGGTGCGGGTAGAACGCGTCAAGGTAACCTCTCAGGGGGACAGGCGCTGGAAGCTGCCGAGGATATCCGCCAGGGTCTGTTGCGGGCGGCTCTCAGGCGGGGCGCAGGCCGCTACCAGCAGCAATTCCTGGACGCCGGGATAAAGATGCTGCTGGCAGCGGAGGGCGCCCGCGTCCGTATCCCTGGTTACGGTCAGCAGGACGCGACTCTGGCCGCCTTCCTCGCTCTCCTGCGCCTCCTCCAGGGTCAGGCCAAGCTGTGCAGCCCCCGCCGCCGCTACCGACTGTAGCTCGGCCGGCGACAACTGGTTCAGGGGCCGGCTGCTACCCACCAGCAGAAGTCCTTCCACGCCGGCGGCGCCCGGAATCGGCCCGGTGGCGTAGAAGATTGTCTGCAGCTCGTTGTCCAGCAGGCCGAGCGGCTCATAACTGCGGTGTAGCTCGACCTCACTTGCCACCAGCCGGTCCATGGCGGCCTGCCGGTCTCCGGTTCCGGGATCCAGAAGCTCCCAGGTCTCAGGCAAAAAGAGAATGAAATCGTTGTGGCTGTTCCGGAACCAGGCCCATCCGGCGGGCAGGTCGGTCTTCTCCGCCTGCAGGCGTGGCTGGCGCCCGAGATATGCGGTCAGGAGCAGCGCCGCCACGACGAGCAGCAGCGTCAGCCCGCCATAGAACAGGCGAGGCGATAGCTGTAACTGCCGGCCGGCCTCCTGCCAGAGCTCGCGCGTTGTTGTCCTGTCAATCCCATCGACCAACGCGCGACCACATTGCCAGCAGACGGCGTCGTCTGGCAATACGAGCTGGTCACAATACGGGCAGCGCCGGTCCACTTCTCTCCTTCTCCGGGCGCGGGTGTAATCTGCTATACACTACGATTGTAACAAAGTTGCCAGCCGCCAATGCCATTTGCCACTAAACTATCCGTAGATTCGCAGGGAACTTGAACAATACGAGCGGAATGACCCGATGGTCTGTACCTTGAACGGTTTCGAGGTCTCCGCGAATAGAAAACCAGACTCCTCCTTTTTTCTCCTCTTCCCACAAGAAGCCTTGCGATTAGCAAGGCTTTTTGTGTTCGCTCTTCTGGGAGGGTGAGCGGGAGCAGGAAACGGGAGCCAATGCGCGAACAGATCCGGTTTGCAGCATTGCAGCAATAGCGTTAACTTTTAGCAAATCGACGAGCATGGATCGTATCCTTTACGCCACTTACAACCTTGACGACATCACCTTTTACCGCCCGCAGGCAGAGCGATTGCAGGGGGGCCTTGAGCTGCACATGTTTTCCGAGCCTACGCTGCTCAGCTCCAACGGGCAGATAGACGAGGCCATTGCCGCGTACGCGGCGGCTCTTAAGGGTTACTCCGGCATTCTCGGCTTTCACGGCGCGTTCTATGATATGGTCTCCGCCAGTCTCGATCCGGAGGTCGTCGCGCTGACGCTGCGCCGCTACCGGCAGGGCCTGGAGATCGCCAGCCAGCTCGGCGGCGACTACCTTGTGTTCCACGCCAACTATATGGGCGGGTGGAAGCTGCCCAACTACCAGATTGGCTGGCACGAACGCCAGGTCGCCTTCTGGCGTCCCTTTGCGGCCGAGGCGGCGGAGCGCGGGATCTACGTGCTGCTGGAAAATATGTGGGCGCCCGATCCGGCCATCCTGCGGGACGTGATTGAGGAGGTAGACAATCCCTACATGCGCGCCTGCCTGGACGTGGCCCACGCCACCCTCTATTCGGAGCTGCCGATCAGCCACTGGATTGAAGTCCTGGCGCCCTACCTCTCGCTCTGTCACCTGAACAACACCGACGGCCGGCTCGATAATCACGCGCCGTTGGGCGAAGGGATCATCGACTATTCCCTGGTTCTCGCCCAGCTCCGGGCACTGCCGGCTCCGCCGCTCTTAACGCTGGAAATGTCTGACCGCGACGTGGTCAGCGCCAGCCTGCCCTATCTAGATCTCGCGCTCGCCGATTGAACTTCTCTCGAACACCTGACCCTGAGCTACTGCGCCCTCCGGATTTTCATCTTCCATCTGTACATTTCCGGCTGGCGATCCGGGCTGACGTACGCGCCCTGCACCGGGCCTGCTTTCCGGAGGAGCCACTGGAGGAGTTCGTCGCGCGCTTTATGAGCAGCGTGCACCAGCAGGAGAAGGGACGGCTCCTCCACGTTCTGGCGGTGCGAGGCGCGCACGAAAGGCCCGTCGCCACTGCCCAGCTCATCAGCTATACTGACACCATTGCCGAAATAGCCGATCTGATGGTCGCCGAACAGGCGCGCAATCAGGGGATCGGCACGGCGTTGATCCATATTCTGGGAGCGCTGGCAGCGGCGGCGGGCGCCGAGCGTCTGGAGCTGGCAGTCCGCGTCGAGAACAGCCGCGCCCTGGCCCTCTACCGGCGCCTCGGTTTTCGCGCCTGCCGGTTGTTGCGCTTCCCCAGCGGCCACCGCGCGATTCTGCTGGCGCGCGATCCGTGGCCGCAGCCGGAGCAAAGAGATGAAGCTGATGCGCAGTGATGACGCCGATTATGTGAAGGAGCAATACGCCACAGACAATAACCTGGCAATCCGCATCCGCACCCACGAGCTGTATACGGAGCCAAAACGGGACTTTACAGCCTGGGTTCTGGATCAGATCGCCTGGCGAGGCGACGAGCTGGTCGTGGACGTGGGTTGCGGCGCGGGCGCTTACGTCGAGGCTGTGCAGGCGCGCGCGCATCGCTACATAGCGGGTGACCTTTCGCACGGTATGTTGCAGGCGATAGCCGCGCCCACACGGGTGAATCTGGACGCGCAGCGCCTGCCCATTGCCGGCAGCAGCATCGATGTCTTGCTGGCGAACCACATGCTCTATCATGTGCCGGACAAAGAACGGGCGATCGCTGAGTTTGCGCGCGTGCTGCGGCCGGGTGGGAAGCTACTCGCCGCAACCAACAGCGCCAGCACCATGATGGAGCTGCCCAGGCTCGCGCAGCAGCTCGCGACACAGCTCGGCCGCGAATCTGAGCCGGCGTGGAGCCCTCTTGAGTTTACGTTGGAGAACGGCGCCGCCTTCCTGCAGCGCCACTTCGCGCGCGTAGAGCGGATCGACCTACCCAGTGCGCTGGTCTTCCGCGAGGCACAGCCGCTGATCGACTACGTCGCTACCAGCCCCCGCTCCATGGGCGGTTTCGACGAGGACGACGAGGATTTATGGGGGGTTCTGCGCGAACTGGTGGAAGCGGAGATTGCCGCCAGGGGAGCCTTCCGAGTAAACAAGCTGACCGGCGTCTTTCGCTGCTGGAATGATTAGATGGTGACAGACGAGGTTGCCCGTGCGGTGCTGAGCGCGATCCGTGAGCGGCGCTCGATTCGCCGCTACCGGCCGGAGCCGGTGCCCGCCGGGCTGCTGGCCGAGGTGTTGGCTGCCGCTACGTGGGCGCCCTCGGCGCACAACCGGCAGCCCTGGCGCTTCGCCGTCGTGCGCTCGCCGGCGGGGAAGGCGGAGCTGGCCGAGGCGATGGGCGACCGGCTACGCGCCGACCTGGAAGCGGACGGCGCGCCGCAAGAGGTAATCGAAACCGACGTCAGGCGTTCCTACCAGCGGATGACCGGGGCGCCAGCGCTGGTTGTCGTCTGCCTGACGATGGCCGATATGGACCTCTATCCGGACGAGCGCCGGCAGCAAAACGAGCGGACGATGGCGGTCCAGAGCACGGCGATGGCCGGGCAGAATCTGCTGCTCGCCGCGCACGCCGTGGGCCTGAGCGGCTGCTGGCTGTGCGCCCCGCTTTTTTGCCCGCAGGTGGTCCGGGCGACGCTGGGTCTGCCGTCAGACTGGGAGCCGCAGGGGCTGATCACGCTCGGCTATCCCGCGCAGGAACGGACAAAAAGCCGCCGGCCGTTGGAGGAAGTGGTCCGTTTCGTCGATTGAGGCGTCTGGCATCTGAGCAAGCGGTGAGTATCTTATAGTACCTTAGTACTAGCAGGCCGTGTTACGCCTGTTTCGGGGTGGGCAGAGCAAGCCAACTGGACTATAATCAGGTCGACCAATTAATGTGATTTATCAGATAAATGGCGCAAAAGCTCGACTCTGAATTCCTCAACTACTTGCTGGCCCACGAG
>Ga0123332_1003179_pt1 | contig 15126 bp, 12 predicted proteins | sample BioC12SIPDNA_4_FD_89958 | JGI IMG/M metagenome (GOLD analysis project Ga0123332, IMG submission 89958) | Anaerobic biogas reactor microbial communites from Washington, USA - Biogas_R2_A C12 SIP DNA | ecosystem: Engineered > Bioreactor > Anaerobic > Unclassified | place: Washington, USA...
CCGAGCCGTGGCGACCGGCGTATTCCTTGCGAGTTCGCGGGCCACCAGGGGCGGCGGCCGCTACGCCATTGCGTGAAATGCTCTACCGACACGGGCCCCGCAGCTCAGATCCCAACAACCGCATAACCACGCGACATGATCTGGACGGACCTCGCCATCCGTGAGCGAAATGACCCATGGCGAAGCCCCAATGACCCATGACGAACGTCCCTGCCCGCGGTTGGCGTTCTGGTTTCGGGCTTGGTCATTGATTGGTCATTGGGCCTTGGGCATTCGCCATTTTGCCCCGGGAGCCAGGCGGGCAGCGAGTTGCACCCCAATGATCTGCCACTCGATCGTTACGGTGCCGGGATGCGGTAGGCGCGATCGAACGCCTCGCTGAACGAGAAAACGTGGGCGAAGTCCTCGATCGAGTCGGTCGGTTCCTTTTGCAGCCAGTGGTTGTCCACCAGCGCAAAGATGATTGCCCCGATATCCTCGGTACGGGTGATGTTCCAGCGGGCCAGTACGCTGCGGGCCATCAGGCCCCATTGCTCAAGAGCTGAATCGCGTATGGCATGACAGAGTTGCTGCCCGGTGACGTGCCGGTTCATGCACCGAGGTCCGCCCATCTGCTCGACCAACTCCGCCACCCTTGGGGGCAGTTGCCCGGTTTCCCACTGCTCGACGACCTCGTCGAATTTGATGTCGTGTCGGGCCATCCATTGGGCAAGCCGCTTCTGCTCGTCCGACATCGGACCGTGCACTTTGTCCGCGGCCTTCGTCAGGCACTCCTGGACAAAGACAAACGCGTCGATCGGGTAGCGGCCCACCTCGTGAACGATCTCTTCCAGATTCTTGCTGGGTTGCTCAGGCATGAAGATCACCGATGCAAAATCGGACCGCTACCTTTCAGGAACCGCTTCCCGTGGGGTGGGGGCCGCGGCCTTGCGGAGGCCGACGCCCTCGTCGTCCGCCTCGCCGTCGCCGCGGACGTTGCCCCTGACGTCCAGGATCGTCCGTTGCTGGCGGGCCGCCCTCGTCCGAGCTTGGCCCCGCAACATCGTTGGCATCCTTCGCGTCCGACTGGACCTTATCCGCCGGGCTTACCTCGCTGGCCGGAGGTTCAGATCGCTGTGGCGGGGAGTGCTCAGGCGGTCGCGGTCCGCGGCGACCACGCTCCGGTCGTGAGGGCGACGCCGTCGTCGGGTTGCCGCCGGTCTCGGCGGTTGGAGGCGGCTCGGGAAGATCGCGATCGGTGATATCGTCCACAGTCACGGTGAACAGGCGACCGTTGTCGCCGATGATCTTCACCAGTTGCGTCAGAATCTGCCGGTCGATCACCCGGCCGATCCCTTCGGAGGTAGCCACCCGAGAGCCCATCCGGGGCAGACGCTTCACCAGGGCCTCGTACGACTCGTGCTCGTAGCGAAGACAGCACTTGAGTCGGCCACACCGCCCGCTGACCTTCGATGGGTCCAAGGTCGCCTTCTGCAGCTTGGCCATGTGCATGTTGATTGGCTTGAGACTCTTCAGGAAGTTCTTGCAGCAACACTCCCGGCCGCAGGTCTCGTAGTCCGCCAGCAGCCGCGCCTCGTCACGGGCGCCCACCTGACGCATCTCGATTCGTGTCTGAAACTCGTTCGCCAGCCGACGGACCATCTCGCGGAAGTCCACCCGCTCCTCGGCCATGAAGTAGAACACGATCCGCTCTCCGCCGAAAATGTGCTCGCAGTCCACAATCTTCATCTGCAAGCCCAACTCGGCCGCGAAGTCCGCGCCGAGCTTCAGCTTCTCGCGGGCCCCAATCTCGATATGACGCAGCTCCGCCAAGTCGGCTTCCGTGGCTTCACGCAGGATCCGCCCGCTGTTGAGCCGGTACGAGTCCGGACCGCTCCGCTTGGCGTACGCCCGCATCTGCTCTCGCGACACCGACTTATCGCAATCCCCGCACGTCAGACTGATCTGTTCCCCGATCTCGATCCCCCGGTCCGTCGAGATGATCACCTTGCCGCCGCAGGTGAACCGCATCTTCGGCGGGTAACTGAACTCGCCGATGTGGTTCATTCGGCCGTAGCGAACCGCGACCGCCGAATAGGTCCTCTCCGGACCGTTTCCGGATCTCGACGGGGCATCCGCGTTGGAGTGTCCATTAGCCATACCAGTCGATCCTTATGCCTCAATCCGGGTTCGGACCATGCTCCGCCCGGCACCAGCCCCGAATTGTAGCATATCGGGCGACTTTTGAGGATCATCCCGCCTTGGCTCGCCTTCGCGTCTTCAGACCAGCCGAGCCGATCGACGCCGAAACACACCCGCCAGCCGGATGAACATCGCTGCGGCCGCCAAGTCGATATTCGCGTTACGCCCTACCTCTAAGTCCGTGTCGTTCAACTGCCGCAGGGCTCGGACCATCGCACCCGGATCCCATCCGGCCGCAATCTCGCGCACCAGCCCGTCCAACTCCGCCTGGGACGCGTCGCTCGGCAAGCCCGTCGCCTGTCGCATCGCCTCCCGATACCACCCAGCCAGGACGCTCAGCAACCGCTGCAGGCCCGCCCGGGAAGCGTCCAGATCCGACATCTCAGGATCACGCTCCGCCACACCTTTCGCCAGCTGGCGAGCATCCGCCAGAAACGGTTCCACCAACTCGGTGGCCGAGAAACCCGGCGGTTGAGACGCCAACTTGCCCAGCCGTTGAGCCCACGCCGTCGCCAACGCGAAAAGCCCATCGTCCGCGCACTCCAGGGCACGACCCAGGCTCCCGTTCGCGTGCTGGGCCAGATAAGCGACCTCCAGTGAGTTCGTGGCCGGCCGCAACTCCGCCAGCCGTTCCGCGATGAACGCGACCGGCAGCGAGCCGAACAAAACTTGCTGACAACGAGACCGAGTGGTCGGCAACATGCGGTCCATGGCCGAACTGATCAGAATGATGAACGTGTCTTGCGGCGGCTCCTCCAGCGTCTTGAGCAGGCAGTTCTCCGCCGCGTCACTGAGCCGCTCCGCTTCCCGAATAATGAAGATTTTCGCCCGGCCGTGCATCGGCCTCAGAGCCACTCGCCCGATCATGAAGTGCCGAATCACCTCGATGCTCAGCGACTGTGCCTTCTTCTTGCGAACCTCCGAATCCGGGTGCTGCTTGGCCAGCATACGGTGGATCACCGTCAGGTCGGGGTGCGTGTCCGCAAGCACAAGACGGCAGTCCGGGCACGTGCCGCAGGCCTCGCCAACCCGCTCCACACCCAGCGTCTCACGCAGATCCGCCGGCGCCGGCTGGTCCACCGGCGATGCACACAGCAGCCTTTGAGCAAGCCGGCAAGCGAGCATCTCGCGACCTACGCCCTCCGGGCCCGCGAAGAGGTAGGCGTGCGGCATCCGCTCGCTGGCCAGCGCCCGCTGCAGCAGCCGATGGGCCCGAGGCTGGTGGCGCACGTCAAAAATCGACACGTTCCAACACCTCCAGAACGCGACGGTGCACCTCAGCCGTCGGGGCAGACCCGTCGACCACCTCGACTCGCCCCGGATACTCGCTCGGCAGCTCGAGGAACAGCTTGCGAACCTTGCGGTGATAGGCGATCGGCCGTGACTCCATCGCGTCGTGCTCCACATCGTCGAGCAGCAGTCCCTGGCTTGCGTCCGTCCGAGAACGTTGCTTGCGCGCGTGGTGCGGCTTGCGACCCGTCCGGCGGAAACCCTCCTCGGTCGGCACGTCGATGATCAGCGTCAACTGCGGCCAGGTCGTACCCACCGCGAATCGACCCAGCTCGATGATCCGATGGGGATCGTGACCCGCCGCGCCCTGGTACGCGCACGTCGACGAGATGAACCGGTCGCAAAGCACAACCTTACCCGCCGCCAACGCGGGCTCGATCACCTCCCCGACCAGTTGAGCCCGCGACGCCATGAACAGCATCGCTTCGCAGCGAACGTCCATTTCCGACAGATCGTGCCGCAGAAGCACCGCGCGGATCCGGTCGCCGATCTCCGTGCCGCCGGGATCCTTGCCCAGCACGACTTCCAGACCCTGACCGCTCAGGGCCTCGGCCAGAAGCCGAAGTTGCGTCCCCTTGCCCGACCCGTCCGGCCCGTCAAAGACGATGAACTTGCCCGCCAGTTTCTTCTTGAGAGTCAAAACCCACTCCCGCGATGAGAGAGAAAGCCAATATGGAACCGCCGACACGTGCCATTCAACGCCGATCATCCCTCATGGTCATCGCTTCACACGCCTAACTCGCGGCGAGCGCCGGCGAGCACTCGCTCCCAGTCGAAGGCCGGGCCGGGGTCCACCTTGCCCTTCGATTCGTGCAGATGGCCCATGAAGCCGCTGAAGGCCGCCTGCTCCTCCTTCTCAAACACATGCCAGCGGATGCTGCCGTCCGGGTTACGCGGGCAATCGAGAGTCATCCTCGGAAAGATGCGATGCAGAGCCGCCGTCAGCTTGATCAGAGCCTGGTACTGCTCCTCCGTGTAGTCGTACATCATGACCTCGCGGCCGTTGATGACTTCCTTGAAGATGCCCTTGCGGGCCGGGCGGGCGACAAAATCCGGCGTGCGAATCCCCGTCTCCTTCACCCAGTCGGGAAAGATGGCGAACGGCCACCCGGAATCGTCCAACGCGTACCACTTGTCCAGCGTCTCCATGTTCCCGTACGCCCCGATGTTCGCGATCTCAACACCCACGCAACGGTCGTTCGCCGTCCCCGCGTGCCAGGCGCGTTCCTTCAAGTCCAGCGTCTGATAGATCGTGCCGTCCAGATCGAGCATGAACTGAACCGACAGCCCCCGAAGGTCGTGCAGTACCTCGAAGCAGCGACGCGACGTCACGCAGACATCGTAATGGTAGACGAACTGATCCACGTGTTCCTGCAAGTTCTCCAGCGTCCAGCCCTCCTGATCGACGCGGGCTTGCAGTTCGGGGCTCAGGTTGCCGCGCGTGCCATAGCGATTGGGGTTGCCGGGCGAGACCGGATTCTTGGGAAAGTACTCACTGGGCTCGAAATGCCGATGCCCGCGGTAGGCGTCGTATCCGCCCGGGTCGATCCAGAGCACGACCGGTGTGCCGACGTGGAACAGTTGTCCCGCCGCTACGATCTCCTCGCCTGTACGATGAAGCCGGTCGCCAACCTGTGGGCTGCACCCCGCCAGCAGAGCCACCGAGGCAGTCGCGAACAGCACGAGACCTTTCCAGAGTGATCCAAACCGCATCTGTGAATCTCCTTATGTGCCTGGGGATCAACCGGATCCAAACCATGTCACCGCGGCCGGCGCACGCCGCGTAGCGGCCGCCCCCTGTGGCTGCCGTCGCACGCGGCGTAGCGGCCGCCCCCTGTGGCGGCCGGCGCGATTCTCGCCCTTGGCGAACGTGCAAACCGACGCGGAGAACCACCACCGTACCCAACCGCTATCGCAAGTGGCGCCTACGATCCCGCTATTTCAACCGCCCTTGAGCTTCACTACAAGTCTCGTCGGTCCGGCAACTCACCACCGCAACGAGCCACAGGATCGGCACCAGCGGCAGTCGAAACCGCGGATCCTCGAAAGGTAGCGTCAACACAAACAATCCTGCCGCGGGCAGCAGGGTCCACAGATGCCCCGGCCAACGCCGACCCCGCATCGCACCCGCGACCCGAGTCGCCGCCGTGAGCACCAGCAGGGCGTAACCCGCGCCGATCGCACCCGCCACCATCCTGCCCGTGCCCGAGCCGCCCCCCAGCAACGACAGCGGAGCCGCCTCCGAACCGGCCGGCGGGTCCAGCACCAGCCCCAGCGGAAAAACCAGCATGGACAAGCCCTGAACCCCAAAGCAGGAAACTGTCGCCACTTGATGCTCCGCCAGCAGATCCAGCCCCACCGCCCACAGCAACGAAGACGCCGCGAAGGGATCCACGCCCGGTGCCTCGCCGAAGTTCAGGTGCTCCCAACGCAAAGCCTGCCGCTGTTCCGCACTGAGAGGACCGTATGCCTCCTCCCACTTCTCCTGGAGCCGCCGATCGATACCCGCCCGAACCTCGTCCAGTACCGCCGCGTCAAACCGCCGATCGTGGCGCCCGTCAGCCCACAGGAGCACATCGACAACCTTGTGGTACGCGAAGCTTGCCCCACTCTGATGCGAGAGCGCCCACCGCCCCGTGATGCCGTGATTCCGAGCCAGCCAGGGCCCGACGATCAGCCCTGAACTCGCAATGCTCACCATGCCCAGCAGAGCAATCCGACGCAAAGGCTCCCGCCGTGCCCCCCCGATGACCGCCAGCCACGCCAGCGGCGGCAGAACGATCCCGATCGGCCTCACCATCAACGCCAGACCCGCCCATCCCCCCAACACCCCCGCACGACGAATACTCCAGCCGTGCTTCACTCCCCTGGCCCACGTCCACAACCCCGCCAGCATCACCACGCCAAAAAGCGTTTCCGCCAACAACCACTGGCTGTGGTACAGGCGGAATGGATCGGCAATCCACGCGATCGCGGCGATCAGAGCACCGCGGGACGAAGTGAAGCTGCGCACGAGCCCGTAGAGCAAAGGCGCCGCCGCCAACGCCATCACCTGTTGCCATAACAGCAGAACGCTCGGCGAATCACCCGCGACCCACATCGCCAACGCCAGAAACGCCGGATAGCCAGGCACACGCCAGGTATCCGCGGGCCCCGTGATCGTGCCGTTCTCATCCACCGGCACGTAACGGCCCAGACGAGCAATGCCCCGTGCCAACGCTACGTACTCGCCGGAGTCCCGCGACCGAAAGGCGTACGAGGTGCCCGAGCCTCGCAGTCGAGCAATCCCCAAGATCGCCGCCCCCTGCACCGCAACCGCCAGTAGCAGCAGAATCAGAATGTGGCGTAGATCCGAACGGTTCATGGTTCGGCACCGCTTGTCTGGCCAACTCCGCCCAAGTTCCGTATCATACGCTCTGTCATCATCAAGGAGAACGATATGTCTTGTATCCGTCATTGTCACGTGTCCGCCGGGTGGGTGTGGGTTCTTGCGGTGGCCGTTGTCTCCGTCGTGTGGACACCCGCCGCCGACGCGGCCCGCGTGGAGAACTTCTCTTTCGTCCATGTCAGCGATCTGCACATAAGCCCTTGGCCCGCTGGAACGCCTAGCCCGTTCGCCGGCGATCGCAGCACCGCCGGTCTGGCTTGGATCGCCGAGCAGCTCGGAACGCCGCAGGAACTCAAGCCGCTCAACCTCACCGCTCCGAAGCCCGCGTTCGTCGTGGCTACCGGAGACATCACCGAGTTCGGCGCCATCGCCGATACATGGAAAAACGTCGAGAAATCCTTCAACGTACTCAATCTCCCCGTCTATTACACCCCCGGCAACCATGACAACACGTGGACCAGCATGCTGTCCATCATGCACAAGCTACACGGCGGCGACCACTACGCATTCGAACAGTTCGGCTGCCGATTCATCGGAATCGAAACCGCCACCCCTCAGGAGCCCGTGCCAAGCATCGACCAACGAACCATCACCTGGCTGGCCAACGACCTCGCCAAGGTCCCCAAGGATATGCCCGTCTTCATCTTCTGCCATCATCCCCTCTCCAGCGGCGAGTTCGCCCAGCCGCACGAGCCGGTGAGACTCCTGGAGACCATCCGAGAGCACAACGTCGTCCTCCACATGATGGGGCACGGCCACGGAGTCAGCTCCGAAAAGTGGGGAACGCTCGACAGTGTCATGGGCGGGTCAACCTTCGGCCCCAACACCGGCTACAGCATCATCTCCGTCATCGACGGTACCCTCCGCGTCGTCTACCGCTTCAAGAACGAAGAACGCCCCATGCAGGTCGTGCTCGAAAAACCCATCGCCAAGCGCGCAACCCCCGGCCTGGAGGTCGTCCGCCCCCGTGACGGTATGACCATCGTCGGCCGAGGCGTGAGCATCGAAGCCCGGGCGACCGGTGGCCGACCCGCCGCCCTGTCCGTGTCCCTCGATAATGACAAAGAGAAGACCGTAGCTCTTCGAGCTGGTTCCGCCAGCGCGTATCGCGGAGAGGTGCCAACCGCCGGCCTCGTGCCCGGGATGCACTTCGTCCGTCTCACCGGCGAGTGCGATCAGATGAAGCTTGATCGCGTCGCCTCGTTCAGCTACCTGCCCGCCGACGCCCCGGTCCGGCCGGTGCGCACCGTTCTCTCCGCCGGGTGCAAGGCTCAGCCGATCGTCGTCGACGGCGGATGCCTCGTCGCCTCAACTGACGGACAGATAACCCGCCTCGTCGCGGGAACCGCCGACAACTTGCAGGCCAAGACCCTCATCGATGTCGGTGCGGCCATTCTCCACGCTCCCGCCTTGGCCGACGGCATCCTCTACTTCGGATCCGCCGATCGATACGTGTACGCCGTCGCCCTCGACGGCTCTACCATGTGGAAGCGGCAGGTCAACGGCAGCGCTTTCGGTACGCCCGCCCTCGATCCCAAATGCCTCTACGTCGGCGACCTCGAAGGCTACGTGCATGCCCTCGATCGCCAGACCGGAGAGCCCAAGTGGTCCGTCCGCCACGCAACCTTCAGCATCGAGCAGCCTCTCCTGCTCCACGACGGCGTCCTCTACGTCGGGGCGTGGGACGCACAGGTCTATGCCATCAATGCCACCGACGGTTCGCTGCGATGGAAAGCCGGCGCACCCAGCGGATTCAGCGATGCCAAAAAACGCAATCGCTACTACGGGGCCGCCGATTGCGCCGGCCTGGTCGTCGGCGACCGCCTGTTCTTCTGTGACCGTGGCTATCAGTTGGGAAGCTACTCCCTTGACGGCAAGTACCTCGGCGATATCGCCGCCGGCGTCGCCGCCATTGGATTGACCGAAGATGGCCAGGGCTTCTACGCACGCGGACTGAGCAAAGGCCTGACCCGTTATGACGCCCAGGGGAACGCCGTCTGGTCCCAACCTGTCAGCCTTGGCCGATTCCCCCTCGCCCCCGTCGAGGTCAACGGCAAGGTCTTCGTCTGCTCCAACCATGGTCGCGTCACTGCCCACGACGCCGCGGACGGCCGACTCCTCTGGGAGTACGCGGCGACGCCTGACCTTCCAGTCATGGCTCAGGTCGCCGTCACCGCCGAAGGCAGTGCCATCGTCGCCGGTATGGACGGTAGCGTCACATGGCTCTCACCTCGCTGAGAGTCAACGAAGCCAACCGCCAAAGCCCGGCCGCATCGACCCGCCACGAGGGCCGTTACGACAGGTGGGCAAAAATCCCCACCCGCGGAACGGCCAAACTGCGCCAACTTACCCATCCGCGGGCCGCGCGGCCTGGTCCGCTACAGGCTTAGCATGCGTTAATGTCAAATATAGCAGAGAGTTGCAGCTACTTCGCCGACGTCGCCCCGACTGTGGCACGGCACCTGCTTGTTATGAGGACCAACGGCATTATTCGTAGCCGTAGGGCAGGTGGCTCGCGTCAGGCGAAGATCGACTCGTAAGGCTCGCCGGGGAGACGAGCACGGGACGAGGAGGCCTGTCACGGGGGTTGCCCAAGCCTTCGTCAGCAGGGGGCCGTGAGTCTGGGGAGATCTCGCGGCCCTCGTGCTTTTTTACCGCTGCCCGCCGACCCGTTCGGGAGACCGCTGGTCAGACGGTCACGGCTTGCGTTGGGCAGTCGCCTGTGATGTGTCCGCTTGAACTCCGTCCCCCTCGTGATTAACTTCTGTCCATTCCACCTGTTACGCCATTCCAGGCATGTTCCCGGACCCCGGTGATCGCGGGCGTTTTCTGCATCGGTTCGGCGGTCCGGGCGTATAAGGGGAAGAGGTGCTCCGGGGCCGTTCTGAGGGACCCTGGCTGCTCGCTGGGGGCCAACGCGTCTTGGGGGGATGGCGGTTGATTTCACCGGGGGGCCGTCTTAGTCTAGCGAGCGGCATGAGGCCGCAAGCCCCTTAGCGGTGTCGCCCGGGACCCGATCAGGGAGGATCGCGTTGCGGACGTCCAGTCCAGCCAGCCTGAGCATCCCTCCGCTGACGAGTCGGGTGGAGTGTGTTTGTGGGCACAGTGACGTAGCCCGGTGGTCTTCCCTGTGCGGGCGGAAGCACCGGCCATGAGCGGTTGAAATGGCGACGTATACCTACAGAGCCAAAACCAACAGCGGTGAGACGATCACCGGCGTGCTGACGGCGGAGAGCCAGCAAGCGGTGCTGCGCATGCTCGACGACCGGGCTCTGTTCCCCATCTCGGTGACCGAAGGCAGCCAGACGGCGCGAGCTGTGCTGACCGGCGGAAGAAAACGCCTCAAGCTGCGGGTCGTGGCCACGCTGTACAGCCAGTTGGCGGACCTGTTGCGGGCGGGTGTTCCGGTGTTGCGGGCCCTGGACGTGCTGGCCCGGCAGGCGTCGAACCCGTTGCTGGCGGAAATCCTCCGCGACGTGCACAACGACGTGTCCGGCGGCGAGCCGTTGGCCGATGCCATGGCCAAACACCCCAACGCGTTCAACGAGCTGGCCATCGCGATGGTGCGGGCCGGCGAGCAGGGCGGGTTCCTCGAAGACGTGCTGATGCGTATTTCGATCTTCACCGAAAAGCAGGACGAATTGCGCAACAAGCTCATCGGATCGATGATCTATCCGTGCATCCTGTTGTTCGCGGGCGTGACCGTGGTGACCTTCCTGATGGTGTTCGTCGTGCCCAAGATCCGCAACTTCCTCGACAAGGTGGAGAAGCCCTGGGTGACGACCGCGTTATTCGGCGCATGCGATTTTCTGCGGGATAGCGGCGTGTACGTTCTGGGTGCGGCCGTTGTCCTGCTGGTGGTGCTGGTTCCGCTTGTGCGTACGGAGCAGGGGCAGCGATGGATGGACCGGCTCAAGCTGACCATGCCGGTGATGGGCACCATTGTGACCATGGTGGCCATTTGCCGGTTCTGTCGCATTCTCGGGACGATGTTGCACAACGGTGTGCCGATCCTGCAGGCGTTGAAAATCTCGAAGGACTCGGCGGGCAATATCATCCTGGCCGAGGAGATCGACAAAGCCACGGAGAACGTGCAGCGGGGCGAGATGCTGGCGACGCGGCTGGCGAGCAGCGGGCTTTTCCCCGCGGACATCGTGGACATGATTGCGGTGGCGGAGGAGAGCAACAATCTCGAGACGGTTCTGGTGCAGATCGCCGACTCGAACGAAGCCCGGACGGCGCGGCAGATCGATCTGGGCGTGCGATTGCTGGAGCCGTTGATGCTGATGGTGATGGCCAGCTTGGTGCTGGTCATCGCGGTGGCCTTGTTGGTCCCGATTCTGAAGATCAGTGCCGTGCGGCACTAGGAGTACGTGGATAATCCCTGGAGTGGTTGCCCCCGTGGCGGCCGGGCACCGGCGAGACGCCGGAGCCAGACTGATTGATGCCGGCTATCTTGCCGGTCAAAGCAAGGAGTTGCACAGATGAAGATGAGCAGGAGAAGTCGGAGTCGTCGTCGCGGTGGTTTCACGCTGCTGGAAGTGCTGCTGGTGGTGGGCATCATCGCCCTCCTGGCGGCGTTTGTGGTGCCGTCGTTCATGGGTACTCAGCGCCGCGCGGAGGTCCAGATTGCCCAGACGATGGTGGATGACGGCGGGCACGTGGCAAGCCAGTTGCGTATCTTCCGTCTGCATATGGGGCGTCTTCCGGAGGAGTTGAAGGAACTTGTGGAAAAGCCCAGCGATGAGGACGACGCCGCCAAGTGGGGCGGGCCGTACCTCGAGTCGCTGGACAAGCTGAAGGATCCCTGGGGCAGCGAGTTGCAGTATAAGTGCCCTGGGGATACGAACGAGGACAGCTACGATTTGTGGAGCATCGGCCCCGACAGGCAGGATGGGACCGATGACGACATCGCGAATTTCAAGAAGGGCTAAGCCTCCGGCCGCGTGGCGGGAGGCTCTTGATGGCGGCTGAAGTGTGCGATACCGACGTACCTCGCCGCGGTCAGGCCCAGGTCGGGCAGGTTGCCTCGGCGACTTCGACCGGGAACGGCCTCGGGAAGATCGGCTCCGGATTGTGACGTTGGCCATGCCCAGGCGCGCCTTCACGCTGATCGAGGTTCTGCTGGTGCTCCTCTTGTTGGGGTTACTGGCGGCCTTCCTCTACCCCGAGCTCGAGGCGGAGATGCGGCGGCGGTCCCTGGTCGAGTCGGCGGATCGGTTGCGGTCGCTGATCACCATGACCCACGCTCAGGCGATGCAGGATGGACGGAGGTATCGGATCCAGTTCCCCGGCACGGCGGACCCGCTCGATCGCTATGCCGAGAAGGAGATCGACGTTCCCGAGACAACCTTGCAGCCCGAGATCCTGCGACAGGTGGACCCCCTGGGCAACCCGGACTTGTTCGAGGGGTACGACGCCCCATGGGGACGGTACGAGGTCCTGCAGCCGGGGACGCGATGCGTGGCGGTGCTTGGCGGCCGGCCAAACTTCGATATCTCGCCCCACAGCCCGATCGCAGGACCAAGCATCACGGAGGGCGTCGCGTCGTTTGTACCGTTGACGCTCAACATCGACGGCACCTGCGACTGGGTCACCTTCGTGCTGACCGACCTGCCGTACGATGTCGTCGTCGAGCCGCAACACGCGCCACAAATCCTGAACGTCATCGTGGACGGGCGGACGGGGCAGGTGTGGATGCAGCGAGCCTTGCGGGTCGAGGAGGTCGAGATGATGAACGAACGCGGGGCTTCGCCGATCCTGCATATTGACTTCACGCAGGGCGACGTGTTGACGGAGGACAACATCCTCGAGGTGCACTCGCGTCAGGATGGTGGAGTCCAAGGCGGCCGGAGTCGGAGGCCATAGCCATGACCATACGCGTTGGCAACACCCGAGCGCGAGGAGCGGTCCTGTTGGAGGTCGTGCTCTCGTTCGGGTTGCTGTTGATGGGGATGGTGCTGGTCGGCTTGCAGATCCGCGCGGGATTGGATGCCGCCGACAGCACGAATCTCGGTACGCAAGCGGTCATGTTGACCGATACGATCATCGCCGAACTGGATGCCGGCGTGATCAGCCTCGAAGCGACCGACGATGAGATCAAGGGCGACTTTGGCGTCAAAGCTCCGGGCTACACCTGGCGCATTCGTGCGGACCGCGCCGACGTCGATGACCTGTACATGCTCACCCTGGACATCGGCTTCAACCGCTCCGAGGTCGAGAACCAGATCAACGATCCTGCCCTGGAGATTGACATCGAGGACGAGGGGACGCGGATCATCCGCACCGCCTACCGGTTGCATCTCACGCCGGCGGACGTGAACGTCGAGCGGGACTTTGGCCTGTCGCCCGAGGAGATCGAAGGGTTGGTGGGCGACGGCTCGACGACCGGTGGTATCGCCGGGGCCGGAGATGCCGCCGGCTCGGGCGATGCCGGCGGATCCACGGCAAATGCTGGAGCGAATACCGCGATCAGTGAAGCCCTTTCCAGGCTCGGGGAACTCGGTGTGGATACGTCCATCTTGAGTTACCTCACGGATCCCAGTGGTTTTGACCCACGGATCCTGTCCACGCTGCCTGAGGAGGAGTTTCTGGGCTTGGCAACCGTGCTGGAGATGATGTTGGGTGCGGGGGCTACGGGTGACGACGAGTTGGGAAGCCTGCTGGCGGGCAATCTCCTTGGCGGACGCGAGGGGCGTGGCGGGCGAGGAGGGCGTGGCCGCGGTCGGCCCGGAGAAGGCGGCCCACCCGGGCGAGGCCCAGGTGGTGAACGCGGCGATGACATGGGCGAGGGCGGGCCGCCGAGACGTCCCGGTGCCGGCGACACCGCGGCCCAGCGGAATGCCGATCGTGCTGCCGGTCGTTCCACCGACCGCCCAGGAGCGGAGCGACGAGGTCCGCGGCGAAACGACGAGGGCGACGATGGTGGCCCCGGATTTGATCGAGGCGAGGAGGGGGATGGTCGCGGCCCCGGATTTGACAGAGGCGATGAGGGTGATGGTCGCGGCCCCGGACCCCGTCGAGGCGAGGAGGGGGATGACGATCGTGGATCGGACAGGCGGGGAGCCGCTCCAAGGAGCCGCAGGTGACGAAGCGTGTGGTCCATCCCGGCGCTTGGACGAGTCCTGGGGGCTTGATGCCTCCTAGTGGATTAGTGAGGAGCGCGTGGCGCATCAGAGCCGCGACCGTCAGCAGAGCCGCGACTGTAAGGGAGCGGTCGCTCGCTGCCGAGAAGAACCGCTCCCTTACGGTCGCGGCTCTGCTGACGGTCGCGGCTCTGCCCACGGTAACGCCCCTGAAACGGCGTTTGACGCAGCCGCGCAGGGTGTCTGGCCGCTACGTGGTTTCCACCCGCGGCTTCACCTTGCTGGAGGCGATTCTCGCTCTGTCCTTGACGATTCTGCTGATGAGCGGCGTGTTCGCGTTTTACATGACCGTGATGCAAGCCCGCGACGAGGGATCGCGAGCCACTCGCGACGCCAAGCTGAACCGGGCGGTTCTCGATCGCATCGCCGACGAGATTCGCCACGCGACCGATATCGTGCCCGGTGACGGTATCGGTTTCAGCGGTGATGAGAGGAAAATCACCATCATCCGCCTGGCCATGCCCGAACGTTATGCCTTCGACGAATACGACTCGCAACGCGACACCTTGCCGCCGGCTCAACTCGATCTTCGCCGGATCACCTACCAGTTGATCTGGGATGAGGAACTGGTGGACGACGAAGGGGTCAAGCTCTGCCACGGTCTTTGGCGTACGGAGCAGCGGACCTTCGACCCGAATCCCCAATTTGTCGTCCAGGATGACGAGACGCCGGGAATGCAAGACGAGGAGGACCCGGAACAGTCCATGGTCCCGCAGGCGGAGGGGGAACTGGTCGCTCCGGAGATCAAGTACATCGATTTCCGCTATTTCGACGGGGCGGATTGGCGAGATCGCTGGCAGTATACGGCCGAGGCTACAGAGGGTGAGTCGGCCGGTACGGAAGCCGCCGCGGAGACCGGCGACCTGGGCGGACTGACCGATCTGTTGGGCGGTGCCGCGGCAGGCAAGCAGGGCTCCACGGTACCCAAGGGGCCCAATGACCAGGGATACGTGATGCCCCAGGCGGTGCGGATCACCATCGGTCGGACCCGTGTCCCGCCGGAGGAAGACGAACTCGATTTGGAGAAACTGCGGCTTACCGAAGAACGCCGCGAGGAGGAAACCTACTACAACGATCGCTTCAGTATCGTGGTGCCGATCATGCAGGCCGATCAGACTTTGC
>Ga0123332_1003190_pt1 | contig 15095 bp, 10 predicted proteins | sample BioC12SIPDNA_4_FD_89958 | JGI IMG/M metagenome (GOLD analysis project Ga0123332, IMG submission 89958) | Anaerobic biogas reactor microbial communites from Washington, USA - Biogas_R2_A C12 SIP DNA | ecosystem: Engineered > Bioreactor > Anaerobic > Unclassified | place: Washington, USA...
CGGCCCGCACGAGCGGGCTGCGGGCCCGCAGGAGCGGCCTGCGCCCCCGCACGACCGGGCCCCCCGCGGCCGGCGCCACCTGACCCGTATCGCCTCGGCGCTGGTGATGTTCAGCGTCGCCCTGCTCACGCTGTGGGCGGGGCTGCCGCTGCTGGCGCCGGCGTACCTCGTGCTGACGCTGATCGCGCTGCGCGAGTACGCCTACATGATGAACCTGCGCGGCATCCCCATCCGCCGGCGCAGCCTCTACGTGGCGGCGGTGCTCACGCTGCCGGCCTCGCTGCCGGTCACCTACCCCGGCATGCAGCCGCTCTTCCCCGGTGTCAGCTGGCGCGAGGCGCTGGTGGGCCTGTTCGTGGTCTACCTGATGGCCCTCGAGATCGCCAACCCGAACCGCAACTCGCTGAACGCCGTGGTGTTCACGCTGTTCGGCTACCTCTACGTGCCATGGCTGTTCGGCTTCGTGATCACGCTGCGCTACACCCCCGACGGCGTGCTGGGGCTGTGGTACCTCACCCTGCCCACGCTGGCGGTGGTGGCCACCGACGTGGGCGCCTACACCTTCGGCTCGCTCTTCGGGCGGCGCAAGCTGGCGCCCAAGCTCAGCCCCAACAAGACCGTCGAGGGCGCGGTGGGCGGGCTGCTGCTGGCGGCGGCGGTGGTGTTCGGCGCGCTGTTCCTGCTGGAGCGCCTCGCCGGCCTGCGCGTGAACGTCTACGACGCGCTGCTGTTCAGCCTGCTGGTGTCGAGCGCGGCGCAGCTGGGCGACCTGTTCGAGTCGCTGCTGAAGCGCTGGGCGGGCGTGAAGGACGCCGGGGTGTTCCTGCCGGGCCACGGCGGCGTGCTCGACCGCATCGACAGCGCCCTGGTGGCGTTCCCCGTGACCTACTTCTTCGTCACGCTCATCAACCTGCGCTGAGGGCGGCTACGACGCCTCCGCCGCGGAGCGTACGCTAGACTCATGTCTCACAACCGGGCAGGCCTGGCCGCCCGTCACCGTAGAGGAGCAGGAGCAGAGTGAAGCCGTCAGACACCGCCTCGCCGGCCGCGGCGCGCATCCCCGCCGACGCGGACCGCCGCGTGGCGCCCAACTTCATCACCGAGATCATCGACCGCGACCTCCGCGAGGGGTACGTGGACCGGGTGGTCACGCGCTTCCCGCCCGAGCCGAACGGCTACCTGCACATCGGGCACGCCAAGGCGATCTGCCTCGACTTCGGCGTGGCCCAAGACTACGGCGGCATCACCTACCTGCGCTACGACGACACCAACCCCGTCACCGAGGACCCCGAGTACGTCGAGGCCATCGAGCGCGACGTGCGCTGGCTCGGCTTCGAGTGGGAGGAGGTGCGCCACGCCTCCGACTACTTCGGGCAGCTGTACGACTTCGCCGTGAGGCTGATCGAGCGCGGCGAGGCGTACGTCGACGCCTCCAGCGAGGAGGAGATCCGCGCGATGCGCGGCACCGTCACCGAGCCGGGCACGCCGAGCCCCTACCGCGACCGCAGCGTCGAGGAGAACCTCGACCTGTTCGCGCGCATGCGCGACGGCGAGTTCGGCCCCGGCGAGATGGTGCTGCGCGCCAAGATCGACATGAGCCACCCGAACATGAAGATGCGCGACCCGATCCTCTACCGCATCGTCGACGCCGAGCACTACCGCACCGGCGCCGAGTGGCCCATCTACCCGATGTACGACTTCGCGCACCCGCTGTCGGACGCCATCGAGGGCATCACCCACTCGCTGTGCACCCTGGAGTTCGAGAACAACCGCGCGGTCTACGACTGGCTGGTGGAGCGCCTCATCGACGGCCCCCGACCGCACCAGTACGAGTTCGCCCGCCTGCAGCTCGACTACACCGTCGTCAGCAAGCGCAAGCTCATCCGCCTGGTCCGCGAGGGCGTGGTGAACGGCTGGGACGACCCGCGCATGCCCACCATCTCGGCGCTGCGGCGCAAGGGCGTGACGCCCGAGGCGATCCGCGAGTTCGCCAACCGCGTGGGGGTGGCGCGCGCCAACAGCCGCACCGACCTGGCGCTCTTCGACTCGGCCGTGCGCGACGACCTGAACGCCAAGGCGCCGCGCGTGATGGCCGTCCTGGAGCCGCTGAAGGTGACGCTCACCAACGTCGCGGCCGACGAGCTCATCGAGATCGACGCCCCCTACTGGCCCCCCGACGTGCCGCGCGACGGCAGCCGCACCGTGCCGCTGACGCGCGAGATCGTCATCGAGCGCTCCGACTTCGCCGAGGAGCCGCCCAAGGGCTTCAAGCGCCTGGCGCCGGGGCGCGCCGTGCGCCTGCGGCACGGCTACGTGATCCGCTGCGACGAGGTGGTGAAGGACGCCGCTGGCACGGTGGTCGAGCTGCGCTGCCACGCCTTCAGGGACAGCCTCGGCAGCAACCCCGAGGGCGTGAAGGTGTGGGCGGCGCTGCACTGGGTGTCGGCGCGCGCCGGCCTGCCGTTCACGGCGCGCCTCTACGAGCCGCTGTTCACCGTGCCCGACCCCGACGGCGCCGGCGGCGACCTGCTCGACCACGTGAACGAAGACGCGCTGCGCGAGCTCGAGGGGCTGGTCGAGCCGAGCGTGCAGCACGACCCCGAGGACACGCGCTACCAGTTCGAGCGCCTGGGCTACTTCTGGCGCGACCCCGTGGACGGGCGCGGCCGCGGCGACGAGGCGGGCGCGCGGCTCGTGTTCAACCGCATCGTGGGGCTCAAGGACACGCGCGCCCGGCGCGTGACCGACGCGGAGCCGGCGCGGGACGCCAAGGCGCCGGGGCGGGCGGCCGGCGCGGACGCCCGGGACGCCGCCGCCGAAGCCTTCGACCCCGAGCGCCTGGCGCCGGAGGAGCGCGCGGCCTACGAGCGCTACGTCGCCGAGCTGGGCCTGCAGGAGGCCGACGCCGCCCTGCTGGCCACGCGGCCGCCGCTGGCGCGCTTCTTCGAGGAGAGCGTGGCCGCCGGCGCCGCCGTGGCGTCGGCCGCCAACTGGGTGGTCAACGAGGTGGCGCGCGAGCTGCAGGGCGAGGGCGCCGGTGGCCTCACGCCGGCGGCGCTAGCCGAGCTGACCGAGCTGGTCGACGCTGGCACCATCACCCTGCGCGTGGCCAAGGAGCTGTTCCCCGAGCTGCTCCAGGGCGCCGACCCGCGCCGCCTGGTGGCCGAGCGCGGGCTCGAGCGCCTCGACGACGAGGCCGCCGTGCGCCAGGCCGTGGGCGAGGCGGTGGCGGCCCACCCCGACGAGGTGGCCGCCTACCGCGGCGGCAAGCAGGGCCTCAAGGGCTTCTTCGTGGGGCAGGTGATGCGCGCCACGGGCGGCCGCGCCGACCCGGCGCTGGTCCAGCGGCTGGTGGGCGAGGCGCTCGACGCGGGCTGAGGGCCCTCGCGCCCAACGCCGGCGTTGCTGTCCAGGACATTGGTCCTAAGGCAGAATATCCCTACACCCTGGGGCTGCGCGCCGTGCATACTTGACCTCGAAAGGGGTTGAGGAGCATGGCACGCAGCACCACCTTCTACCCAGAACCGCAGATCAGCAAGTTCCTGTTCGCCTCGAAGTGGATGGCCCCCGTCTGGACGGTCGTCCGCGTCTACCTCGGCTGGCTCTGGCTCAGCGCTGGCTGGGGCAAGGTGACCAACCCGGCCTGGGTCGGCAGCAACGCCGGCACGGCCATCCGCGGCTACCTGCAGGGCGCCCTCGGGCGCGCCCAGGGCGACGCCCCGACGGTCACCGCCTGGTACGGCTGGATGATCGAGCACATCTTCCTGCCCATCGCGCCGCTGATGTCGTACCTGGTGGCGTTCGGCGAGCTGCTGGTAGGCGTGGCGCTCATCCTCGGCTTCCTCACCGGCGCCGCGGCCTTCTTCGGCGGCCTCATGAACGTGGCGTTCATGTTCGCCGGCACCCTCTCGAGCAACCCCCTGATGTTCATCCTCGCGACGTGGCTCGTGCTCGCCTGGCGCGTCGCCGGCTACTACGGCCTCGACCGCTGGGTGCTGCCGCTGCTGGGCGCGCCGCGCGGCGACTTCGACCTCTCGTCACCGGCCGCGACCGAGGCGCGACCATCGACGACCCACTGAGCCTGACCGCCCCTGCGAGAGCGCGGGCCCGGAGAGATCCGGGCCCGCGCTTCCGTTACCTGGTCGTGGTGGGGTGCTGGTAGGTCTGGTTCAGTAGCGCTCGCGGCGGCCACCGCTGCGCCTGTCTCCCTTGCGCCGCCCGTCGGGGCCGAGGTCGCGCTCGCCGCGACCGCGGTCGTCGAAGCGGTCGTTGCGACCACCGGAGCGGTCGTTGCCGAAACGGTCGCCGCGACCGCCGGCGCGGTCGGCGCCGAAGCGGTCGTTACCGAAGCCACGGCCGGGCCCGCCGCGGTCGTCGCGCGGCGCGCGCGGGGCGCCACCCGCGGCCGGAGCGGCCGAGCGGGTGACGACGACGTTCTGAGCCTGCGGGCCCTTGGGCCCCTGCTCGACGTCGAACGACACCTCGTCGCCCTCGTTCAGCGTCCGGAAGCCCTCGGCCCTGATCGCGGAGAAGTGGACGAAGACGTCGGCGCCTCCGTCGTCCTGAGCGATGAAGCCGAAGCCCTTCTCGCCGCTGAACCACTTGACCTTGCCTGTTGCCATTTCCATCCCTACCGTCCCGGCCCTCGGGGGCGCGGGCGCATCTGGACTCGGCGGAGCCGCCTGGCCCCGCTGCCTCACTGCGGCCGCTGTCGCGATCTAGGTGAGTCGAGGGAAGTGTAGGGCTTACGCGTACCGCATTACAAGACACCCGCTACGGCTGCCGTGCAACAGTAGGCGCATGCCCAACCGACCGCAGGCGGACGCGCCGCCAGCCCACGCCACGGGCGCGGAGCGCCGCGACGACGCCGCCCACGACGCGCCCTTCCCGCCCCTCGACCCCGAGCTCGCCAGCGCGCTGGCCGCGCTCGAGCTGCGCCTGGGACGGGCCGCGAGCGCCGACGCCAACCCGGCGCGCCTGGGCCTGGTGGCCGCCCCGCTGGCGCCGGGCACCCCCTGGGCGGAAGCGCGCGAGCGGGCCCTCGCCTTCCGCGCCCACGAGCCGTTCACGGCGGCCAGCACCATCAAGGTCTACGTGCTGCTGGCGCTGCTCGAGCGGGTGGCCGCCGGCGAGCTGGCGCTCGAGGAGGAGCTGACGGTGCGCGCCGACGACCTGGTGTCGGGCTCGGGGGTGCTCAAGGCGCTCACGCCCGGCCGGCGCTACCCGCTCCTCGACCTGGCCACGCTGATGATCGTGGTGAGCGACAACACCGCCACCAACGTGCTGATCGAGCGGCTGGGCGTGGACGCGATCAACGCCTCCATCGCGCGGCGCGGCTGGCGCGGCACGCGCCTGGCGGGCAAGCTGCAGTTGCGCGCGGCGCCCGGCGCCGCCCCGCGCTCGCCCTCGGTGACCACCCCCGCCGACCTGGCCGACCACTTCGGGCGCCTGTGGCTGGGCGAGCTGCTGCCGCCGGAGCTGAGCGAGACGGCGCGCCGCATCTACCGCCAGCAGCAGCTCGGGGAGCTGGGCCGCGGCATCGACCACGACGCCTACAGCGCCGAGATCGGCGAGGCGCCCTGGCGCATCGCCTCGAAGAGCGGCTCGGTGCGCGGCGTGCGCAACGACGCCGGCGTGTTCGAACCGCTGCGCGGCGGCGCGCCCTACGTGGTGGCCGTGATGACGCGCGGCTGCCCCGACGAGCGCTTCCACCAGGAGAACCTCGGCGCCCGCGTGGTGGGCGAGGCGGCGCGGGCGGTGCACCTGAGGCTGGGCGGCTAGGCGGCGGCGCGCTTCTCGAGAGCGATGCGCACCAGCAGCTCGCCCTCGACCGGCAGCACCCACCAGCGCCGCGCCAGCGCACGGTAGGAGCCGGCCGCCACGGTGACCTCCAGCGGGCGCCCGCCGGCGCAGGCGGCGAGCAGGCCGGCCAGGCGCTCGGGGGCGATGCGCACCTCCCACACGGCGCCCGTCTCGTCCTCGGCGACGAAGGCGCCGCTGGCGCCCGCGATGACGGCCTCTCTGCGCGGTAGCTCCATGGTCCGAGCATGCACCGGCGGCGGCCGCGCGGTGCGGCCCACCTAGGCGCGAGCCTAGGGGCTCTAGGCCGGTATCCTGGCGCGATGAGCGCGATCGGCTCCCTCAACGAGTCCCCGCTGCACGCCGCCCTGAAGCGCTTGGCGGCGCCGCCCGGCAGCCGCTTCGAGGTCCCGCTCGGCGGCTACGTGGTCGACGCGGTCGCGGGCGACCTGCTGATCGAGGTGCAGACGCGCAACTTCGGCGCCATGCGCACCAAGCTCGCGGCGCTGCTGCCCGAGCACCGCGTGCGCCTGGTGCTGCCGGTGGCGCAGACGCGCTGGCTGGTCAAGCACCACCCCGACGGGCGCGTCGAGCGCCGGCGCTCGCCGCGCGCCGGCCGGCCGCAGGACCTGTTCGCCGAGCTGGTCTACGGCCCCGAGCTGTTCGCTCATCCGAACCTGGAGCTCGAGCTGGCGCTGATCGGCGAGGAGGAGCACCGCCGCTACGAGCCCGGCAAGGCGTGGCGCCGGCGCGGCTGGGTGGTGACCGGGCGCGCGCTGGTGACCGCCTACGAGCGGCGCCTCTACCGTGAGCCCGAGGAGCTGCTGGGGCTGCTGCCGGCCGGGCTGCCCGCCCCCTTCACCACCGCCGACGTGGCCGCCGAGGGCCGCCTGCCGCGGCGCCTGGCGCAGCAGGCGGCGTACTGCCTGCACGCCCTCGGGCTCCTCGAGCGCGTCGGCAAGGCGGGCAACGCCCACCTCTACCGCGTCGCGGCGCCCACCGGCGAGCCCAGCGCCTCGGCCAGCGCCCGCTCGAGCGCCGCGCGCTCCGGCTCTACCACCGAGCGCGAGCGCAGGTAGACGAGCCGGCCGCGCGGCCTGACGCCCAGCGCGTCCTCCAGCGCCTCCAGGTAGAGGCCCAGCTGCACGTGGTAGCGCTCGGGCACCACGCGCAGGTCGGTCTTGTAGTCGTCGAGGAACCACTCGTCGCCCACGCGGTAGAGGCGGTCGACGATGCCTTCCCACACGAGCTCGCCGCGGCGCACCGCCAGCGGCAGCTCGGCGCGGTCGACGTCGCGCGCCGCCAGCGCCGGCAGCTCGGCGCCCAGCAGCGCCCGGTAGTCGCGCAGCAGGCCCGTCACCTCCTCGAGCAGCTCGCGGCGCTGCGCCTCGTCGAAGGGGAACAGCACCTCCTGCGCCGCCAGCGTGGCGCGGGTGGCGGGGTCGTCGGGGTCCCAGTCCTGGCCGATGGCGTAGTGCACCAGCGTGCCGCGCGCGCGGCCCCAGCCCACGCGCCCGCGCTCGATCTCGCTCTCGGAGGCGGCCAGCACCGCGGCCGGCAGGGGCTCGTCGGGCGGCTCGTCCTGCAGCTCGTCGGCGAACGCCTCGGCCTCGAGCGCGAGCGCGGCGGCCGGCCGGGGCGCGCCGGGCTCCGCGCCCGCCGCCGGCGCTGCGCTGGCCGCGGCCAGCCGCGTCGGGCTCGTGAGCGGCGGCAGGCCGGGGCGCGGCAGGCGCAGGTCGACCCAGGGCGCGGGCGGCGCCTCCGCCGCCACCACGCGCGCGGCGCCTTCGGGCGCGGGGGCGGCGGGCCGGTGGTCGTGGAACGCCAGCGTGACGCCCGGCAGCGGGTCGCGGCCGCCGAGCCCCAAGGCGAGCACCTCGGCCAGCCAGCCGCGCGGGCCGGCGCTGCCCTGCGAGCCGGTCACGAGCAGCACGTCGCGCGCGCGGCTGGCGGCCACGTACAGCAGGCGGTACCCCTCGTGCCGGGCGCGCTCGCGCGCCGCCTGCGCCGCCTCGGCGTAGCCCTCCCCGCCCATCACCCGCACGGCGCCGCTGCCCTGCTCCACCAGCACCGGGTCGACGCGGCCGCCGGGCCAGGCGCCGGCGTCGATCACCGCCGCCAGCGGGAACTCGAGGCCCTTGGAGGCGTGCACCGTGAGGAGCCGCACGCCGGCGCCCGACTGCGGCACGTCGCCGGCGTCGGCCTGGCGGGCCAGCTGCTCCAGGCGGTCGAGCAGCAGCGCGATGTCGGCGGGCGGGTGGGCGGCGACCTCGAACAGCAGGGCATCGACGTTCTCGCGCTCGCGGCGCCCTAAGCGCTCCAGGTAGCTGCGCCCCTCGACGACGGGCTCGCGCAGCAAGCGCTTGAGGGCGGGCAGCGGCCGCAGGCGCACGAGCTCGGCGAGCCACGCCAGGCGCTCGCCCACGGCCGGGAAGCGCTCCGCCACGAACGCGGGCCGCTCGGGCGCCTCGCGCGCCAGCACCTCGGCCACCTCCTGCAGCTCCAGCGCCGCGAACGGCCCGCGCAGGAACGGCGCCAGGCTCGGGCCGGCGGGGTCGACCCCCACCGCCAGGGCGTGGTGCACGTCGCGCACCTCGGGGCGCTGGTAGTAGCCGCGCCCCTGGCCGAGCACGCACGGCACGCCCGCCGCCTGCAGGGCGCGCTGCGCCATCACCAGCCCGGCGTGGCCGCGCGCCAGCACGGCCATGTCGTCGTAGCTCACCCCGGCGGCGTGGTGCGCCCGCAGGCGCTCGGCCAGCACCTCCGCCTCGCGCGGGCGTAGCTCGGCGAGGGGCAGCTCGGCGCTCACCACGTGCACCTCCACCGCCCCCGCCACCTCGGCCTGGGCGCCGGCCGCCCCGACGCTGGGCGCCTCGTGCGGCTCGAACCCCTTGCCCTGCGCCCCCAGGCGCTCGGTGAGGCGGTTGAGGAACGCCAGCACGGCGCGCGAGTGGCGGCGGCTCTCGACCAGCGGCGGCAGCACGGCGCCGCCGCGGCGCGCCAGGCTCAGGGCGCGGCGGAACACCTCCACGTCGGCGTTGCGGAAGCCGTAGATCGACTGCTTGGGGTCGCCCACGAGCTCGAGCGCCACCCCCGCCGCCCCGAGCTCCTCGAAGAAGCGCCCCTGCAGCGGGTTGACGTCCTGGTACTCGTCGACCAGCACGCGCGGGAAACGCCGCGCCAGGCGCTCGCGGGCGGCCGGCACCCGGAGCATGCGCAGCGCGCGCCGCTCCACCTCGCCGGGCGCCAGGCTGCTGGCGCCGAGGCGGCGGTCGAAGCCGGCGAGCGCCGCGCCGTACAGCGCCCCCAGCGCGCGCTCCTCCGGTCCCGCCCCGAAGCGCAGCTCGGCGGCCAGCGAGCGCTTGCGGAACAGCGCCGTCAGCTTGGGCAGCGCCTCGTGGCCCAGGTAGCGCGCCGCCTCGTGCAGCGGGTGCTCGGGCTCCTGCGCCAGCAGCAGCAGGCTGCGCACCTCCACGGCGAACAGCGCCTCCGCCTCCCACTCGGCCAGGCTGGTGAAGCCAGGGTCGAGGCCCAGCTGCGGGGCGTTGAGGCGCAGGCCTGCGTTCATGAAGCCGTGGATGGTGGTGAGCAGCGCCCCCTCGAGCTCCGCGCGCGCCCGCTCGAAGCGCGGGGCGGCGTCGGGCGAGGGCGTGAACAGCCCGCCCAGGTAACCGCCGTCGCGCAGCACCGCCTCGATGGCCTCCCCCACGCGCTGGCGCAGCTCGGCGGCGGCGGCGCGCGTGAAGGTCACCCCCGCCACGCGCCTGAGCGCCTCGCCCCGGTCGATCAGCTCGAGGTAGCGCCGCACCAGGCTGGTGGTCTTGCCGGTGCCGGCGGAGGCGACGCGGACGGTGGGGGCGCCGGGCGCGGTGCCGGGCGCGGCCCCGCCGCCGGGCGCTAGCTGCGTCTCCGGCGCGGCCTCCGCGTCGCGGCTCACGGCGTCCCCTCGCGGCACAGGTCCAGCACCTCGCAGTCGCGGCAGTGGAAGCCGGGGCGCGCCTCGACCTCGCCCGCCAGGTAGCGGGGCAGCTCCTCGTTGACCCAGTCGCGCCGCTGGCTGGCGAGCCGGAAGCCGCGCGCCACCCCCTGGCCGTAGGCCGACACCGGCTCGCCCAGCACGGGCCACACCACCACGTCGACGCGCTCGACGGCGTGGCGCGCCTGGTGGAGCAGGCCGTAGGCGGCGTAGTACTCGGTCCAGCGGTCGGAGAGGTAGGCGCGCGCGTCGCCCACGCTGACCACCGACCCCGGCGCGACGAAGCGGTAGAGCACGGCGCGCTGGCCGTCCGCCCCGAGCGGCACCCGCTCGGCGGCGTGCAGCAGCGCCGCGGCGCGCCCGGGCCCGCCGAACATCTCGACGTTGTAGGTCAGGCAGGTGAGGCGCGGGGCGTGCGCCTCGAGCCAGCCGGCCGCCTCGGGGTGCGCCGCCGCCAGCGCCTCCAGGCGCGCGGGCGTGAGGCGGCCGTTGCGCTCGGCGGTGAGGTCGGTGAGCAGGCGGCGCCAGGCGGGCGGGTCGTCCTCCCACTCGGCGCGCACCCCCAGCGCGCTCTCGCCCCACACCCGGAACGGGCAGCGGCGGTAGCGCCGCAGGCGCTCGACGGTGGGGCGCCCGAACGCCACGCGCCCGAGCGGGGCGCGGTAGGCCGGCCCCTCGAGCTCCAGGCGGCTCCCGGCCGGCACCGGCGGCAGGGGGGCGGGCGCCGCGCCCAGCAGCGCCTCGTCGGCCACCAGCGGGCCGCCCTGGCCGGCCTGGGGCGCCGTGACGACCAGGTGGTCGGCGCGCGTGAGCAGCTCGGCCGCCACCTGCTGGGCGCGGCCCTGGAAGCGGTGCGGCAGCCCCAGGCGCGCGAACGCCTCGGCCAGCGGCAGGCGCTGCTCCTCGGGCAGGAAGTAGTCCTCCTCCTCGTGGGCCGCGTAGGCGCCGTCGACCGCTCCCAGCAGGTACGCCTTGCGGAAGCGCCGCCCGGACGCCTGCTGCGCGGTGGTGAGCGCCACGCCGGCCGGTTCGCGGCGCGCGCTGCGGGTGTCGCGCAGCAGCGCCGCCCACCAGGCGCGGAAGCCGGGCCCGTCGGCACCGAGGCGCGCCGCCTCCTGCGCCTTGGCGAGGGCGCCCTCGGCGAAGTCGTGCGGCAGGGCGCCCTCGCCGCCCAGCACCTCCACCACCAGCGCGCGCGCCCACGCCACCGGTTCGCCGCTCACCTCGAGGCGCGCCAGCCAGCGGCGCCACGCGCGCCCCAGCCCGAGCGCGTCGGCCAGGCGCGTGACCGCCTCGACGCCGGCCACGCCGTCCTCCAGCGCTGCGGCCGCCAGCGGCCGCAGCTCGGCCACCGCCAGCAGCCGTGACGGCGTGGGGTGCTCGAGGAGCTCGAGCAGGTCGACGAGGCGCTGCCCCAGGGGCCGGTCGACGAGCGCCAGCGGCGACTCGTCCATCAGCGGCACGCCGTACTCCTCGGCCAGCGCCGCCAGCGCGCGGGCGCGGCCCTCCGGCGCGATCACGGCCAGGTCGAGGGGGTGGAAGCCGCCCGTCACCAGGTCGCGCTTGAGGCTGCGCATCACCCAGCGCGCCTCGCTCACCGGGTTGGGTGCCAGGTAGCGCTCGAGGGTCACCGGGTGCGCCTGCGTGAGGCGGCTGGTGGGGGTCTCTCCCGGCGGCGCCGCGGTGAGGCTGAGGTGCACCTCGGCCTGCTCCGCCAGGGCGCGGTAGAGGCGCAGCTCGAGCGGGCCGATCTCGCGGAGCCCGTCGACGATCACGAGGTCGGCCTCGCAGCGCAGCTCGCCGCGCCGCGCCAGCTCGACGGCCTCGGTGCGCACGTCGTCGTAGTCCCAGGCGCCCTTGCGCGCCTCGTAGGCGCGGTAGACCGCCGCGAAGCGCTTCTGCTCGGGGTCGGTGGCTCGGGCGGCGTAGCCGTCGGCGCCGACGCCGAAGCGCTTGGCCTCGGCGATGGCGCGCGCGAACAGGTGCGCCTCGCCGGGCGTGGGGAAGGCGCCGGTGACCTCCTTGAGCGCCTCCGCCACCCGCACGAGGCGGGCGCTGCCCACCAGCATCGGCTGCAGGCGGTTGGCGGCGGTGAGGAGGCGGTAGTAGGCCTGCTGGCCGCTCATCACCTCGAGGCCGAGCGCCGTGTAGCCGCCCGCGGTCACGCGCCGGAGCACGTGGGCGCGCTGGGCCGGCAGCCCGACCCACCACACGCGCTGTCCGGCATCGCAAGCGGCTCGGGCGAGCGCCACCATCCTGGTGGTGCGGCCCGAGCCGGAAGGTCCCACGTGAAGATGCCAGGCCACGCCGGCGCCATCATACGTGTGTCAGGGAACGGCGGCCGCGCCGCCCAGGGGCGCGGCCGCCGTGAGGCACGCCCGCGACGCGGGCGCCTAGCGGCTCAGAAGCCGCGGAAGAGCGGTGCCTGCCCCCAGGGGATGCCGGCCAGCACGGCCACGAAGGCGAGGGTGTAGAAGATCGCCGCCTGCAGGGGCGCGTCCTTCTTGCGGGCGCGCGCCACGCCGATGTGCACCAGCACCGCCGCCACCACCATCATCAGCAGATGCTCGGCCACGAAGAAGCGCTGGCTCGGGTTGCGCATCGCCGCGCCCATGTCGCGGAAGGCGCTGGTGGTCACGGGGCTGAGCCAGGTGTAGAGCAGCACGCCCAGCAGCACCTGCAGGTCGAAGACGCCCGAGAACAGCCGCCCGAGGTTGGCCTGGGGCTGCGTCCAGCGGCTCCGGGAGAAGTGGGCGGACCACGCCATCACGAGCGCGACGAGGCCGAGGACGAGCACGGCCCAGCGGACGTAGCTGTGCAGGGTGAGGACGAAGACGTACATCGAGACCTCCGGGTCGGCACCGCCGCGTGGGGCACGGCGGGGAGCCGCTCACGCCGCCAGGCCGGTCGCCATGACGTTCCCAGCATCACCGCTGACCGCGAGCGGTGTCAATGGCGGTGGCGACCTCCCAGCCTCCCTCGCCCAGCCGCGCGAGGAACGCCTCCGGCTCGCGGGCGGGCAGCTGGCAGGTGCCGCCGCGACACACGTACGCGGTAACGCGCTCGCCGCCCGCGCCCGGGTCGGGGAGGCGCCCCTCGGCCAGCGGCAGCCCGGCCTGCCAGGCTGTGCTGCCTTCGAGGAGCAGCACCAGCGCGCGACCGTCGTCGAAGCGGCGCCACTCCGCCAGCAGCTCCTCGAGCGCCTGCGAGCGCGGGGCGCCGGCGAAGATCACCTCGCGCGGCGCGCCCTGCATCAGCAGCAGCACGCGCAGGCTCGAGGAGAACGCCTGGGGCGCCTGCAGCACCGCCGGGCTGATGCCGGCCAGCGCCGCCTCGGCCTGGCGCTGCCGCGCCGCGTCGCTCTCGTAGCGCGCCGCCCACCACACCAGCTCGGCGCCAGCGGCGTTCTCGCTGGGGGTGGCGGCGTCGATGTACCCCTTGGGGCGCACCAGCAGGCGCTGCATGTCGGCGGCGGTGCTGAAGTAGCCGCCGGCGGGGTCGTGGAAGCGCTCGCTCACCACGGCGGCCAGCTCCAGCGCCCACTCCAGCCACTCGTTCTCGAAGGTGGCGCGGTAGAGCTCGAGGAGCCCCAGCCCCACGTAGGCGTAGTCCTCGAGCAGCCCCTCGACGCTGCGCTGCCCCTGGCGCCACATGTGCCACAGGCGCCCCTCGTGCCACAGGCGCGCCTGGATGAAGCGGGCGTTGGCGCGCGCCAGCGCCAGCATCTCGGGCTCGGCCAGCAGCCGCCCCGCGGTGGCGAGCGCCCCCAGCGTGAGACCGTTCCAGGAGGCGAGCGCCTTGTCGTCGACCGCCGGCGCGGGGCGCCGCTCGCGCGCCACGCGCAGGCGCTCCCTCAGGGCGTCGAGGCGGGCGCGCAGCTCGGCCTCGGGCACGCCGTGGCGGCGCGCCAGCGCCTCGCTCGTCGCCGCCACGCGCAGCACGTTGGCCCCCTCGAAGGGGCCGGGGGTGACGACGCCGAAGCGCTCCACCGCCAGGTCGGCGTCCGCGCCGGCGGCCTCGCGCAGCTCGGCCTCGGTCCACACGTAGTAGGCGCCCTCCTGGCCCTGCTGGTCGGCGTCGAGGGCGCTGAAGAAGCCGACCTCCTGGGGCAGGCCGCCCCCCTCGCCGCCGCGCCGCGGCGCCCGCGCGCCGAGCGGCCGGCCGTCGGCGTCCGGGTCGAACGCCAGCGCGTCCTGCAGCCAGCCCACGATGCCGTAGGCCACGTCGCGCAGGTGGTGGTCGCCGCTGCGCGAGTAGGCGGTGGCGTAGTTGCGCAGCATGGCGGCGTTGTCGTAGAGCATCATCTCGAAGTGCGGCACGCGCCACTCGGCGTCCACGGCGTAGCGCGCGAAGCCGCCGCCCAGCTGGTCGCGGATGCCGCCGCGGGCCATGGCGCGCAGCACGCGCAGGGCGAGCTCCAGCCGGCGCTCGCCGGGCTGCGCCAGCAGCAGCCGGAGCGTCTCGTGGGGCGGGAACTTGGGGGCCGCCCCGAAGCCGCCGTGGTGCGGGTCCTCGAGGGCCTCCAGGCGCTCGACCACCTGCTCGGCGAGGTCGCTGGCGGGGCCGACGTCGTCGGCGGCGAGGGCGGCCTCCATGCGCTTGAGCGCCGCGGTGAGCTCGGCGGCGGAGGCCTCGACGTCTCGGCGCCGCGTCTCCCACGCCTCGGCGACGGCGTTCAGCACGCGGGTGAACGACGGCACGCCGGGCCGCTCCTCGGGCGGGAAGTAGGTGCCGCCGTAGAACGGCCGCCCCTCGGGCGTGAGCGCCACCGTGAGCGGCCAGCCGCCGTGGCCGGTGAGCGCCTGCACGGCGGCCATGTAGACGGCGTCGACGTCGGGGCGCTCCTCGCGGTCGACCTTGACGTTCACGAAGCGCTCGTTCATCAGCCGCGCCACGCTCGGGTCCCGGAACGACTCGCGGGCCATCACGTGGCACCAGTGGCAGGAGGCGTAGCCGATCGACAGCAGGAGCGGCTTGCCCTCGTGACGAGCGCGCTCGAAGGCGGCATCGCCCCAGGGGTACCAGTCGACGGGGTCGCTGGCGTGCTGCCGCAGGTAGGGGCTGGCCTCGTGCGCGAGCAGGTTGCCTTCGCTCATGCCCGGAGCCTAGCGCGCCCACGGCGCCGCGCGGCGTACGAGTGGAGCCGGGTGGGCCGGTGGGCGGCGAGCAGGTTGTTCGCGTGGGTGGCGCTGGGGGGAGGACGCAGCGTGTAGCAGGGGGGAACGGAGCAGGGCGTCCAGCGCTGGAGGGAGGTTAACCCCGCAGAACTTACGGGGTTCTTACATTTCTTACATCTTGGTGCGCGGGTGGCCCCGGGGCC
>Ga0123332_1003194_pt1 | contig 15078 bp, 18 predicted proteins | sample BioC12SIPDNA_4_FD_89958 | JGI IMG/M metagenome (GOLD analysis project Ga0123332, IMG submission 89958) | Anaerobic biogas reactor microbial communites from Washington, USA - Biogas_R2_A C12 SIP DNA | ecosystem: Engineered > Bioreactor > Anaerobic > Unclassified | place: Washington, USA...
AGCATATCTTCCATCAGCTCAATGAATTTGTGAAGTCCTAGATTTGTCAGAAGCGGACCGTCAGTAAACCACCAAGAAAACTTTAGGATAGAGAATCTCTCTTCCCGTTGTTGAGGCCGATATCTTTGGACACCTGTTGGTGTGACTAATGTATCTGTTTGGCGATCAAGAACTACTCCATGTGCATCTTTAGCAAGACACCGTGAAACTTTGATCAACAGGTTTTGTGCACTCTTTGGCACGACAAGGGGCTCAAGGGTTAGTTCTGTTAGATAGCAAATTCCTGGCAGCAACCCAACGACGTCCTCGGGTATATCTTCAAGAGACACTTTAAGTGAAGGAGTGACTGTAATCTGCCAGCTCTTGGCAGTGTGTTGCCATACCTCGCCTTCAGGATGCCATTTCTGCCTATCAGGAAGAGCCGCTGGTAACACGACAGGGCGAACTGACCAAATCTGAATATCGTAGCTCATTATCTTGCTCCTATAGACGTTTGCCTAAAATTGTAGCACACCTCCGAATCTATATATCCTCTAATGTCTGACAATTAGTATACCCGCTTGCATAAGTGCTTGTTCCAGAGGTCTACTTGGTCCCCTTTCACCCGTAATAGGACTGGTGAAAAAGTGCCAGACAGCGGAATCAATTTCCCCGGTTACTATTAGTTCAACATCTTTTGCTATCTGCTTTTGCACCTCTTGTGTTAAGGATGTATAACCAACTTTCGACTCGTGAGCAACCCGGATGATCCGCGTACCGCTCGGCGAGTTTGCCGTTGATGATGCGCACCTTCTCGCGGTAGACCGGCGAGGTAAGGCAATGGTTATGCCGCCCGCCGAAGAGATTGCGCTGACGGTCGGCGCGAACGCGCAGCACCTCTGGGTACTGGCGCGCCAACCACGCCGGACGCGCCCCACTCGGCGTCGCCAGCACAGCCACGCCGCCGTTCTCGACAATCATGTCCATCACCCGGTCGAGCCAGTCGAAGTCAAACTGGCCCTCGGCGGGTTCCAGCCGCGCCCAGGCGAAGATGCCGACCGACATCGCGTTGCAGTGGGCCAACTTCATCAAGCGCATGTCCTGCTCCCACACTTCGGCAGGCCACTGATCGGGGTTGTAGTCGCCGCCGTGCAGCAAAACAGGCAATTTCGACGTAATCGGGGGATATTTCTCAATCATTGTACGCTCCTGTACAAACGCTTAAGGCTCAAAGAGATTCGTGTAGATTCGCGAGATTCGCGGTTAAAAATCAACTTCTCTGCCCATACACCGCTTCGCGCAAGCCCTTGAGATAGCCAATCGCGAAGAGCCGCCCCACCGCTGAGTACGACGGGTTGTCGTTGCTGTCGCCCTCCATCGTGGGGACATGGTCGGGACGGCAGACGCCCTCAAAGCCGACATCGCGGTAGGCTTGCATACAGGCCAGCATGTCGGTCTTGCCGTCGTCGTGGAAGGTTTCGACGAATTTCTCCGGCGTGCCGCGCACGTCGCGGAAATGGACGAAGAAGATTTTGTCCTGCTCGCCGAAATGATGAATGACGCCGGGCAGATCGTCGGTCATCAGCGTGAAGTTGCCCATGCACAGCGCAATGCCGTTGACCGGACTGGGGACGAGGTCAAGCAAGCGCTGGTAGTTCTCGATGCTGCGCATAATACGGCCCAATCCACGGATCGGCGAAATGGGCGGATCATCGGGGTGCATCGCCAGCAACACGCCGGCCTTTTCCGCTTCCGGCACAACCGCTTTGAGAAAGTATTCCAGGTTTTCCCACAACTGCTCTTCGGTAACGATGCCGTATTCGGTGAGCGGCGCGTTGCGCATCAGGTCGTGATCGTAGGCGGTCGCCAACGCCCCACCCCGCGCGGGTGCGGTGGTCGAGGTGCGCATCCAGTTGAAGACGGGCATCCACTCATAGCACCACACTCGTATGCCGAGCGCGCCAATGTTGCGGATCAAGGTGATAGCGGTGTCGATTTCTTCATCCCGCCCCGGCAGGCCGAGCTTGGCCTTATTGAGCGGCGGACGGCTTTCGAGCACATCGAATTTGAAGCCGCCGTCCTCATAAGCGGTCTTGATTCGCACCAGCGACATATAGCTCCACGGCAAGCTTTCTTTATCCACATTCAAGCCTCGCCGGAAGTCCATCGAGCCGACGACGTAATCCACGCCGCACTGCTTGACCATCCGCCATAGCGGGGTGGGATAAGGGGGCAATACCTCAGCAATTTTGATCATTCTGGCATCTTCTCCTATAGTTCTAGTAACTGGTATCGGTAATTGGTGATCCGCGATTCATGATTCGTAATTGGCCTATCTGTATCACGTCTAAAGTATACACAACTTCAGCATAACATTCAAATAACACAGTGCCCTTTTCTTGCCGCAAAAGCAAAGGTGCATATAATGACTGTCAATGGATTGAACGGATTCTAACGGATTTTTAGTTTACCATTTTCAAGGAGGCCCGTAGTGTTCAAGACGCTCGAAGAGGCGCAAAGCTATATCCGTGAGCACGAGATTGCCATGGTAGACCTCAAATTCTGCGATCTCTGGGGACGCTGGCATCACGTGACGATCCCTGCCGCGCATTTCACGCTGGAGTTGATGGCCGAAGGCGTCGGCTTTGATGGCTCCAGCGTGGGGTTCAAGTCGATCAGCGCGGGCGATATGGTCGCCGTGCCCGATCTCAGCACCGGCGCAGAGGATCCTTTCTGGGATATGCCCACGTTGAGCTTCATCTGCTCCGCAAAAGAGGCCGACACGCGCGCGATCTTCCCCTACGATCCGCGCAACATCGCCCTGCGCGCCGAGGACTATATGCGCACCACCGGCGTCGCCGATACGAGCCTGTGGGGGCCGGAATTCGAATTCTACGTGTTCAATGGCGTGAGCTATCAGAACAGTATGAACTCGGCCTTTTACCGCGTGGAATCGGAAGAGGCGAACTGGAACGCACAGGAAATGGGCAGCGGCTACACCATCCCCCGGCACGGCGGCTACCACGCGATCCCACCGCAGGATCACCTGTACAACCTGCGCTCGCGCATCAGCCAGCACTTGTTGAACATGGGCCTGGACGTGAAATACCATCATCACGAAGTCGGCGGGCCGGGACAGTGCGAGATCGAAACGCCAATGCTGCCGCTCCTCCAGGCGGCGGATGGGTCGATGCTGGTGAAGTACGTGTCGCGGATGACGGCGTTCAAGGAAGGGATGTCGGTCACGTTTATGCCCAAGCCGCTCTACGGCGAGGCCGGTTCGGGGATGCACTTCCACCAATACTTATGGAAGGACGGCAAGAACCTGTGCTACGACCCGGAGCAATACGGGACGATCAGCGACCTGGGCCGGTACTACATCGGTGGCTTGCTTCATCACGGCGGCGCGGTGATGGCCTTCACCAATCCGAGCACCAACTCGTTCCGGCGACTGATCCCCGGCTACGAGGCGCCCATCAGCGCCATCTACTCGCTCGGCAACCGCAGCGCAGCGATTCGCATCCCCAAATACGCCAACCAGCCCGACTCGGCGCGGTTCGAGTTCCGCCCACCGGACGCCACCTGCAATCCCTACCTGGCGATGGCGGTGCAGTTGCTCGCCGGCATCGATGGTATCCTCAAGCGGATAGACCCGACCGAGATGGGCTTCGGGCCGGTGGATGAGGACATTTTCTCCTGGCCGGCAGAGAAGCGCGCGACGATCAAAGCGCTGCCCACGTCGCTCGGCGCGGCGATGGATGCGTTGGAAGTCGACCACGATTTCCTGCTCGCGGGTGAGGTATTCAACGAAGAACTCATCCAGCGCTGGATCGAGCGCAAGCGGTGGGAAGAGAAACAAGTCAACAATCGCCCACACCCTTACGAAATTGAGCTATACTACGACTTGTAAGTGACAGTCGAAGGGTAATTTCACCACGAATTTTCACGAATCTGCACTAATTTCTGTTATTCGTAAAAATTCGTGTGGATTCGTGGTTTATACTGAGGAGTCCCCATGTAGGATTCCACACCAGCGAGGATGAAAAGGATTTTCTCAACGGATTCAACGGAATTTAACGGATATTTTTCCGTTTAATCCGTTGAGACTATTTTCGAAGGAGGAGACAATGACAGAAAACGAAGCCACTGCCCCACGAGATTTTATTCGCGCGACAGTCGAGGAGGACCTGAAGAGCGGACGATTTGGCGGGCGCGTGCATACCCGCTTCCCGCCGGAGCCGAACGGCTACCTGCACATCGGGCATGCCAAGGCGATGGCGATCGATTTCGGCGTCGCCAAGAATTACGGCGGCAAGTGCAACCTGCGCTTCGACGACACCAACCCGGCCAAAGAAGAAGACGAATATGTAAAGGCCATCATCGAAGACATCCGCTGGCTCGGTCACGACTTCGGCGACACGATTTTCTACGCCTCGGACTACTTCGAGCAAACGTATGAATGGGCCGAGCAACTCGTCCGGCAAGGACAGGCTTATGTCGACGACCTGAGCGCCGGCGAAATTCGCGACTATCGCGGCACGCTCACCGAACCCGGCAAGAACAGCCCCTTCCGCGACCGCTCCGTCGAAGAGAACCTCGATTTACTGCGCCGGATGCGCGCGGGCGAGTTCCCCGCCGGTTCGCGCGTGCTGCGCGCCAAGATCGATATGGCGTCGCCGAACATCAACTTGCGCGACCCTGTGATGTACCGTATCGTCCACGCGCCGCACCATCGCACCGGTGATAAATGGCACATCTACCCAATGTACGACTGGGCGCACGGCCTGGAAGATTCCATCGAAGGCATCACCCACTCGATGTGCGACCTGGGGTACGAAGATCACCGCCCGCTCTACGACTGGTTCCTGGACGCACTCGGCATCTATCACCCGCAGCAGATCGAATTTGCGCGACTCAATCTCACGCGCACGGTGCTGAGTAAGCGCTTCCTGCTGCGATTGGTCAACGAAGGCCACGTGCGCGGCTGGGACGACCCCCGGATGCCCACCCTGCGCGGGCTGCGGCGGCGCGGCTACACACCGGAGATCATCGCCGACTTCCTGAACCGTGTCGGCATCGCCAAGGCCAACAGCGTGGTAGACATTGCCTTGCTCGAACACTGCATCCGTGAGGACCTGAACGAGCGTGCCCCGCGCGCGATGGCGGTGCTCGAACCGCTCAAAGTCGTCATCACCAACTACCCCGAAGGGCAAGTGGAGTATTTCGACGTCCCCAACCACCCGCAGAAGCCAGAAATGGGCACGCGGCAAGTGCCGTTCTCCCGCGTCGTCTACATCGAGCAAGAGGACTTTATGGAAACACCAGCGCCCAAGTATTTCCGCCTCGCGCCGGGACGCGAAGTGCGCCTGGTGGGCGCTTACTACATCACCTGCACGGACGTCGTCAAGGATGCGGACGGCACTATCGTCGAGCTGCACGCCACGTATGACCCCGAATCGCGCGGTGGTGCGACACCCGACGGGCGCAAGGTCAAGGGGACAATCCACTGGGTCTCAGCCGCCCACGCGTTGGACGCCGAGATGCGCATGTACGACTACCTCTTCACCAAAGACGATCCCGGCGACGCCCCCGAAGGCCAGGACTTTATGACGAACCTCAACCCCGACTCACTCGTCATCCTGGCGGACGCGAAAGTCGAGCCAGGTCTTGCCGGGACGCAACCGGGCGATCGCTACCAGTTCATGCGCAAAGGCTACTTCTGCACCGACCCGGATACGACGGAAGGGAAAATCGTGTTCAACCTGACGGTGTCGCTGCGGGATAGCTGGGCGAAGGTGCAACAACAGTAGTATTGACCGAAAGGCAAACAATGACACTGAAAATCAACACGCAAAAGAAAGAACTGGCTGAATTGTGCCAAAGATATGGCGTCAGGCGGCTGGAGTTGTTTGGTTCTGCTGCACAAGGACGCTTCGACCCCCAACACAGCGATATCGATTTCGTCGTAGACTTTACGGAAGAACACCCGCTGGGCGCTTTCGAGCAATACTTCGGTTTCAAAGAAGCTTTGGAACAGCTTTTTGAACGTTCGGTCGATCTGGTTGAGGAAAAGGCCATTAGAAACCCCTATTTCCGGCAAGCGATTGCACAGGACAGGATGATAATCTATGGAGCTACAAACTAAAAAGCTACTCTACGACATCGAGCAAGCCGTTGCGCTGATTGTCGAGTTCACGGCAGGTATAGAGTTCGAAGATTATGCAACGAGCGCCTTGCTACGCTCGGCAGTCGAACGCCAATTCGAGATTATCGGCGAGGCATTGAATCGCCTAAAGAGAATTGATGAGGAGACGATTGAGAGGATTACCGATCACCAACGCATCATAGGTTTTCGGAACATCCTTGCACACGGATACGATGTCGTTTCAAACGAACTTGTCTGGGACATCGTGGAAAATCGACTTGCCATATTGCAACAAGAGATCGAGCAAATCGACAAGCAACTATGATCGAATACTCGCATTCGACGGGGGATATCACCGCCGACCAACTGCACGGCTTCTTCGTCGGCTGGCCGAACCCGCCAACGCCGGAAACCCACCTGCGGCTGCTGCGCAACAGCGACGCGGTCGTGCTGGCGGTGGACACGGCGACCGGGCAGGTGGTTGGCTTCATCACGGCGATCACCGACGGTGTGCTCGCGGCCTACATCCCGTTCCTCGAAGTGCTGCCCGCGTACCAACACCAGGGCATCGGCAAAACGCTGGTGCGCCAGATGTTGGATCGCTTGCAGGATTTGTACATGATCGACCTGCTCTGCGACGCCGACATACAGCCGTTCTACGAACAGTTTGAGATGTACCCCGCCGTGGGGATGTGTGCGCGCAACTACGCGCGACAGTCTGGACAGTAGAAACAGCTTGCGGCGGATTGTGCAATCCGCCGCAAGCACAAAACCAGCCATTTGCTTCTGCCGGATCACAACCCGGCATCCCGCAATCCCTCCAAAAACCGGATCACCGTCTCAATCCCCTTATAAAACGCCGGGATGTGGAACTTCTCGTTGGGTGAGTGCAGCCGGTCGTCAGGCAGACCGAAGCCCATCAGGATCGTCTCGATGCCGAGCGCCTTCTGGAACGTCGCCACGACGGGGATGGAGCCACCCTCGCGCATAAAGACCGGGTCAACGCCGAAAGCGCCGGCGTAGGCGCGGAACGCTGCTTGCATCGCCGGGCTGTCGCGGCGCACGATCGCGCCGTCGCCGCCGTGCAGGTCGCGGACTTCGACGGTGACAGCGGGTGGGGCAATCTGCTTCAAGTAATCCGCCACAAGGCGCGCAATCTCCTTCGGGTTCTGATCCGGCACCAACCGCATCGAAATCTTCGCATAAGCCTCGCCCGGCAAGACGGTCTTCGCGCCGGGCTGGATGTACCCACCCCAGACGCCGTTCACGTCCAGCGTGGGCCGCGCGGACGTGCGCTCGACGACGGTGTAAGCAGACTCACCCCAATCCGCTTTCACCCCGGCTTCCTCGAGCCAGGTGGCGCGATCGTAGGGCAGTTTCGCCAATTCCGCGCGCTCGTCGGGATCAAGGTCGCGCACCTTGTCGTAGAAACCGGGGATCGTGATGCGCCCGTCCGCATCCTGTAGCTGCGCGATCATCCGGCAGAGCGCGTTGATGGGATTGAGCACCGCGCCACCGTAAATGCCAGAATGCAGGTCGTGATCCGGCCCGGTCACTTTGACCTCGAGGTAAGCCAGTCCACGGAGCGCATAGACGATAGTGGGTGTGTCCATCCCCAGGATGTGTGTATCCGAAATCAGCGCCACGTCCGCCGCCAGCAACTCCGTGTGTGCATACACGAAGGGATTGAAGCTCGGGCTACCGATCTCCTCCTCGCCCTCGAAGATGCACTTGAGGTTGACGGGCGGCGCGCCCACTGTCGACTTGAACGCCTCGGCGGCTTTGAGGTGGGCAAACAACTGCCCCTTGTCATCCGAAGCGCCGCGCGCGAAGAGATCGTCGCCCACCACCGTCGGCTCGAAGGGCGGCGTGCGCCACTGTTCCACCGGATCCGGTGGTTGGACGTCGTAGTGCCCGTAGACGAGCACCGTTGGCGCATCAGACCCGGCCGCCAACCACTCCGCGTAGACGATGGGATGGCCCGTGGTAGGCATCACTTCCGCGCGGGGGAACCCCACGTCCAGCAGTGCGTCGCGCAGCCACGCCGCGGCGCGCTCGATGTCGGCCTTGTGCTCGGCCTGCGTGCTCACGCTTGGGATACGCAGAAAGGCTCTCAATTCTTCCAGAAATTTATCGTGATGGGTTTGAGCGTAAGTTAAGGGATTCATAGGACCTCGCAGAAAAGTGATTGGGTAAAGGGAAAAGAGTTAAGAGTGAAAAGTTAAGAGAAATGAATAATGCGTCACTCGCTACTCGCTATTTGGAACGATGCAGGCAGGTGTGTCGGTCGCCGGGCTGTTGACGAGGCGGGAGACAGGATAGGCGGTCATCAAGTCGGCGGGATAGGGCGCGAGCAGGTGGTTGAGCGCGGCGGGTTTCTGCTCGGCGGGATCGAGCCACAAGGCGTAGGCGTCCGGCGGCAGAATGACGGGCATGCGATTATGGATCGGTGCGAGCAGGGCGTTCGGTTCGGTGGTGATGATGGTGCAGGAAAGGATAGGCGTGTCGTCGGGCCGCCACAGTTCCCACAATCCGGCAAAGGCAAACGGCTTTTTCGTCGCCAGTTGGATGTAAATCGGCTGCTTGGCCTTGCTGCCCGGTATGGTCTGCCATTCGTAGAAGCCATCCGCGAGGATCAAGCAACGCCGCCGGAGATAAGCCGCGCGGAAGGATGGCTTCTCCGCCAATGTCTCGCCGCGCGCGTTGATCAGCCGGTTGCCGATGTCCATATCTTTGGCCCAGGAGGGGATCAGTCCCCAACGGAAAAAGCTCACGTGTCCATCAGTGTTGTTGGGAACGACCATCACGTTCTGCGTCGGCGCGATGTTGTAACGAGGTTCCGTCTCCGGCGGGAACGTGAAGTCGGGAAACGCCTCGACCAAATCATCCAGATTCACACCCAACGAAAAACGTCCACACATTTTGTCACCTCAAAATACAGTAGCCGACTGTGCATTTCAAACGAATTATGCCGCGACAGACGCACGTTTTTGGTTTAGCCAGAGTCTAAATTCGTTTATTCGTTGCCCTATTCGCGGTCGGCAAGCCCAATCCGTTGACAAAAAAGCGCCGGAGCACCCACTCCAGCGCCAATCAAGCACCTACCAGGTTGCGCTCAAGGCGCATCGACATCCAGTGCCGGAAGTATCAAACCGGAGAAAGCATCGGCGTTCAACCATTGGCTACTATCTACCGAAACGCCGTTGACCCACATCTCCCAGTGCAAATGCGCGCCCGTCGAAAGCCCGGTGTTGCCGACGAGCGCGAAACATTCGCCGCGCTTCACGTGCTGGCCCACGGCTACGTCGATGCGCGAGAGGTGCCAGTAGCCGGTGATCAGGCCGCCGCCGTGATCGATCAACACCGCGTTTCCGCGCGCTTCCAGACGTTCGGCGAGCAGCACCACGCCATCCGCGGGCGCGACCACGCGCATCCCACCCCACGCGCGGTAATCCACGCCGGAGTGGTAGCCGGCAACCATCCCACCGTACGAGCGGCGATCGCCGTAGTTAGCGGAAACGGGAACTTGATACTGCAACGGGAAAGCGAGTGGTAACTCCCAGGCGCGTTCGGGCGTGCGAATCGTGCGCCAGATCGCCAGGTAGTCCAACTCACCTTGCATAAGAGCGGCGTCCATCAACTTCGAGAGTGAAGGTGGCGGATCGATATACTGGAAACCATACCGCCCGGCGCTGACGTCCAACGGCATGGTGAACGCCGTCTCCAACCCATCGGCTTGCACGACGATTTTCACCGTGTAGACGCCCGCATCCATCAACGCAGAAAGCCCCACCAACGCGTACAGGTGCGAATCGTCCAGTGGGTAACACGGCTCTTTCTGATCCAGATAGCTGATCTCGCAGGCCGCCGGTTCTGCCGTCTCGAAGACGAACAACGCCGTGCGCCCGCGGGTTACCGGCTGTGGCGATACGGCGAGCGACGCCACAGGATACGGCAGGCAGGTCTCCGTCTCCGCACCGGGAAGCCGCACGCTTTTGCCGGTGTACAACGGCCCCTGGTTTAGACGTAAAACGTTCCACAACGGTAGACCGCGCTTCACGGCGAGGGCCAACGGTGTGTCACCCGCGTGGGCCGCGACGAGCACACGCGATTCAGACGGCGGCAGGTTAACCATCCGGCCTGCGTCCAGCAACGTAGGATTCAAAAGTTGGTTCGCCTCGGCAACGGCGGAGACGTTCATACCGCTGCGCTGCGCCAGACAGCCAACTTCCTCGCCTAACTGCAACGTGTGCGACGCCCAGGCGCTCAGGTCGACCAATTCAGGAGCAACATCAGCCGCCGGGGGTGCAACCGAGGATGTGAGTGCGCCGTAAAGACTGCCCGCCGCCATCACTGGGCGAGCACATAGCAGAGCCAGACATAAAACCAGAATCAAATAGAATTTTTGCCGCATCACAAGAAGGCCTAAAAATAAGTCATAAAAGCATCACAATATTATTATCATAAGGCAAAAAACGGAAAAGTCAATGGCTGCACAAAACGCACAAGTCTCGGTAGGGAAACCTACCGAGACTTGTGCAGTCCTAAATCAAACGCTGCTGACGCTTCATACTCGTATCCTCGCTCATGCCATAAGCAGCGCCAAAGACGCCCCCTACGATAGGGCCCAGGAGCAGATACAAGCCGTTGTTCAACAGCAACAAACCCACAGCAATCCCAAAGAGTAAGCCGGCAACAATTCCATAATTGGTATACAAACGTGTGTAATACTTTGGCGGCGACAGCCGGTGCGCCTTGACAAAGTGTTCGGCCATCAGGCGCAACTGCTGCACCTGGTAATGCCGCTGCGCTTTCGATCCCGGCAGTTCCGGAAACTCTTCCTCCATACGGCTTAACGTATGTTGAAAATCACGGCACGTTTCGCACGCGTCAGAAGCCTCTTTGACCCGCAAGGCAATACGCAGCATCAAATCGATCTGGTAGGCGCGCCATTGTTTGTCGGTAAAATCTGCCCGATGCTCCTCGATATCTCGCGCGAGCTTGCGATACCACAAATCATCCTTGTACATGCCGCCCCCCTTCTCGCATCGAACAAATCCCAGGCTATCGCGCCAACGCCCCGGCGGACATTTCGCGGAGCGTCTGCGCGAACTCGCGCAATTTGGCGACGAGCCGGTTGTTCATCAGCCGCGACGCCGCGCTGCTCTTTGTCTCCGGCATCATCGATTTGTGTAATCCTTTTTGCGTGAAATATCGTAACGGCTAGATCGTCATTCCAAAATAAATAAGGAACCCACAAACAACGTTTATGGGAACCACTTTTGAAACAATTGCTTGCCTGCCGCCTGGACTCGTCTGTCGCTGTTGGTAGCCTCATTGATGCCAACGGCGGAAGCGAAAATCAGAAACCCGTTGAAGAAAGCCAGGATCCACTTCGTCCAGTCTGCGGTAGGCGCCAAAATGGCGACGAGATACGCCAGAAGCATCGCCAGGCCAAAGGACACCCACTTTCGATAGAGATCAAACTTGTTCCCAACCAGGTAGCCGATCACATTCGGCACGAGAAGCGCGGCAGCAGCCGATCCTTGAAGACTCAACAGGCTTTGCATCGTAAATAGTGCATCCAACGGTTGCGTGTTCATCTTGCCCTCCTTGGCTTACTGACATACGATTGACCTACCCTGAATTTTTATTGAGATAGTTTTCCAGATCACCCATCGTTTTCACAAAGGCATCCTCCAAATCGACATCGTGCACATCAGCCAGCACGATGATCGACCACAGGCAATCGGCCAATTCGTGCGCCAGCTTGCTTTCCGCGTCGGGGATGATTCGCCGCCCGCTCTGCGCCATAACCAGCTTGACCAGATCGCCAACGTCACCCACAAAGCCCAGGGCCAGTTCCTCGTTGGTCCAGGAGACGCCGTAGTTTTGTTGTTCGAAGTCACGATACAGCTTGCGAATGGACAGTGCACGTTGAATAAGGTCGTTGAATTCCATGTTTCCCGCGAACTCACTTAATATTTAGATATCTGATAGGGTTTTGAGCGCCAAGTGAGAGGTATCCCTCCACACTTCCACCTACATAATGCTGCAATTCAGTAGCAACACGCCCATCAAATCGCCAACGTTGCTGTGTTTTCTGATTTGCATCACGTGCAGTAACCGGAAACCAACGTTCCACCGCATAAACTTCTCGCACAATGCCTCGATACACAGCGAATGCATAACTTGCCTGTTCGCGCTGTTTACCTACTACCCAATTTCCACGTGTGATCTCATACAATTCTGCAGCACTCATTCCACGCCGGTAATGCCGATTTACAATGATGAGCAACGCAGCTTCCTTAATCTCGATCTTTGGAGCATCATATAATGCGATCGCCTCAGATATTATCATTGGACCACGCGTATCCGAATCATAACCTCGCACCATATTTGTCAATTCATCCAAGCGACTCGGTTCTAGCTTATGTTGGCGAGTTTGACGGCGTGTTGGTCGGCGCTTTCAGACTCACCAGCGGGCAAGTTTGCCCTACACCGTTGCTGCTGGGTGTCCAGGCAGCCACGGTGGTTCTGTGGGCGTTCAGACGCCCAAAGCATCCAGGTAACTGACTTGTCCGGGCGGCACTCCGGCGACTTGGAGGGCACTTTGCCCGGGATGACGATAGTGACGTTTACGTTCTGATCTCCATTGCGCGGGCTCGAAGTTGTGGTAGAGCGCCCAGAGGACCGCCGCCCGCTCCAAACGTTGCTCTGAGCGATGATTGCGTCCGCGGCTCAAACGCAAACGGAAGTCACGCCAGTACCATTCAGGTGAGACGCGTTGTAGACCGCGACAGTAATCCATCTGGTACACTAACAAGCGATCCATCAGGTTGGTCAACTGCTTGCCTAGCCCCTTACCGTAAGGATGCGCCAAAAGTTGCGCCAGCGCAGCTTCGGCTGCTGAGGCTGATTGCGCATCAATGACTCCGCGGATCAACTTGACCAACTCGCCCCGCACCTTGACGCGTACCGTTTCGGCAGCGGTATCCGCCAAACCTTGCGCCGCCTGACTCACCGCACGGGCGAGATCGCCACTCAGGTTACGCCAGACATGCCAGACACAACGTTGCTGGAGGACCCAGACTAACTCCTGGCGTAGGTAGGCCAGTAAGCCCTGCGCCCCGTCAGAACAAATACCCCGCAGTTTCTGCAGGTCCAGCCCCGCGGCCTGGGCGCGGACAAATAGCTTTTCCCACGCACTGGCGCTCTCCTCGTCTCGCACCACCACAGGCGGGTAGATCAGACCGCTCACACTATCGACGGCCAGCAGTACCACCCGCACGACACCCCCTTTCAACTTGGCCCACAGCCCATCGGTGCCCACTTCCTGGGTTTCGCCAATCCCCGCTAACTGTTCCGGCACACTCTTCACCGCGTGCTGTCCTGCCTCGTCCAGCCAGCGATGCACCGTGCTGGCAGCTAAGGAGCAGCGCGGGCGCGTTGGTTTGTCCAGCGGTCGCCACAAATGCCAGCGCTCCTGCTGTCCCATCCACGAACGCAATGCTTCCGCCGTTCGCCGCAGCGAGGTGCCTAGGTGCTGCCAGTAATCCACCGCCGAACGATGTACTTCCCGATAGTACCAACTGCCGCGCACGAACAGCGGCGAGGTCTCCGAGTACGTTTTCTGGCACGCGTGGCAGAGATGCCGTTGCACCCGCACACTGTCGCGCCCCCAAAAGCCCCATGGATAGCGCCAATATCCCCCGTTCTTGATCGTCCACCAACTGCCACAGTACGGGCAATGTTTCCAGTCCCACGCCGTCCGGTTGGCCAACTCCTGCAACTGTTTCAGGAAAGTTTTCCCACGTTCTATGATGTTCATCTGTACGCCTACCTAGGTCTGTCTGCTTTCCCTAGTCTGTGCGCACATCACCGTCTTGTCAAATCCGTGCTTCCCCTATCTTACCAACATACTTTAGAACCGAGTCATCCAAGCCGATAAAATCTATCAAAGCGGATTCAACCTCAAAGGCTTCTTCCTCTGTTAAGCCGTGGCGATGAATAATATGCTGAACTGTCAAACCCTTTTCCTGAATAGCTCGTATCTTATCCAGCTTATCACTTGCTTGTGGGGAACGCAAAGCACGATTAAGATGTGCAAATATCCGATCGCCTGCACCTTTACCTACGTAAAATACCTGCCCAGTCTCCGGATCTTTGAGCAGGTAAACGTAATATTGCAACTTTTCTGCAACAGCCGCTGAGAAACTGATGATATCGCGCATGGCCCATAATCCTACAGAACAAATGAAGGAGTGGGTTTCACCTCACTCCTCCATTATAGCCAAATACCCGAAAATAGACTACTCCCCTACTTCAACGCCTCCTGCCCCGCGAACGCACGATACGGCGAGAGCACCTTCAGCACCTCCCGGTCTCCCGGCGAGAGTTCCTCCTGCGCGACCGTCCGCGCAAGCAGTTCACCCAGGCCGGGGCCGAGCATGAAGCCTTGCCCACACATGCCGATCGCCATCAGGTAGCCCCCCACCTCCCGCGCCCAACCGACGAGCGGCGAGCCGTCCGGCGTCATCGGGTAGAGGCCACGCCAGGTACGCCGCACGCGCAGGTTCGCCAGGCGCGGGACCAGATCCACCATGCGCGACGCGATCTGCGGCAGGAACACGCTCGTCTCGCGGCGGTCGAAGCCCACGATGCTCGGCTGCGGTGTGATGCAGAAGACAACTTGCCCACTATGCAACTGGAAAAAGTAGTAGTTCGCCGATCCCGGCGCGGGGCGGATGTCCACGAGCATCGGCCCCAGGAAGTGCGCCACCGGCTCGGTAATCCCGGCCTCGTGCGAGTCGGGCTGCACGGGATGCTCCATCCCCACCAAACGCCCGACCGCCCGCGCCCACGGCCCGGCGGCGTTAACGACGACCGGCGCGTGATACGTCCCCTGGCTCGTCCGAATCCCGCGTATCTGGCGGCCTGTCATCGTCTCGTCC
>Ga0123332_1003200_pt1 | contig 15061 bp, 9 predicted proteins | sample BioC12SIPDNA_4_FD_89958 | JGI IMG/M metagenome (GOLD analysis project Ga0123332, IMG submission 89958) | Anaerobic biogas reactor microbial communites from Washington, USA - Biogas_R2_A C12 SIP DNA | ecosystem: Engineered > Bioreactor > Anaerobic > Unclassified | place: Washington, USA...
ACCGTCACGGCGGACCCGTCCGCGCTGCCCGTCGCCATCACCGCCTCCCTCGCCGAGACCGGCAACTTCACGGTCGGGGCGCCCCTGTCGGTGCAGGTGTTCGGCCGCACCATCCCGGCGCGGGTCGCCACGATCGTCACCGCCGTGCCCGGCTCGACGTCGCCGCGCAGCGTGCTCATGGACAGCACGGCGGTCAGCGACACTCTGGCGCGGTCGGGCGACACCCTGCCACGGCCCACCCAATTGTGGGCCTCGAGCAGCGACCCCGACACGGCCCTCGCGGGCGTCCAGGAGCTGCCCGACGTGGCAGCGGCCACCGGGCCGGACGCCGTGTCGGTCACCGACGCCGCCAGCGCGGTCCGCCTCGTCTTCTGGGTCGCCTCCGCCGGCGCGGTGCTGCTGGCCCTCACCGGCATCGGCGCGGTCGCCGCCAACCTGCTGCGCGTCCGCCGCCCCGAGGTCCTCGTGCTCCGCGCGCTGGGCATGACGCCCGGCGGTCAGGCCCGCGCCCGCACCGCCGAGCTGTTCGCCGTCGTGCTGGCCTCGGTCGGGCTCGGCCTGCTGGCCGGGTGGCTGGTCGGCTGGCTGGTGGTGCCCGAGCTGTCCCGCAGCACGACCCTGGCCGGTCAGGCGCAGCTCCCGGCGCGCCTGGCCCTGGAGGTCCCGCTCTGGCTCCTGCTCCTGGGTGTCCTGCTGGTCATCCTCGGGCTGCTGCTCACCGTGCTCTACGCGACGGTGCGCAACCAGGCAGTGGACCGGGAGTACCGGGAGGAGATCCGATGAGTCGCCACGGTCGGGTTCGCGTCCCGGGACGGGGCCGGGTGCTCGTGCGCCAGTTCCTCGCCGACCCCTGGCCGTCCCTGCTGCTCGGGCTCCTCGTCGCGCTCGTCGCCTGCGCCGCGACCCTGTGGCCGCGCTACATCCTGGACATGAACAGCCGGCAGGTGCCCTACCAGGTCGGTGCCCTCTCAGCGCAGCAGCGAGACCTGTCGACGACGTGGAACTCGACGATCACGCCGCAGCCCGACCGCGAGTACACCTCGGCCGAGGACACCTGGGGGCCGGTCCGGGAGGGCCTCGAGGCGGTCCGCCAGGCCCAGCCCGAGCCGTTGCGCTCGCTCATCCAGCCGGGCGACTTCTACATCAACCTGGGGCAGAACGACATCGGCGTCCGGCCGCCCGAGGGCACCGACTACTCCATGGTCTACTTCCAGCAGCGGGTCGACCCCCAGCTGGAGGAGCACGTCGACCTGGTGTCCGGGGAGTGGCCGGAGGTGGTCCTCAACGCCAGCCCCCAGCTGCCCGCCGAGGAGATCGCGCCCGGCACCGCCAGCGGCCCGGTCCAGGTGCTGCTCCTCGAGGAGGCCGCGAACCGCCTCAACCTGGAGGCCGGCGACGAGTTCAACGACCTCCTGGTCACCGGCACGTTCGTGCCCAAGGACCCGGAGGCGCCCCGCTGGGCGCACATGACCAACTCGATCACGGTCGGTGAGATCTTCTCCGGTGACGCCGGCCTGATGGCGTTCGTCACGGCATACCTCCCCCCGGCCAACCCGGGGTCGACCGGCCCGATCACGAACAACTCGATGCGACTGTTCTATCCCCTCGAGGGTCAGTCGCTGCGCGGTGACGAGGTGGACGAGCTCACCGCCCAGCTCATCGCCATGACCTCCACGCAGCAGGACGTCCGGCTGCCCGACGACCCGGAGGGCTTCGACACCCAGTTCAACAGCCCGACCTTCAACAGCCACGACCCGCCCGTGCAGGTGACCTTCGGCACCGAGGTGCTGAGCACCTTCGAGGCGCTGTCCCAGCAGCAGCGGGCCACCGCCTCCATCCTGGCGGTCGTCGCGGCGGGACCGATCGGTGTCGCCCTGGCGGTCTTCGCCCTGGCCTCGCGGCTGATCGTCTCGCGCCGCCAGCAGGCGCTGGCCCTGGCCACCGCGCGCGGCGGCTCCTCCGCCCAGGTCCGCGGCGTCATGCTGCTCGAGGGGCTGGTCGTCGGGGTGCCCGCGGCGGTCGTCGGCCACCTGGCCGCCGACCTGGTCCAGCCGGTGTCCAGCGGGTGGAGCGAGTGGGTGCCGGTCGCCCTGATCGGTCTGGCGCCCGCCGTGCTGCTCGCCTGGACCGCCAGCACCGCGACCCGGACCACCCGCCGCGACCTGAGCAGCCGCGGCGCGAGCCGGCTCCGGGTGCTGGTCGAGGTGGTCGCGCTCGGGCTGGCCGGGCTGGCCGTGTGGCGGCTGTTCGACCGGGGGCTCACCGGCATCGCCCCGGAGACCACCGCCCCGGCGACCGGTGCGCCGGGGGCGCCCACCGTCGCGACGCCCGTCCAGGTCGACACTGGCGTCGATCTGCTCATGGCCGCCACCCCGGTGCTGCTGGCGCTGGCCGCGTGCGTCCTCACCCTGCGCTTCTACCCCCTCCCGGTGCGGGCGCTCATGGCGATCTTCCGCGGGCGCCCGGGCCTGACCAACTTCCTGGGCGCGGCACGGGCGGTGCGTGACCCGGCCGGTGGCGTGATCCCGGCCCTCGCCGTGATCCTCGGGGTGTCCGTGGCGGTGCTCTCCTCGGTCCTCGCCTCCACGATCAGCACCGGCACCGAGGCGGCCGTCTGGCAGACGGTCGGCGGGGACGCCCGGCTGTCCGGACCGACCTGGGACGACGAGGAGGTCGCCGACCTCCGCGAGATCGACGGGGTCGCCCAGGTCGCCGCGGTCCGGCCGGCGTCCAACACCGTGGAGCTGACCGGCGACGTCACGGCCCGCGGCCTCACCGTCTACCTCGTGGACAGCACCCTGCCTGAGGTCTGGGCGCAGACCCCGCTGCCGCCGCTGCCGGAGGCCCTCTTCGACGGGACCGGTGGGCCGACCTCGGTGCTGACCGGGGGTGGGCTCGCCGCCGACTCCGGCACCGGCTCCCTGGACCCCCTGGGCGACGTCCAGATCGTCGGCCATGTCGACGTCCTGCCGGGGGTGCGCACCCGCGGCGAGTTCCTGGTCGTCGACCGGACCGCGTGGGAGAACGCCGGCGGACGCGTGCCGGACGGGAACGTCGTCCTCGTCCGCGCCACCGACCCCGATCAGGACGAGGAGCTGGTCTCCGCCCTGAACTCCGCGGTCGTCAACGCCCTGGTCGAGACGCCGCCGCAGAAGCTCGCCGTGCAGCAGGACGCGCCGGTCACCGGCACCATGCTCTGGCTCTTCACCGCCGCCGTCGTGGCGACCACGCTGCTCACCGTGCTGGCCGTCCTGTTCGTGCAGCTGATGGGGGCGGCCTCACGGACCGCGCTGTTCTCCGTGCTGCGCACCCTCGGGCTCCGGCAGCGACAAGCGCGTGGTCTGACCGCCTGGGAGCTGGGACCGCTCGTGGCCATCGCCTTCGTGGTCGGCGCCGCGCTGGGCGTCCTGGTGCCCTGGCTGCTGCTGCGGGCGATCAACCTGACCGGGCTCACCGGTGGCACGGGACAGCCCGACCTCGCGGTGGACTGGGGCGTGCTGGGACCGGTGGTCCTGGGGATCCTGGTCGCCGTGGCCGTCGCGATCGCGGTCTCGGCCGCGCTGTCCGGGCGCGCCGACCTGGTCACCCAGCTGCGCCGGGGCGAGGAGAGGTAGCGACGACATGACCATCCGGACGATCATGACCCGCATCGCGGTGAAGGAGTCACCATGACGACCACGGACACCCGCCCTGCCGCCACCCCCGGCGGCAGCGCCAGCCGGGACCACGGGGGGCCGGACATCCTCTGCGAGGACCTGGTCCGCATCTACTCCACCGAGGGCGTGGAGATCCAGGCGCTGCAGGGCCTCAACCTGCGGGTCGAGCCCGGCGACGTCGTGGCCCTCGTCGGTGCGTCCGGCTCCGGCAAGTCGACGCTGCTCAACATCCTCTCCGGGCTGGACAAGCCGACCGGCGGCCGCGCCACGGTCGCGGGGGTCAACCTGGGGTCGATGAGCCGCCAGCAGCGCGTGCACTACCAGCGGCACACCGTGGGGTTCGTCTGGCAGCAGACCTCCCGCAACCTGATGCCCTTCCTGACCGCCGCCGAGAACGTCGCGCTGCCGCTGCTCATCAGCAACGCCCGGGAGCGGCGCGAGCGGGTGGGCGAGCTGCTCGAGCTGCTGGGCGTCGCCGACGTCCGGGACCGGCGGCCGGCGGAGATGTCCGGTGGCCAGCAGCAGCGGGTCGCGATCGCGACCGCCGTGGCCAACAACCCGGCCGTCCTGCTGGCCGACGAGCCCACCGGCGAGCTGGACGACGCCATGTCCGCGGTCGTGCTGGACGCGATGCGCGAGGCCTCCGAGCGGCTCGGCGTGACGGTGCTGATCGTGACGCACGACCCGACGATCGCCGACCACGTGCGCCGCACGGTGCAGATCCGTGACGGCCGGACCTCCACCGAGGTGCTGCGCCACACCGAGGTCGACGAGCACGGCGTCGAGCACCTGGTCGCGCAGGAGTACACCGTCATCGACCGCGCCGGCCGGATGCAGCTGCCCAGCGGCTACGTCACCGAGCTGGGGCTGCGCGACCGGGTCCGCCTCGAGCTGGAGCCGGACCACGTCGGGGTCTGGCCGGACGCGGAGCGGAACAAGCCGGTCGAGCCGGAGCACCACGAGACACCGGCGGCCGGGACCCACGCCCAGGACGAGGTGTCCACCGAGACCCACGACCGAGGCGAGGTGCCCACGGAGCCGGCCGACCGGCATACGGCCCCTGATGACGACCCCGACGCCGCCTTCCGGCGGCCGGAGGAGGAGCAGTGAGCGACTACCTGATCAGGGCCGAGCAGGTCTCGCGCACCTTCGGCAAGGGCGCCGCCGAGGTGCACGCCCTGGTCGACGTCGACGTCGAGGTGCACCCCGGGGAGCTGACCGTCGTGCGCGGCCCGTCCGGCTCCGGCAAGACGACGCTGCTCAACATCCTCGGCGGACTGGACCGGCCGACCTCAGGGCGGGTACTGCTCGGGGACGGGCGGGTGCTCTCGGAGCTGAAGGAGAACGACGTCCTGGCGGTGCGCCGGGAGATGGTCGGGCACATCTTCCAGAGCTTCGGCCTGGTGCCGGTGCTGTCGGCCGCCGAGAACGTCGAGGTCGCGCTGCGGCTGAAGAACACCCCGGTCGGGGAACGCGCCGAGCGGGTGGCCAAGGCGCTGGACCAGGTGTCGCTGGGCAAGCACGGGACGCAGCGGCCCTACGAGCTGTCGGGTGGTCAGCAGCAGCGGGTCGGCATCGCCCGGGCCCTGGTCGGCGACCCGCAGATCCTCATCGCGGACGAGCCGACCGGCCAGCTGGACTCCGACACCGCCGCGACGATCATGGACCTGCTCTCCGAGCTGACCCACCAGCGGGGCATCGCCGCCGTCGTCTCCACGCACGACCCGATCCTCATGGAGCGGGCCGACCGGCTGGTCGAGCTGCACGACGGGCACGTGGTGAACGGTGCGCGGGCCGGGCTCCCGTAGGCTCGCGCCATGAGTCAGAAGGTTCTGGTCACCGGGGGCGCGGGGTTCATCGGCTCGCACACCGTCGTCGAGCTGGCCCCGACCCACGAGGTCGAGATCCTCGACAACTTCAGCAACGCGGTGCCCTCGGCGGTCGACCGGCTGCGCGAACTCACCGGGGCGGAACTGCCGGTGCACGAGGTGGACCTGCGCGACCACGAGGCCGTGCGGGGGGTGCTGCGGGACGGCGGGTTCGATGCGGTGATCCACTTCGCCGGCAAGAAGGCGGTGGGCGAGAGCGTCGAGCAGCCGCTGGACTACTACGACAACAACGTCGCCGGCACCGTCTCCCTGGTGCGGGCGATGCAGGAGTATGCCGTGCGCCGGCTCGTCTTCTCCTCCTCCGCCACCGTCTACGGCGCCGACGCCCCGGTGCCGATGACCGAGGACCTGCCGACGTCGGCGACCAACCCCTACGGCTGGACCAAGGTGATGATCGAGCAGATCCTGCGCGATGTCGCCGTGGCCGACCCGACGTGGCGGATCGCGCTGCTGCGCTACTTCAACCCGGTCGGGGCGCACGCCTCGGGGCGGATCGGCGAGGACCCCGCCGGCATCCCCAACAACCTGATGCCGTTCATCGCGCAGGTCGCGGTCGGGCGCCGGGAGCGGCTGCAGGTCTTCGGCGACGACTACGACACGGTCGACGGCACGGGGGTGCGGGACTACATCCACGTCGTCGACCTGGCGCTGGGGCACCTGGCGGCGCTCGAGGCGATCGGCCGGACCGACCGCCCCCTGTCGGCGTGGAACCTCGGCACCGGCCGCGGCACCAGCGTGCTGGAGCTGGTCGCCGCCTTCGAGCGGGCCTCCGGCCGGGACATCCCGTATGACGTGGTGTCCCGTCGCGCGGGCGACATCGCCGCGTCGTTCGCGGACCCCGCCCTGGCGGAGTCGGAGCTGGGCTGGCGGGCGGAGCGCTCGGTCGACGACATGTGCGCGGACACCTGGCGCTGGCAGCAGGACAACCCCGAGGGCTACCCCGCCTGACCGACCGGGTGCCAGATCGACCGAGCGCACGGTGTTGCGGCCAAGGACCCCACCGAGCGCGCCGTGTTGCGGCCCACCACCCCACCGAGCGCATGCCGCAGCGCCTCTGTCGCCGGAGCGCTGCGGAGGGCAGTTTTGGTCACGCAGGACCTGTCGCATGCGACGTCTTCCGCGCGACCAAGAATGCCTGTCATCGAGGAGTCCTCGCCGGCATGAGCCCGAATGTGACGTCTCCTACGCTGTGTAGGAGAAGTTGACGTCAGGGCGTATCCTGGGTGTATGTGGCCGTTCGCAGCGAGTCTTGGTGATCTGGAGCGCGCCGTCATGGATGTCCTGTGGGACAGTGACGGCGATCTGAGCGTGCGCGAGGTGCACGAACGGCTCGGCGAGCAGCGCGACCTGGCCTACACCACGGTGATGACCGTGCTCGACCGGCTCGCCAAGAAGAAGGTCGTGACGCGCAGCCGCGACGGCCGGGCCTGGCAGTACAGCCCCGTCGGGTCGCGTGAGGAGATGACCGCTGCCTCCATGCGCAACACGCTGGAGTCACTCGACTCCGGCGACCGCAAGGCCGCGATGCTGCACTTCATCGGCGGTGCGAGCAAGGAGGAGATCGCCGATCTGCAGGCGCTGCTGGAAGCGGCCTCACCCAAGTCCTCCGGATAAGCACGGGCAGCGCCGGTGTTCTCCGCCCTGCCCGTCCTCGCCCTCGCGGCGACCGCGATCTTCCTGACCGTGGCGATGCCGCGACTGCTCCCCGACGTCCACTGGCTGCGTCGCACTCCGGGCGCCGCGCTGGCGTTGTGGCAGGTGGCCGGGGCAGCGGGGGTGCTGGCCGCGCTGATGACCGCTCCGGCGGCGGCGATTGCGCTGATCACCGAGGGAGCGCGGGTCCCCACGATCTTCCCCGAGCCGGTGCGCGTCCCCCTCGCCGTCGTCGTCGCGAGCATCATGACCGGCGGCATGGCGCTCATGCTGCTCCGCTCGGCCCACCTGATCGGCAGTGACCTGCGCGCCAACCGGCGAGCCCAGCGCAACGTCGTCGACGTGGTCGCCAGCCGGGCCGAGGGACGGGTGCGGGTGGTCGACCACCCGGGCCGCTCGGCATACTGCCTGCCGGGCCTGCGCTCCCGGGTCGTGCTGACGAAGGGCACCGTAGACGCCCTCACCGAGGACCAGCTGGAGGCGGTGCTCGCGCACGAGCACGCCCACACCAACGCCCGGCACGACCTGATGCTGGAGTTCTTCACCGTCCTGCACCGCACCGTGCCGAAGCCGCTGCGCCGGGACGAGGCCCTGGCCGAGGTGCGCCTGCTCGTCGAGCTGCTGGCTGACCGCCGGGCGGCCCGACAGGTCGGGACCGAGCCGCTGGGCGGAGCGCTGGCCGCGATGGCCGGCACGACGCATCCGCACGCCGCGCTCGGCAGTTCCGGTGGTGCCAGCGAGCTGATCGTGCGGCTGCGGGCCCTGCCGTGGCACGTGCAGCGGCACCCCACGGCCGTCCCGGTGCTCGCCTCGACCGCTGTCATCGGGCTTGCACCCTGGGTGTTCCTCACCTGGGCGTTCTGGGCCTGAGCGCCGCGCGACGCGCTCGGTGGGGTTGAGAACCGCAACCCCACGCGCTCGGTGCCCTCTGGGAGCGCAACACGGTGCGCTCGGTCGCGGCTGGGGTGCTCGGTCGCGGCTGGGGTGCTCGGTCGCGGCTGGGGTGCTCGGTCGCGGCTGGGGTGCTCGGTGGGGTGGCCGAACTCACGTCGCCCGGACTTGAAAACGTCTACTACCGGTCGTAGTGTAACTACTTAATGTAGTAGTTGCCTGTCCGGTGCGCGACGGCTGCGCCCGGCACGTCATTGTGTGGGGAGCGCCCAATGGAAGCACTCGAGCTGGCCCGGTGGCAGTTCGGCATCACGACCGTCTACCACTACTTCTTCGTGCCGATCACGATCGGTCTGTCGTTGCTGGTGGCGATCCTGCAGACGGCATGGATGCGCACCCGCAACCCGGAGTGGCTGCGGCTGACCAAGTTCTTCGGCAAGCTCTTCACGATCAACTTCGCGCTGGGCCTGGTCACCGGCATCGTGCAGGAGTTCCAGTTCGGGATGAACTGGTCGGACTACTCCCGCTTCGTCGGTGACATCTTCGGGGCGCCGCTGGCGATCGAGGCGCTGCTGGCCTTCTTCCTGGAGTCGACCTTCCTCGGGCTGTGGATCTTCGGCTGGGGCCGGATCCCGGAGAAGCTGCACGCCGCGTGCATGTGGCTGATCCACATCGGCACGGTGCTCTCCGCCTACTTCATCCTGGCCGCCAACTCCTTCATGCAGCACCCCGTCGGCTACGTCAACAACCCCGAGACCGGCCGCGCCGAGCTCACCGACTTCTGGGCCGTGATGACCAACCCGGTGCAGCTGGTGACCTTCCCGCACGTGATCACCGCCGCGTGGATGACCGGTGGCGGCTTCATGCTGGCCATCGCGCTGTGGCACGTCTGGCGGCAGAAGACCCCCGCGGCCGACAAGCCGATGTACCGCAAGGCCGCCACGATCGGGGCCATCGCGGTCCTCGTCGGCGGCCTGGGCACCGCCATCTCGGGCGATCTGCAGGGCAAGGTCATGACCGAGGTGCAGCCGATGAAGATGGCCGCCGCCGAGGCGCTCTACGACTCGGTGCCCGAGGGCGTCGGCGCGCCGTTCTCGATCATCACGGTCGGCACCCTGGACGGCCAGCACGAGGTGTGGGCGATCACCGTGCCCAAGCTGCTGTCCTACCTGTCGACCGGCACGCTCGACGGTGCCGTCGAGGGCATCAACGACCTCCAGGCGGAGTACGAGATCACCTACGCCGGCAACGAGCTGACGGAGCAGGACGACTACCGCCCGATCATCCCGATCACCTACTGGACCTTCCGCCTCATGATGGGCTTCGGCTTCGCCGCCATGGGGATCGCGGCCCTCGCGCTGTTCTGGCTGTGGAAGGGCAAGCCGATGGAGCACCGCCTCTGGTACTGGGGCGCCGTCGCGGTCATGTTCCTGCCGCTGATCGCCAACTCCTGGGGCTGGATCTTCACCGAGATGGGCCGGCAGCCGTGGCTGGTCTTCGGGCTGATGGGCACCTCCAGCGGCGTCTCCCCCGGCACCACGGTCGCCGAGGTCGCCACCACGATGATCGGCTTCACCGTGCTGTATGGCGTGCTGGCCGTCATCGAGGTGGGTCTGATCATCCGGTACACCAGGGCCGGCGCCCCGCCGTACGACGGAGAGTCCCTGGACCCCCAGGACCGGACCGACGACCAACCGTTCGTCTTCTCCTACTGAGCCACTCGGCATACTGACAAGGAAGCGGAGCAATGGAACTGACCACCATCTGGTTCATCCTCATCGCCGTGCTGTGGATCGGCTACTTCGTCCTGGAGGGGTTCGACTTCGGGGTCGGCGCGCTCTTCCCCGTCCTCGGGCGGGGCAAGGACGGGGAGACCCGCAAGCGCGTGATGCTCTCCACCATCGGCCCGGTCTGGGACGGCAACGAGGTGTGGCTGCTGACCGCCGGCGGTGCGACCTTCGCCGCGTTCCCGCACTGGTACGCCACCCTGTTCTCCGGGTTCTACCTGCCGCTGTTCATCATCCTGGTCGCGCTCATCGTGCGGGCGCTGGGCTTCGACTACCGCGGCAAGGTCGACAGCGACGTCTGGCGGAAGCGTTGGGACTGGTGCATCTTCCTCGGCTCGGTGATCCCCGCGGTGCTGTGGGGCGTGGCCTTCACCAACATCGTGCGCGGCGTGCCGATCGACGCCGACATGGAGTACACCGGCGGCTTCTTCACCCTGCTCAACCCGGTCGCGCTGCTCGGCGGGCTGGTCACCCTCGGCCTCTTCGTCACGCACGGCGCGATGTTCCTGGCGCTGAAGACCGATGGTCAGATCCGGCACGACGCCCGCGCGCTCGCCGTCCGGGTGGGTGTCGTGAGCGCGGTGCTCGCCGTCATCTGGCTGGTGATCATCCACTGGAGCACGGGCACGGCGGTGTCGTGGGTGGTCGCCGCCCTGGCCGCGGTCGCGCTGCTGGCCGCGCTGGCGAAGGCCCGGCAGGGTTCGGAGGGCTGGGCGTTCACCGGCACCTTCGTGGCCATCGCCCTGGCCGTCGCCTCGCTGTTCATCGCGCTCTTCCCCGACGTGATGCCGAGCTCGACCGACCCGGCGTTCAGCCTGACCACGACCAACGCGGCCTCGACCGACTACACGCTGACGATCATGACGTGGGTGGCGGTGCTGTTCGTGCCGATCGTGCTGCTCTACACCTCCTTCACCTACTGGACCTTCCGCAAGCGGGTCAGCGGCCACCACATCCCGGCGGTCGACACCCCCGGGGACGACCACGAGGACGAGCAGGTGGTGACCCCGCAGCCATGAAGCCGTTCGACCCGGAGCTGCTGCGCCGGGTCCCCGCCGCACGCGCACCGGTGTCCGCCCTGTCGGTCGCCGGGGTGCTCGGCGGGGCGCTGGCCGTCGCCCAGGCCGTCTGCCTGGCGTGGCTGGCGAGCGCGGTGGTCACCGGGGCCGACCTGTCGGCTCCCCTGACCTGGACCGTTGCCCTCCTCGTGGGGCGCGGTGTGGTCTCCGGGGCGCAGGAGTGGCTGGCGGGCTGGGCCGGCCAGCAGGTGGCCTCCGGCGTCCGGCTCCAGCTGCTGCGTCGCTGGTCGGGGCTCCCCGAGGGCGCCCGGCCGGACCGGGACGAGGCCGTCACCCGCGCCACCGACGGGGTGGCCGGCATCGAGCCGTATGTCGCGCGCTACCTCCCCGCCCTCGTCACCGCCGCGGTGGTGCCGGTGCTGTCCCTGGTCACCCTGCTGGTGATCGACGTGTGGGCGGCACTGATCGTCGTGCTCACCCTGCCGCTGCTGCCGGTCTTCGCGGCCCTCATCGGCAAGCACACCGAGGACGAGACGCGGCGCCGGTGGGCGGCGATGAGCGACCTGGCCGGGCACTTCCTGGACGTGGTGCGGGGCCTGCCGACCCTGGTCGCCTACGGCCGGGCCGAGCGGCAGGTCGACGTGGTCGCCGAGGTCGGGCGGCGGCACCGGGTCGCCACGGTGCGCACGCTGCGCACGGCCTTCCTGACAACCGTGGCCCTGGAGCTGCTGGCCACCATCTCGGTCGCCCTGGTCGCCGTGTGCGTCGGGCTGCGGCTGGCCTACGGCGCGATGGACCTGCAGGTCGCGATGACCGCGATCCTCCTGGCGCCGGAGGCGTACTGGCCGATCCGGCGGGTGGGCGCGGAGTTCCACAACGCCGCCGACGGCGCCGAGGCCCTCGACCGCCTCCTCCCCGACCTCGCCCCCTCCCCCCCGACCGGGGCCGCCCCCTCCCCGACCGAGCGCACCGGGTGGCGGAAAATCACCCCACCGAGCGCACCGGATGGCGAGCGGGTGGTGGCCCGTGGCGTCACCTACCACCACCCTGGCCGCGCGGACACCCTGCGGGACCTCGACCTGTCGACCGACACCGACCCCGGGCTGACCGCCCTGACCGGACCGTCGGGTGCCGGCAAGACCACCCTGCTGGAGCTGCTGGCCGGGCTCCGAGTCCCGACCGCCGGGACCGTGCACGCGCCCCGCGCACACCTGGCGACGCAGCGCCCCCTCCTGCTGCCCGGCACGGTCCGCGACAACCTCACCCTCGGCGCCCCCGACGTGACCGAGGGCGAGATGACGGTGGCCCTGGGTCGAGTAGGGCTCTGGGCCGCGCTCCGCGACCGCCACGGTCTGGACACCGTCCTCGGTGACGACGGCTTCGGGCTCTCCGCTGGTCAGCGGGGCCGGCTGGCGCTGGCTCGGGCGCTGCTGTCCGACGCCCCCCTGGTGCTGCTCGACGAGCCGACGGCGCACATCGCGACCGGCGACCTGCCGGCGATCCGGCGCCTCATCGTGGACCTGGCGCGTCATCGCCGGGTCGTGGTCGCCACCCACGACCTCGGGCTGGCTGGCCTCGCCGACCAGCAGTGGCGGGTGCCCCTCCTCCACCGCACCGACGCCGCGCCGGCAAGCCCGGTCCCGTCGTGCTCGGCGCAGATGCCCTCATCGGCGCTCACCCCCCTGACCGGTGACGGCGTCGCTCCCGATGCCGGCGACGCCGTCACCGCCCCTGCCGACACGCGGGCGGCCACGTCCGCACCGCCCCCGGAGCACACGTCATACGAACCGCTCCAACCGGCTGACCGGACCACCTGGCTGCGCCGCTGGTTCCCCACACCACGGGCCCGTTTGCGCGTGGCCGCGGTCGTGGGCGGACTGGCGACGGCCTCGGGCGTGGCGCTGACCGCCACCTCCGGCTGGCTCATCGTCCAGGCGTCGTACCAGCCCGTGGTCCTGACGCTGCTGGTCGCCATCGTGGGGGTCCGCGCGTTCGGCCTGGCGCGCCCCGTGCTGCGGTATGCCGAGCGCGTCACCTCCCATGACGTGGCCCTGGAGGTGCTGGCGCAGGAGCGGACCGGTGCCTATGCGCGGTTGGTCCCGCTGACCCCGGCACGGCTCGGTCGGCGCAGTCGCGGTGACGTGCTCACCGCGGTGGTTCGCGACCTGGACGACGTCACGGACGAGAAGGTGCGCGTCGTCGTGCCGGTCTGGGACACCGTCCTGGCCAGTGCCGTCGCCGCCCTCGTCGTGGGTGCCTTCCTGCCGGCGGCGGGCGTGATCGTCGCGGCGGGGGCGGTGCTGGTGCTCCTGCTGGGGCGGCTCGACCAGGCTCTCGAGCAGTCGGCTCACCACCGGCTGGTGGCGGCCCGCGGTGCCGTGCGCCGCCTCACGTCCCTGGTGACCGCGCAGCTCCCTCAGGTCCAGGCCGTCACCGGACTCGGCGGGGCGGAGGTCGTCGTCGACCGCGTGGCCCGCGCCCAGCGCGCCGAGGACTCCGCCGCACGGGCGCTGAGCCGGTCCCGCGGGATCACGGTGGGGCTGACCTGGCTGGTGATCGCGGCAGCCGTCGGGTCGGTGGCCTGGCTGGCCGGCGGAGCCTTCCTGGCCGGGTCCCTCACCGGCCCGACCGCAGCCCTGGTGGCCCTGACCCCGATGGCGCTGGCCGACGCCTGGGGTGCGGTCCCCGACATCTTCGGCGCGCGGGCCCGCGCGCACGCCGCCCGCGAACGCCTGAAGGCGCTCTTCGACCAAGAGCCGGCCGTCGCCCAGGAACGCCACGCCGCGCGCTCAGTGGCGCCTGAGAGCGCCACCCCACGCGCCCGGTCGGGTCGTGGAACGCAACACGACGCGCTCGGTCGGGGAGGGGGAGCGTCGGTCGGGAGTGCTCCGGTTCTGACTACCCACGGCGTCAAGGCCACCTGGAACCCTTCCGCCGGTGGGACAGCAGATCTCGGGACGCCGGACCTCGGCGCGACCGACCTGCGGGTGGGGCCGGGCGACCGCGTCGTGCTCACCGGGCCCAACGGCGTCGGCAAGTCGACACTGCTCGCGGTGCTGGCGCGGCACCTGGACCCCTCGGCCGGGAGCTACCGCCACGACGGCGTCGAGGTCCGCGAGCTGCCCCTGCAACAGGTGCGGGACCAGATCGCGCTCGCCGACGACGAGCCGCACGCGTTCACGAACACGGTGCGCGCCAACCTGGTGCTGGCTCGGCCCGAGGCCACTGACGAGGAGCTGGTCGACGCGCTACGCACCGCCGAGCTGGGCCACTGGTTCGACCAGCTACGGGACGGGCTGGACACCCGCCTCTCCGGCCTGAGCGGGGGCGAGCGGACCAGGCTCAGCCTCGCACGCGGCATACTCTCCGGCCGGCCGGTCCTGCTCCTGGACGAGCCCACGGCCCACCTCGACGAGGTCACCGCCACCCGCGTCCTGGAGCGGCTGGGTGCCGCTCAGCAGAGCGCGGTCATGGTCTCCCACGACGTCCGGCCCCGGGGCTGGCAGGAGGTCGTTCTCACTCCTCCGCGGCGAACTCCAGCAGCGTCCGGGTCCAGCCGTCCGGACCTGACCCAAACGTCCGCGAGATCCCGGTGACGACGGCGTTGACCCGGCTCCACCGCAGCAGGCGCTCGGGCTCGACGTCGACCAGGGGCGCCAGCTCGAGGGCGCGGGCCGTCATCTGATCGGCGGTCCCGGCGGTCACCACGAAGTCGACCATGTCGAAGCACCGGTCCCCGACGCAGAGCTTGGGGTCGATGACGACCAGGCCACGGTCCTGCGAGCGCAGCACGTTGCCGAGGTGCAGGTCCCCGTGGATGACCACCTGCTCCCGGTCGGTCTCGAGCAGGGCCAGACACTCCCGCACGGCCCGCCCCCAGGTCTCACGGGAGATGTGACCGCTGACCCGCTCCGTGGCCTGCCGCTCACCGATCCGGCGGAACATGTCCTCGCACCGCTGCCGCAGCACGTCCGTCGCGACGCCGGGCGTGGTCGAGTCGGCCCGCGTGGTGTGCAGGTCCTCCAGCAGCGCGGCCCAGTCCTGCGGTGTCGGGGGGGTGCCACGGGAGTCGTCCAGGGTGGTCCCAGGCAGCACCCGTTCCATCAGCACCGCCCCGGCCGCCGCGTCGACCTCGAGCACGGCCGGCACCCGGCCCGTGGGTGCGA
>Ga0123332_1003212_pt1 | contig 15019 bp, 12 predicted proteins | sample BioC12SIPDNA_4_FD_89958 | JGI IMG/M metagenome (GOLD analysis project Ga0123332, IMG submission 89958) | Anaerobic biogas reactor microbial communites from Washington, USA - Biogas_R2_A C12 SIP DNA | ecosystem: Engineered > Bioreactor > Anaerobic > Unclassified | place: Washington, USA...
AACGCCGGAGCGGCTCCTGCGGCGGCCAGGATCGGTCGGGCGAGGGGATGGTGTGACGCGACCTCGGCCACGGCGGCCCAGCCGAGCACGTCGCGCTCGGTCGTGTCTGGTGCGAGCACGACGACGTCGGTGACGACGGGACGCCCCCGCGTGAGGGTGCCCGTCTTGTCGACAGCCAACGCGTCGATGCGGGCCGTCGCCTCGAGGTACTCGCCGCCCTTGATGAGCACGCCGTCACGCGCAGCCCTGCCGACGCCGGCGACGATCGACACGGGGATGGAGATGACGAGCGCTCCTGGGCAGCTCACGACGAGCAGCGTCAACGCCAGCTCGACGCGTCCGGTAAGGGCGCCTGCGACCAGCGCCGCGACGATGATCGCGGGGGTGTACCACGCCGAGAAGCGGTCCATGAACCGTTGCGTCTTCGACTTGGCGTCCTGGGCCTCCTCGACGCGTTCGATGATGCGCGCGAGGGTCGTGTCGGCGCCGACGCCGGTCGCCTTGACCCTGAGGAACCCGGCGTGCGACAGGGTGCCGGCGTAGACCGCGTCACCGACCGCTTTCTCGACGGGCAGGGACTCACCGGTGATGGCGGCCTCGTCGACCGCGCCAGTACCCGCGATGACCTCGCCGTCGACCGGGACCTTCGTGCCGTGCCTCACCAGCACGGTCTCTCCCAGACCGACCTCGAACGCGGGTACCTCGACACGCTCAGCGCCGCGCTCGACGAGCGCCACCGTCGGCGCTACCGCGACCAGCTCCGCGAGCGCGGCTCGTGTCCGGTTCAGCGTCGCGGCCTCGAGGGCGTTGCCGATCGCGAACAGGGTCGTGACGGCGGCGGCCTCCCAGTACTCGCCGATGGCCACCGCGCCCGCCGCCGCGACGAGGACGAGCAGGTCGATGCCGAACGCGCGCGCTCGCAGGGCGCGCCACGCTCGCACCGCGATGGGGGCGCCGGCCACGACGGCTGCCATGACCATCAGCACGGTCGCGAGGGCGGCGAGCGGCTGGTGGGACGCGCCAGCGAGCGGCTGCTCGAGCCCCGTGCCGCTACGCTGCTCGAGCATGACGCCGAGCCGCGACGCGAGCAGCGACGCGAGGATCAACGTGCCCGAGGCGAGAGGCACGCTCCAACGGCGTCCAGCCCAGCGCTCGAGCCGGGTCACGCTCCTACCGCTCCGCTGGTCCAGCGCTCACAGCGACACCGCAGCCGCCCGGTAGCCTGCGCGGCGTACGGCCAGCTCCAGCTCGGCGACCCCGGTCTGGTTCGCGTCGTGCTCGACGTCGATCCGGCCGGACGCGAACTTCACGGTCGCCGACGTCACGCCAGGCAGACGCATGAGGTGACGCTCGATGGTGGAGACGCACGACGGGCAGGTGAGCCCCTCGGCGCGGAGCTTGGTACGGGTGGTCGATGCCAGCTCACCCGCTACGGCTTCACGGGCAGGTTCTTCGAGCATGATCTGGTCCCTTCTCTACCTGACCCCTGGTGGGGTGGGGTAATCAGGACCAGCGTACGGCTGGCGTCGGCGTCGCTCCTTGACCCAGGTCAAGCCGGACGAGTCGTGAGTCAGCGGGGAAGCGCGGTGGTTCTCGTATCAGGCTGCAGGCAGCGCCAGCTCGGAGTACGGCTCGGTCGCGCGCACGGCGCGCCGCAGTGACGAACCGGGCATCGACACGTCGAGCCGTATCGTCGCGCGCAGGGCCTCGATCAGCGTGCCGCTCACCTGGGCGCCGGTGCAGCAGGTGGCGGGCAGGCGACGGGTGCTCGTCAACAGCGCCTTCGCCTCGCGGCGTCGGGCGCTTGCGTCGAGCGTGGGCCCTTCAGACCTCGTCAGACCCATCAGGTTGCTCACGGGCTCGAGCAGGATGTCGGTCAAACGCATGGACCTCTCCATAGGGACCCACAGGGTGCACGGCGACCTCTCACGAAGTTCTTACAATCGGTGGTTCCGGGCTCTTCAGGACGGCACTGTGATGGATGTCACAGGTCCTGCGATGGATGTCGCAGGCCCTCGCCCGACGCCTCGGACGAGGTGCGTTCGGCCGAGCGCAGGACGGCACGCGCCTGACGCGCGACGGCTTCGTCGACCATCTGCGCGGCGTCGGGCGCGCCGCCCGAGGTCCTTGCCGCGTCAACGGCGTCGGCTGCGGGCCGCGCGACTCCCGCCCCGTCGGCGCCACCGCCGAGCACGGCACGGGCCCAGGCGATCTCGGCTGCTGACGGGGCGTAGCCGTCGTGTACGGGCTGCACGTGCGACGGGTGGATCACGAACTTGCCTCCGAACCCCATCGAGCGCGAGCGTCTCGCCTCCGCTTCGACGAGGGACAGCGGCCGCAGTCGCAGCACAGGCGTATCGATGCGCCACGGGACGCCTGCCGCTGCCGCGGTCGTCACCAGCCTCGTCCTGACGGCGTCGAGCACGGCCAGCCTGCCGCTCTCACCGGCGGCACGCGAAGCGCCGCGCGCGCCTTCGCCGCGGCTCGCGGCATCGCCGCGGCCCACGACCTGAGGCGGGAGCCCGATGTCGGCCGCGAAGTCCTCGGCACCGAACGCCACGCCGACGAGGTTCTGGTGGGCGGACAGGATGGACGCGAGGTTCTCGAGCCCGCGCGCCGACTCGATCATGACGACCAACCGCACGTGGGCGAGGCCCGCGGCTTCGAGGCGCGCTGCGGCCTCGCGCACCTCGGCGGCCTCGGCCACCTTCGGCAGCATCAGCACGTCGAGGCGCGGGCCCAGGGCTGCGCAGTCGTTCTCGAACTCGGTGGAGGAGACCGGATGGGACCTGACGGCCACGATGGGTGGCAGGGCCGTGTCGACACGGTCAGCCCTCAGGACCGCGGCGACGCGCGAGCGCGACGCTTCCACGTCCCGCGCAGAGATGCCGTCCTCGAGGTCGAGGATGGCGGCGTCCGGCCTGACGTCTGCCAGCTTGGCTACGTATCGCTCTGCTGCTCCCGGTACGAACAACCAGCTTCGGGGCGTTGGTTCGGGGCCGCCGTCGTCGCGCCGCGCGTCCACCTGTCGGCTGCCCGCCTCGCCGCGCCCCGCCGCCTGGCGTCCCGCGACCCCGCGGCCCGTGGCGCGGCTCGGTGTCGGTTCGTCGTCCTTCATGCTGCCAACATGATGTCAGACGCGCGCGATACCGACAGCGCCGCCGTCCTTGCGCGGGTCCGAGCCACCCGTGAAGCGGCCGTCGCCGTGCATCGCGATCTGCACCTTCGCGAACGTGCGCTCGTAGTTCCGAAGCGACTGCTGCACGTTCATGCCCTTCGCCTGCAGCGCAGCGACCGTCTTCTGGGGCACGCGCAGCTCGCAGTACACCGGGTCGCCCTCGCTGTGGAACCGAGGGGCGTCAGCGGCCTCGACCGGGCTCATGCCGAAGTCGATGAGGTTGCTGATGGCCTGGGAGACGGCGGAGGAGATCGACCAACCTCCCGGCGCCCCGATCACGACCCATGGCACGCCGTCCTTGAGGATCACGGAGGGGGAGATGGCGCTCGCGCGGGCCTTGCCCGGCTCGTAGGAGTTCGGTCGGCCCGGTATCGGGTCCATCAGCGACACGCAGTTGTTCCACGTGAAACCGGTGCCGGGCACCACGATGCCTGCACAGGTCGTGAGCGTGTGGGTGATCGAGACGCAGTTGCCTGCCTCGTCCATGACCGAGATGTGGGTGGTGAAGCCCGGCTTGTTGAGCTGCTTGCGGTCAGGTAGTTCGCCACGCTTGATCTTCCGCGCGATCCCGGCTGCGTACTCCTTGCTCAGAAGCTCGTCGACGGGCACGTGCGCGAAGGCGGGGTCGGCGAGGTGGTTGCCACGCGTCACGCCTGCCCAGGCGAGAGCGGCCGCCACCACGAAGCCGTGCTCGGGCCCTGAGTGGTCCATGGCCCCGATGTCGAACTGCTCGAGCACGTTGAGGATCTGCAGCGTCAGGAGGCCGCCTCCCGGCACCGCCGAGCTCGCGATCTGATGACCGCGGTACGTGCTCATGAGGGGCGGCTCCACCACCGAGCGGTAGCCGGCGAGGTCCTCGCGGGTGACGAACGCGCCGTTGGCCTCGAAGTCGGCGATGATCTCCTCGGCCAGGTCGCCCGTGTAGAACTCGTCGGGTCCGTGCCGCGCGATCCGCTCGAGGGAACGCGCCTGATCGGGGTTGCGGTACGCGTGGCCCGTCTCCATCATGTCGCCCGTCGGACCGTGGAACAGGTCGCGCGCAGCCTGGTTGTACGCGTACTTCTCGCGTGGATGCGGGATCTCGGGCAGCATCGGCCTGCGCACGTGCTCGGCGACGTACTCGGGTACCAGGTAGCCGCGCTCGGAGAGCTCGATGCTGGGCCGGAGCAGTTCGTCCCACGGCCGTGAGGCGTAGCGGCGGTGGAGCTCGCCGAAGCCGGCGACCGTGCCTGGCGTCATGATCGAGGTGTAGTCCCGCAGGTTCCTGTGGTCGTCGAAGAGCGGGAAGCGCCACAGGTCCGTGAAGCCCCTCACGTCGTCCACCCACATGTCGGGCCGCATCTTCGCCCCGATGCGCGGCCAGAAGCCGATGTGCTCGAACGTGCCCGTGCTCGCCTGGTAGACGGTCGCGGACCCCCAGCCACCCAACCCGCACATGAACGGGTCTGCGACCATCTGCACGAAGCCGGCCGCGATGGCGGCGTCGAACGCCGATCCACCGGACTCCAGCACCTCGACGCCCAACTCGGCAGCCGCAGGCTGCGGCGCAACGACGATCCCTCTCACCGCTTCTCCACCTCTTCCTTGTCTTGCCTCACACTCTCGGGGCCGGCCTGGAGCACCCCCAGCGCCAGCAACTCGTCCACCTCGACGGGGTCGAGCCCTGCGACCGACGCGGCGACGTCGCGCGTGTGCTCACCCAGCCCCGGAGCCCTGACAGCGCGGTGACGAGCGCTCCCCGACCTGATCGGGCCGGCCACCTGGCGCACCGTGCCGAACTGCTCGTGCTCGTACTCGACGATCAGGTCCTGTGCCGCGACCTGTGGGTCCTGCAGGGCCCGCCCCAGACCGTTGACGGGAGCGACGGGCACCCCACCCTCGAGCAGCGCGAGCCAATGGGCGACCGTGCCCGCCTTGAAGGTCTGCTCCAGCAGCGCGAGCAGCTCAGCCCTGTGTTGGAACCGCGACGCCATGCTGCCGAAGCGCTCGTCCGCCAACTCAGGCACCGCCAGTCGCGCGGTCAGTTCACGGTAGAAGGCGTCGGTCTGGCACATGACCATCAGCCAGCCGTCGGCGGCCTCGAAGAGCTGCGACGGCACGATCGACGGATGCCCGCCGCGCGGTTGCCGCGCAGGCTGGTAGTCGCGCGTCAGCACCCAGCTCGCGACGTAGTTGGTGAGGTTGAGGGCGGTGGCGAACAGGCTGGTGTCGACGTCGCACCCCACTCCTGTCGCGCGTGCCTTGTGCACCCCCGCGAGCAGCGCGACGGCCGCTGCCAGGCCCGCAGAGAAGTCGACGACGCTGACGCCCGCACGAGCAGGTGGACCGTCAGGCTCACCGCCGAGCGCGGCCATGCCCGAGAGCGCCTGGATGATGTAGTCGTACGCGGGCTGGTCGGCCCGCGGACCTTCGCGCCCGAAACCGGTGAGGAACGCGCACACGATGGCGGGGTTGAACGCCTTGAGGTCGTCGTACGTGATCGCGAGACTCGCGGCCGAGCTGCCCCGTGCGTTGGAGAACACCGCGTCAGAGCGAGCGACGAGGCGCGTGAACACGTCTCGGCCCCGTGGGTCCTTGAGGTCGAGCACCACGCTGCCCTTGCCGCGGTTGAGGCTCTGGAAGAACAGGCTGTCGTCGACTCCTGTCCATGGAGGGACGCTGCGCCCGATGTCGCCGTGGCCGGGCACCTCGATCTTGATGACCTCGGCTCCCAGGTCGGCGAGGACCATGGTCGCGAACGGACCGGCGCCGTACTGCTCGATGGCGAGCACCCTGACGTCGCGCAGCGGCTGCTCTGCCGTTGGCTCGCGGCCGGTGGTGGGCGTGGGGTGGACGGGGGGCGGCATCGACATCAACTCACTTCCGCATCCTCGGGTCGAGAGCGTCGCGCAGTCCGTCGCCGATCATGTTGACCGACAGCACGGTCAGCGCGAGCACCGCGCCGGGGAAGATCGTCATCCACGGGGCGTTGCGCATCAGCACGCGGCCCTCCGCCAACATGCCGCCCCAGCTCGGGACGTGCGCCGGCGCTCCCGTGCCGAGGAAGGACAGCGAGGCCTCGAGCAGCACGGCGGTGGCGAACACGTAGGTGGCCTGGATGAGCACGGGCGATAACGTGCCTGGCAAGATATGGCGCAGCATGATGCTGCGGTCGGGAGCTCCCAACGCGTTGGCGGCCTCGACGTACACGTGCTCGCGCACCACCAGCACGGCCGAGCGCGCCACGCGCGCGCAGCGCGGCAGGTAGACGAGCGTCAGCGCGATCACGATGTTGATGACCTTGGGGCCGATCGCGGCCATGATGGCGATCGCCAGCAGCACCCCTGGCAGCGCCATCAGCCCGTCGAGGATGCGCATCACGATCTCGTCGAGCCAGCGGTAGTAGCCGGCCACCAGCGACAGGAGCGTGCCGATCACGGCGCTGAGGAGCGACGTCGACAGGCCCACGATGAGCGACAGGCGCGCGCCGAACGCGACGCGCGACCAGACGTCGCGGCCCAGGTCGTCGGTGCCCATGACGTGCCCAGCCGACGGCGGTTTGAGGCGGTCGAGGATCGCGAGGTCGTTCGGTCCCGAGGGGGTGATGACGGGCGCGAGAAGCGCCATCGCCACCACCACGACGAACACGGTGAGGCCGAAGGCCACCGGCGGTCTGCGCAGCACCTTCATCAGCGGGGGAGTGCGTCGCCGTGCTCCCGCGCCGACCCCGACCACCGCGGCCGAACCGAGCCCGCCGCCTTGCAGCGCGCTCACGAGTAGCGCACCCGCGGGTCGAGCGCAAGGTAGCTGAGGTCGACGAGCAGGTTGATGAGCGCGTACACGGCTGCCACGGCGATGACGGCTCCCTGCAGCACCGGGTAGTCACGGCGCTGGACGGACTCGATCACCAAGCGGCCCGCGCCGGGGATGTTGAACACCGTCTCGGTGACGACCACACCGCCTGCAAGCGTCGCGATGGACAGGCCGATCACGGTCAGGACGGGCAGGAGCGCGTTGCGCAGGGCGTGGCGGAGGACCACGCGCGCCGGCGGGAGGCCCTTGCTCTTGGCCGTGCGCACGAAGTCCTCGCCGAGCGCGTCGAGCAGGCTGGCGCGTGTCATGCGTGCGATGACGGCCGCCTGGCTGAAGCCGAGCGCCACGGCCGGCATGACGAGGTAGCGCACCGTCCTGCCGACGCCGTCGGACAGCGCTCCGTACCCGGCGGCAGGCAACCACTGCAGCGTGACGGCGAACAGCATGATCATGAGCAGACCGAGCCAGAAGGTCGGCAGCGACAGGCCCAGCATGGCGACGACCATCACCGCGTAATCGGTGACGGTCCCGTGTCGCACGGCGGCGATGACGCCGAGGCCGATGCCGAGCGTCACCGCCACCAGGGTGGCCGCCAACGCCAGCATGGCCGTCGGCTCGAGCCGCTGCGCCAACGCCTGCAGCACGGGGATGCGCATGTAGGTGCTGTTCCCGAGGTCGCCCCGCACCACCCCACCGAACCAGGCCGCGAACTGCGCCGGCCACGGCTGGTCGAGGTTGAGACGCCTGCGCAGGTCCTCGATCTGCTGCGGGGTGGCGTCCTGGCCGAGGAGCGCGGAGGTGACGTCGCCCGGTACCGACCTGATGACGAAGAAGACGACGATGCCGACCACCAACATGGTGGCCAGCATCGACAGGAACCGTCTCAACAGGTAGGCAGTCACCGGGAGAGCGCCTCTAGCTCACTCCTTCCAGGTGTTCCAGGCCTGGAACAGGAAGTAGCGCGCCTCGACGTGCACGTCCGACGCGTAGCCGTTGACGAGGAAGGTGTTGGCCATCTGGATGGCGCCTGCGTCCTCGTAGAAGGCAGCCTGCGCGTCGGACCAGATCGCGACGCGTCGGTCGGGGTCGGCCGTCGTCTTCAGTTCGGCGAGGAGCGCAGCGTACTCGTCGCTGCCCGTGTAGCCGTTCAGGTAGGTGGGGTTGAGGTACGAGATCATCTCCGGCTCCGGCGCGATCGTGAAGTTGCCGATGAAGATGTCCCACGCCGTCGGGTCGGCGCGCGTCGCCACCGTCGTGGCCCAGTCGCGCACGATGATCTCGCTCGTCAGTCCGATGGCGTCGGTCTGGTCGACGGCGATGAGCGTGCCGCGGTACTGGTAGTCGAAGTCGCGCGAGGTGATCCAGCGGATCGTCTGACCGTCGTAGTTCGACTCGGACAGCAGTTGCATGGCCTTCACGGCGTCGTGCTGGTCGTAGAGCTCGGCACCTGCCGTGGTGTTGGCCATGGGGCCGTACTCGGCGGGGACGATGGTGGGGGTAAGGGCGAACACGGCGTCGTCACCGAACGCGCCCAGCATCAGCGGGTAGACGTCGATGGCGGCCTGGATGGCCTGACGCAGCTTGAGGTCCTGCATGACCGGCGAGGCGTGGTTGATGAGCGCGATGTAGTTGTACCCGGGGCGCATCAGCCAGGCGTACATGCTGTCGGACGCGTTCATGTACTCGAGGTCGCTGGCGGCTGCGCGGTAGTTCACGTCGTACTCGCCCGACTCGAGGCCGGCCTGGCGGGTCGCCGCGTCGGACACCGCGATGAAGCGGATGGTGTCGAGGTACGCGTTCTTGGCCCCGGCGTCACCGGACGGAGCGTCGGTCAGGCCGACGTAGCCGTCGAAGCGTTCGAGCACGACCTCCTGCCCACGGGTCCACTCCGCGAGGCGGTACGGACCGGTGCCGATGGGGGCGTCGTTGGGCGAGTCGCCGATGGCCGCGATCTGCTCCGACGAGTAGATGACGGCTGCGCCCTCGGTCCAGCCGAGCACGCCCGTCAGGATCCCGACGGGAGCGGGCAGGGTGATGACGACGGTGTGGTCGTCGGCCGCTGCGATGGTGGCACCGGCCAAGACGCCCTTGCCGAAGCCCAGTCTGCGCCACCTGTCCAGCGAGTCGACGACGTCGCCCGCGTCGAGGCTCGAGCCGTCGTGGAAGACCACGCCCTCGCGCACCGGGATCGTGTAGGTGAGGCCGTCCGCGCTGATCGTCGGCAGGGCAGCGGCCAGCATGGGCGTGACGGTGCCGCCTGCGTCACGGGCGTACAGGTACTCGGAGACGTGCGAGGCGATCTCGAGCACGATGACGGCGGTGCTGGTGTGAGGGTCGAGCGTGGGTGGGTCACCGGTGATCGCGACGCGCAACGTGCCGCCGCTGACCGGCGTGCCCGGGGCGGCAGCACCGCCCTGAGCGAAGGCGAGGCCGAAGAGGCTCGCCAACACGAGGATCGCTACTGCGAGGATGCCGGCGGATCGCTTGGTGGTGTGTCGAACCATGCGCTTCTCCTCCCGAGGCCTCCGACCAGCCGGTCGACCTCACCCCGAGCACCGCGTGGCGTCAAGCCCGTGCCGTGAACAGGGTCATGCAAATCGTATAAGAGAGAATATAGAAACTGAGATGCCGCGCTGTCAACGGAGCGGCCTTCCTGCAGGCACGAGCACCGCGCGTTCGAGCCGCAGCACCTCGACCCCGTCCTGGTTCACACCCACCGTCCTGACGCGCACGATGCCGCGGCTGGGATCGGAGTTCGACAACCGCTTCGAGAGGACGGTCGAGCTGGCGTAGAGCGTGTCGCCGTTGAACACGGGGTTGGGGAGCTCGACGCCGTCGAACCCGAGGTTGGCGATAGCTGCCTGGCTGACGTCACGCACCGACATGCCGACGACGATGGAGAGCGTGAGGCAGCTGTTGACGAGCGGCTTGCCGAAGCGCGTGCCGGCCGCGTAGGCCTCGTCGAAGTGCAGCGGGTGCGTGTTCATCGTGAGCAGCGTGAACCAGGAGTTGTCGGTGTCGCTGATGGTGCGACCCGGCCAGTGGCGGTACACTGCCCCCACGTCGAAATCCTCGTAGACGCGGCCGGTGCTGGGTGGATGGTCGTTGCTCATCCCGTCCTCCTCCGTATGACTCGACGGCTGTGGCGCAACATCGTATACGATAGTGGGGACTCTGATGGCGCACCCGACCAAGAAGGACCTCGCGTACGACTTCATCAAGCGGCGCATCCTCGAGAAGCGGCTGCTTCCCGGTCAACGCATCACGGCAGCCCAGATCGCCGAGGAGATCGGCACCAGCGTGCTGCCCGTCCGCGAGGCGCTACTGAGCCTCGAGGCCGAACGCCTCGTCACGATCACGCCGTACGTCGGCGCGGTCGTTGCCTGGGTGTCGCCCGACGAGGTGTACGAGGTCATCAGCATGCTGGCGGTGCTGGAGGGATACGCGACCGCGCAGGCGTTGCCCCGGGCGAAGGTCCTCGCCAAGGCACTGCCCGCCATCAACGCCCGCCTGAAAGCGGCCCTGCAGCAGGAGATGTGGTCGTGGTTCATCGAGTTGAACCGCGACTTCCACTTCACGATCTTCGAGGCCGCCGACAACGGCGTGCTCCTCGAGAACATCCGCGTGTTCTGGAGCCAGCTCGACACCATGCTCGCCGCGACGTCGTTCCACCTCGTGCCCAACAGGGCGCGCGAGGACGTCGACGAACACACCGAACTGATCACGTTGCTGGCGAGCGCGGAGCCCGACCCGTTGACGCTCGAGCTGGCCGCCCGGCGGCACAGGTTGCGGACGGCCACCTACCTCCAGAAGCAGGCGCAGCCGGTGGTCGACCTCACGCCGGCTGGGCGCTAGCGCGCCCCGTCAACTGCCCGAGCTTGCTCGCCACCTTGCGCCACGGCACGACGCGGTAGATCCGGTTCCTGACGTGGCTGGCGCGCGGCAGGCGGCGGCCGAGCCCCTCTCGTATCGCGTCGAAGCACGGTCCGCACACACCGCAGGGCGTGGTGCCAAGCGGACGGTGACAGAACCACGACAACTCCAGCAGGTCGGCGAAGCCCTTCCCGGCAGCGATTCGCTGCATGTCGAGCTTGGTCAGGTCGAACACAGGGAAGCTGAAGCGCTCGAACAGCGCGAGGTCGCTGCCCGCCTCGCCCGGCCCGAGCCGGTAGATCGTCGACGAGCGCGTCCTGATGGGAACGACGTGACCGTCGAGGTGCACGTGCGCCTTGTCGTCGTGGTGGATGGCCAACTCGAGGTCGACGAGACCGGCGCCGGCGGCGTAGCGCGCCAGCCATTCGTACTGCGTGCCGAGGTGGGCCCTCGCCACGAGGTTGTCGAAGCGGTTCGTGGTGATGCCGATGCGAGGGATCGCCGGTTTGAAGGTGATGCAGGTCGGGTGCAGGCGGGCGGAAGCCTCGGGGTGCTCGGCGGCGATGGCGTCCCTGATGCGTGCCATGGTCGCCAGCTCGGCATGGGTCGACGCCCGTGGGGGGTCGACGATGTAGTGGGGGCGGACCCGCGCGTCCTCGAGCAGCAACGCGGACAACAACCGGAACGTCGAGTCCCAGCCGCTGGTCCACAACAGGTCATGCGTGGCTGACACGTCCTCGTCTCGAGTCACTGCCGCGAACCTCCTGAGCGAGCCTATCCGCGCTCGCTGAGGGTCACGTGTGACTCAGGTAAAGCCGGTCCGAGGCGGCGCGCGTCCTCAGGGCTGCTCGTGCCACGCGAGGGTGACGAGCACGGGCCGGTGGTCCGAACCGCCGTCCCAGGGGCCGATGTCGGCGCTGGCCGCGACCATCTCCGAGGAGTGGAACACGTAGTCGATGCGCAGGAGCCAGGGCGGCACCGAGACGCCGAACGGCGTGGGGCTGCGCGGCCCGCCAGGGAACGTGTGTCCGAACCCGAAGCCGACTTCGCGCCACGAATCGGCGAGCGCGAGGGAGACCGTCTCGTACGCGGTGCTGCGCTCGGTGGTGTTGAAGTCTCCGACGACGATCAAGGGAGCGGAGCGCTGCCTCGAGAACGTCAGTATCGCGTCGGCGACCCGTTGACGCTGCCTGAGCGAGGCCGTGATCTCCGACGGCCAGTCGGGCAAGGTCCGCGGGATCGACAGGTTGTGCACGTTGACGAACGTGGTGTCACCCCACGGAAGCTCGAGCGTCACGACCTGCGGGTTGCGCCTGCCTGTGCCTCCCATGCGCTGCTGCTCGGCGCGCACGGGCACCGTGCTGAACACGCCGAGGCCGCTCCAGCCCGCCTCGGGGATGAGATCGCGGTACGGGTAGCGCTCCGCGAGGCGCTGCGTGAGTCCCGTCGCCATCCCCCGCTCCAGCTCCTGCAGCGCGACGACGTCGGCGCCGGACGCAAGGATGGCATCGGCGACGGCGTCGACGTCCTCGTTCAGGGCGTGGACGTTGTACGTCAGGACCGTCAGCGTCGGGGCCCCCTCCTGGATGACGGGGGCCCGGTAGCCCAGCGGCACGAAGAGCGGCCCGAAGATGAGCACGAACACCGCTGCCGGCACGAGCGAGGCGAGAACCAGTCCCCAGCGCCGCGTCAGCAGACCGCCGACGAGCACAAGAGGCACGGGCAGGAACAGGTACGGGGCGACGCTGTTGATGACGAACATCCACCAGTGGCTGTTGCCGAGCTGGCGGTACGCCGCGAACCACGCGGTGGCAGGCAGCAGCGACAGGTACGCGATCAGTACGACGAGGAAGGTGAGGAGCTCGACGAGGAACGGTCGCCTACGCCGATCCACGACGTGCGAGCCCTCGGCCGCACCGTCTCTCGTCGCTCGTGTCGCCACGGTCATCGGCGCAGGGTACATCGCGTGACGTATGACTCTATGTGAAGTGAGCAGTCCGGCTCATGGTGGAGTCAAGCGGCCGCCCGCCAGAAGCGCCATGCTCATGCGTGCGGCCGCCCTCTCTGCCGTGCGGCGGCACGTTGCGCGGCGCGTTGTGTGCGTGTCGCGCGGCGCGTTGCGCGCGATGCGCGGCGCGTGGTGCGCGCGATGCGCGGCGCGTTGCGCGAGCTTCGCGCGGTACCGGACCTTGAGAAGCGACTCTCAAGGTTGTAATCGGATTGATTCCTACTTACACTCGTGGTGTGGAACCTGCGTCACCGCCACCGATGAGTCCGTCGCAGCGGCTGCTCCAGGACCTGGCGCGGGAGCGGGCGAAGCTGCGGATCGAGATGACGTTGACCGCGGTGACGGGCGTCGGCCTGGTGCTGGCTCTCGGAGCCACCCGGCTGGCGGGGGAGCAGAGCGGGCCCGTTCTCGAGACCATCGGTTACGTCATCGCCTACCTGGCGGGTGGCGTGCCTGCGCTCATCACCGCCGTGCGCGCGCTCATCAAGCGGCGCCGACTGTCGATATCGCTGTTGATGGTCCTCGCAGCCGCGGCCGCCGCGCTGGTGGGGGAGGCTCGAGACGGCGCCATCCTGCTGCTGCTGTTCAGCCTCGCAGAGTCGCTCGAGGGTTACGCGATGGGCAACGCGAAGCGTGCCGTCGCCGCGCTCATGCGGCTCAGGCCGGAGACCGCGACCGTCATAGAGAACGGCACGCGCACCACCGTGCCTGCCGAGAGCGTGAGGATCGGCCAGCGCATCGCGATCATGCCGGGCGAGCGAGTCCCGCTCGACGGCGTGCTGCTGGCGGGCAGCAGCAGCGTCGATCAGGCGCCTATCACGGGCGAGTCGGTGCCCGTCGACAAGGTCGTCGGCGACACGCTGTTCGCTGGCACCGTCAACGGCTACGGCGCACTCGAGGTGGAGGTCACGAAGGACTCGTCCAGCACGACGCTGGCGCGGATGATCGAGCTGGTGACCCAGGCGCAAGCCCAGCGCTCCACCAGCCAACGGTTCAGTTCCTGGTTCGGTCAGCGCTACACGCGGCTGGTGCTCGTCGGGTCGGTCCTTGCCCTCGGCGTGTTCCTGCTGCTCGGCATGCCGCCCAACGACGCCTTCTACAAGGCAGCCACCCTGCTCGTCGTCGCCAGCCCCTGCGCCGTCGTCATCAGCGTGCCTGCCGCCATCCTCGCAGCGCTCGCCAGGGCGGCCCGCATGGGCGTCCTGTTCAAGGGCGGCATGGCTCTCGAGGACCTCGCGTCGGTCGACACGTTCGCCATGGACAAGACGGGCACCCTCACCGAGGCGCGCATGCAGGTCAGCGACGTCGTCCCGTTCGGGATGAGCCGGAGCGAGCTCCTCCGGCTCGCGGCCGCCATCGAGCGCGGCTCCGAGCACCCGGTGGCGGAGGCGATACGCACGGCGGGCGCCGGTGCCGGCGCGCTCGCCACCGCCGCGGAGCCTGATCGCCTAGGAACGTCTGACGCACCAGTCGACCACGTCACCAGCGACCTCACGGCCGTGCCCGGCATGGGCGTCACGGCCACCGTCGACGGCACCCCGTACTGGGCGGGCAACCGCGCGCTCGCCGCCGCGAACGAAGTGCTCCTCGAGGGGCAGGTCGACGCGGAGGTGGCGCGCCTCGAAGCGCTCGGCCGCACGCTCGTCATCGTCGGGGACGCGCGCAGGGTGGTGGGCGTCCTGGCGGTGGCGGACACGGTGAGGCCCTCGGCCGCCCGGGCGCTCGCGGGGCTCAGGGAAGCGGGCGTGCGCCGCATCGTGATGCTCACGGGCGACAACGCCGCGGTCGCGAACGCGGTCGCCGACGAGTTGGGTATCGCGCGCACCGACGTCAACGCGGGCCTGCTACCCGAGCAGAAGGTGGACCACGTCGCGCGACTGCGCGAGCAGGGCGGAGTCGCGGTCGTCGGAGACGGCGTCAACGACGCTGCGGCCATGGCGACGGCGACGGTCGGGATCGCCATGGGCGTCGCCGGCACCGACGCCGCGCTCGAAGCAGCCGACGTCGCCCTGCTGTCGGACGACCTCGAGCGGTTGCCGACGGTACTGAGGCTCGCGCGAGCAGCCCACCGCGTGGTGCGCCAGAACCTCACGTTCGCCCTCGGCATCATGGCGCTGATGGTGGTCGTCACCCTGTTCGGGAACCTGCCGCTGCCGCTCGCGGTGCTG
>Ga0123332_1003214_pt1 | contig 15010 bp, 12 predicted proteins | sample BioC12SIPDNA_4_FD_89958 | JGI IMG/M metagenome (GOLD analysis project Ga0123332, IMG submission 89958) | Anaerobic biogas reactor microbial communites from Washington, USA - Biogas_R2_A C12 SIP DNA | ecosystem: Engineered > Bioreactor > Anaerobic > Unclassified | place: Washington, USA...
AGGTCGGTAATCTGCGGCGCCAGCTCGGCATGGGCAGCCCCCAGAAGGATGGTGGGCACCGGATTAGCCGTGTGCCGGCGCCGGTCTTTGGCCTCGATATTACCATGATCGCTGGTGATGATCAGCAAGCCGCTCTGGTCTGCCCAGGCGGCGAAGAGGCCGCCCAGGACGGCGTCAATCCGCTCCAGGTGAGCGCGCGCCTCCTGCAGCGTTCCGCGATGTCCGTGCCGGTCGCTGGGCCAGTGCTCGAAGAAGCTGAACTGGTACCGGCGCGCCAGCACGGCAATGCGCCGGCCGGCCCCCTGCAGGCTGAGCAGCGGCATGTCGCCGTAGCCGAGATGCTCGCGCCAGCCCTGGTTGGTGAAATCGGGGCTGACCGCGTCGCCGTTGCGCAGGTCGTCCGCGGTGTGCAGGGGCAGGCCGGCGTTGCGGGCGGCAAGCGGCACGGCGGAGAGCAGCCGGCGCCCGCTGGCGACGCCCTCGAAATAGCGTTCCGGGTATGGCGTCAGCAGCGCCGCCCGCCCGCCAGCCTGCACCACCTCGGCGAACAGCGTGCCCTCCTCGAGCACCGAGGCAACCGATGGATTGGGCTTGGGGCCGTAATGCTCGCCGACCAGCCGGGGCACGTTACGCCCGGTGAGGATCGTCGCCTGGCCCGTGGCGCTCTGGGGCAGCCCGGGCACGCCCAGCGTCGCATCGGTCGGCGCCAGGCTGGCCCGCGCTGTAACGCGGGGCGGCTGCCCCTGCAGGTACCAGCCCTCGCCCAGCAGCGCGGTCAGGTGCGGCATACTGGCCGTCACAAAGGGGTTCGTTTCCGGGTCGGTGCTGCCCAGGCCGACGCCGTCCATGAAAAAGAGGAGAACGTGGCGATCCCGCCTCATAGCTGCCCCGGATGGTGTTCGTCAAGCCAGGCGATGATCGTCGCCAGCACCTCGTCCTTCTCGCGCTCGTTGTGCAGCTCGTGGCGCAGCCGGGGCCAGAGGCGGAAGCTGCAGTCGGGCGCCGTGTTGCAGAACGCCTGGCTGGCAAAGGGCGACGTCACTGTGTCGGAAGCGCCGTGCATCAGCAGCAATGGCAGAGGGAAGTGGGCCGCCTGGGCCAGCGCCTCCGCGCCCGCTGCGTCCATCAGCGTGTAGAGGCGCACGCTGATCCGGTCGTGGACCAGGGGATCGCGCCGGTAAGCGGCGGCAACGGCCGGATCGCTGCTCAGCGCGCTCGGGTCATTGCCCCTGGATAGGGTCACTTCCGGGCGCACGTGGTCCAGCAGCCGGGCCAGCGCCCTCTTCCAGCGCGGCGGGCGGATGGGCAGGGCCAGCCACGGGCTCGTCACAACGGCGCCCGCCAGCGCCGGCTGGCGTCGCAGGCAATAGTTGAGCACCAGGTTGCCGCCCATGCTGTGCCCGTAGAGGAAGCGCGGCAGCCCCGGAAAGCGGCGCCCGGTCTCCTGCAGCAGCAGGTCGATGTCCGCCATGAACGCCTCGTACTCCGCCGCGTGCCCGCGCAGGCCGCCGGAATGGCCGTGACCGCGTAGATCGAACGAAACCAGGGCGTAGCCGGCCTCGTTGAGAGCCTCCGCCACGTGCGCGTAGCGCCCGCTATGCTCGCCGATGCCGTGTACCAGGCTGATGGCAGCGCGCGCCTCCGGCGGGCGCCAGACGCTCCCCCAGAGCGGGATGCCGTCGCGGGCGGTAAAGGGCCATTCGTGTCGTTCCATCATTCCAGTCAATATGCCTCTCCGGGCCAGGTTAGCAATGCGCTAATGTAGCGCCGATGGACGCTCTGGTAAAATGAACGCCTATGGCTGCAGACGATCAGGTAGTGATTAACGAGGAGCTGTCTATCCCGGAGAGCGAGCTGAGTTTCAGCTTCAGCACCAGCGGCGGGCCCGGCGGGCAGCACGCCAACCGCTCGGCCACGCGCGCGATTCTCAGCTTCGACGTATACGGCTCGCCCAGCCTGAGCGACGGGCAGCGGGCGCGCATCCTCGCCCGCCTCGGCAATCGCATCAGCCACGAGGGCACGATGCAGATCAGCGCCGGGGAGTCCCGCAGCCAGTACCAGAACCGGCAGGAAGCCATCGCCCGCTTCCAGGCGCTGCTGGAAAGAGCGCTGCGCCCGCAGAAGAAACGGCGCCCAACCCGGCCCAGTCGCGCTGCTCAGGAACGCCGCCTGGAGGCCAAGCGGCGGCGCGGCCAGCGCAAAGCCGAGCGCCAGAAGCGCTGGCGCGATCTCTCCTAACCGGCGGCCTGTATCGCGGCGTCCTCGGCGCGGGCCATGCGCCGCCCCTCCTCCACGTCCACCCGCGTGAGCAGGAAGCCGCCGACGATAAAGAAAAGGATCACGCTAAGCACGCCGGGCCGGCTGCTGCCAAATATCGCCACGGCGAGGGCAAAGAGGAGCGGGCCGCTGAAGGACGAAGCCTTTTCCATCACGCTGAAGAAGCCGAAGAACTCGCCGCTCCGCGCGGCAGGCGTCATGCTGGCGTAGAGGCTGCGGCTGAGCGCCTGGCTGCCGCCCTGGACCACGGCCACCATCCAGGCCAGGAACCAGAACTCGATCACCGAGTTGAGGAAGTAGCCCCAGGTGGCGATCACGCCGTAGGCGACGAGGGCCAGAAAGATACTGCGCTTGGTGTCCAAGGTATCCGCCATCCGGCCGAAGAGCGTGGGCCCCAGCAGGAATGACAGCAGCAACCCGATCCCTTCCAGGGCCAGCAGCAAACCGACAATCAGCGGCAGGCTACTCGGGCGAGGCGGCGGCAGCAGCTCGACCCTGGCGACGCCGAGCCGGTTGCCCGCGCTGTCCGGGTTGCGCTCGCCGGTGTTCTCCAGAGCGAGGACGTGCTCGCCGCGCTCTTCCAGGGTGAACTGGCGCTCGATTTCGTAGCGAGGCACACTGCTGTAGGCATCGATCTGCACCGGCTCCCCGTCTTCCAGCAGCGGCGCCCCATCGACGACTACATTCCAGATGCCGTGGTCTGGCCCTGTGCTGTGCGTGAGGGACAGCTTCTGCCCGCTGAACGGAATCTCCAGCCGCGCGCCGGGCTCCTCTGCATAAAGATAGGTCGCCGGCTCATCCTCGCCGAGCGTGTCGGCGGAAATCTCGACCGGCTCCCACGCGCCCACAAAAGCGGCGCGTGTCTCACCGGCCAGAGAGACGACTTCTCCCTCCGCCAGGCCCGGTCCGGGCGGCAGCGTGTCGCGTGGCGCGCCGGATTGCTCCGGCGACAGCACTCTGGCCCCGATTATGCCTGCAACCGGCAGGGCGACGATGTTAAAGAGGATGAAGGCGAGGAAGACCGGCCGGCGCGCATCCCCGGCTCGGGGCAGCCGGCCAAAGATCAGGCTGTAGGGAATGCCCACGAACTGCACCAGCAGGATAGCCGAAATCAGCTCGATGGTACCGAAGCCAAGCTCCGCGCCGTAGATGGCGGCGACGCCGATGATCGTGCCAATTCCGTCGTTATAGATGAGGAAGGCGATCAGGAACTTGAGCAGCTCGCGATAGCGGCGCAGGTGGCTGAAGGTCGTGCGCAGCCGCTTGTAGGTGGCGCCCAGCACGCTCTCGCCTGGTGCAAGGCGCATCGACGCGGCAGGCGGCTCCGGCACGACACGCAGCACGGGAATCGAGAAGACGGCCCACCAGACGGCGACGCTGAGGAAGGAGAGGCGCGAGCCCAGGTTGTCTTCGGGCAGCAGGAAGATCATGACGATGTTGATCGCCAGGAGCAGCCCGCCGCCCAGGTAGCCGATGGCGTAGCCGCGCGAGGAGACCATATCCTGGTCTTCCGGCCGGGCGACGTGCGGCAGCATCGCGTCGTAAAAGACAATCGAGGCGCTGAAGCCGACCCGGGCGAGGATGAAAGCGGCGGAGGCCAGCAGCCAGTCGCCCGTGTTCACAAAAACCAGCAGCCCGGTGCCGACGACGCCGACGCCGATGAAGAAGGCCAGGAACGGCTTCTTGCCCCGTTTGATGTCGGAGATAGTGCCCAGAATGGGCGAGAGCACGGCAGTCAGCAGCAGTGCCACGCTGACGCCCACGCTCCAGTAGGCCGTGGCATGGGCCGGGCTGGGCAGCGTCGCCCCGGCGACCTGGCTGTAGTAGACCGGCAGCACGGCGGCGAGAATGGTCGTGGCAAAGGCGGAGTTCGCCCAATCGTAGAGCACCCAGGCGCGGATGCGGCGCCGGTATTCGGCCTCACTCAGCGACGCAAAATCGGTCGTCACGGCGGTCATAGCGTTCATCCTTTGCGGGGGTCAACGGGCACGATGGGCACAAGGATAATGCAGGAGGCAGGTCACCGGCAAATAGTGGTGTGCCGGCCTGCCCTTAGCGCCGTGCTTCAGACATCTGCGGATTCTCGATTCCTCGCGCCCGGCGAATCTGGCTGGCAGACCGGCTGTCTGCGCGCTGCTCGACCAGTAGACCAAGAGATAGGAGCAGGGCATCGGTTGCTGTATAATGCCTGTTGCCAGGCTACATCCACCCTACTCAGCGCACCACTCACCTCACTCCCTTTGCGCTGCTTCCTCACTTGCCTCTTGTCATTCACCATACAACAGGAGATTTCAGTGAACAGGAAATATGCTCTCTTATCGGCGGCTATCGCTACTGGTATCCTCATTGCCGCGTTGGCTTTCGTCCGGCCGGCGACGACGGCGCAGGACGGCGAGATGGCGCCGGCAGCCACAGATGCGGTCGATGCCGTCGTCGGCACCGGGTTCAGCTATCAGGGCTATCTTGACGATGGCGGCAGCGCGGCCAATGGTTCCTATGACTATCAGTTCAGGCTATACGACGCAGCGGCAGCCGGCGCGCAGGTTGGCGCCACGCTCTCGCTGAACGCCGTCACCGTTGCCGATGGGCTGTTTACCGTTGAGCTGGACTTTGGCCCTGACGCCTTTGGCGGCGGAGCGCGCTGGCTGCAGATCAGCGTGCGCCCGGCGGGCGGCGGCGCGTACACGACCCTGACCCCACGCCAGGAGCTAACGCCCGCTCCGTCGGCCCTTTCTCTGCCTAACGTTTACACGAACCAGACGCTGAACTTCGTGGGCGTCGGCCGCAATTTCAGAATCTCGAGCAACGAGGTCTTTGGCGTGCGCTACAACGGCGCTGCCAACGATTATGGCGGCATGTACGTCGAGACCTCCAATGCCAACGGCTGGCCCTTCTATGGCTACGCCACGAACGGTTCGTTCCGGGCCTGGACCTACTACAACGGCTCGACCAGCGACTGGTTCCTCTACAACGCCGGCATCCGGCTTCACGTGCCCAATGAAGGCGGTCTGCGCATTGGCCCAAGCGCCGACTACAGCCTGGTGATTTCCAACACGACAGGCTCCGACGGCGTCCGAATTTATGACACCGGAGACGACGGTATTCAGGTTGGCTCGGACCCGGATTATCCCAATTACGGCGTGTACATTCCCAGCCCCGGCGTCGCCGCTTACGGCCTGTGGCCCAACACGGCCGATGCGGCCGGCGACTATGCCCTTTTCACCGTTGATAACATTAATGCAGGCATTGTGAGCGTCAACGCCCTTCAACACGTCGCCCAGGTAACGGGTTCTGAGGCGCTGCGCCCCGGAGACGTCGTCGCCGCAGCCGGCGTAACTGACCCCCTTCCCGGCGCGCAATCCCGGCTGCCGCTGGTACGCGTGGCCGACGCCGTGCAGTTCAGCGGCGTGATCGGCGTCGTGCAGAGCCGCATGATCTGGGCTGAAGCGCCCGGCAAAGAAGGCCAGGGCGCGATGAGCCTGCAGAGAGCAGACGGACCGGCGCAGCCCGGCGATTATGTCTCTCTGGTCGTCTCCGGCGTCGCCGAGGTCCGCGTCGAGAGCGGAGCCGCGATAGCCGCCGGCGAGCGCCTGACGCTGGCCGGGGATAGCGGTCGTGTCCGCGCCCTGGAAACCCGGACCGTTGAGGGTATGGTGGTCAGCGAAGGCGCGCAGGTCATCGGCGTCGCCCTGGAAGCGCCAACCGCCGGTCGCGAGACGATTGCCGTCTTCGTGACCCTGCGCTAGGAGGCGACCATGCACAGGAAGGTACTTGTTCTTCTGGTCCTTCTACTGCTCTGCGCCACGATCGCTTCGGCCCTCGTCGCCGCGCCGGCTGCGCTCTCCGTTCCCTGGTGGACGGTAGATGGCGGCGGCAGTACCAGCAAAGGAGGGCAGTTCGCGCTCAGCGGCACGGCCGGCCAGGCCGACGCCGGTCTGATGGCCGGCGGCGCGTATTCGCTCTACGGCGGCTTCTGGAATCCGGAGAGCGGCGCAATCAGCGGAGTCACCTATCGCAACTATCTGCCAACGGCGAGACGGTGACGTAGACGGGTTCAGCCTAAACTCAGACGAAAAATAAGGCGGCTTCTGAGAATCGAGCGGTGTCGCTTTCGTCCCGGGACCATTGTGATTCAGTGGTCCCGGGACTACAATTTGGATATCGTGGAGCCTGGGGCGGTCGCGCGCCAGCTAACCAGGCGCCTATCGCCCACCATGGTCAATGATATGGGAGACCCAATGAACAACACCCTTCGCTTCTTCGCCACCCCCGGCCCACTGACTGCAGCGGGCCAATATGCCGACCTGTTGCACGACCTGCCTGCCGGCGTCGCCTCCCTGGTCCGCGTTGTCCAGGGCTTGCTGATCCACGTCTTCTGGGCCGACCAGTACGGCGTGCAGCTCGACGCGACGCGGCGCGAGGAAGTGCAGCTACGTGACGCAGCCAGCATGTTCGCCCGCATTCTGCAGCTCGACCCGCGCCCCCTGACCGAGGCTCGCCAGCCGGAGCGCCGCCTCGTCGGCAACTGCCGCGACTTCTCCGTCCTGCTCGTCACCTTCCTGCGCCACCAGGGGGTGCCCGCCCGCGCGCGCTGCGGCTTTGGTCGCTACTTCATCCCTGACCATTACGAAGATCACTGGGTCGCGGAGTACTGGAACGAGGCGGAACAGCGCTGGGTGCTCGTGGACGCCCAGCTCGACGCCCTGCAGCAGAAGAAGCTGGGTATCGACTTCGACACGCTGGACGTGCCCCGTGACCAATTCATCACCGGCGGCGGTGGGTGGACGCGCTGCCGCAGCGGGCAGGCCGACCCGGCAACGTTCGGCATCTTCGACATGCAGGGCCTGTGGTTCGTGCGCGGCAACCTGGGCCGCGACGTCGCCGCGCTGAACAAGATAGAGCTGCTGCCCTGGGATGGCTGGGGAATCGCGGACAGCTCCGATAACGACCTGACTGCCGCCGACTTCGCGGCGCTGGATGAAATGGCGGCGCTGACCGGCGGCGACGTGCCGGAGTTCGAGCGCGTGCGCACCCTCTACGAGACCGACGAGCGCTGGCGTGTCCCGCCCGTTATCCGCACCTACACGGATGCAGGCCCGACGGAGGTTGATCTCTCGCTGTTGATGGCCGCGTGAGCGCGGCGCAGAAGGAGCTAACCACCCCGCGGGGCCAGCAGCCGGTTGACGCAGGGGTCGTAGTCGGCGCCGAGCACGACGCGGTAGCTGGCCTCGCTTTCCACGTCGGGCGCCAGCTCGATGTCGCCCTCGCGCTGGTCGAAGACAAAGCTCAGCAGATAGGCGAACATACCCTTCAGCTCGGAGCCGAAGTAGGTAATTGTCGTCCGTTCCTGCTCCTCGCCGTCTGCCTCGACGATGTCAGGCCAGAAGCCATACCAGGCCAGATTGTCCGCCGCAAGCAGCGCCATGTCAGGGTTGCCCGTCCCGTTGACGATTTCCACGCGGATCGGCGCCCGCGTGCCGCTGTTCAGCTCCGACGGCGTCATCAGACTGTAAAAGATCGGCTGCATGCGCTGCCAGTTGGGCAGCATCACCTTACGCTCGGTGCCGGGCAGCGTCCAGTACTCCATGTCGTAGGGCGTCAGGTAGAGGTGCTGGATGCCGTTCTCGCGGATGGCCGGCGCCACCGAAGCGAGCTGCAGGATGCGCCCGATGTCCAGGTCGGTCTCCACCGTGTCGCGGTAGGTCTCGTAAAGCGTGGGGACCTGAGCAATCAGCCCCAGCTCGATCCCCTGGTCGAAGATCGCCCTGAGCATCTGCTGCTGCCGCTTCGTGCGCCCCCAGTCGGCCTCGATGCTCTCCCGCGAGCGCACGTACCAGAGGGCCATCGAGCCGTCCATGTGCACGATGCCCGGGTCCACGCGGAATAGCTCCCAGCTATCCTCGTCCTGCGGGTCGAGGTCTTCGGAGATGAGGCGGTGATCTTCGAAGGAGCAGCTAATGGGCACGTCCACGCCGCCGATAGCGTCCACAACCGTCTCGAAGCCCTCGAAATCCACACGGGCGTAATAGTGGATGGGCACGCCAAAGTTATAGACGATCGTATCTTTGAGCTGTTGCACGCCGCCGGCCATCGCCGTGTTGATGCTGCCCATCCCCCGGCTAGGGATGAAGACGTACAGGTCGCGCGGCAGATTGATCATCGACGCGGTTTTTGCCTCGCGATTCACCGAGACGATGATAATCGTGTCCGTGCGGTTGCTGGCGCTCCCCAGCGGGTTGTCCGCCCCTAGCAGCAGGATGTTGGTCACACCATCAGGCACGGCAAACGGCTGCACCTGGGTGGGAATCGGCGTCGGCGGTGTCGCCGTCAGGAACTGCGAGGGCGTGCCGACGACGACCACCGAGCTGGCGTGCTGGGGCGCGCTCGTCGGCGTGGCGGTGGGCCTCGGCGTCCGCGTCGGCGTGCGCGAAGGCGTGGGCGTGCGCGACGGAGTCAGGCTGGGGCCGGGCGTCGGCGTCAGGGTGATCGTCGGCACCGGCGTGAACGTCGCCGGGGCTGACGTGCCCGTGACGGTGCTCGTCGGCGAGGAGGCCGGGGTGGGTGTGCTGTTTGCCGAGCCGAGCTGGCTCGGCGAGTCGCCGCTGCGGCAGCTCGCCAGCAGGAACAGCAGCAGGGCAAAGGCCATCACGGCCCCCGTTCGCCGGAAAAACGCCGTCCTGACCATCATCCTACAGCGCCTCCCCGAAAAGGTGCTCGGTGCGGGCAAAGACAAAATAGCCAATCAGCAGGACGATGACCGCCGTGATAAAGGTGCGCAGCAGGTAGAGCGGGTCCATCGCCACCGGGCCGGGCGAGGTGACGCCGCCGGGCGTCATAACGCCCCACAGCACCGTGCGGTAGCCGTCGATAATCGAGGCCATCGGATTGAGCCAGCGAATGACCTGCTCCGGCACCAGCTCCATCCCGAGGATCACCGCCTGTGTGCCAAAGCGCGACAGCGAGTACATTACCGGCGTCAGGAAGAACCAGGCCAGCATCACCACGTCGAGAATCATCATCACGTCGCGGTAAAAGACCTGCAGGCTGCCGAGCAACAGCCCCAGCCCGAGCGTGAAGATAATCTGCGTGATCAACAGGGGAATGACCCACAGCGCATGGACCGTCAGCCCCAGGCCGGTTGCGTACAGAAAGACGACGAGCACGATCAGCGCGATGCCGAAGTTGACCAGGTTGGAGAAGATTGACGCCAGCGGCAGCAGCTCGCGCGGGAAATAGACCTTCTTAACCAGTGCTGCGTTGGCCGTGATCGAGAGGGTCGAGCCCAGCAGGGCGCCGTTGAAGAAGTTCCAGGGCAGCAGGCCGACGAGGAAAAAGACAGAGTAGTCGCGGATATCGTTGCCCGCCAGCACGCCGAACACAAGCGTGAAGACGACCATCATCAACAGCGGGTTGAGCAGGCTCCAGACGACGCCGAGCAGCGAGCTTTTGTAGCGGACCTTGAGATCGCGAATGACGAGGTTGCGCAGCAGGTGGCGAAAGCCGTACAGGGCTCTCCAGTCGGGCAGCAGGTTGCGCCAGCCGACACGCGCATCATACACGTCTACGCGTTCGCTGATAGTCGCCGGGCTGCTCTCTGCGGTCGTCATTCTCTCGCTCTGCCGTCCCTCCTGTCGCTGGTGGCAGGGTCAGATTATAACGGAGTTAACCTTGCGTGAGGAATCTGTTACAGTACGCTAATCTCATCGTCAGGGGCCGGCAGTGCCCCGATCTATCATTTTCTGGAGTCTGAGCGATGCCCTCCACGCGCCTTCGTCCTGGCCTGATTCTGCTTTTCTGCCTCGCGCTGGCAGCGTTCGCCGGCTGCCGCCGTGGCACGCCGGTGCCCGCTGCCATGCCGACCGCCACGCCGGCCCCCGACGCCGAAATAACCCCCGGTCCCTCACCCACGCCGGTCATCCTCGTACCGGCGACGACCGGGCCCGGGACCGGCCCAACGGAGCCGACCCCGCCGCCGGATTGGCCCGCCCCTGCGCCCCTGCCCGGCCCGTTCGACGACCCGCCCCCCGGCCCGGCAGAAGAGGAAGCCGCCCGCGCCCTCGCCGCCGTGAGACCACCCGAGCGCGACGACGTGCGTCTGTCCCAGGAGTTCCTGGGCGTGGGCGAGCTACCGGCCACGCCGGCCCCGGCCGAGCCCCCGGCCCCCGGAACCACGGCGACGTTTGACGTGCTCAATACCGGTAACAACACTTACTCCACCGTCGAGGCCGTCTTGGTGGGCAGCGGAGAGCACGCCCACTTCTGGTTCGATACCTCTTTGCCCCAGCCCACCGCCGCCGAGCTGGCCCCCATCGCCGCCGCCTTTGACGAGATCTACGCGCAGAGCGTCGCCATCTTCGGCCCGGAGAGCAATCCGGGCATCGACGGCGATCCCCGCGTGCACATTCTGCACGCTTCACCCGCCGCGCTTTGCACCAGCGCCGGCGCCTGCGGGCTGCTCGGCTACTTCAGCAGCCACGACAGCCTGCCGCGCGCCGTAGCCAGCCGTTCCAACGAGCGCGATATGTTCCTCATGAACGCCTCCATCTTTGGGCAGGCAAACTACCTCGGCGTGCTGGCCCACGAGTTCCGGCACATGATCGAGGACAACTATGACCGCTCCGACGCCGACTGGGAGGTAGAGGGCTCCGCCTCTCTGGCCGAGGAGCTTACGGGCTTCCCCGGGAACCCGCGCTCGCGGGCCAACCTCTTTCTGGCCCAGCCCGATCAACAGCTCAGCAGTTGGGTAGACAGTGGCTCGACGCCTTACTACGGCATGGGCTACCTGCTCAACCGCTATCTTTACGACCGGCTGGGACCGGATCTGTACCGCGCCTTTGCCGCGCATCCCGCCGACGGCCTCGACGCGATCACCGCCGTGGCCGAGGAAGCAGGGCTGCCGCTGACGGGCCACACCCTGTGGGAAGATTGGCTCGTCGCTCTGGCAATTCACAACCTGCCGGGCGCGCCGGAGATCTACCGCATCGGGGACGGCACTCTGGACACGGCGCTGGCGGCGGTCGTCAGCGCTTTTCCGGTCGAGTACGCCACGACGGTGAGGCAGTACGCGGCCGACTATTACCGGCTGGAGGGGGAAGGCGACGTAACCATCTCCTTTGAGGGCGCGCAACACGTACCCTTGCTCGGCGTTCCTGCCGCCTCCGGCAGCCACTTCTGGATCGCCGCCCGCGCCAACTACAGCCAGCCGAGCCTGAGCCGCGCCTTCGACCTGCGCGCGCTGGATAGCGCCACCCTGACCTATGAGGTCTACCACGACATCGAGACCGGCTACGACTTTGCCTACGTAGCAGTCTCCAGTGACGGCGGCGAGACGTGGGAAGGGCTGGTGGGGCAGCAGATGCAGGGGCTGGCGGAGGAGGACAACCCCTCAGGCAAGGCGCTGACGTCGCGCTTCTACACCGGAGAGAGCGACGGCTGGGTTCAGGAGCGCATCGACCTCACGCCCTATGCCGGCCGCCAGATCATCCTGCGGTTCAGCTATATCACCGACCCCATCCTCACCTACGGCGGGCTGGCAGTGGACAACGTGAGCATACCGGAGCTGGGTTTTTACGATGATGTGGAGGAAGGGGCAGATGGCTGGCAGGCGGAGGGCTTCAGCCGCGTCACGGCAACGCTCCCACAGCAGTGGCACCTCCAGCTGATCACCTTCCCGGATGGCGCGCCGCAGGTCGAGAAGCTCCCCCCCTCAACCGCAGGCAGCGGCGGTGTGACGCTGGATCTGGGCGCCGGCGGCGGGCGGGCGATCCTCGTCGTCGCCGCCAGCGCGCCGCAGACGCTGCAGGAGGCATCCTACAGGCTGTCTTTCACTCGTTAGAGATTGGACGAGGCGTCGCCCCCCGGCCATGCGCCGGGTATTACTCCTCGTCGTACCAGAAAACGCCGCCGAAAGGGGACATCTTGCACATGCGTGTCAGCTCGTGTCCGACCTCCGTGCGGTATTTCACCAGGTAATACGACCCGCCTAACCGTGTTTGTCCCCGTCTGGCGGACCCGCTGCGCAGCGGCTGCCCGTCCCACCGCTGCATCTGTAACAGCTCCCCTCCTGCTTCACGTACGCGCTGCATGACGTTGCGGCGGACAAACCACTGGTAGCACACCGCCAGCATCATGCCTAGCGCCAGATAAACCACGAGGAACAAGAGGACAAACTCGACCATATCTTCTCCCAAATGTGATCAACTGCTCTTATTATGTAGCAGGCGCAGGCCCACTTCTATGGGCCATTGGTCCCCAAGCTAATTCTCATTTTTATGCGTTATAATGGGAAACGGCTCGCGGCGGCGTCCGCTAACGGGTGTCCGCTGCCGAAGGGAGTCAAAAGAATGGAAACAGTTGTACCAACCAATTTCTGGCACGAGCTTGCCGATGGGCGCATCCAGTGCGACGTCTGCCCCCGCGCCTGCAAGCTGCACGAAGGCCAGCGCGGCATGTGTTTCGTGCGCATGCGAGAGGGCAACCAGATTGTGCTTACCACCTACGGGCGCTCCAGCGGCTACTGCATCGACCCGATTGAAAAGAAGCCGCTGAACCACTTCTTGCCCGGCACGCCGGTCCTCAGCTTTGGCACGGCCGGCTGTAACCTCGCCTGCAAATTCTGCCAGAACTGGGACATCAGCAAGTCACGCGAGATCGATACCCTGGCCGACCAGGCCGCGCCGGAGACGATTGCGCGCGCCGCGCAACAGCTCGGCTGTCGCAGCGTCGCCTTCACCTACAACGATCCCGTCATCTTTATGGAATATGCCATTGACATTGCCCAGGCCTGCCACGAGGTTGGCGTGAAGGCCGTGGCGGTGACCGCCGGCTACATCTGCCCGGAGCCGCGTGAGGCCTTTTACGCCCACATGGACGCCGCCAACGTCGATCTGAAAGCGTTCAGCGAATCGTTCTACAAAAAGATCACCGGCGGCGAGCTGGCGCCCGTGCTCGACACGCTCAAATACCTCAAGCATGAGACCGACGTCTGGTTCGAGCTGACCAACCTGCTCATTCCTGGTCACAACGACTCCGATGCCGAGCTGGAGGAGATGACCCGGTGGGTGGTCGAGGAACTGGGGCCGGACGTGCCCATGCACTTCACCGCCTTCCACCCTGACTATCGCATGCTCGACGTGCCGCCTACACCCCCGCAGACCCTGAGCCGCGCCCGGCAGATCGCCCTTAAGAACGGCGTGCGCTATGCCTACACAGGCAACGTCTACGACGAGCGCGGGGGCAGTACCTACTGCCACGCCTGCGGCAACCGGCTCATCGGCCGCGACTGGTACCGCCTCACGGCCTGGAACCTGACCCCCGAAGGCGCCTGCAACCAGTGTGGAACGCCGTGCGCCGGCCACTTCGAGGACCGGCCGGGCCACTGGGGGCAGCGTCGCCAGCCGGTGCGCCTGGCTAACTTCCACGTCTAGAGGCGCAGTTCAACTTCTCGCGCCATACGCCGTAGCCGCGGATTCCATCTGCGCTTCCCGGCCCCCAAAACACCGTCGCCTAGTACCGCCAGGCGGCACTTCCCTTCCCGCCCGTAGAGCGTTTTTTCCAGATCGCTCCCGATAGCTTCCTGCTTCTTGCCAACACCACCCTTGCAATTCCTCCTCACATGCTTTATCATCGTCGAGAGTATTGTTGTATTATCCCGCACAAAAAGGGCGTCTATGGAGGGAACCGCGTCCCCCGAAGTCAGATTCAAAGGGATCCGCGAAGGGCTGTTGCTAACCGTCGCCGGCGACGACCTCGAGGCAGCCCAGCCTGCCCTGCTGGCGGAGCTGGCAGCCAAGCAATCTTTTTTGCAGGGCAGCCGCGTCGTCTTTCAGGTTGGCGACCGGCGCGTCCACCAGCACCAGCTTGCCGCGCTGCAGACGATGCTCGCCGAATATGATCTGGAGCTGTGGGCCGTACTCTCACAGCACGAGGCGACCCGCGAAGCCGCCCGCGCTCTGGGTTTGGCAACCCGCCTTGCCGGTAGCGACACCGACCTGGACGGCAACGAGCTGAGCCATGCAGCCGGCGAGAGCGGCGACGCGCAGGAGCTGCTCGCCGCCAACGCCCTCTTCTGCCAGGAGACGGTGCGGTCCGGCCGGTCAATCTACCACGAAGGGCACGTCGTCGTGCTCGGCGATGTCAATCCCGGCGCCCAGATAATCGCCGGCGGCAACGTCGTCGTTTGGGGACGGCTGCGCGGCTTTGTCCACGCCGGCGCGCATGGCAACCGCGAGGCGCTGATCTGCGCCCTGGAGCTATCGCCGACGCAGCTCCGCATCGCCGACGAGATTGCCATCCCGCCCGCCGGCCGGCCGGAGCGCCTGCAGCCGGAGACCGCCCTGATTCGCGACCACCAGATTGTCGCCGAGCCCTGGCGCGCGCGGGATCATGGCCGTGACTGAGCGTGAACGCATACGGCGCCGCCGGCTGCCGGCCGGCCCGGACGCCGCCAAAGGAGTCCAGCTATGCATGCGAAAGTGATAACCGTGACCTCCGGCAAGGGAGGTGTGGGCAAGACGACGGTGACGGCTAACCTGGCGGCTGCGCTGGCTATGCTTGGCCGGCGTGTCGTCGCGCTCGACGCCGATATCGGCCTGCGCAACCTCGACGTCGTCATGGGGCTGGAAAATCGTATCGTCTACGACCTGGTTGACGTCGTCGAAGGACGCTGCCGCCTGCCGCAAGCGATGATCCGCGACAAGCGCTTCCCGGAGCTATACCTCATCCCGGCAGCCCA